>Ga0209619_10003803_pt1 | contig 10812 bp, 8 predicted proteins | sample Rifsed16ft3_FD_184011 | JGI IMG/M metagenome (GOLD analysis project Ga0209619, IMG submission 184011) | Soil microbial communities from Rifle, Colorado, USA - sediment 16ft 3 (version 2) | ecosystem: Environmental > Terrestrial > Deep subsurface > Rock core/Sediment | place: Rifle, Colorado... | reverse complement strand
CGTGCGCCCCCGCGGCGCCCGCGGCGGCCCGGGCGGCGGTCGCCCGGACGTTGAGCCGGACCTCGACCCCATCGCGCCGGAGGGCCTCGGCGATGACCGCCGAGTTGCGGGGGTGGTCCGTGGGCGCGAGCCGGGGACCCGACTGGACGATCGTCGTCGGGACACCGAAGCGGGCGTAGACCTGGGCCAGCTCGCAGCCGCTCGGGCCGCCGCCGAGGACGAGGAGCGAGCGCGGCAGCTCCCGGGCGAGCGTCGCCTGCTCGTTCGTCCAGGCGTCGATCGCCTCGAGGCCCGGGATCGGCGGCCGTCGCGATCGCGAGCCGGTCGCGATCATGACCTCGCGGGCCTCGAGTCGGTGGGCCTCGCCGTCGTGGGCGACCTCGACGACCCCGCGCGCGGTGATCCGGCCCGTGCCTCGGTACGTGATCGCCCCGGCGTCGCGGAGGCCCCGAACGTGTGAGGCGTCGTCGGGCTCGGCGGCGGTCCCGGGGCGGTTGACCATGTAGTCGCGGCGCCGCGAAGCCCGCGGCCAGTCGTAGGCGGCCGGGTTGGCGTGGTGCTCGGCGGCTGCGTGGAGGAGGGCCTTCGAGGGGACGCAGCCGATGTGGGGGCAGCTCCCACCGAACCAGCGCCGGTCGACGACGGCGACGCTCGCGCCCCGGCCCAGGGCCGTGTAGGCGGCGGATTCCCCCGCCGGCCCTGCCCCGATGATGACGAAGTCGAAGACCTGCACGGTCACCCGGTCCCGCCACTCGATCTCGTCACCCGGTCTGGCAGGCCCCGCTGGCGGCGCCCCTCGTAGGCCAGGATGGCCGCGCTGGCCGAGACATTTAGGCTGTCGGCGAGGCCGAGCATCGGTAACCGGATGGCCTGGATGTCGGGAGCATCCCACGCCTCGGACAGGCCGGTCGCCTCGGTCCCCAGGACGATCGCCAGCGGCCCCCGCAGGTCGGCGTCCGAGTAGATCGTCGGAGCGTCCACCCGGGTCGCCACGATGCGGACGGCCCGGCCGCGCAGCCAGTCGAGCACGCCGCCGGCGGTCGATACGGCGAGCGGTACGCTGAACACGGTCCCGATGCTCGCCCGGATCACGTTCGGATGGAAGGGGTCGGCGCCGCCGATCGCGATGACCGCGTCGCAACCGGCGGCATCGGCCGTCCGAAGGATCGCGCCGAGGTTGCCGGGCTTCTCGACATCCTCGGTGACGAGGATGAACGGCGCCGGGCCGGGCTCCAGGTCGTCGAGGTGCACCGACGGCGGGCGGACGACGAGGACGATGCCGTCGGCCCGGTCGCCGTAGGCGATCGCTTCGAACGCCCGCTCGGAAAGCTCGAGCATCTCGATGCCCCGGTCGCCGAGGGCGGCCGCGGCGGCTTCCGCATCCTCCGAGCGCAGGAGGGGCCGGCAGAGGAAGGCGGTCTCGATCGTCACCCCGGCCTCGATGGCCCGGCGACACTCCCGGGCGCCGTCGACGAGGGCGAGCCCGGTCGCCGCCCGATCCTTCCGGTCGCGGAGGGCGGCCGCTGCCCGGATGCGGGGGTTGTGGGGGCTCTCGATCGCGATCACGGCGCCCATCATCGCCGGTCGCCGCGGAGCGGGTCGAACCGGGCCGCCGCGCCGAGCCTGAGGACGGCCCCGGACTCGGCGTCGAGGCGGAGCTCGAGCGCCTCGACCTCGCCGGGCGCGGCGTCGGTCGCAGTCGCAAGCGCTGCCGCAAGCCGCTCCGGGTCCCAGCCCGGCGTGTGGGCCGTGAGCAGCCACGCGGCATCCGGCTCAGCGAGCCCGGCGCAGGCATCGAGGAGCTCGACGATCCCCCGGTCGAGCTGCCAGCCTGGCCGTCCGCCCCGGCCGCCGTGGCCGTACGACGGGGGATCGAGAACGAGGCCGGCGTAGCGCCGGCCTCGCCGCGCCTCGCGCCGGACGAAGGCGAGGGCGTCGTCGACGAGCCATCGAATCGGCCGGTCGGCCAGGCCGCTGTGCCGGTCAGCCACGCGGCCCCGGCCGAGGTGCGGGTCGCGGGCATCGAGCCGGCGAGCTTCGATCCGGCCCTGGCCGGTGACGTCGCCTCGGGGGCGATCCTGGCGAACCTGTACGAGGGCCTCACGGCGTTCGATCCGCAGCTCAACGTGCGGCCTGCCCTGGCAGGCTCGTGGGACGCGGACCCCGAATGGCGCCGCATCGTCTTCCACCTGCGTGACGGGCTCAGCTTCTCGGACGGCTCGCCGCTCGGCCCCGACGACGTCGTGCGCAGCTGGCTGCGCCTCCTGCGCTTCCGCGCGCCCCTTGCCGGCCTGCTCAGCGACATCGAGGGGTCCGACACGTGCGGGCCGAGCTCGTGCGATCCATCGGCGGTGGCGATCACGGCGCTCGCGGACGGGGTCGAGGTGCGCTTCCACCGGCCGGCCCCCTGGTTCATCGCGGCCACCGCGTCGCCGGCCCTCGCCGTGGTCCCGGCGACGATCGATCCGGACGGGGCGTCGATGCGACCGGACGCCTTTGTCGGTTCGGGCGCCTACGTGCTCGACGCGATCAACCTCACCAGCCTCACGCTGATCGGGAACGAGCGCTACTGGGCGGGGTCTCCTCCGATCGGTCGGGTGGTCGTGGTCACGGCCGCCGAGCGGGGCACGCTCAGCGCGTTCCGCGACGGGTCGCTCGATTACACCGATATCCCCGACTTCGAGGCGCGCTGGATCCGCTACGACAAGACCCTCGGGCCGTCCCTGCGGACCGAACCGTCCCTCAGCGTCGAGTACTACGGCTTCGACACGACCCGGCCGCCCTTCGACGACGTGCTGGTCCGGCGGGCCTTCGCCCTGGCCGTCGACTGGCGTGGGCTGGCGCGAGCCGCCGGCGGAAGCCAGGAGCCCGCCACCAGCCTGGTGCCGCCCGGGATCCCCGGGCGGAGCGCGCTGGACCTGCTGCCGCCGTACGACCCCGACGAGGCGCGCCGGCTCCTCGCCGAGGCCGGCTACCCCGGCGGCGCCGGCTTCCCGGACGTGGCCCTCCAGACGGGCGGGTCGCGCTACGACGACGCGGTCCGCGCGGCGATCGCGCGCGAGCTCGGCGTCACGTTGCCCGGCGAGGCCCTCGCCGACTTCCTCGGTCGGATGCTCGGTGACGACCGCCCGGCGATGTGGTCGATCGCCTGGATCGCCGACTACCCGGATCCCTACGACTTCCTGGGCGTGCTCCTGGGCGGGGGACAAGTCAGCAACTTCGGGCGCTGGCAGAACGCCGACTTCGACGCCGCTCTCGAGCGGGCGGGCACGGCCGCCACGCCCGCCGAGCGGGCGCGCGCGTACGAGGACGCCGAGCGGATCGTGCAGGCCGAGGCGCCCATCGTCCCGATCGCGTACTCCACATCGTGGGCGCTGGCGCGCGAGGGGTTGCTCGGGGCGCAGACGGGCGGCATCGGCATCGTCCGCTTCGCGGGTCTTGCGTGGGGCGAGGAATGACGCGCGCGTGCGGCGGATGGGAATGACGCGCGCGCATTCCGGGCGGGTGAGCGCGCGTCCGCATTCCGGGCGGGTGACCGCGCGTCCGCGCGTGGCCGTGCTGCTCGCCCTCGTCCTGAGCGCGCTCGCGCTCCTCGCGCCCGCCGCCACGAGCGGCGCCGAGCCGCCGACCTTCGAGCCCGGGACGCTCACCTCCGACTTCCCCGGGCCGGTCAGCTGGAGGTTCACCTTCGAGAGCGTCGCCCAGCCCCTCCGGGTAGAGCTCGTGACCCGCTTGCCGGGCAGCGACCAGGTCTACGTGTCGCCGCCCGGCCAGGGCGAGATCACCCAGCGGCCCGACGGGTCGTGGCTCGTCACCGGTTCGAACACAGGCCCGGTGCCCCCCAACACGCTGTACCGGATGCGCCTCCGCGTGACGACAGACGACGGCAGCTTCCTCGGGCCGGAAGCCTCGGTGCTCGTGGCCGACGAGCGCTTCGACTGGCAGGTCCGCGAGAGCGATCGGCTGCGCCTCCACTGGTACGAGGGCGGCGCCTCCTTCGCGACGCGCGCCCTGCGGGTCGGAGAGGAGGGCGTGGCGAAGGCCGAGGAGTTCCTGGGCGTGCGGCTCGACTCGAAGGTGGACATCTTCGTGTACGCCGACGCCGACGCGTTCCGCGACGCCATCGGGCCGCGCAGCCCGGAGAACGCAGCGGGCGTCCCGTTCGCGAGCATCGCCACCTTCTTCGCGCTCATCCGGCCGGAGCAGATCGAGTCCTTGTGGGTCGGCGACGTCGTGCCGCACGAGCTCGCCCACCTCGTGCTCGAGTCGGCCGTGGGACCGGGCGTGGCGGTGCCGCTGTGGCTCAACGAGGGCCTCGCCACGTACCTCGGGAGCGGCGAGACCGCGGCGTACCGGCGGATGGTCCGCGACGCGGTCGACGACGGCACGCTCGTCCCGCTCGACGGGCTGACCGGAAACTTCCCGACGAACGACGGGGGCGAGCGCTCGATCGCCGCCTACGCGGAGGCCGTGTCCGCGGTGGACTTCATGGTCCGCGAGTACGGCGAGGAGCGGATCGCGCGGCTGGTCGAGGCGTTCAGCAGCCAGGGCGCCGACGACGCCTTCACGGCTGCCCTGGGGGTCGACACGGCCGAGTTCGGGGCGGCCTGGCTGCGCTCGGTCGACGCGCCGGCGCCGGAGGCCTTCGGGCCGCAGCCGGCCCCGGCCGGACCGCTGCCCCCGGACTGGCTCGGACCGCCGCCCGTGGCCGGTCAACTCCCGCCCGAACCGACGCCGATCGCAACGCCTGTCCCGGCCGCGCCGCCCGCCGCGCCCGAGGGCGGAATCGACATCGCGCTCGTCCTGCTCCTCGGCACGGGTCTCCTGGCGGCCGTGGCCCTCGCGGCCGCGGTCGCGCGGGCCCGGGGTCGCACGACGTGAGTGCCCCTCGTTTCGACCTGCGCTGGCGCCGCCCGGCGACGTGGCAGGTGACCCTGGCCGTGGCGCTGCTGGCGCTCGGGTTCCTCCTCGCCGTGCAGTTCCAGAGCCAGGCCCCGCGGGCGCGCTACTCGACCCAGGAGCGCCCGCCGCTCGTGGAGACGGCGCTCGACCTCTCGGAGCAGCAGGACGCCTTGAAGGACCGCATCGTCGAGCTGCGCGCCCAGATACAACAGCTCGAGAGCGACGTGTCGGAGGACGACGTGGCCGAGGCCGCGCTCAACGACGAGCTCGTGGAGGCGCGCATCGCGGCCGGGTTGGTGGCCCTCGCGGGGCCGGGGGTCGCGCTGCAGTTCGACGACGCCCAGGGCCCGCTCCCGCCTGACGCCAGCGCCTCGGAGTACCGGGTCCAGGCCGAGGACCTGCGCGACCTCCTCACCGCCCTGTGGCTGAGCGGGGCGGAGGCGATCGCCATCAACGGCGAGCGCGTGACGGTCACCACGGCGGTCACCGACATCGGGGGCACCGTCCTCGTCAACTCGGCGTACCTGGCGCCGCCGTACGTGCTCACCGCGATCGGCGGGCCGGAGCTGTACGACCGCCTCGTCGCCTCCGACGTGCTGCGCACCCTGCTCGAGGCGCGCGTCCAGCCCTTCGGCCTGGAGCTGAGTGCCGGGCCGCTCGATCAGGTCGACGTGCCTGCCTACTCGGGGAGCATCCGCCTCATCGAGACGCGACCGGCGGCCACTCCCACGCCCCCGGCCCCGGGATCGACGCCGTGAGGTCACGTTCCGGGCAGCTGGCCCTGGCCGCCCTGGCCCTCGCCCTGGGGTTCCTCGTCGTCGTGCAGTTGCGCACCCAGGCCGGCGCCGGCGGTCTCGAGGACCTGTCCGCGGGCGACCTGACCACCCTGATCGCCAACCTCAACACGCGCAACCAGCAACTGGCCGCCGAGGAGTCGGGCCTGCGCACCCGCCTGGGCGAGCTCCGCGCCACCGGCACGCAGCACGAGCGGCTCGTGGCCTCGATCCGGGACGAGCTCTCGAAGGTGCGGCGCTGGGCGGGCCTCGACCCCGTCCAGGGCCGCGGCGTGCGCATCACGATCCAGGGCCCGATCCGGGCGAACGGGGTGAACGACCTCGTCAACGAGCTCCGCGCGGCCGGCGCCGAGGCGATCGCCATCGAGGACGTCCGGCTGACCGAGGCCGAAGTGGTCGCCGACCTCCCCGACGGGCTCGGGGTGGAGAACCGGTCGCTCGATCCGCCCTTCACGATCTGGGCGATCGGGAACCCGCAGGTCCTCACCGCGTCGTTGACCCGCGTGGGCGGGATCATCGGCCGCATCCAGGTCTCGCAGCCCGAGGTCTCCATCGCCGTGGCGCCCCAGGACCTGGTCGAGCTGCCGGCGACGCGCCGCCCGATGGGGCCACGCTCGGGCCAGCCGCGCCTGTGACCGGCGGTCCGGTCGCGGCGATCCGAGTGCCGCGCCTGTGACCGGCGGACCCTCTGCTACCCTACGCCGGCATGCGTGAGCTCACCGACCGCGCGCTGGATACGGCCACGGCCCGGGGAGCCGCTTATGCCGAGGCCCGCGTCGTCCGGCGCGACGAGCGGGCCATCGTCGTCAAGACCGGCACGGTGGCGGCGCTGGCGACCTCGGAGAGCGAAGGCATCGGCGTGCGCGCCCTCGTCGACGGAGCGTGGGGCTTCGCGGCCACGCGGTCGCTCGGGCCGGCGGACGTGGAGCGGGCCGCCGATGACGCGGTGCGCATCGCGCGGGCTTCTGCGACGGCGATCCGACGCCCCGTCCAGCTGGACGAGCGTCGCCCGGCCCACGGGACGTACGCCACCGACGTGCGCATCGACCCCTTCGCCGTGCCCCTCGAGCGAACGACGGCCACCCTGCTGGACGCCGATGCCCGGATGCGCGCCGTCGAGGGCGTCGCGTTCACGGAGGCGCTCTTCGCCGCCCAGCGGGAGGCCAAGACGTTCGCCGCCAGCGACGGTAGCTTCGTCGAGCAGACGATCACCCACGTGGGCGGCTCGATCGAAGCCAACGCGGTGGAGGGCGACGAGGTCCAGCGGCGCTCCTATCCGGACAACGGCGGGGGCTACCGGGCGGCCGGCTACGAGTGGTTCGAGGAACTCCGACTCGTCGAGCAGGCCGAGCGGGTCGCCGGCGAGGCGGTCGCGCTGCTCCACGCCCCGCAGTGCCCGCCCGGGCGGCGCACGCTCGTGCTCGACCCGTCCCAGCTGTACCTCCAGATCCACGAGAGCTGCGGCCACCCGACCGAGCTCGACCGGGTCTTCGGCACCGAGGCGGCCTACGCGGGGACGAGCTTCCTGACCACCGACAAGCTCGGCTCGTTCCGCTACGGCTCCGAGCTCGTCGACATCGTCGCCGACGCGACCGCGCCGGGCGGCCTGGGCTCCTTCGGCTGGGACGACGAGGGCGTGGCGGCCCAGTCGGTGCCCCTCGTCAAGGAAGGGATCTTCGTGGGCTACCAGTCCAGCCGCGAGACGGCGCCGCGCCTGGGGCGAAAGAGCAGCGGCGGGATGCGTGCCGACGGGTGGAACCGCATCCCGCTCATCCGCATGACCAACATCAACCTGCTCCCCCGGCCGGGCATGAGCCTCGAGCAGATCATCGAGGACACCGACGACGGCCTCTACCTTCACACCAACCGAAGCTGGAGCATCGACGACCGGCGCCTGAACTTCCAGTTCGCCACCGAGGTGGCCTGGGAGATCAAGGGCGGCAAGCTCGGGCAGATGTACCGCAACCCGACCTACACCGGGATCACCTACGAGTTCTGGCGGAACTGCGACGCCGTGGGCGACGCCTCGAGCTATCGACTGCTCGGGACACCGAACTGCGGGAAGGGCGAGCCGGGCCAGGCCGCCCACGTGGGCCACGGCTGCTCGGGCGCCCGCTTCCGCGACGTGCAGGTGGGAGTGGGGAAGTGGTGACCGCGGCCCCCAGCGAGCTCGCCCTCGGGCTGACCGAACGGGCGCTCACCTACGCCCAGGAGCGCGGCCCCGATCAGGCCGAGGTGCTCTACCTGGGCGAGGACTCCGCCCTCACGCGATTCGCCAACAGCGAGATCCACCAGAACGTGGCCGAGTCCAATGCCACGGTCAACGTGCGCATGGTCTTTGGCACACGGGTCGGAGTGGCGAGCACGAACCGGCTCGACGAGGAGGGGCTGCGCCGCGTGGCCGAGGCGGCCGAGGCGCTCAGCCGGCTGTCGGAGGAGAACCCCGACTTCCGGTCCCTGCCCGAGCCGGTGCCCATCGAGTCGGCTGCCGGTGCCTTCGCGGCCTCGACGGCGGCGAGCACGCCCGAGGCGCGCGCGGCGGGGGCGCGCGCGCTGATCGGAGTGGCCGATTCGCTCGGCGTGCGGGCCTTCGGCTCGTTCTCGACCAGCATCGACACGATCGCGGTGGCAACGAGCCTGGGCATCCGCGCCCACCAGGCGTCGACGCGCGCCCACGTGACCACGGTGGCCATGGGCGATGACGGCGAGGCGGGCTGGGCCGAGGCGGTCGCCGTCGATGTCGATCGCGTCGACCCGGAGGCGGTCGGGCGGGAAGCCGCCCAGCGGGCGGTCCGTTCCCGCGGCGCGGCCTCGCTCGAGCCGGGGGACTACCAGGTGGTCCTCGAGCCCTACGCCGTGAGCGACATCGTCGAGACGATCGCCTACCTCGGCTTCTCGGCCCTGGCCGTCCAGGAGGGTCGCAGCTTCTACGAGCCCGGCAAGCACATCGGCGCGCCCCTGGTGAGCATCTGGGACGACGGCCACGACCCGGAGGGCCTGCCCCTCGCCTTCGACTTCGAGGGTGTGGCCAAGCAGCGAGTCGAGCTCATCCGGGACGGCCATGCCGTGGACCTCGTCTACGACTCGCTGACGGCGGGCAAGGAGGGCAAGCGCTCGACCGGTCACGCCCTCCCGGCGCCGAACCCGTGGGGTCCCTTCGCCATCAACCTGGCCATGGCGCCGGGCGAGGCGAGCCGCGACGACCTGGTGCGCGGCATGGAGCGCGGCCTTCTCGTCACGCGCTTCCACTACACCAACCCGGTCCACCCCAAGCGCGCCATCGTGACCGGGATGACCCGCGACGGGACGTTCCTCGTCGAGCGCGGGGAGGTCGTCGGGCCGGTTCGCAATCTGCGCTTCACGCAGAGTTACCTCGACGCGCTGGCGGGCGTGGAGGCGGTGAGCCGCGAGCGCCAGCTCCTGCGCGGTTACTTCACCTCGCTGCTCGTCCCCGCGGTGCGCATCGGCGCCTTCACCTTCACCGGCGCCACCGAGTTCTGATCCAGCGGTCATGACCCCGGCTCCGCTGGAGCTGTGGCTCGGCGACGTCGTGCGACTGCGCCGCCCGCATCCGTGCGGCGCGAGCAGCTGGCAGGTCGTGCGCCTCGGCGCCGACATCGGCCTCGCCTGCCAGGGCTGCGGGCGTCGCGTCCTTCTCGAGCGTCGCCGCCTGGAGCATCGCTTCGCGGGCTTCGAGGCCCGTGGGGACCCGGCGATGTCGAGGGCGGTCGAGCCCGTCGCGCGGGATGCGCCCGGCGCGCGGGATGCGCCCGGCGCGCAGGAGGCGCCCGCTGAACGGGGCGAGCCCGCGGACCGAACGGAGGGCGCGTGACCGACGCGAGCCGGCCGACACTCCCTGTCGGGCCGCCGGTCGGCCAGGGGCAGGCCTACCCGGTCGAGGAACCGGGCGCTCTCGGAGTCCTCCGCAATCGGGGGTTCCTCGCCCTCTGGCTGAGCCAGGTCTCGACCCAGGTCGGCGGGAACATGGTGCTGTACGGCCTGACCGTCCACATCGCGGGCCTCTCGCCGACCGCGAACTACTCGGCCGTGAGCCTCCTGTTCCTGTGCTTCCTCCTGCCCGCCGCGCTCGTCTCGCCCATCGCCGGCGTGTACGTGGATCGCCTCGATCATCGCCTCATGCTGGTGGTCACGAACGTGTTCCGCGCCGCCGCGTTCGTGGGCATGCTGCTCGCCGGCGACGCCCTCGTTGCGATCTACCTGCTCAGCATCTTCGTCTCGACCGCCTCGACGTTCTTCGCCCCGACGGAGGCGGCGGTGATCCCGCGGGTCGTGCCCCGGGCGCAGCTGGTCAGCGCCAACGGGCTCTTCCTGTTCACCATCAACGCGTCCTTCGGGATCGGTTTCGCGGTGATGGGTCCGCTCGTTCTGGTGGTCACGGGCTACCAGGGTCTCTTGCTGGTGGTGGCCCTCCTGTACGGCGCGGCCGCGGCCTTCTGCCTGGTCCTGCCGCGCAGCGCCGTGCGCCCGAGGCTGCTGCCCCCGGGCCAGGCCGTCGCCGAGGCCGAGACGGCCGTCACGTCGATGCTCGCGGAGCTGAAGACGGGCCTCGACTACATCGCCACGAACCACCGGATCTTCTGGTCGCTCACCTACCTCGCCCTGTCGTCCTCGCTCATCGGCGTCCTCGGCGTCCTCGGGCCGGGCTTCGCGCGCAGCTCGCTCGGGCTCTCGGAGGAGTCGTTCGTGGTCATCATCGTCCCGCTCTTCGTGGGACTCATCACCGGCATCCTCTTGCTCAACCAGTACGGCCGCTACCTGCCCCGGCGGCGGCTCATCGAGGCCTCGCTCCTCGCGCTCGCCGTCCTCCTGTCCGTCCTGTCGATCGCCGGCCCGCTCTCCCGGTTCCTCCTCGCGCGGACGGAGGGGGTCGTGATCGTCGACCTCGGGCCGCTCGTGTCGCTCCTCTCGATCGTCGTGCTGATCGCCTTCCTGGCGGGCCTGGTCTACGCGGCCATCGCCATCCCGGCCCAGACGCAACTCCAGGAGGAGCTCCCCGAGGACGTGCGCGGGCGCGTCTTCGGCGTCCTGAACATGCTGATCAGCCTGGCCGCGCTTGTACCCATCGTGATCGTCGGGCCGCTGGCGGATCTCTTCG
>Ga0209619_10003801_pt1 | contig 10817 bp, 10 predicted proteins | sample Rifsed16ft3_FD_184011 | JGI IMG/M metagenome (GOLD analysis project Ga0209619, IMG submission 184011) | Soil microbial communities from Rifle, Colorado, USA - sediment 16ft 3 (version 2) | ecosystem: Environmental > Terrestrial > Deep subsurface > Rock core/Sediment | place: Rifle, Colorado... | reverse complement strand
TAAAGACGAAAAGGAGCTTGTAATTTTAACCGAAGCGATCAGAAAACTGCATAAAGATGCAAAAATTTCGTCAAAAGAAGTGATTATAGCACTCCCCGAAACCCAAGTTTATACACGGACGATAAAGTTCCCTCTCTTGACGGATGCAGAGGTTGCCTCGGCTGTAAAATGGGAGGCTGAGCAATATATTCCTATCCCGGCAAACGAAGCCATAATACAACACCAGATTGTAGAAAGAAGAGAAGATACTACTCCACCCCAAGTAGTGGTTCTTCTTGTTGCAGCACCCAAGGCTTTGGTTGAAAAATACGCACGCGCCGTCGAAATGTCGGGTATGAATCTTACTACGATAGAAACGGAATTGATGGCATTGGTAAGGAGCTTGGCTCCGATGGACCAATCGAGCATGATTGTTGATTTCGGGGCTAGGTCCTCGGATATTGCTATTGCAAAAAACGGAACACTCGTTTTCTCCCGCTCCATCCCTACAGCCGGTGAGGCTTTTACCAGGGCTGTTTCGCAATTTTTAGGAGTCGATGAAACGCAGGCTGAAGAATACAAAAGAACTTACGGTCTTTCAGCCACACAACTTGAAGGAAAAGTAAAACAAGCTCTTGACCCGGTTTTTAGGGTGGTTTCTGACGAAATGAAGAAAGCCATTCATTTTTATCAGTCGGAAGAAAAAGGAGATTCGCCTACATCCGCTATCTTAGCCGGAGGAACAGCCGGGATGCCGGAAGCTGCTTCCACACTCACAAAGCTTCTAGGTATAGAAGTAATAGTCGGAAACCCTTTTTCAAAGGTTAGTGTGGATCCTCAAGCTGTAACCCAGCTTGCCGGCTACGCACCGCTATATTCTATAGCAGTGGGTCTAGCCATGAGGGAATAACCTGATTCACACTTTCTTTGCAAAAAAAGAAAGTGTGGTAAAGAAATAAGAGATCTCCAAATTCTTCAGGAACTTGGAGAGAAAAAGGTAGATAAAGAAAATAAAACTAGACTAAATTATTGAGCAATTTGGAGATTTAATTAAATATGTCCGTAAATCTTTTACCGCAAGAATTAAGACCCAAGGGATCTTATGTCAAACTTTCAAAAACACTTAAAAAGTTTGCACTCGTATCAACCATTGTTATGCTTGTGACGAGTTCGGTGGTACTCGCCAGTTATCTCTTGCTCAGATATCAAATATCCTCATCGATTAAAAAGCAAGACGAGCTTAAAGGCAATATCAAGGCATTGGAGCAAACAGAGCAAAAAATGATACTAATTAAGGATCGACTCGATAAGATTGGTAAAATTGAAAAATCGGATAATATAAACAAAGGCGTCGGTATCCTTGAGGATGTCTTGGGTACGCTTGAGGAAAATGTCTTTTTGGAGGAAGTTGAGCTGAAACCCGCAAATGCACAGGTGGTGATTGTTACTGGTAACTCTTTAGAACTCACACATTTTTTGTCTAAACTTATGAGCCAAGTTAAGCTAGTACGAATAGATTTGGTATCTCTGGAGTATGGCCCAACAAAGGGTTACGAAATGAAACTGTCGTTATCAAGGTAAAAAAATGAAAATGTCACTTTTTCGAAAAATATTAACTCCAAACATAATGGTTTTACTTGGGCCAATCTCTGTTCTTTTGGGCGTAATTATCCTTTTTGTTATTATTCTGAATAACGGGTACTCCCAAATTAAAACTCAACTTAGCACACTCAAAACTACGAGAAATTCCGAAAATCAATTACAAACAAAACTCGATAAATTAAAAGACATACCGCCGGGAATATTAGACAATTCCAGTGATGTGATTGTCGTATTGCCGTATAAAAATCCGGGAATATTAATTATTTCTCAGATGCGTTTATATGCTAATAACAACTCGCTTTCGCTTAGTAAGATAGAACTAAAAAACGCTTCGAAGACAAATGACCAGCTTGCAAAAATGCAGCTGTCAGGGGAATTTGATATCCCCAATTTCCTTTCAGCTGTAAATTTTCTGAAAAATATGATCTCCAGTGCACCGATATCAACACTGGACGAACTTACGATTAAGTTAAGTCAAGCAGGAGCTCTTGAGGGAGAATTAAAAACCTCCGCGTATTGGGCGGACTTACCCACACAACTTCCTCCCCTAAATGAGCCTTTCCGGGAGTTAACAAAAGAGGAGCAGGATCTTTTAACTAAAGTTGCCAATTTCAGCCAACCGGAATTTACTACGTTACCGCCTACTACGCCCGGTCAAAGGGAGAACCCATTTAAATAGAAGAAATTATTGGGATTTTGAAGTACTTTCGGATACATTCACGAAGACAATCCTTTTTTCAAGTTTGCCCCGTATCCTGGCTAAACTTTGGATAGCCTTAATTGTTTTTCCACCTTTTCCGATAACAAGCCCGATAAGTTCTGGGCTTACGTTAATTGTTAAGGTTACTTTACCGTTCTCCTCAACCTCCTCAATATCGGCGTCTTTTATACCCATTGCCTCTTCCAGCAAATATTTAATTAATTTTTTCATATTTCAATCAGCTTTTTTAAACTTAAAGAAAGTTGGGCTCCTCTACCCAGCCAGAATTTTAATTTGTCATTATCAAGTTTTTTAGTTTGTTTGGAAGGATACCAATATCCTATCGTATCAATGGGCTTACCCTGTCTTTTTCTTTCTTTACTTATGACAACGATCCTGTATGTAGGATTTCCTTTTGCGCCTTGTCTTACCAGTCGGATTTTTACCATGAGTGAATTTTAACCCATGAGGAGTCTTTAGGCAAATTAATCTGAATCTGAAATTTTCTCCAAAACCTTTATTGCAGCATCCTGTGCCGCCTCGCTTTTATTTTTTCCCATTCCTTTTCCCCACACTTCGTTGTTTACCCTGGCTTCGATAGTAAATTTTTTGTTATGATCCGGGCCTTCCTCTTCGACTACTTCGTATTTTGGAGCCGGTAAACCCTTGGCCTGAACGTATTCCTGGAGTCTGCTTTTGGCGTCTTTTAAAGGTTTTGCTATCTTTTCGTCTATAGACGGGAAAAGATATTTTTTAATAAAATTTTCGGCTTCTGTTATTCCTCCGTCTATATATAAACCTCCAATGAGAGCCTCCATTGTGTTAGCGAGTAGCGACGGATTTTCCCGTCCTCCGCCCTCTTCTTCACCTTTTGATAAGTATAAAAGTGTTCCGACCCTGAGTTTCCTGGCAATTTCCGCGAGATTTACGGTATTTACCAGATTTGCCCTTAAAGCTGTCAAATATCCTTCTTCTTTGTCCGGAAAACGCTCATAAAGTTCCTTTGAAACGACGAACTCGAGCACTGCATCGCCCAAGAACTCTAAACGTTCGTTCGACTCGCTTTTGCCCGGGTGCTCATTCACCCATGATTTATGAGTAAGAGCCAAATCAAATATTTTATTGTTTTTAAATAAGACTGCTATACTTTTCGGGGACATATTTACTATTCTAATCGAGGTAGTCATTTAAACCGACTTCCTCAATGAGCTCTCCGACGGTTTCGATTTCAGTTAACTCTAGTTTCGAAATATCCAGTCCCCGAGTATCAAGTATTTCGACAAAATCTGTTAAATCTGTCGGCTTCATATGCAGGTCCGCTACGAGGGAATCCTCTTCGTCTATATCATCAGGCTCAACTCCCAGATATTCCGAGAGGAGTTTTTTAATTTGAGTTTTTACGTCTTTATGAGGATTTTTTGTCATCACTTTCTTCCCCCTTTTCCTTAAAAATAGTTCCCAGAACTCCATTTACAAAAGAAGGCGATGACTCTGCCCCGAATTCTTTTGCCAGCTCAACCGCCTCATCAATTATAACTTTTGGCGGAGTTTTCGATTGAGTTAATTCATAAACCGCCAACCTTAGTATTGCTAAATCGATTCTGTTTAACTTATCTACAGGCCAAGCCGGAGCCGCCTTTTTAATTTTATCGTCCAGAAAATCCTTCATTTTAAGAATAGCTTTAGCATTATCGTTCAATCCTCCTTGATGCGTAAAGCTTTCGGCGAACAGTAATTTAACTACTTCCCTTCTTAATTTATGGCGGGGATCACCTGCTTTTTTCATATTCTATGTAAAAGAAAAAGACAAAACACTATATTATTGTAAAAGATTCAGATTATTTGTAAACCCTGTGATTTTCTGAAGTAATTGATACAAAGTTATTTATAAAAACCACAATAGGGACAAGCTTTGTGCGATTCTTTGAGTTTGCCGCAGCTGGGACACTGGCTCAAATTCGGCAGACTCATCCTGTGCGCCGGAGAATTTCTCCTGATATTGCTTCGACTTCTGGTATGTTTTTTCTTGGGTAACGGCGTCATAATCGTTTCTCACTTTCTTTTGAAAGAAAGTGAGTCAAAGAAACTAAATTCAGTTAAGATCATTGGAATTGTAACTGATATAGGCACTCTGGTGCAAGATGGAACCCAAAAAAAGACGATATTAGTTCGGGACGATGTTTTGGCTGTCGATTTTGTTTAAAAGTTTTGAGAACTTTTTGGGATTTTCGATTGCCTCTTCCGCAACGCTTCTGGATTTTTTGATAAGATCGGTATCGCTCCATGCGGCTATTTTCAAATCCAGAAAACCGTGCTGTTTCTTCCCGAAAATTTCACCCGGTCCTCTCATTTTCAAATCAAGTTCGGCCAGTTCAAATCCGGACATCGATTTAGTAAGAGCCTTCAGTCTTGTAAAAACAACATTAGAATGCGAATCTGTAATTAAAAGGCAGTAACTTTTAATACTTCCCCGTCCGACTCGACCCCGGAGTTGGTGAAGTTGAGCCAAACCGAATCTTTCGGCGCCTTCGATAACCATTATTGTTGCGTTGGCTACATCAATTCCTACCTCAACTACCGGTGTTGATACCAAGACTTTGGTAACTCCCTTTTTAAAGGAATCCAACACTTCGTTTTTGAGTTTTGCCGATTGTCTGCCGTGAAGTAAGTCTACATTCATGTCCGAGAAAATCTCTTTTAATTTTTCGTACTCAACCGTTGCAGCCTTGACCTGCCTCATTGTTTCGACCTCGGATTCCTCAATCAAAGGGCAAATAATATAAACCTGAATATTTTCTTTTTTAATTTTGTCCTTGATCCACTCATATCCAGAATCTCTTTTGGCCGGCGAGATAACCCATGTGGTAATTGGCCGTCGGCCTTTGGGAAGTTCATCTAAGGTTGATAGGTCAAGATCACCATAGATGGTTAGTGCAGCAGTTCTCGGTATGGGAGTTGCCGTCATGGTAAGAATATGGGGGGCGGTGCCCTTATTTTCGGTTTTTTTGATTAGGTGTGCCCTTTGCTCAACGCCGAATCTGTGTTGTTCGTCGATAACGACGAGTGAAACACTTTCAAAGTCGATTTTTTTGTGGATTAGCGCATGCGTGCCGACAAATATATCCGTTTTGCCGAGATCTTTTTTGACCAGGGACGAGGTTACCAGGCTTACCCTTACCTTAAATCTGTCAAAGATTTCGTGAAGAGTATTAAAGTGTTGATTTGCCAGAATCTGCGTCGGAGCCATAAAAACTGTCTGATAGCCGTTGATAAAAGATGCGAAGGCAGCCGCCGCGGCAACCACCGTTTTTCCCGAGCCGACATCACCTTCAAGGAGTCTGTTCATGGGCGAATCTTTGACAAGATCTTCGGAGATTTCATTTATCGACCTGATTTGGGAATTGGTTAGGTCAAAGGCAAGTGAATTAATAAACTCTTTCATCGCGTCTGTATCAACAATAAGCCTATTGGCAGTCATGATCTGGTGCCAATCTTTTTTACGCATCAGACTTCTAAGGTGGTGGAAAAGAAGTTCGTTAAACGCCAATCGCGTTTTTGCTTCCCGAGCCTCTTCGGGCGTTTCAGGAAAATGAACGGATTCCAGCGCTTTTATAAAATCTATTAAGGAATATCTTGCTAAGACATCCGTGGGAACAAAATCATCCAACCATTGTTCAACTAAAGACAGAGTCAAAACTACCTTTCCCCTTAACCATTTGGAAGATACCCTCGCTGTTTCGGGATAAACAGGAACGAGCCGTCCGGTATGCAGTGTTTGGGTTTTTCCGTCAAGGGGTTCATATTCCGGAGAAACGAGAGCCTTCTTTCTGTCGAACCAGTCAATTTTTCCCGAGAAAGAATAATTCATTCCCTTTTTGACGTTTCGGATAAGATACGGTTGATTAAACCAGACAACCGTTAAGACTCCGGTTTTATCAGACACCTCGCCCATTTGAATTTTCTTTCCATGGGTAGTGTAAATATTTTTGACGGATTCAATTTTTCCCTGAATTGTGACTGTTTCTCCGGGTTGTGTATCGGAAATTGCCGATTTGATTCTGTAATCAATGTATCTTGACGGAACGTGTAAAAGTAAATCTTCTGCCGTTTCGATATCCAACTTTCTTAACCTGTTGGCATATACGGACCCTACAGAAGGTAATCGTAATATCGGTGTGTCAAGCTTCATGAATCTTGGCTTAATAATATCACGGAGTAATGTGCTTAATTAAAGGGCGTAAAAGATGAGAGGCAAAAAGGTAGTAAGCAAAAGCCCGATTGTAGAGAAAATCAGGATTATTGTAAAAAATAATTTTTTCTTGTCTTTTATTCTTGGAAATCTCATAGCAAATTTTACTGTTATTTTATTTCGTAAAATCCTCTTTTACCTATTTTTATTTCTGCTCCACTTTCAACTTGAAACTTTGGATCTACGATCTTTATCCCATTAACATCGACGGAACCTTGTGTAATAAGTCTCTTGGCTTGCGAAACGCTTACGTTTGAGGCGTGAGAAACGGTACCAAGTAGACTTGAATCGACCAATGGTGTGTCTTGGAAGGTTGGTTTACCGCGGCTGAATGTTTTGTCAAAATGTTCTTGAGCTTCCTTTGCCGTGTTTTCTCCCCAAAGAATATTTACAACTTCATATGCGAGCTGTTTCTTTTGTTCCATCGGTTCTGATTTAACTTTTTCGGCGATTCCTGAGAGATCAACATCTGTTAATAGTTCAAATCCAAGCTCGATAACCTCATCCGGAAAAGACATGATGCCTGCAAAGAGCTCGCTAGGTGGAACATCAAGAAATAGGGCATTACCTGTTGTTTTTCCAACCTTATTTCCTTCCTTATCAATAAGTAGTTTTGTAGCAAGAATAAATTTCTCCTTTTTCCATACAACTTTCATTAAATCTCGCCCTGCTAATATGTTAAATAACTGGTCATTTCCGCCAACTTCGAGATCAACCCCACCCGGCACCATCTTTATGCTATCGATAGCTTGTATGACTGGATACAATAATTCATGCAACCTGATGGGATGGTTCTCCTTAAGTCTTTTTTGAAACATATCTCTTTCCAGAATCTGCTGCACGGTAAAATGCGACGTAATTTCTAATAACTCCTTAAACTCAATAGGGTCATTCCATTTTGAGTTGAAAAGTATCTTAGCAGGATTTTCCCCTCCAAAATCTAATACTTTAGATGCCTGTTCCTTCCATTTTTCCGAGTTTTTAACAGTTTGCTCTCTGGTTAAAGGTACTCTTGTTGAAATTTTATCAGGATCCCCTATCATGCCGGTGAAGTCCCCAACCAGAAATATGACCTTGTGTCCTAGTTTTTGAAAGGCTCTCAGTTTCATTAAACCTACGTAATTTCCTAAATGTAGAGATGGCATTGAAGGATCAAATCCTTGGTAAAGAGTTATCTTTTTCTTCCCCATTAGCTCTGCCAAACCCTCTTTCGACGGTAAAATTTGCTCTACTCCTCTTGTTAAAACTTCTTCTAATTTATCCATGTTGTGATTATTTTAGATTGTTTGGGAATTTAAATCAAAGCCATGTTAAAATTAGGTGATGTCAACTTGGAGAAGAAAGAGGTTTGCGAGAAAAAGTTTCCGGCAGGATTCTTTCAGCGTTAAAAAAACCCGTTTAATACTGAAATTAGCGAAATTTTCACTCCTCGGGGTAGTACTTGTCTTTTTATCTTCATTTATTATCTTTCCCTTGTTTGCTTTTAACCTTCCCTCTCCGGACAAAATAGTCAGACGGGAAGGATTTTCGACCAAAATTTTAGACAGGAACGGCAAAGTTCTTTATGATATATTTGCCGATCAGAGGCGTACCCCGGCAGATATCAAAAATATTCCCGACTACTTGAAGAAAGCCACGATAGCAATTGAAGATAAAAACTTTTATAAACACAGCGGTTTTGACCCCTTGGGTATTATAAGAGGTTTTTCCAGAATATTTACCCGTGGTTACGCACAGGGAGGTTCTACTCTAACCCAACAACTGGTAAAAAATGTTCTACTCACCCCCGAATATTCAGTACTTCGCAAAATAAAGGAGTTTATACTTGCAGTTCAAATAGAAAGAAAATATTCCAAAGATGAAATTTTACAGATGTATTTAAACGAAGCTCCGTACGGCGGGACCGCTTGGGGTGTCGAAGCTGCGTCAGAAACCTATTTCGGGAAGAGCGTTGAAGACCTTAATTTAGTCGAATCAGCAGTACTTGCCGGACTTCCCCAAAGACCTTCCGTTTATTCTCCTTATTCTGCTTATCCCGACGCCTATAAAGACAGAACAAAGCAGGTATTAAGAAGAATGCGTGAAGACGGATACATTGATAACGAACAGGAGGAGGAAGCGCTGAGTCAGTTGGATGACATAAGTTTTCTAAACCGCGGAGCCAACTTTAAAGCACCTCATTTTGTTCAGTACGTTCAGGCTATATTGGAAGAGAGATACGGTGAGAGGGTTGTCGAACAGGGTGGACTGAAAGTTACGACCACACTCGATTTGGACCTGCAGGAAAAAGCCCAGTCAATAGTGTCAGAAGAAATAGCTAAAGTGGAGGATAAATTTCATATAACAAACGGCGCTGCAGTAATTCTTAATCCTCAGACCGGAGAAATTCTGTCGATGGTGGGTTCAAAAGATTTTAGTGCCAAGGACTATGATGGTCAGGTAAACGTCACAATGTCCCTAAGACAGCCCGGGTCCGCCATAAAGCCGATAACCTATGTTACTGCGTTTAAGGAAGGGTATACCCCATCAACGCTCATTATGGATGTTCCTACGGAATTCCCCGGTGGTGACCAGCCAACTTATAAACCCGTTAATTATGACGGAAAATATCGCGGTCCGATGCAGGTTCGTTATACTCTCGGTAACTCCGTTAACGTACCTGCTGTTAAAATGCTTGCTACCGTCGGTATTAAAAAGACCTTAGAGACTGCGTACGAACTCGGCTTACAATCGCTTCCGCCGACAAAGGAGACGCTTGCAAGGGTAGGTCTTTCCCTTACCTTGGGTGGTGGAGAGGTGCGTTTATTGGAGTTAACCGGTGCTTACTCTACTTTTACAAATCAGGGATTTAAAGTTGATCCTACGGCGATTCTCAAGATTGAGGATTCTGACGGAAAGGTTCTTGAACAAACGGAACCTAAAAAAGGAAAGAGAGTATTAACACCGGAGCAGGCATATTTGATAGCTGACATACTCTCAGATAACGATGCCAGGTTAATAGTTTTCGGACCTAATTCAGCCTTGAAGATCCCCGGACGTCAGGTAATGGCTAAAACAGGAACAACTAATGATCGTAGGGATAATTGGACAGTAGGAGGCGAAACTCAGGTAATGGTTGGGGTCTGGGTTGGGAATAACGACAATTCTCCTATGAATCCAGAAATAGCCTCAGGACTTACAGGAGCATCAAGTATTTGGCATAAAGCAATGCGAGAGTTTCTTAAGAAATATAAAGATGGTATCATAGAAAAACCAAGTAATGTAGAAGCTCTTCAAATAGATGCATTTTTAGGTGGTTTACCAAGAGAAGGACAGCCTATACGATCTGAATACTTTATTAAGGGGAGTGAACCAACTGACATTTCTCCATTCTATAAAAAACTTAAGATATCAAAAAATACAGGTAAGTTAGCCAATGAAATCGAGATCAAAGCAGGCGAATTCGAAGAAAAGGATTTTATTGTTATTGCTGAAAGCGACCCTATTTCTACTGATGGAAGAAACAGATGGCAAGAAGCGATTATTGCTTGGACAACACAACAGGCAAGCGACATATTTAGACCGCCAACAGAGCTTTCAGATACGAAGAGTGATGAAATTATCATAAGCTTTAAAGAACCGGAAGATAGCAAAAGAATTAATTCAAATAGCATTCAGGTGAAGGCAAAAATAACATCACTTCATAGCATTAAGAAGGTGGAAATTCTCGTTAATGACAATCTTGTTCAGCAATATGATGGAGATAAACGAGAGATTGATGAGCCGCTTAATTTGCCTGATGGAATATATGAAATTAAAATCCGTGCAGAAAATGTTAAAGGTACAGTTAAGGACAATCGTGTACGTATTGGTATAAACAAGGAGTGGAACGAATTGGGTTCTGAACCTACTCCAACGCCTGAATAATTTTCTTTAATTCAGATTTTGCTTCTTCTTCAGTAATATTTCTGTCTTTTCGTTCAAAACTTAAGCGGAGAGTAATCTTATTTTCAAATGTATCAAGGAGAGCTATGTCAGTAATATATTTTGATGTTGCGCGAATGATTTTTACTACCGAATCATATGGCTGTTTTTTTATCAATGGTACCGTCATATCAAGTTTTACTATTGCATAAGGATTGATCGGTTGATATGTAGAGACCGTTTGAGAGGCAGAAACAAGATTTTTCATTGTAAGCCCAGCTAAATAAAGAGGGTCTTTTAGCCCATGTCTCTCTTGGTAAGATGGTGCAATTTGTCCAATCCAACCAAAGATCGCTCCATCAGGTGTTAGGAGCTCGGCTTTGG
>Ga0209619_10003800_pt1 | contig 10817 bp, 6 predicted proteins | sample Rifsed16ft3_FD_184011 | JGI IMG/M metagenome (GOLD analysis project Ga0209619, IMG submission 184011) | Soil microbial communities from Rifle, Colorado, USA - sediment 16ft 3 (version 2) | ecosystem: Environmental > Terrestrial > Deep subsurface > Rock core/Sediment | place: Rifle, Colorado... | reverse complement strand
AGCACCTCATCCGTCCGCTCGCCATCAGCCACGGCGCCAACTCGCCGCGGACCGACCGGAGCCGCTTCCGTCTCGAGTTCGACTTCAGCGGAACCGACGACCCCACGCCGTTTCTCTGCATTCCGGAATCGATCGCCTTCTTCGAGAAGATCGTGCCCGGGGGGTGGGACGAGGTTCGCGCTCGGAACCGGAGCCTCGCCCTTCGGGGCCGCGCGATCCTTCACGAGGCGCTATCCATTCCCTCTCCCGCCCCCGAGGAAATGCTGGGCTCGCTCGCGGCGGTTCCACTTCCTTCACGCCGCGACGGAGTCGAGCTCCCGCTGATGAGCCTCGATCCCATCTCAAGAGAGCTCTTCGAAAAGCACAGGATCGAGACGCTCGTCTCCGTATGGCCTCGCTCGCCCGAGAGGGTACTTCGTGTCTCGGCGCAGCTCTACAACGAGGAAGCGCAGTTCCGGACGCTGGCACGCGCATTGACCGAAGAGATTTCAGCGTGAGGGTCGGCTCAGACGGCGGTTGCGCTCCATCGCGGCTTCTTCCTCCTGGAGTGCGTGGTACTGTCTTTGCTTCACCAGGGCAAACGGTTTAGTATGGAAAACGTCCGGCGGGGAGGCTCTTCGTGAAAACTGGCTCGCGGGCTACGATACAGGACCTTTATCGTGTGCCCGGCAAAGCCGAAATCGTCAATGGAGAGCTTGTGGCCATGAGCCCGACCGGCGGCGCTCCAGGATACGCCGGCGACGAGATATTTGCTTGCCTTCGGGAGTACCGCCGGCGCACCAAGCTGGGTCGAGCCGTGGGCGACAACAAGGCGTTCAGGGTTCGCCTTCCGCATCGCGAGTCGCTGAGTCCCGACGCGGCCTTCTACATCGGCCCTCGGCCGGGGATGAAGTTTTACGAGGGCGCGCCGGTATTCGCGGTAGAGGTCAGGAGCGAGAACGACTACGGGCCGGAGGCGGAGAAGGAAATGGCCGCAAAGCGGGCGGATTACTTCGCTTCCGGAACCAAAGTGGTCTGGGACGTGGACCTCTTGAGTGAAGAAGTGGTTCGGGTCTACCGCGCGGAGGCTCCCGAGCGCCCCTCCGTCTACCGCCGCCATGAGGTGGCGGAGGCGGAGCCTGCCGTTTGCGGCTGGAGAATGCCGGTGGACGATCTTTTCGAAGATTAGCCTCCTCACTCGGCACGCTCCCGGCACGTCTCGCGCTTGATCCGGGCTTGAAATCTCGCCTTACCGCGCCCATCTTTCAGGATCTCGCGGGCCGCGTCGTAATGGCAACAAAACCCTCCGCCAGGGAACACACCTCGGAACGGGCTTTCAGCGTGAGAGTCTGCGGTAGCGCTCCATCGCCGCTTCTTCCTCCGCGGTTCTTCCGAGAGCGGCATAGGCGGACGCGAGGTTGAGCTGGACCGCGGCGCTCGAAGGCTCGAGCACGGCCGCTCTCAAGAAGCACTGTAACGCCTCCTGGGGGCGGCGCGAGTCGAGAAGGAGCGAGCCGAGGAGCGACCAGGCTTCGGGGAAGGCGGGATCGAGCTCGAGCGAGCGTCGGACGGAAGGTTCTGCCTCCTTAGCTCTTCCCGTTCTCGTCTCGAAGAGTCCGCGCAGGTAGTGGTACTCGGCGATCCCCGGATCCTTCTCGATCGCTTCCTCGATCCATCGCCTCGCCGACTCCGGATCGTTTCTCGAGAACGCGATCTTGGCGAGCATCGAGCGGCTCTGGGTGTTGCCGGGATCGATGTCGAGGACCGATCGGAAGACTCTCTCCGCCTCGAGCATGTCGCCCTTCTGAAGGATCTCCGCCGCGCGCTTGTAGGTAACCGCCACTCTCGCCTCGCGCTCTCTTGCTTCCTTCTCCTTCGCCTCGAGCTCCTGGAATCTGCGAGCGGATTCCTGGGCGTCGCTCGCGCGGCCCGCCCGTTGATAGGCTTGCGCGAGCTGGTAGAAGAGCTCGGGAGCGTCGGGACTGGCGGCTCTCGCGCCCTCGAGCTCCGCGAGAGCTTCCTCCTCCCGGCCGGTTCGGGAGAGAACGCGGGCGAGAACGATGCGGGCATCCAGCATCGAAGGATCCGCTTCCAGGGCTCGTCGCGCGGCGCTTTCCGCCTCGAGGTGGCTCTCCGGTCTGCGGCTCAATAGCTCGGCGGCTCGAGCGAGGCTCTCTCCGTCGGATCCGGTTCGATAGAGAGCGAGCGCTTCGTCCATTCGCTTCGCCTGTTCCAACTTCGATCCGAGGAGAAGGCGCGCCCCCATATCGTTGGGCTTCGAGTCGACGTATCGGGAGAGCTCCACGATCGTCTTCTCCGAGTCGCCGAGCTTTTCGTGGACGCTCGCCAGAAGGAGAAGCGCTTCCGGAAGCGAAGAAGCGTTCTCGAGATACGGAAGCGCTTCCGAAGCCCGGCCGGCGCGATAGAGGACCTCTCCGTAGGCGAGCGCGTAGGAATCTTCGTCCGGGGCGAGCTCCGTCGCGCGCCCGAGTGCTTCGAGAGCCTCGTTCGGACGGCCCAGGGAGGCGTAACGGAGCCCGAGCTCGTATTGAAGGTCGGCTCTCCCGGGTTGGGCGATCGCCGCTTCCTGCGCGGCCGCGAGCGACTCGAGCGGCGAACGCTCTTCCTGGAGCGCGAGCGCGAGAACTAGAACCCAGGCCATCTCGAAGTCTGTGCCGTTCGGCCTACTTCTTCCGCAAGCGGGAGAGGTCGGCCAGATCCTTCGGACGGCCCGCCGCTTTCTTGTTGCGAAGGAGCTCCTCTCGACCGATGAAGTGAACGTCCCGGCCCTCGAACTGGACGGTTCGTCGTGCAGCCCATGCCTCATCGAAGCTGACGCCCGAGATTTCGGTGAGCACGTCGATGCGCCTCGGCGGTTGGCCGATCTGATAGACGATTCCGGCGGTCTCGAAGTCCCGGGGAGTCACTCCCGCGCTCGCGATTGGGGCGCCGAAACGGACGAGTCCGTCGAACACTCGCTTGGCGTTGTCGGAGCTGGGCTTCACGAAGACGTCCATGTCCCCCGTCGCGCGTGGAACACCGTGGTAAGCGACGGCGAAGGCTCCGACGATGATGAACTCGACCTTCCCGTCCGCGAATTCCAGGAGTAGATCCCGGAAGTCTTCGTTCAGGTTACGAAGAGGCACTGTCCTCGGGAGGGACCTCTCCGGAACGGAACAGTCGACCCGGCAAATTCGTTCGGTCGTAGACCGGGAGCGAGCGACCACTCAGAGTCCAGGCTTCGACGGCGAGCGGCCACATCATGGAAAGCCTTTCACCCACGGTCGTCGTATCCGACAAATCATCGTCCGGCTCCTCGCCGAGGCGGAACGAACGCACCGGCCAATCCGCTCGTCGGCGAGCTCGGTCGCGAAGGGAATTCTGGCCAGGCATGGACTGATTGTATCTGATCAGAGCAATAAACTGGTTATTTCGAGCTCAGTGCGCGAAGGTTCTCACGAGCGGTCTCGAGGCCCGGGTCGATCGCGATGGCCTTTTCGAATGCCTCGGCCGCCTCGGCGGTCCGGCCCTGGCGGGCGAAGGTGATTCCGAGGCCATTGTAGGCTTCGTAAGATTCGGGCGCGAGTGAAAGCGCCCGGAGATAGATCTCTTCGGCGGCCGAGAGCTTCCCGGCGTTCATCCGCAGGCTCGCGAGGTTCAAGAGCGCTTCGACCAGAGCAGGGTCCTCCCGAAGCGCGCGCTCGTAGTGACTCCGCGCCTCATCGAGGCGCCCCTCCCGTTCCGATACCAGGCCGAGGTAATTCCATGCGGAAGCTTCGTTCTCATCGAGAGCGATCGCCCGCTCGAAGCTTTCTCTCGCGGCGGCAAAGTCGAGGACGCGGGCTTTCTCCCGTCCGTGGGCGAGGGCGGCGTCAATCGCGGCCTTGCGGGCGTCCTCCGAGGCCGGCTGTAGCTCGAGAGCCGCCGTAAACGCTTCCTCGGCGCGCCCGGTGTCTCCCGCGGCGAGGAGCGACTCCCCGAGGCTCATCCGGGCCCCGAAATGGGCGGGGTAGATCGCGAGACCGATGGCGAAGCTCTCCGCCGATTCCGAGAAGCGCTTCTGCTCGAGAAGCTCCGCTCCCAGGAGGAAGTAGCTTCGAGCGCTGAACGGAGAGGTTTCGACTGTCTTCCGGAAAAGCGTCTCGTTGTCCCGCCAGTCGGGGATCCGGGTCCATACGCGCACCGCGCAGGCTCCGAGGACAGCTATGGCAACGACCGCGGAGACCGAGCGGCGGCGGTTGGAGAGCTCTTCGATCCCGAGGCCGAAGGCGAGAGCCGCCCCGAGCGTCGGAAGGTAGAGGAGCCGTTCGGCGAAGATCGTCCCCAGCGGGAAGAGCAGGTGGAGGGAGCCCGCGAGGGGAAGAAGAAATGCGAGGGCTGTGATCCCGAGTCTCTTTCCACGCACCGCGGCGAGCACGAGAAGCGCGAGGAACAGGGTGCCCAGGAGGACGCGCGGGTCGGCTGCTGTCGTGGGAAGCGGGATCTGGTCGAAGGAATAGTCGGCGGAGAGCGTTCGGGGCCAGAGAACGAGCCGTACGTAATGGAGCAGCAGCACTGGAGCCGAAAGCGCGCGCGTACCGAGACCGGTGTGAGCCAGAGGGTTGTCGAGAAAACCGATCTCGCGGCCTTCGATCCCGATTCCCCCGAGGACGGAGATGCGGAGGGCGGCGCCGGCGATGACGGCGCCGCCGAGCGCGAGAAGTCGCGCCCCGTCGCGGCGATAGAGCACGAAAAGGGGAAGAGCAAAGACGGCGCTCTCTTTCGAAAGAAGGGCGCAAAGAAACGACGCCCCGACGAGAAAGGGGCTTGCCTTCCGCACGAACAGCAGAAACGAGGCGAGGGTGAAGGCGAAAGCCAGGACCTCGGCACGGCCGACCAGAGCGTTCACCGATTCGCTCTGGACCGGGTGGAGAGCGAAGAGAAGCCCCGCTCCGAGCGAGCCGGCATTCGAGAGACCGAGGGCGCGGGCTACGAGGAGCGCCATGACCGCGGCGACCCCGTGCAGGAGGTCGTTCGCGAGGTGGAAGCCGAAGGCGGAGGAGCCAAGGGCCCGATTCAGCCCGAAGCTCAGAAGGGTGAGCGGTCGATAGAGGCCGGCGTCGACGATCTCGCCCCAATAGCTCGTCGTCAGAAGGCCCCGCCAGTCGAGGTTCTGGACTACGGGATTCTTCTCGATGACGAAACGGTCGTCGTAGACGAAACCGTTTCCGAGGTTCGCCGAGTACGCGAGGAGCACGGCCGCGAAAACGAAAACGGCCGGGCCTCGATCCGAGGCCCGGCCGAAATCACGCAAGAACTCTAGGCTACCAGCGGTACCTCACGCCGAGCTGCACCTGCCGCGGCTCTCCCACGATGTTGAGGAAGCCGAAGTTGGGTGAGCCAATGCTCTCGTTGCTCGTGAGCCGGTTGGCGTTGTTGAACACGTTGAACATCTCGAAGAGGAGCTCGAGGTTTCCGGGATTGCCGAAGTCGAAGAGCTTGCTCAGGCGGATGTCCATCAAAAACGCGTTCGGCTGGCGCGCGGTGTTCCTACTTTGCAGTCCGTCCGCGAGATCCTGTCCCGCGGCCTCGGCCCGCGCGCGGTTGGAATCGTCAATCACCGCGTAGTCGTTGGTGTTCCTGTCGCCGTTGCTGTCCCTTCCCGAGAGGACCCGGTAGGGACGCCCGGTGTTCGTCTGGAGCAGCGTCGAGAAGACGAAGTTCAGTGGGAGATCGATGACCGCGCTCCCGACGAACCGGTGCCGGAGGTCGTTCTCGCTGTCCGCCCAATCGACATCGAGGTTCTCGGGCTGGGTATTGCGGAATCCGCTCGAGTCGCGCTCGTTGTCGTCGTCGGTCTTGAGGTTGGAGAGGGTGTAGAAAGCCTGGAACTGATACCGGTTCGAGAGGCGCTTGCGCGCCGAGAACGTGGCCGCGTGGTAGCGCCGCCCCGCCGTCGACTCCTCGACCTGAAACTGGTTGTACTTGGGATCGACGCGGGTTGGACCGTAGAGGCCCCGGCCGAAGGCGTCGAATCCGATCGGCGGCTGCGGGATGTTGCGGTTCACCCGGCGATGGTCGTTGACGGTGTCGGCGAAGACGTAGTCCGCGGCCACGGAGAAATCGGGAATGACCTCGCGCTCGATTCCGACGTTCGCCCGCGAGGTGCGGGCATTCTGGAAGTTGTCGTCGAAAAACGCGATGTCCGACACCGGCAGGCTGTTGTAGAGAGGATCCCCGGGCGGAAGACCGGACTCCGGATAAACGAAGGGGAACGTCGGAATCTGGTTTCCGAAGAGGAAGAACAAGGCCTGGCGATAGCCGTTCGCGGTGAAAGAGTTCGCCATCAACAGCAGGTTCGCGCGGGAGTAGAACACCCCGGCGCCGCCCCGGATGACCGTGGTCCCGTCGTTTTTGGGATCCCAGGCGAAACCGAAACGAGGGGCGATGTTGTTCAAGTCGTCCGGGATCTCACCCTGTACGAGACCGATGGTGTCGAGTCCCGGGTTCGCGGGATTCCTCGACTGTTTCCCGTCGGTCTGCTCGGGCGCCGTCGGGTTCCACTGGCCCTCCCAGCGAACACCGAGGTTCAAGGTCAGGCCTGGCTTGGGTCTCCAGGTGTCGTTGATGTAGAGGGCGAGCTCTTCCTGCCCGATGCCGATGGTTCCCGACTCGGGCGTGGAGAATCCGTTCAAGCCCACGCGCTGAGTGAACTGATTCGGCCTTCCCGCGACGTAGTTCTCGAGCGTGGTGTACTGGTAGTAACCGCCGCCCCAGCCGTAGAACGCCTGGCTGGTGTCGGTGAGGTTCAGATCGCCGCCCATCTTCAGATCGTGATCGCCGAAGAGATAGGTGAAATTGTCGGTGAGCTGGAAGCGAGTGTGATCCGAGGTGATGGGAAGGAACCACTGCTTTCCGAACCTCCCGGTGTCGTTGATGACGATGGTGGGGAGGTCGTTGCTCTGGCCGAGACGGGGCCTCTCTTCGAACGAGTACTGGAAGCGGACCTCGTTGAACTTGTCGGAGCCGATGAGAGTGGTGTCGCTGACGACGATGGAGTGCGAAGTATTGGCCTCGAGGTTGGTGCCGTTCTCCGCTGCCGCCTGAACCGTTCCCGCGACCCCTCCCGCGGTGGAGAAAAAGTTCTCTCCGGTGAAGTCGCTGAAGTTGTAACGAACCGACAGAGTATTCGTGTTCGAGAGCTGGATGTCCACCTTGCCGAGGATCGCGGTGTTGTCGAGAAGCTCCGCGGTGTCGCCCTCCTCATCGGCGAGACAGTCCACTCCGCCGATGATCTGCCCGTAGATCTGAGTGTTGCAGACTCCGGCGACGTTCCGATTGAAACGGATGGCCACGGGCCGATCGAAGCCCTGCCGGTCGATGGCGAAGAAGAAGTGCGCCTTGTCCTTGGCGATAGGCCCGCCGACACTGCCGCCGAACTGTTGCTGCGAGAACTGGGCGTTGGTCAGGTCGTTCCCGTTGCCATCTTGCAGCGTCGAGCGAAGAGCCTCGTTCCGACCGAAGAAGAACGCGCTCCCCCGGACGTCGTTGGTCCCGGACTTCGTCACCACGTTCAAGAAGCCCCCTCCGGAGCGTCCGAACTCCGACGAGTAGCCGTTGGCGAGGACCTGAAACTCCTGGACCGCTTCCTGGGAGACGACGAAGTACGGAACCTCGGGCTGGCCAGTGGCCGATCCGAAGAAGGTGTTGTTGAAGTCCGCGCCGTCCACGGTGATGTTGGTATCGATGCCCTTCATGCCGCCCATGTTGATCGTGGTCCGTCCGCTCGCGGGGCCGGCCAGCACCACGTTCGGTGTGTTCAGCGCGAAGTTCTTGTAGTCGCGCCCGGCGATGGGGAGGTTCTCGATCTCCCTCGAATCGAACGTCGCCGCGGGGACCGTGCGCGCGACCTCGATGAGGGGCGACTCCGCGGTCACGGTGATGACTTCCTCGACGGTCGCGACCTCAATAGTCAGGTCTCCGAGGCTCTGCTGGGCGCCGACGGTGAGAACGAGCCCGTCCCGCTGGAGCGTCTGGAATCCCGCGAGCTCGGTGGTCAGCACGTACGGGCCCACAGGAAGCAGAGGAACCCGGAAGCGGCCGTTCGCGTCCGTCACCACGGTGCGGGCCAATCCCGTCTCCGCGTTCGTCAGAGTGACGCTGACCCCGGGAAGGACGGCGCCGGTCGCGTCGACCATTCGTCCGTCGATCGTTCCGGTACCCATCTGTTGAGAGAACAGAGGCGCCGCGAAGAGCGCGAGAGCCCACGTCACCGCGAGCCACAGCGAATTTTTGAGCATATGACCCCCTGAAATTTCGAGCGGACGAATCCGCTGTCCGGGAGGAGCTTATCTCACAGGGGAGCGCAGCTGTCAAGGTGTCGGGGGCCTTACAGCCGAGATTTAACGGTACCGCAACCCGGTGTTAGCATCTCCCGGCATGCTCTTCGCCCTTCTAGAGCCCCCGCAACTCGTCGACGTCCGCGCCGAGTCGGGAATCGAGTTCATTCACGACAGCGGCGATCCCGAAAAACGCGTCATCTTAAGCTCCCTGGGAGGAGGTGTCGCGCTCTTCGACTATGACGGCGATTCCGACCTCGACGCGTATTTCGTCCGAAAAGGTACGAATCATCTGTACCGCAATCAGGGCAGCTTCCGCTTCCAGGACGTCACCGACTCCGCGGGAGTTTCGGCGACGGGTTGGAGCATCGGCTGCGCCGCGGCCGACTTCGACAACGACGGGCTCGTGGATCTCTACGTCACCCGAATCGGAGCGAACGTTCTCTATCGTAATCGCGGAGACGGCGCCTTCGATGACGTCACCGCGGTCATGGGAGTGGGAAACGATGGCTTCGGCGCAAGCGCCGCCTTCTTCGACGCCGAGAAAGACGGAGACCTCGATCTGTACGTCGCGAACTACGTCGCACCGGACCAGAAGTTCCCGCAGCCCGGCTCCGAGCCCACATGCCAATGGCTCGGGATGGCGGTGATGTGCGGTCCGCGAGGTCTTCTGGGAGAGGGGGACGTTTTCTATCGAAACGAAGGGTTGAAGTTCGTCGAAGCGACGAAGGAGAGCGGGCTCGAAGACCGGAATCGCTTCTACGGCATCGGTGTCGTGAGCTCCGACTACGACGACGACGGCGATCTCGATCTCTACGTCGCCAACGACACGGATCCTAATTATCTATTTCGCAACGACGGAAGCGGACGCTTCGAAGAAGTCGGCCTCCTCTCGGGCGCGGCCTACAGCGGGTCGGGGGCGACCCAGGCGGGCATGGGCGTGGACTTCGGAGACGCGAACGGGGATGGGCATCTCGATATCTTCGTGACCAACTTCTCTCACGAGACCAACACCCTTTACCTGGGCTCTCCCAGCGGGCTTTTCACCGACGCCACCGAGGAGGTCGGTCTATCCACCCCGAGCCTCGGACCGCTCGGCTGGGGGACGCGCTTTACCGATCTCGACAACGACGGGGACGAGGATCTCTTTGTCGCCAACGGCCACGTCTACCCGAACGTCGAAGGCGTGGATGCGACCACGACCTATCGCCAGCGAAACCAGGTGTTCCTCAACGACGGGCAGGGAAACTTCGTCGAGGCCGAGGTGGAAGCCGACGCATCCGAAGGACTGAAATCGAATCGCGGCGCGGCGTTCGGCGACGTCGACAGCGACGGCGACCCGGACGTCGTCATCAACGCCATCGACGATCGGCCCACGCTCCTGAGGAACGATCTCTCGGAAGGCGCCCACTTCGTGGGGCTCGTGCTCGTTGGGAGGGGGAGCAACCGCGACGCCGCCGGTGCTTCCGTCCGTGTCGTATCGCGAGGCCGCGAACAGCGGAAAGAGGCCCACGCCTCGGGGAGCGTTCTTTCCTCGAACGACCCGAGGCTCATTTTCGGGCTGGGGTCGGCCGAGGTCGCGGAGGAAATCCGCATCCGTTGGCCGGACGGCGCTCTGACGCGCCTCCTCGAGGTGCCGGCGGATCGCTATCTGGTGGTCGTGGAGGGAGTCGAAGGCTATTTGATGACCCCCGTCGTTTCGAAGACCACTTCCCCTGGCAGCTCCCGGTCGCGAATCTCGATCGTGTCGCCGATATCGATCTGCATCAGGTCGTAGGCGACGGTGAGCGGCCCCTCGTAGATCGGCCGGGTCAGCGCTATCAGCTCCTCGCTGGTCGCGCCGGGCGGGATGATATGGGAGTAGACCGCCATACGCGGCACCGCCCGCTTGAAGATTCCAGCCGCTTGCTCGGGGGTCGAGTGGACGGAGAGACTCACGTTCGCGAGCCGAGCTTCGGGCGTCGACTCCGTTGCCGGCACCTGCACCTCGTGGATGAGGACGTCGGCGCCGCGTCCGAGCTCGACCAGATTCTCGCTGGGCCGGGTATCGCCCGAGAAAACCACGGACCGTCCCTTGTAATCGATGCGAAAACCGTAGGTCCGGCCGCGGAAATCGAGAGCCGCGCCGGTCTCGGCGTCGATCGGCATGTGCTCCACGTCGAAGGCGGTCACTTTCAGCCCCTCGCGCTCGTAGATGACGCCGGGCATGACGTCCTCGGCCACGATTTCCGCTCCCCGAAGCGGCACCCCCACGACGTCGCGAAATTCGAGATCCCACGCGTACATGTGAACGAGGTCATCCATCATGGCCTTCAGGCCCGGCGGTCCCTGGACGCGAAGCGGCACGCGCCGCCCGTAGAGCCAGCCCGATAACCACAGGTCGGGAAGGCCGATGGTGTGGTCGTAATGCAGATGCGTTACCAGAACGCGATCGATCGACGTCAGAAGCGCGAACGCGCCCGCCTGGTATACCCGTTCTCGCAGGCCCGAACCCGCGTCCACCAGAAGCCGGTGCTTGTC
>Ga0209619_10003799_pt1 | contig 10821 bp, 8 predicted proteins | sample Rifsed16ft3_FD_184011 | JGI IMG/M metagenome (GOLD analysis project Ga0209619, IMG submission 184011) | Soil microbial communities from Rifle, Colorado, USA - sediment 16ft 3 (version 2) | ecosystem: Environmental > Terrestrial > Deep subsurface > Rock core/Sediment | place: Rifle, Colorado... | reverse complement strand
CATGGACTATGCCACTGTGCGCACGCTCGGCGCGGACCTCGGGTCTGCTTCCGTGATCGTGATCGATGATACGGTCTCGATGGACTGGCTTGTCAACAAGACCGTACATTTCTTTAAGCATGAATCCTGTGGAAAGTGCACTCCCTGCCGTGAGGGTACTTACTGGATGGCAAACATCACGGAGCGCATTCATAGCGGTCAAGGAACAACCGGTGATGTGGATCTGTTGCTCAACGTGGCAAAACAAATGCAGGGTAAATGCCTGTGTGCCCTGGGTGAATTTTCCACGATGGCAGTTGTAACAGGCATCGAACGCTTCCCTCAGGATTTTAAAAAAGCTGTGAACCCCTCACCTCTTTCTCCTCTTTTGGTGAGGGAGGGTGAGAGTGTGGAGAAAGCATGACGAAACAGGTAACGCTCACAATTGATGGAATACAGGTAACAGTCCCGGAAGGAATCGGTGTGGCGGATGCCGCCAAGATGGTCGGCATTGATATCCCTGTTTTTTGTCATCATCCAAAACTTGAACCGGTCGGCATGTGCCGCATGTGTCTCGTGGAAGTTGGACGTCCCGTACGCGATCGCGCCACGGGTCAGTTTGTCATGGAGAACGGCGCGCCGAAGATCCAGTTCATGCCCAAACTCGAAACGGCTTGTACGAATAAAGTGGAAGAGGGCATGGTGGTTCTCACACAGACCCTCAATGCGAAGGATGGGCAGAGGGGAACCGTTGAGTTCCTGCTCACATCACATCCGCTGGATTGCCCAATCTGCGATAAAGGTGGCGAGTGTCCTCTGCAAAACCTTACCATGGCGCACGGTCCCGGCAAGAGCCGCTTCCTTTATGATGAAAAACTGCGCCTTGGAAAAGGCGTGTCTCTCGGTGGATTGATCGTGCTCGATCAGGAGCGCTGCATCCAATGCGCTCGCTGTATCCGCTTTCAGGATGAAATCGTGGGCGACTCGGTCCTCGGCTTCGATGACCGCTCCCGTTCGACAAAGATCATCACATCCTCAAACCCGGGATTTGATTCCGTTTTCTCAGGGAACACCACCGACATCTGTCCCGTCGGCGCGCTGACGACCAGGGATTTCCGTTTCGAGGCGCGTCCCTGGGAGCTGGGCGCTTCAGCTTCGATCTGCACGCAATGCCCCGTGGGATGCAATATCACATTGAACACGCGTCGTGAAGCCAGAGCAGGCGGCGATATTGTTGTCAAGCGTGTGATGCCGCGCCAGAACGAAGAAGTCAATGAGATCTGGATCTGTGATAAAGGTCGTTTCGCGTATCACTATACCGAAAGTAAAAAGCGACTCGCGAAGCCGCTGATCCGTAAAGACAAGAAATTAGCCCGTGCTTCATGGGAGACCGCGACAAAGCTTGCTGCTGACAACTTCCTCAAAGCAAAGAAAGACTTTGTCCTCCTGGCTTCTGGAAGACTCTCCAATGAAGACCTGTTCAACCTGAAAGCTCTCGCTGATTATGCCGATGGCAAAGCTTACCTCTACTCTCACATGGGCGGCGGTGAATTGACCGCGCTGGTGGGTGTTGGTGCTGGCACGAACTTCGCAAACATGGGCAGCGGCACGGCAATTGTCGTTGTTGCTTCTGATCTGTATGAGGAAGCGCCCATCTGGTACCTGCGGGTCAAGCAGGCGGCTGACCGCGGCGCGACGCTGATCGTTTTGAATCCGCGTGAGACCAAACTGGACCGCTTCGCTTCGTATGTTGTGCGTTATGCCTACGGCGATGAAGTGAAGTCTGTTCAAGATCTTGGCAGGAAGAGCAAGATCAGTGATGCGTTTGCAAATGCGGAGAATGCCGTCATGCTCTTTGGGAGTGAGGGACTTGGCATTGCCGGGTCTGAGAGTCTTGCTGCTGCATGTGCAAAATTATTAAGTGAAACCGGGCATACTGGCAGGCCTGATAATGGCCTCATCGGCGTATGGGAGCGCGCGAACGATCAGGGCGCGTGGGAGATGGGTCTCCACGTCGAGGCCGACCTGGCGAAGGCTTTGAAGGGCAAAGCAGTTTACATCGTTGGCGCTGATCCTGTTGGCGATGACCCGAAATTAGCAAAGGCGCTTGAAGACGCTGAATTTGTCGTCGTGCAGGATGTGATGGAAACCGCGACAACCGAAGTTGCGGATGTCGTTCTCCCTGCACAGGCATTCACTGAGCGTGAAGGTACGCTTACATCCGGCGAACGGCGTGTGCAGCGCTTTTATCCCGCTGTTCCGGTGTCCGGCGATGCGAAACCTGACTTTGGGATCACATCCCAGATCGCTCGTCACATGGGCATTATTCTCGAAGGTACGTCCGTCTCGGCGGTCTTTGATATCCTGGCTGATTCGGTGAAATCGTTTGAAGGTTTGAATTATGCCAGGCTGGCTGAGGTCAGACCCCAGTGGCCCATTGTCGGGCGCGGTGACTTGTATTATGGCGGCACCACCTATGAGAACACACAGGGAATGGGCGCGCATCTTACAGCCGCCGCGCAGCGCGGGGAAACGGTGCACATCCCGCGGGTCCACGCTTTGCGAGAAGCGGCCCTTCGTCGGGGCCCAGGACAGGCTCCGCGTCCCAAAGAAAAGGAACTGCTGGCTGTCCCTGTCACAAAACTTTATGATCGTGGTACGACCGTCATGATGTCTGCCAACTTGTTGCGCGATCGGATCGGTGGTCCAAGCATTGCTTTACATCCTGAGTCCGCGAAGAATTTAGGCGTTGAAGCAGGGCAGCTGGTGAATGTCAGTTTCAATGGTGTGAGCGGTGATGTGGTTGTGAAATTTGACGATACGATCTCAGTCGGCGTCGCGCTGGTGACTCGTGATATGGGGCTGGCGATCCGCGAACCTGCTCTCGCGAAAGTACGCTCGCAAAGGTGAAATGATGTTATCGGATTGGACTCTCTGGCTCGAGTGGTTTATCAAAGCAGTGGTGTTGATCCTGGCGCTGTTGACAGGATTCGCCTATCTGACCTGGTATGAGCGGCGCGCGCTGGCACGCATTCAAACGCGCATCGGACCGAATCGCGCGGGACCTCAGGGCCTGCTTCAGCCGATTGCAGACGCAGTGAAATTGATCTTCAAGGAAGAGCTTGTGCCTGCCAAAGCGGACAAGATCCTTTTCTTCTGGGCGCCTGTGATCACGATGGTGCCCTCGATCATCATCGCGGCGGTGATTCCCTTTGGGCCAACAGTGGAGTTGTTTGGCCGGAAGATTTCACTTTCCATGGCGAATATCAATGTGGGTGTGCTGTACGTGATGTCGATCGCTTCCATTGCAGTATATGGCATCGTGCTTGCGGGCTGGTCATCGAACAATAAATACGCCATGCTCGGCGGCCTGCGTTCCTCGGCGCAGATGATCTCATACGAACTCTCGCTGGGTCTCGGGTTTGTAGTGGCCATCCTGCTGGGCAACTCGATGAACCTGCATGAGATTGTGGAGAAACAACGTGATATTTGGTTTGCCCTGGTTCAGCCTGTGGGTGCCTTCATCTTTTTGATCGTGACACTTGCGGAGGTCAACCGCGCTCCATTCGATATGCCCGAGGCAGAGCAGGAATTGACCGCGGGCTATCACTCGGAATACTCGGGCATGAAGTTCGCGCTGTTCTTCATGGCGGAATACCAGAAGATGATCGTGATCTGCATGATCGCCGCGACGCTGTTCTTCGGCGGTTATCGGGAGTTTTGGTTCCTGAAGGATACCTTCTTCAGTGTCGATCGCAACTGGTGGCTGGGACCGATCTACATGCTGGCAAAAGTGATTGTGCTCCTGTTCTTCATGATCTGGATCCGTGCCACCTGGCCGCGCATCCGCTATGACCGCCTGATGGCATTTGGATGGAAGGTGCTGCTCCCGCTGTCGCTGGCGATTGTGTTTATCACTGCGGCAGGAATTTTGCTGGCGCAGGAGTTGAATAACCCCATGTTGATCTGGACTATTCCAGTTGTTTCGATAATGGTCGGCTTGTTTACTGTTGTGATGATCTATCGTGAGTTGAGGAGAAAAGCTTATGAGCGTGCTTGACCCGGTTATCGAACTTGTGCGTGGTCTGGGCACCACGCTTAAGATGATGCTCGAACGTCCGGTGACCGTGCAATATCCCGAACAGAAGCGGGAGGTGCGTCCGCGCTTCCGCGGCCGGCATGTATTGAAGCGTTACGAGAATGGTCTCGAGAAGTGCATTGGATGTTCGTTGTGTGCGGCGGCCTGCCCTGCGGACGCGATCTTCGTGGAAGCCGCCGAGAACACGGATGAGAAACGCTTCTCTCCCGGAGAGCGGTATGCTTCCACCTACGAAATTAACATGATCCGCTGCATCTACTGCGGATACTGCGAAGATGCCTGCCCCACCGAAGCGATCGTGCTGGGCGATAACTATGAACTCTCGTTCTTTGACCGCCGTTCTGCAATCTACACCAAAGACATGCTGCTCGAGTCTGTGCCCGATCCTCATATGTTAACCCCGCAAAAAGTGGAACCGGGTGTTTATAACAGGCGCTCCGTGCCTGAGATGAAAGATCCGCAGGATTAGCAGAAAGGTAGACAGGTATACAAGTACACACGGAAGCATGTTTGCCTGTGTACTTATACAAGGTGACTATGACTCTTGATTTGATCCTCTTCCTGATACTTGCCCTCATTGCCATCTCCACCGCCTTCGGCATGTTATTGAGTCGCAACGCGGTGTATTGCGCGTTGTTCCTTGTGTTGAACTTCGTCACAGTGGCTGTGTTCTATCTATTATTGGGTGCGCCGTTCATTGCCATGTCACAGATCACGGTATATGCGGGCGCGATCATGGTGCTGTTCCTGTTCGTCATCATGCTGCTGGGCGCGGAGAGTTTACCGGCGGCTGAAGTGTTGCCCTGGCAGAAACCACTGGCGACTGCGCTCGCTTTTGTTCTCGCGGCCGAAGCGACCTTTTTGCTTATCACCCGTGCGCGGCCTGAAGGACGGGTCCTCCAGCCTGACGCGTCTGCCAACATGATGGATAATCTCCGCGCCTTGGGCGCTGAGCTATTCAGTAGATATCTCCTGCCGTTCGAAGTAACTTCGGTCCTGTTGCTGGTTGCCATGGTCGGCGTGATCGTACTGATCAGGAAAGAGAAAAGGGTGCATTAACAATGATTCCAATAAATTATTACATTGTTCTTTCCGCGATATTGTTCACCATTGGTACGCTGGGTGTGCTCACCCGCCGCAATGCCCTCATCATCTTTATGTCCGTTGAGTTAATGTTGAATGCCGCCAACCTTGCTTTTGTGGCTTTTGCACGCGCCCGTGAAGTTGCCCTGGGTCAGCCGTTTTTCGACGGCCAGATCTTCGTGTTCTTCGTGATCGCCGTGGCCGCGGCAGAGGTGGCCGTGGGGCTTGCCTTGATCGTCGAAATCTTCAAGTCCAAGCGCAGCATTGACGTGGACCAGATGAGCAGTCTGAAGGGATAAGTATGTTCTTAGCTGAAGCAACTCAATCTGGATTTTTCTTCCTGGCCCCGTGGATTGTCTTTGCGCCGGTGCTGGGTCTGCTGATCAACGGCATCTTCGGCCACCGGTTCAGCGAGAAGCTGGTTGGCACAATCGCGAGTGCCGCTTCGGGCGCGGCGTTCATCGTCTCGGTGCTGCTGGCTTATTCGGTTTCGGTAAATCATGGTGAACTGGTCCGCTGGCAACTGGCGGAGTGGATCCACATCGGTGACCTGCAGCTCGACTGGACGTTCCGGGTCGACTCGTTATCCACCACGATGATGCTGGTCGTTTCAGGTGTTGGGACTCTCATCCACATCTATGCCATCGGATACATGCACGAAGATGTGCGCTTCAAAGGCGACCCTGGGCGGTTCCCGCGTTTCTTTGTTTTTCTCAACCTGTTCATCGCCGCGATGATGATCCTTGTAAGCGGTGATTCATATCTGATGCTCTTCGTCGGGTGGGAAGGTGTGGGCCTGTGCTCGTTCCTGCTCATCGGATTCTGGTTTGAGATGGATACGCTGGCGCGGCCTTCATGGGCGAATTCAAATGCCGCGAAGAAAGCCTTTATCACCAATCGTATTGGCGACTTCGGCTTCCTGATCGCAGGCTTTATCATGTTCTGGAATTTCCGTTCATTCCAGTTCGATGAGGTCTTTGCCGCGGGGCAGGCTGCTGCGCCTGGAATTATCCTTGCCATTACATTATTTATGCTGGTGGGCGTTGCGGGTAAATCAGCGCAGATCCCGTTGTATGTCTGGCTTCCCGATGCGATGGCTGGCCCCACTCCTGTATCCGCGCTCATCCATGCCGCGACGATGGTGACAGCGGGCGTGTATCTGATCGCGCGCTCCGCGCCGCTCTATACGCTTGCGCCTCAGGCGCAAACTATTGTTGCGATGACCGGCGCAGTGACCGCGTTATTCGCCGCGACGATTGCCGTCGGCCAGTATGATATCAAGAAGGTGCTGGCTTATTCAACCATAAGCCAACTTGGCTTCATGGTCGCTGCGGTTGGAATGGGCGCCTTTGCGGCAGGGATGTTCCATCTCATTACACATGCCTTCTTCAAGGCTCTACTGTTCCTTTCCGCTGGTTCTGTCATTCTTGGGTTGGAACGTGGGCATCACCACGCGGATCATGCTCATCATGGTAAAGGTAAAAAAGGAAAGCATGTCCTGAGCAAAGTCGAAGGGAGGAAAGAGGAAAGATCTCATGACGCGCATGAAGAGGTGCGCCGTGTTGAGCCTGTCGAAACATTTGACCCGAATGACATGCGCAACATGGGCGGACTTCGCAAGACCATGCCGGTCACGTTCTGGCTGTATATGATCGGTACGCTGGCTCTTGCTGGCATCTTCCCGTTTGCAGGCTTCTGGTCGAAGGATGAAATTCTTGCAGATGCTTTCAATGAAGGCTTTACCGCTGTTTATTGGTTGTTGACCGTTGCCGCTTTCTTCACGGCCTTTTACATGGGACGCCAGATTTGGATGGTCTTCTTTGGCGAACCTCGCCATGAAGCCGCCGCGCACGCGCAGGAAAGCCCGACGGTGATAACGGTGCCTCTCATGATTTTGGCGTTCTTGTCCATCCTGGGCGGTGCCCTCAACCTGCCAGGCTTACACACATTGACCGAATGGCTCGAGCATACAATCGAAGTCCATGCAGGAGAGTTTGTCTGGGGCGTTGCAATCGTTTCAACCATTCTTGCGTTGCTCGGCATCTGGATCTCGTGGCTTATCTATGGACGGACTCCACTCAAGGCTGGTCGGCCTGATCCTTTGAAGGAGCGGCTGGGTGCGGTCTTCACGGGCATGGAAAACAAATGGTACGTGGATGAACTTTATCAGGCAATGATCATCACACCCTTTGCCAAAATATCCCAGTTTCTCGCGGATGTTATTGACTGGCGCTTCTGGCACGACTGGTTCCATGAGACGGTCATTGCGGGAACCTACAACTGGGTTAGCAATGTTGCGCTCAACCGCTATGCCGACCAACAGGGCATTGATGCCTTCGCGAATGGCCTGGGCGATGTGACGCAATGGTTATCGGCGACCATGCGCAAGGTCCAGAATGGATTCGTGCGTTCGTACGCGCTATCCGTACTTTTGGGTGTTGTCCTGATCGTCGGTTATCTGATTTTGAAATAACTCGTAGAAACGAGGATAAAACATGAATTTTTTTCTGCAGCCTTTGACTCTTCTCACCTTCTTCCCATTGGTGGGTGTACTGATTTTGTTCTTCATCCCCAGCGACAGGAAAGATGCTTTGCGCTGGACTGCGCTTGGTGTAAGCCTGGTGACCTTTGGCATCTCGATCTGGGTGTTGACGATGTTCAACGCCTCCAACCCGGACCTGCAACTGGTCGCCCAATATGACTGGATTACCGTGGCTGGATGGAACATCCAATATTACCTGGGCGTGGATGGGCTCAGCATCCTGCTCGTTTTGCTGACCACCTTCCTGACGCCGATCTCCATCCTTTCCACGTGGACCGCCGTCGAAGAGCGCGTCAAGGATTTCATGATTTTCTTTCTGTTGCTTGAAGTGGGCATGACAGGCGTTTTCCTTGCACAGGATTTATTCCTCTTCTATATTTTCTGGGAATTCACGCTTGTCCCCATGTATTTCCTGATCGGCATCTGGGGCGGACCGCGTCGCATCTATGCCGCGATCAAATTCTTCCTCTATACAATGGCCGGTTCCATATTGATGCTGCTTGCCATCCTGTGGCTTGGCATTTACGGCCGGACCTTCGCCGTGCCTGATTTGATCACACAGGGAAATATTCCCGCGAATGTTCAAATGTGGCTTTTCCTTGCGTTCACGGCCGCGTTCGCCATCAAGGTGCCGATGTGGCCTTTGCATTCCTGGCTGCCCGATGCCCATGTGGAAGCGCCGACGGCCGGCTCGGTCATCCTGGCGGGCGTCCTGCTGAAGATGGGTACTTACGGTTTCCTGCGCTTCAATATTCCGCTCTTCCCCGAAGCCTCCGTCCAGGCCGCTCCGTGGATCGCCCTCTTTGCAACCATTGGAATCATCTATGGCGCGGCGGTTTCCTATGCACAGGCGGATGTCAAGAAACTGGTTGCGTATTCCTCCGTGAGCCACCTGGGTTTCGTGATGCTGGGACTGTTCGCCCTCAACTCACAGGGCATGCAGGGTGCGATTTTGCAGATGGTCAATCATGGTCTCAGCACTGGGGCATTGTTCCTGCTCGTCGGCATGATCTACGAACAGACCCACACGCGCGAGATCAAAGTCTATGGCGGGCTGTGGAAGATCACTCCCATCTTTGGAACGATCATGCTGATCGTCTCGCTCTCCTCGATGGGTCTGCCCGGCCTGAATGGTTTTGTCGGCGAGTTCGCCATCCTGCTCGGCGCGTTCGGTTCGCTAGCCATCGGGAATGCTTGGTACGCGGCGATCTCCGCCCTGGGTGTGATCATGGCGGCAGTGTATATCCTGTACATGTTCCAGAAGATGTTCCTCGGTCCGCAGGGCGAGGTGGTGGATGAAGTGAGGCGGCACGGCCATGGCATCCGCGATCTCAACTGGCGTGAGATTGCCATCATGGTTCCCATTCTGGTCCTCATTTTCTGGATCGGCCTCTATCCCAAACCGTTCTTCGTCCTCATGGCTCCCACGGTGGATAGACTCGTGGCTTCACTCTCAACTGCCGTGATGGCAATGCACTAGAATATCATGACGCCCGCTGACTTCTACACCGTCCTGCCGCTAACCCTGCTGACCGTCTGGGCTTGTGTGCTATTGCTGGTCGACCTCTTCATTCCGAAGGAAAGCAAAGGTATCACGGCTTTGCTCGCGGCTCTGGGGTTGGCGCTGACACTGGGCTTTACACTTTCCCAGGTCGGGCGCGAGAACCTGGGCTTCAATGGCATGGTCGTCCTCGATGGCTTCTCGATCTTCGTCAATGCCTTATTGCTCGTCAGTGGCCTTCTCGGTGTGGCACTCGCATATGGCTATGTCAAGCGTATGGGCCTTGAACGAGGCGAATATTATACATTGATGCTATTCAGCGTCACAGGCATGATGCTCATGGCGCAAGCCTCAGACCTAATCGTTGTCTTCCTGGCGCTCGAGCTTCTCTCCATTCCACTCTACGTGCTTGCCGCGTTTGCGCGTCCCAACGTTGAATCGGAAGAGGCGGGACTCAAATACTTCCTGCTTGGCGCGTTCTCAACGGGATTTGTAGTCTATGGGATCGCGCTGGTCTTCGGTGCAACGGGCACAACCTCCATTATGGGAGTTTTTGCTTCCGCTTCATCCGACGCCTCAGGCCTGCTCCTCACCATCGGCGCGGCCCTCATCCTTGTCGGCTTCGGATTCAAGGTCGCGGCCGTCCCCTTCCACATGTGGACGCCCGATGTCTATCAGGGTGCACCCTCCGCGGTGACCGCCTTCATGTCCTCGGGCGCAAAGATCGCAGGGTTCGCTGCGCTGCTGCGTGTCTTTGCGACAGCATTCCCGTCCATTGCCACTGACATGACGGATATTCTCTGGGCTTTGGCCGCGCTGACCATGATCCTCGGCAACGTGATCGCCATCGCCCAGACCAATATCAAACGACTGCTGGCTTATTCCAGCATCGCACAGGCGGGATATATCCTCATGGCCTTTGTTCCTTATGGCAACCCGGACGTTGCGCCCGTTTCAATTGCCGCAGGTCTCTTCTATCTGGTTTCCTATGCTCTCACCAACTTCGGCGCATGGGGTGTGGTCATTGCTCTTGAAAAATCTGAAGGCAGGGGCTTGGAGATCAGTGATTACGCGGGTCTTGCCAAAAAACACCCCGCCCTTGCCGCGGCGATGACGGTCTTCATGCTCTCGTTGATCGGCCTCCCACCCACGCTTGGATTGGTTGGCAAGATTTATCTGTTCCGCGCCGTGATTGATGGGGGTTTCTATGGTCTTGCCATCATCGGTGTGCTGACCTCCCTTATCTCCGCATACTACTATTTGCGTGTTGTCGTCACGATGTATATGAAAGATGGCGAACCGGAGACCGAGCGCGAATCCTTCCTCGATCTCACCACCGGAGCAACCGCATTGCTCACCGTGGCTCTCAGCCTCGTGCCGCAATTCCTGTTTGCCTGGGCAAGCAGTGCGGTGCTGGGGCTGTTCTAATCAGATTTGAATTATTCGATCATCATGCAATACAAAAGGCTTTGGAAAGATGGCGATCTTCCAAAGCCTTTTCGTCGCCTGCAATCTTTTGGTTTTTTTCTTTCCATTCTTGACACTGCTACTCATCGGTGGGCCGCCTCTCCTAGCGGGTTTTTGGCATCCATCACAATCTTTGATATTTTGGTATGG
>Ga0209619_10003785_pt1 | contig 10844 bp, 6 predicted proteins | sample Rifsed16ft3_FD_184011 | JGI IMG/M metagenome (GOLD analysis project Ga0209619, IMG submission 184011) | Soil microbial communities from Rifle, Colorado, USA - sediment 16ft 3 (version 2) | ecosystem: Environmental > Terrestrial > Deep subsurface > Rock core/Sediment | place: Rifle, Colorado... | reverse complement strand
GTGCGGATTTATTACTCCATCCACAAGAGGTTCGCCTGCTCTTATGCGATCACCTATCTTGACATGTATATGCTTGCCCTTCGCTATTATGTATTCCTTTGGTTCGCCTATATCAGGAATTATTACAACGCGTCTCTTGCCCTTAAGATCATCTACGGTTGTAACTCTGCCGTCAATCTCTGATATGATCGCATAATCCTTGGGCCTTCGAGCCTCAAATAATTCCGCAACCCTTGGCAAACCGCCTGTAATGTCCTTTGTTTTTGTAACCTCCCTTGGCAATTTAGCTATCACATCGCCAGCATGAACAGAATCCCCCTCGCCGACAGTAATAATAGCCTTAACTGGAAGCTGATATCTGGCAACCGACTGTTCGCTGATCCGGATAGTTTTACCCTTATCATCCTTGATAGAGATTCTCGGACGCAGATCCGGATCACGAGGCGGAATTGTCATCTTCTGCGACAGACCTGTAAGTTCGTCAACCTGATCTTCTATTGTTACTCCCTCAACAATATCGCCAAATTTCACAATTCCGGTGACCTCGGTAAGAATCGGGATATAGAATGGATCCCTTTCAGCAAGAATCTGCCCCTTCTGAACCTTGTCTTTATCATTAACAAGAAGTTTGGAACCAACGATAAGATGGTACCTTTCCTTTTCTCTTCCTGTATTGTCAACAACAACGATCTCACTGTGCTTATCCATGACTATAAGTTTACCGTCCTTGCCTTTAACAAAAGAGGTCTTCTGGAATTTCACAGTTCCGTCTACCTTTGTTTCAACTGTTTTCTGCTCAACCTTGCCCTTAGCAACACCACCGATATGGAATGTTCGCATTGTCAACTGTGTGCCTGGTTCGCCTATTGACTGAGCGGCAATAATGCCAACTGCTTCACCCTTTTCTACTATCTTGCCTCTCGCAAGGTCCCTTCCATAGCATTTGGCACATACCCCCCTTCTGCTTATACATGTAAGGGCTGAACGGATCTCTACATCTTCAATGCCTGCATCCTCTATTTTCTTTGCAAGGTCTTCCGTAATCTCTTCATTTGCTTTTACAACAACCTCGTTGCTGTAGGGGTCTACAACATCATGAAGCGCCACTCTGCCAACAATTCTGTCAAATAGTCTCTGAATAATTTCTCCGCCTTCAACAAGCGCTGTGACCCAGATACCATCAAGGGTGCCGCAGTCATCTTCATGAACAACACAATCATGCGCCACATCCACAAGTCTTCTTGTAAGATAACCGGCATTAGCGGTTTTTAACGCAGTATCAGCGAGACCTTTTCTTGCTCCATGGGTTGAGATAAAGTACTGCAGAACATTCAAGCCCTCTCTGAAATTGGAGGTAATCGGAGTTTCAATAATCTCGCCGGATGGCTTTGCCATCAATCCCCTCATTCCGGCAAGCTGTTTAATCTGATCCGAACTACCCCTTGCACCTGAGTCAGCCATCATAAATATCGGGTTGAAGCTGGTTGTTCTTGCTTGTTTGCCATTTTCGTCCTTTACAACTTCCTCTCCGAGCTCCCGTATTAGCTCCTGTTTCACCTCTTCGCTTGTACGGTACCATATATCCACAACCCTGTTATATCTCTCTCCGGAAGTTATCAATCCCTTCTTGTAAGTATCCTCAACATCCTGAACATTCTTCAATGCCCGTTGAATAATGAGATTCTTCTTTGAAGGAACCTTGAGGTCATCAATGGAAATTGAAATGCCGGCAATCGTAGCAATTCTGTACCCGAGATCTTTCAACCGATCCGCAAGTATCACTGTTTTCTTTTCACCGCAAATTCTGTAGGTTGTACCGATTAGGGCCTCCACGCTCTTTTTATCTATTACCCTGTTAAAATATTCAAACGGCACTTCTTCCGGAACAATATCTTTTAGGATCATTCTGCCAACAGTTGTATCCAGCAGTTTTCCGTCAATCCTGACCTTCACTTTCGCATGCATATCCGCTTCCCCGGCATCAAAAGCAATCAGAACTTCATCGGGGGTAAATATCTTCCCTTCACCCTTCACCAGCGGTCTCTCCCTCGTAAGATAGTACAGACCGAGAACGATATCCTGCGTCGGAACAATTATAGGTTTTCCGTTTGCTGGCGATAGGATGTTGTTTGTTGACATCATTAATACTCTGGATTCAGTCTGCGCCTCAACAGACAGCGGCACATGGACAGCCATCTGGTCTCCGTCAAAATCTGCATTATATGCTGTACATACAAGCGGATGAAGCTGTATAGCCTTGCCCTCAATAAGGACAGGCTCAAAAGCCTGAATGCTCAATCTGTGAAGCGTCGGAGCGCGGTTAAGAAGCACAGAATGTTCCGTGATAACCTCGGCAAGAACATCCCAAACCTCGAACCGCTGCTGTTCAACCAGTTTCTTAGCTGCCTTAACATTTGTCGCATATCCCCTTTCAATTAATTTGTTATAAATAAATGGCTTGAACAACTCAAGCGCCATGATCTTGGGCAATCCGCACTGATGGAGTTTTAATTCCGGACCAATGACAATAACTGTTCTTCCCGAATAATCAACCCTTTTACCAAGGAGATTTTGCCTGAACCTTCCCTGCTTACCGCGGATAACATCACTGAGGGACTTGAGCAGCCTTTTCCCAGGACCTGCAAGTCCTCTCGCTCTTTTTGCATTATCTATCAGTGCATCCACAGCCTCCTGAAGCATCCTCTTTTCATTCCTGATAATGAGTTCAGGGGCAGACATCTCTATAAGTTTTTTCAATCTGTTATTTCTGTTGATAACCCTCCTGTAGAGGTCATTCAGATCAGAACTTGCAAATCTGCCTCCCTCCAGTGGTATCAGCGGTCTAAGATCCGGCGGAATAACCGGCAATACTTCAAGCACAACACATTCCGGTCTTGTATTTGATTCAAGGAATGCTTTTATAACACGCAGCCTGCGGGCAATTTTTGACTTTTTCCCCGGAGAAGCACTCTCAAGTTCAGCACTCAGCTGATCCGCTATTTCTTTCAATTCCAGGGACCGCAGAAGGTCTCTGATTGCCTCAGCGCCCATTCCTGCAATGAATGAATTTTCGCCATATTTATTTATGGCTTCTTCATACTCTGTTTCTGTCAGAAGCTCACCCCTCTGAAGCGGGGTCTTTTTTCCATCAATAACCGCATATCTTTCAAAATAAAGAATTGATTCAATCTCCTTTATAGTCAAATCCAGGAGAAGCCCTATCTTTGAGGGAAGACTTCTCAAAAACCATATATGGACTACGGGGCTTGCTAACTCAATGTGTCCCATCCGTTCACGCCTCACCCTTGACTGGATAACTTCAACACCGCACTTTTCGCATGTTATTCCCCTGTGTTTTATCCGTTTGTACTTACCACAAAGGCATTCATAATCTTTTATTGGACCAAATATCTTTGCACAGAACAGCCCGTCTCTTTCCGGTTTTAAAGTCCTGTAGTTAATAGTTTCGGGCTTTTTTATTTCACCGTAGGACCATTCTCTTATTTCCTCCGAAGATGCTATGGATATCTTAAGTGAGTCAATCAATCCGGGATCACGACCCTTCTCAAGAGGAGGTTCAGTCTGAATATCAAGACAAAGCCCCTGCAATTCCTTCATCAATACTCTTATTGATTCGGGCAGGCTCGGAGAAAATTCATGTTTGCCTTTTATTATTGATTCGTATATCCGGGTTCTGCCTATATCATCATCAGATTTAACCGTAAGAAACTCCTGCAATGTATACCCTGCACCATATGCCTCAAGAGCCCATACCTCCATCTCCCCAAGCCTCTGGCCGCCAAACTGGGCCTTTCCGCCAAGGGGTTGCTGTGTAACAAGCGCATAAGGGCCGGTGGACCTGGCATGAATTTTTTCATCAACAAGATGATGCAGTTTCATTATATACATAATACCGGTTGTAACTTTTGAATGGAAAGGTTCGCCGGTTCTGCCATCATAAAGCGTAACCTGCCCTGATTCAGGAAGTTTAGCCATCCGGAGCAGATCTTTTATTTCATGCTCATTTGCTCCATCAAAAACCGGTGTGGCCACAGGAATTCCATTCTTAAGCCTTCCGGCAAATGCTTTAAGTTCATCATCACCCATATCGTCAATCATTGCATCAACACTTGGAGACGAATATATTTCTTTTAGCCGCTTTTTAACCTCTTTTGGATTGAAATTCTTCTCAATAATATTATCAATCTGTTCACCCAAAACCTTTCCAGCCCATCCCAAATGGGTTTCAAGTATCTGCCCCACATTCATCCTTGATGGCACGCCGAGGGGATTCAAAACCATATCCACAGCTGTTCCATCTTCGTGATAGGGCATATCCTCTTCAGGCAGGACCCTGGAGACAACACCTTTATTCCCATGCCTTCCAGCCATCTTGTCTCCAACAGCTATCTTTCTTTTTATTGCTACATACACCTTAACAATTTTCAGAACACCGTGCGGCAATTCATCCGCCCGCTTAACCTTTGACATCTTTTCATCAAATATCAATTTGACTATCTCTATCTGTTCATTTACCTTTTCAAATAGATTTTCAAATTTCTGTTTAATGTCTTCACTGCCGACAACAGAAAGGCCGCGAAGCTTCTCCAGCGGTATCCTGTCAATATTTTCTTCAGTAATTACATCGCCTTCTTTAAGGATAATATTCTTTTTATCAATAAGGTTCTCTGCGCATTTTTTGCCGGCAAGCAGTCTCTTCAATTTTGCCCTGGCAGTATCCTTTATTATTCTAATTTCCTCATTCTGGTCGCTCTTTAACTTCTCTATATCTTTATTCTCAATATCCTGTTTTCTGCTGTCTTTCTCAATGCCCTTCCGCACAAGAATCTTTACATCAATAACATACCCGGCTATTCCAGGCGGCACCTTCAGGGATGAATCGCGAACATCCTTTGCTTTCTCTCCGAAAATTGCACGGAGCAACTTTTCTTCCGGAGATAGATACCCTTCTCCCTTCGGGGTTACTTTGCCAACAAGTATATCCCCTGGATTTACTTCTGCCCCTATGCTTATAATACCATTTTCATCAAGGGCTCCAAGAGCATCCTCACCCACGCCCGGAATGTCTCTTGTAACCTCCTCTTTCCCAAGTTTAGTGTCTCGCACAATGCATTCAAATTCTTCTATATGTATAGATGTGTAAATATCATCTCTTATAAGCCTTTCATTTATAAGTATTGAATCTTCAAAGTTATACCCGCCCCAGGGCATAAAAGAAACCATCACATTCCGTCCAAGGGCAAGTTCTCCGAGATGGGTGGCAAAACCATCAGCAATAACCTGCCCTTTTCTGATTTTCTGCCCCTTCTTTAAAAGGGGACGCTGGTTAATGCAGGTATTCTGATTAGATCTGCGGAATTTTACAAGATTATAGATATCAATTGATGTCTCGCCTTTTAATACCTCTTTTTCATCTACCTTGATCACAATCCTGGTTGCGTCAACAGATTCAACCACCCCGCCCCTGCCGGCAGTCACAACAGCCCCGGAATCCATAGCGCATCTTGATTCCATTCCAGTACCAACAAGCGGAGCCTCTGCCTGAAGCAACGGAACAGCCTGTCTCTGCATATTAGATCCCATCAACGCACGATTAGCATCATCGTGTTCCAGAAATGGAATCAACGAAGCTGCTACGCTCATAACCTGAGAAGGGGAAACATCCATAAGGTCAACGTCATTCTTCGGCACCATTGTAAATTCGCCAGTTCTCCTTGCAGAGATAAGATCCGCCCCCAGATGTTTGTCCTTATCTATAGGCGCATTTGCCTGAGCGATTACATGATCTTCTTCTTCCAGCGCAGAAAGAAACTTTACATTATCGGTTACCTTATTTTTTATAACCTCTCTATAAGGAGATTCAATAAACCCAAAATCATTAATCTGCGCAAAGGCGGTCATTGATACGATCAATCCAATATTCTGGCCCTCAGGTGTCTCAATAGGGCATACTCTGCCGTAGTGGCTTGAGTGGACATCCCTTACCTCAAACCCTGCTCTTTCTCTTGTAAGTCCTCCCGGACCGAGAGCAGAAAGCCTTCTCTTATGCGTAAGTTCTGATAGCGGATTTGTCTGATCCATAAACTGGGAGAGCTGACTTGCGCCGAAAAACTGCTTGATTATAGCGCTTACCGGTTTAGGATTAATAATATCCAGTGGCATCAATGTTTCAGCGTCGGGTTGAATGCTAAGCTTTTCTTTTATAGTTCTGTCAAGTCTGATAAGACCAATTCTTAAGATATTTTCCAGGAGTTCCCCGACGGTCTTAATTCTCCTGTTCCCGAGATGATCAATATCATCCTCTTTGCCAACACTCTCCCTGAGGTGAATAAGTTCTCTTACGGTGGTAAGAATATCATCGTGTGTAAGCACATGAACATCTACAGGGGTATTCAGATTTAATCTGTGGTTTAGTTTTAGTCTGCCAACAGCTGAAAGATCGTAGCGTTCCGGAGTGAAAAATATCTGTTTTAAAAATTCGTTTGCTATCTCATCCGTTGGAGGTTCTCCGGGTTTTAATCTGCGGTAAATATCCTTAAGCGCTTCATCCTTGGAAACAATTTTTTCGCTTAGAAGCGTTTCTCTGATGGAGGGAAGATCTACATGAAGCACTTCAATAGACTTAATGCCTGCAGCGCGCAGTCGTTTTATCTTATCTTCGGCAACCTGCTGATCACATTCAATTATTGTTTCCCCGGTCTTGGGATCTTTCACATCGCGGGACGAAACCCTCCCTGACAATTCTTCATAGGAAATAGGAAGTTCTTTTATTTCAAGCGCTTTGAGCCTTCTGAGAATGCTTTTTGTTATCTTCCTGTCACCCCTGACAATCACTTCACCAGTATTCGGGTCCAATAAATCCTTTAATACCTTCTGGCCCTCAAGAATATCGTCCGAAACCGGTCTAACAGGAGGATCTTTGGAAATATCTATTTTCTCTGATTTATAGAAATCATTTAGAATCTGATCCTTTTTATATCCCAAAGCTTTAAGGAGTACTGTAACAGGAATTTTTTTCCTTCTGTCTATTCTCACATAGAGAAGATCCTTACTGTCAAATACAAAATCCAGCCATGAGCCGCGATTTGGTATAATCCTTGCAGTGTAATATGGTTTTCCTGATACCTGACTCTGACCCTTTTCTCTCTGAAAGAACACACCTGGCGATCTGTGGATCTGATTAACGACTACTCTTTCAGTTCCATTAATGATAAAACTGCCGGTATTTGTCATTAGTGGAATTTCGCCAAAATATACCTCCTGCTCCTTGATATCGCGGATAGTCTTCTTTTGTGTAATAGGATCCACATCCCAGACAGCCAATCTTACAATCAGTTTTATAGGCGCCGCATATGTCTCCCCCTTCAGGATGCACTCCTCCGGAGTAAGCGGCGACTGCTGAAGATTATATTTAACAAACTCAAGAGTAACCTTTCCAGCCGGACCTTCTATAGGAAAAACACCTTTGAACACCCCTTGTAAGCCAATATCTTTTCTTTCTGCTGGTGGAACATCCTGCTGCAGGAAGTATCTGAAAGATCTCTTCTGAACCTCAAGGAGATCCGGAAGCTCAATCACTGGTTGTATTTTACCGTAGTTCTTTCTTATTTTATAATCTAAAATAATAGGGGTACCCATTATTTTTCCTCCTTTTAACCTAATTGTTTAAGGACAAAAATTCCTTAATTAAGTACTTATTTAATCTCAGCAGTTGCACCTGCGGAAACAAGTTGATTTTTGATTTTTTCAGCCTCTTCTTTTGTGATGCCTTCTTTAACAGGCTTTGGAGCTGTCTCAACAAGTTCCTTGGCTTCTTTTAGTCCAAGATTTGTTATGGTTCTTACCTCTTTAATAATCTGAATCTTCTTTTCGGCAGGAGCGCCGGTAAGTGTTACTGTAAATTCAGTTTTCTCCTCTGTTACTCCTCCACCAGCAGCGGACTGCGCTGCCGGTGCCACACCGACCGCAACAGGAACTGCAGCGCTTACTCCGAACTTATCTTCCAGAGCCTTAACAAGTTCTGCAAGTTCAATCACTGAGAGGTTTTCAATTGTCTGAATAATATCCTCTTTGGTCATCTTTCCCATTTCCTTTGCCTCCTTTTGTACTTTCTCCATTTTATAACCTCCTGTCTAAATGTTATTTATGCAGCTTCTTTTTTCTTTTGTATTTGGTTAAGCGCTATAACCAAGCCCCTAATAGGACCGGAAAGAACGCGTACAAACCCCTGGAGCGGACCAGCGATAACCTGGACCAATTTTCCTCTGAGTTCGTTTTTAGATGGTAATTTTGAAACAAACTCCAAATCCTTAACGTTCAGTATTTTGCCGTCCATAATCCCGGCTTTGATCTTGAATAGAGGTTGGGTTTTATAAGCGCTAACCACTGCCTTGACAACCTCAACAGGATCCTTGTATGAAAAAACAACAGCATTTGAACCATCCAGGAATTTCCCCAGTTCATCCGCATATGTACTCCTTATGGCGATTTTCAGCAGGGTGTTTTTTGCTATTTTTATGTCACCGCCTATTTTTTTTAATTTATTCCTTAACTCTGACAATTCTACAAAATTTGTGCCCTTGAAATCGGTCAGCAGCAAACCATTTGCTTTTTCAATCTTTTCTTTCAGACTTGAAACCACCTGGGATTTTTTTATCTTTTCCAAATCTGACCTCCTTATTTCTGAAGTAATTCTTTTACCGAAAGTGGATCTATGCTTAACCCGGGGCCCATCGTTGTGGAAAGTGTTATTGATTTCAGATAAACGCCCTTGCTCGTTGGGGGTTTAGCTGCAACCACAGCCTCAATAACAGCCACCAAATTTAACAACAGCGCATCTTCCGCAAAGGATTTCTTTCCTATAAGTATATGAAGATTCCCGGCTTTATCTATTTTAAATTCCACTTTACCTTTTTTTGCATCTGAAACAGCCTTCCCAACATCAAAGGTTACGGTTCCCGTCTTGGGATTCGGCATCAGCCCCCTTGGCCCAAGAATTTTCCCGAGTTTGCTGAGCTGAGACATTACATCCGGAGTAGCTATCAGCTTATCAAAATCCAGCCAGCCTTCCTGTATTTTCTTCAGCATATCCTCAAAACCCACATAATCAGCGCCGGCGTCCTTTGCTTCTTTCTCCTTATCGCCCTTTGAAATGACAAGAACGCGGACATTTTTACCGCTGCCTGCGGGAAGCAAAACGGATCCGCGAACCATTTGCTCCGGATGCTTGGGATCAACACCCAGCCTTATTGAAAGATCAACGCTCTCGTTAAATTTAACCCCACCAAGATCCTTCAACAATTTAACAGCCCCGGCAAAGGAATACTTTTTGTCCTTGTCAATCTTATTAGCTGCAATTGAATATTTTTTGCTTCTTCCGGGAATTTTCTCTATTTGTCCAGACTCAACCTGTGCCATAGTCTCTCCTTACTATTGCTCAATTTCTACACCCATACTTCGTGCAGTACCTTCAATTATCTTCATTGCCCTTTCCACATCTCCGGTATTCAGATCAGGCATTTTAATTTTTGCTATTCCTTCCACCTGCTTTTTAGTTATTTTACCAGCCACTATCTTTTTGGGCTCACTTGAGCCTTTCTCCAATTTTGCAAATTGCTTGATCAATATTGAAGCCGGGGGTGTCTTGGTTATAAATGTAAAGGACCTGTCGGAATAGATGGTAATTACTGCCGGGATAATCGTCCCCTGCGGCTGATCTTTGGTTCTTGCATTAAACTGCTTGCAGAATTCCATAATATTGACACCATGCTGACCAAGCGCTGGACCAACAGGCGGCGCCGGATTAGCATTTCCTGCCGGAATATGTAATTTTACCTGAGCCTGTATCTTCTTAGCCATTTAATCCTCCTTTACTCCATTTACCCTTTTTCCACCTGGCTATACTCCAGCTCCACAGGTGTAGACCTGCCAAGAATGCTTACAAGAACCCTGATCCTTCCCTTTTCCGCTTTCACCTCATCCACAACACCGGTAAAATTAGAAAATGGACCATCCACAATTCTGATCGTCTCCCCTAAGTCAAAAGAAACCTTCATTTTAGGTTTTACTACTCCTTCTTCAATCTGTTGCGTAAGCTTCATGACCTCTTCCTCAGAAACAGACACGGGAGCTGTTGCTTTACCTATAAATCCTGTAACCTTTGGAGTCTTTCTTACAATATGCCATGTCTCATCGCTCAAATCCATCTGTATAAGGATATAGCCGGGAAAAAGCTTTCTCTTACTCAGCTTCTTTTCTCCTTTTTCTACCTCAATAAGGTCTTCCTTCGGAATGAAAATGTCTCCAAAGAACTGCTGAACCCCCAGCTCATTAATCCTCTTTTCAAGAGCGATCTTAACCTTTTCTTCGTATCCCGAGTATGTATGAACAACATACCATTTTTTAGTCATTCTCAATTCCTCCAGGGTTACGGGGAAAATAAAGAAATTATTCCCATCAGCATAATATCAATAAGCCATAAAAAAAGCGCAGTAATAAACACCAACACAACAACAACCAGCGTAGATGCTGAGGTTTCTTTCTTTGTTGGCCAGGAAACATTCATTAGCTCCCCCTTGACATTTCGCAGAAACTGCAAACTTTTTTTAATCCATTCTCCAAATGCAATCGTCATAATTATCTTACCTTAAAAATACAGGCCAGGAGGGATTTGAACCCCCAACACCCGGTTTTGGAGACCGGTGCTCTAGCCGTTAGAGCTACTGGCCTAACATTGCCGCATAAAATTATCATTCTACTCCAGGATCTCCGTAACCACACCGGCGCCAACTGTTTTTCCGCCTTCCCTTATAGCAAAACGCAAC
>Ga0209619_10003783_pt1 | contig 10846 bp, 9 predicted proteins | sample Rifsed16ft3_FD_184011 | JGI IMG/M metagenome (GOLD analysis project Ga0209619, IMG submission 184011) | Soil microbial communities from Rifle, Colorado, USA - sediment 16ft 3 (version 2) | ecosystem: Environmental > Terrestrial > Deep subsurface > Rock core/Sediment | place: Rifle, Colorado... | reverse complement strand
ACTCCCTGGGCCCCTAACTGGATAAATTTATGAATATCCGCACCTGTATAGATGCCCCCTGCAGCAATTACTGGAATGCTTTTATTAAAATGTTGCTCATAGGGTTTTATCACAGAAACCACCTCCGGTAGTATCTTTTCCAATGCATGCTCAGGATTATTGATCTGCTCTTTTGTGAATCCGAGGTGTCCCCCAGCCAATGGACCCTCAACAACCACGGCATCCGGCGTATGATTGTAGTTTTTCCCCCAATATTGAAATATGACTTTAGCCGCTCTTGCAGAAGAGACTATAGGAACAACCTTGGTTGTGACTTTTCCCGGCCTATCCAGCAACGATGTCTTAGGAATCCTTAGTGGAAGTCCTGCGCCAAGAAAGACTACATCTGCACCTTCTTCCACTGCAGCCTGTACAAGATCATCACAATCTGAAAGGGCGACCATGATGTTCACACCAATAATGCCCGTTGTCATCTCCCGTGCCTTTTGTATTTCCCTCCGCAAGGCTCTGTTATTTGCTTCCTTGAAGTGTTTGCTAAAATCAGGCTCAAACATACCGATCCCAGCAGCAGCAATAACTCCAATACCGCCCTCATTTGCAACAGCCGAGGCTAAACCTGATAAAGAAATGCCAACACCCATTCCTCCTTGAATAATTGGTATATGAGCTTCCAAATCACCTATTCGTAGTTTTGGTATCTTTGTAAAACGCACATTACACTCCTTCAATCACATAAAGTATTTCGTCTAACTGGGTGTTAAGGCCCCGGCGGCGGTCCCGCTTGCCGCCTTCGGTTAGCCTCCTCCGTCTCAACTCCCCCCGACTCCAGGATGTATCTTTCGAGGATACCAGCGTCCTGGCTGGCCAAGATGTTGTCTAGCACCCTCCGGTAGAACCAAGTTATGTCGTGGGCTCCGCGGCGGTGGACTCCCCCTGTTCCTACCGGTCCACCTCCCCGAGGACGATATCAACAGAGCCGAGAACTGCAACGCAGTCGGCCAAAAAACAGCCCGGGAGCATCACCGGGAGGGCGGACAGATTCACGAAGGTCGGGGCGCGGACTTTGTAGCGATAGGGCCGCTCGGACCCGTCGGAGACGAGGTGGTGGCCGAGCTCGCCGCGGGGGCTCTCCACTCTGGAGTAGATGTCCCCCACCGGCGCCCGGAGCTTCTTGGTCACCGGCGCCAGCACCGGCCCGGGCGGGATGTCCTTCAGGGCCTGCTCCACGATCCGGACGGACTGATCCATCTCCTGCCGGCGCACCCAGAACCGATCCCACACGTCCCCGCGCGTCCCCACCGGGATGTCGAAGGTGAACCGGTCGTAGATCCCGTACGAGTCGTTCTTCCGGAGATCCCACTTGATCCCCGAGCCCCGGAGCACGGGCCCGGAACAGGCGTAGCTCACCGCATCGTCCGGTGTCAGGACCCCGACCCCCTCGATCCGTTTCTGCCAGATGACGTTGTCCGTGCTCAGGCGGTCGTACTCCGACAGGCGCGGCGCGAACCAGGCGAGGAAGGCCTTGACGTCGGCAAGCCACCCCTCCGGCACATCCAGGGCGAGCCCGCCGATGCGCATGAAGCTATAGTTGAGGCGCTGCCCCGACACGGCCTCGAAGAGGTCCAGGATCATCTCCCGCTCGCGGAAGCACCACATGAAGAGGGTGAAGTTGCCGAGATCGAGGCCGAAGGTCCCGAGCCAGATGAGGTGCGAGGCGATCCGCTGGAGCTCCCCGATAAGGACCCGGAGGTACTCCGCCCGCTCCGGGATGGCGATCCCCATCAGGCGCTCGCAAGCGAGGCAGTAGGCCCAGTTATTGTACATCGACGCGAGGTAGTCGAGCCGATCGGTGTACGGGATGATCTGGACGTACGCCCGGTTCTCGCCGATCTTCTCGTGACACCGGTGCATGTAGCCCAGGTACGGGATGCATTCGCGGACCACCTCGCCGTCGAGCTTGAGGAGCAGGCGGAGGACGCCGTGGGTGGAGGGGTGCTGGGGCCCCATGTTGACCCACATCTCCTCCATGGACTCGGTGGTCGGTTGTTTGACCTGGTGCAGTTGCAGGTTGACCGTCGTCATATCCCGCCCCTCTTACGCGGTGGTGGGCCGGACCACCCCTCCGGGCTTCCGATCATCCCACGGATACGGGACGAACCGCTCGTCCTGGTAATCCTTCCGGAGGGGATGCCCGATCCAGTCCTCCGGGAGGAGGATCCGTCGAAGGTCCGGATGATTCTCGAAACGGATGCCGAGCAGATCAAAGGCCTCCCGCTCGTGCCAGTTGGCCGTCCCCCACAGGGAGACGACCGACCGGAGGACCGGCTCGTTGCGCGCGACCCGGGCCCGGAGGATGATCTTCCCCGGCTGTCGCAGGGACGAGATGGCGTACACCACCTCCATCTCGTTCTCGGCGATCCAGTCAACGCCGCTGAGGCAATTCAGGTACTCGTAGCCCAACTCTTCCTTGAGGAAGCGGCAGATCTCGAAATTCCGGTCCCCCTTGATGGTGAGGCAGGCCTCTCCACGCCGCACCTCCGCCGTCCGGACCTCGTCACCGAAGCGGGATTTGACCTGTTGCAGTATCTCTTCCGGTGTCATGGCTTCGCCGTCCGATGTCCAATGTCCAAAGTCCGGCTGGACCTGTGTTTGGTGGTTAGTGATTGGTGAAAGCCACCAGCCACTCTCCCCGTCGGTCGTCGGTTAGACCCACTCCAGCGCCCCCGTGGCCCAGGCATAGGCGAGGCCGACCAGGAGGATCACGATAAAGATCATCATCTCAACGAAGGCGAACAACCCAAGCGAGCGGTAGACGATGGCCCACGGGAAGAGGAAGATCGTTTCCACCGCGAAGAGAATATAGACCAGGGCAAACAGATAGTAGCGGACATGGATGCGGAGCCAGGGGGTCCCGATGGGATCTTCGCCGCATTCGTAGGTGGAAAGCTTTTTGGGTGTCGGCTTCGACGGGCGGATCAGGCGCGAAACGATATCGATGTTAAACACCACGAAGAGGGCGCCGAGGATGAGAAAGAAGCCGACATATGCGTAGTCCGCCGCCATCGCTCATCCACAACAAAAATGCCCCTCTGCAGGGCATCACGTCCAGGGAATCCCGCTGTGCTTGTGAATTCGGTTACTTACTAACACACCCGCGCACGCACTGTCAAGCGGAATGTCGCGGGTTTTCACCGCCTCCGCGTTCACCCCTCACCCTCGGTGGCCGTGCGCCCAACGCGGATCACCCCGACGCCCGCGTCCCCAAGGGCCCGGCACAGGGCAGCGGGGTCCGCAATCCCGATCCGAAGGACCACGACCGCCCGCTCCTGCTCACCCTGAGCGACGGTGAGGAGGCTGAGCAGCCGGGCTCCCTGCGCCTCCACGATGCGCGTGACATCGGTGAAGAACCCGGGCCGCGGATCGAACGGGATTTCGAGGCGCACGGCCGACCCCTCCACCCCCAGGACTTCGATCAACACCCCGAAGATGTCGGTTTCCGTGATGATTCCCACCAAAAGATTCTCCTCCAGGACCGGAAGACAACCGATCTTGTGCTGCCGCATCAGCAGGGCCGCTTCCTCGATGGGGGTCTCCGGGGTGGCGGTCAGCACTTGCTTCGTCATGACATGACCGACCTTCAGCTGGTCCAGGAATTCCTCCCGCGCCTCGGGTGCCATGCTGGCGGCCGAAGAGGGGGCAGCCGCCCAGATGTCCCGGTCGCTGATGAGCCCGACGAGCCGGCCTTTTTCCACCACCGGGAGATGTCGAATCTGCCTGTTGTCCATGATCCGCCGCGCCCGACGGAGGGAGGCATCCCGCTCGATAGCGACCACCTCTCGTGCCATGCGCCTGCCCACTCTCACGCTTCCCCTCCCCCTTGCAGGTCAGGCGGCGTCCCGTGGCTCGGCACGGCCGGGGTCCCCTCCAGCTCCGCCAGGAACTGGCAGTTGGAACAGAGGTCCCGGGGCTTTTCCTCTCCGCTCCAGAGGAAGCGCGCCTCGCACCGGCGACAGCGGCTGTAGGGCTTTTCGGCGAGGATCTGCCGCTCGCCGCCGGCGACCATCGCCAGGGAGATTCCCTGCCGGTACGTCAACGCGTGTGGAAGGCACGCATCGAGGCATAGGCCGCAGTTGACGCACCGACCGGCATCCAGGGTCAGGCAGAAGGCCTCATCCCCCTCTCGCCGCTCGATGGCGCCGGTCGGACAGACGAGGATACAGGCCTCACACGCGTTACACTTCACCTCGTCGAGGAGGAGCTCCGCATACGGCCCTTCCGGATCGTACGGAATTTCCCCCTGCTTCACCCCCAACCGCCGCAAGAATTGTGGAAGGAGTCGGTGGCGGAGAGGAACCGCGGCGCCCTTCCCGGACTTTCTGCCGTGCAGGCCCTGCGACACTTCATCAAGGAAAGACGCCATGAGGTGCATCCCTTCGGTGCGCACCCACCTGAAGAAGGCTCGACGGCCCGGACCGGTCGCGTGCGAGGGCTCGATGGTCTCCTCGAGCGCCGCTTCCTCCCCCACCTCCACGAGCCGCTGGCCGATGCCCGGCAGGACGCGACCCCAGGTACGGACACGATCGAGCACCCGACGGTACCGCGGCATCGCCTCGGGGTAGGGACAGGCCCGGCACGGCCCGCGCGTGAGGCGGAGCGTCTGGGCGCCCAGCGCGAGCGCGCCCAGCACGAGGGCCTCATCCACCCGCGCCAGGCAGGGCACGACCAGGTCGGCCGATCGCGCGGCGGGACTCCGCTCGCAGCTCACAAACAGGACGGCCTGTTCGCGGAGGCGGGAGGACGCCTGGGAGAGGAGCTCGCCCGTCCCCGCGCCCCTGAGATCGAACGCGGAAACCGGACAGACGGTCAGGCAGGCGCCGCAGCCGGTGCAGTGATCCAGGACGTGTACCTGCCCGGCAAGGCTGATGCTCTCGACCGGGCAACTCTTCACGCACAGGTCGCAGTCCGAAAGGCCGGAATGGGCCCGGAGGCAGCGGGGCGCATCGACCGTCGCGCACGCCCCACTGACCCGATGCAGGAATTGTTCGAGATAATCCAGAGGCTCCATATCCGATGACCGTTGACCGACGACCGATGACCGCGAAAAAATGGAGGCCCGACACCTAGCCCACCATTCACCATTCACTAACCACCAGTCATGAGGCCCTGGAGGGCGTCCCGCGCCGCCTCGACGACCGCTGCCACATCCTGGGCGGTGTGAGCGGCGGACAGAAATGCCGCCTCGAACTGGGAAGGGGGAAGGCTGACGCCGCGATCCAGCATGGCCCCGAAGAAGGCGGCAAACCGCCTGCTATCGGCCCGCTCCACATCCCGGTCGTTCTCCACCCCGCCCTGCGCGAAGAAGAGCGTCCACATCGAGCCCACCCGATTCAGGCACCACGGCACTGTCACCCGCCGACCGGCGTCCGCGATCCCCTCCGCGAGCGCCCTCCCCCGCTCCTCGAGGTCCCGGTAGAGCCTTCCGTCCTTCAGCAGGGTCAGGGTCTCGATGCCTGCCGTCATCGCCAGCGGATTGCCGGACAGCGTGCCCGCCTGATAGACCGGGCCGAGCGGAGCGACCTGCTCCATGATCTCTTGACGCCCGCCATAGGCACCGACCGGTAGCCCGCCGCCGATGATTTTCCCGAGACAGGTCAAGTCGGGCCGCACCCCGTACAACTCCTGCGCCCCACCGTAGCTCACGCGAAAACCGGTGATCACCTCATCGAAGATCAACAGCGCCCCGTGCTGTACGGTCAGTTCCCTGAGCCCCGCAAGGAAGCCGGGCCGAGGCGGCACCACCCCCATGTTGCCTGCCACGGGCTCGACGATGACGCAGGCGACGTCCCTGCCCACCGTCCCCATAACCTGGCGGACCTCGTCCAGGTCATTGTAGCTCACCGTGATGGTGTGCCGCGCCACAGCCTCGGGCACGCCAGCGGAATTCGGGACACCGAGGGTCAAGCCGCCGGAGCCGGCCTTGACCAACAGAGGGTCGGCATGTCCGTGGTAGCAGCCGGCGAACTTGACGATCCTGTCCCGCCGCGTGTACGCCCGCGCCACGCGCAGGGCACTCATCACCGCTTCGGTCCCCGAACTGACGAAGCGGACCATCTCGACCGAGGGAAAGGCCTCGACCACCATCCGGGCCAACGTGACCTCGAGCTCTGTCGGGGCCCCGTAGCTCGTCCCTCGCTCGACCGCGTGCTTCAGCGCCCTCACCACCTGGGGATGCGCGTGACCCAGGATGAGCGCTCCCCAGGAGCCGATGCAGTCGATATAGCCATTGCCGTCCGCATCATAGATCCGTGCGCCGGCCGCCTTGTCGATAAAGACGGGGTGTCCCCCGACGGCCCGAAAGGCCCGGACCGGGCTGTTGACGCCCCCCGGCAGGTACCGCTGGGCCTCCGCGAACAACGCTGCCGACCTCTTGCGCACGTCCTCCCCGCTCATGACGGGACAGGTCCTCCTGGTGCCATGGCTCGCCGCACCGAGGGGGTGATCGACGCTAATCCTTCACTCCCCTGCTCTTCGACTTCTGCTGCCCCGGGGCCTCGGGGCTGGGCGGAACGGTCGGCTTGGCGGGCGTGGGTGCGGACGGTCTCGTCACCTCCGGCGTGACCGGCTGGAGCACGGCTGCGGCGCCCGGCTGTCGGGCGATTTGCTGTCGGGCGCGCAATTCCGGACCACGGTGAAGGCTCGTGTTCTCGCACCGCGTGGTCCCTTCGCAGTAGGTGCAACCCGAGCGGTCACAGCCGAGGACGGAGGTCACGTCCCCCTTGCCGTCGGTCGAGGTACAGGAGAAGGCGTCCGGGTCCGAGCCGTCGAACTCGAACCCCCCGCCCGTACAGTACGATTTGGTGAGCTCCCGCATTTTCTGGTACTCGTTCTTTTCGGCGGCCGCGACGCCCGCGGGGAAGGCGGAAAGTGACAACGCCGTCACCCCGATGAACGCAAAAGCGGCACGACTCGCGCCACGACGGATACCGATCATGGGGGCGATCCTCCTGATGCATTCCTTGCGGGGTCTATACCCCGCCCAGAGAGTGCGCTAAGGCGGGCGCCGAACGTGTCTCTACGGCGACGGCCCGCGGGACATGCCTCGACAGATCGGAGGGCGAGAGGCGTCATTCACGCTGGCGGAGGAGGCGGGCGGCGTCCTTGGCGAAGTAGGTCAGGATCAGGTCGGCCCCAGCCCGCTTGATCGCGGTGAGGATCTCCCACATGACCCGCTCCTCGTCCAACCATCCCAGCCGGGCGGCGGCCTTCACCATGGCGAACTCCCCGCTGACGTTGTAGGCGGCCACCGGCACGTCACATTCGCTCCGGACCCGAAGGAGGATATCGAGATAGGCCAGGGCCGGCTTCACCATGACGATGTCGGCCCCCTCCTCGATGTCCATGGCCACTTCCCTGAGCGCCTCCGCGGCGTTGGCCGGGTCCATCTGATAGGTCCGGCGATCGCCGAACTGCGGGGCCGATTCCGCCGCCACCCGGAAGGGCCCGTAGAAACCTGAGGCGTACTTCACGGCATAGGCCATGATGGCGACCTCCGGGAACCCGCTCGTGTTCAAGGCCTCCCGAATCGCGGCCACCCGGCCGTCCATCATGTCAGAGGGGGCGATGATGTCGGCCCCCGCCCCGGCCTGCGATACCGCCGCCTTTGCCAGCAGCTCCAGGGTCGGGTCGTTCTTGACGATGCCCTCCTCGACGACCCCGCAGTGCCCGTGACTCGTGTATTCGCAGAGACACGTGTCGGTGATGACGATCAGATCCGAGACCGAGTCCTTGATGGCCCGCACGGCCTGCTGGATGATCCCATCCGCAGCATACGCCTCGGAACCGTAGGCATCCTTGTGCGCGGGAAGGCCGAAGAGGAGGATTGCCGGGATGCCGAGGGCGGCGATCTCCTTCGCCTCGCGGGTGAGCTGGTCCACGGAGAGCTGGTAGTTGCCCGGCATCGGCGGGATCTCTCGTCGAATGTCGCGGCCGTGCACGACGAAGAGCGGCATGATGAGATCGTCCACCTGCAGGGCGGTCTCCCGCACCATCCGGCGGATCGTCTCAGACCGCCGCAGACGCCGCGGGCGCCGTATAGGAAAGTGCATCCGCTTCCCTCCAGATAGGCCATCCCGGGGGTGGCCGGAATCGAACCTTATATATATCGGACCCTCCCGCCCAGGTCAACGGCCCCCTTTCGGAAGGGGTCAGGAGTCGGTGCTCAGCGTACAACCCCCGGCTCACCGTTCGCGGCCGATTGTTCCCTTCTTCCCCTCCTTGCAAAAGGGAGGGGAGATGAGTATCATAGGCGCCGCTATGGGCAAGCCGCTGGCCAAGTCCGCAGGACGACAGTCACCGACGAGGTCGCGCGGGCACCTTCGTGCCGGCCAACAGCGACCGGCACATCTCCTGAACGCCCTCCTTTCCCGCCTGGACGACGTCGGGGTGCTGGCCGTCACCCTCCACGGGAAAATCCTGACGACGAATCCGGCCTGGTGGGCGCTGTTGCGGCGCGCGGGTCGACATCGCCCGGGTGCGGGTTTCACCACCGCCTTCCCTCCGGCGCTCCGCCCGCACGCGCGATCCCTCGTCGCCGCACTCCGACAGAAGACCGGCCCGGCGGGGCTGGATCTCGGCGAGAGCGGGCTCCGCCTCGAGGCGGCCCGGTGGCAGGACGGCACGCTCTTCCTGCTTATGCAACAGCCCGCGGTGAGCGGTTCGGCCCTTCGACGGGCTCAGGGCGGTGAGCCGCGTCGAACCGCTGAGCCTTCGGGCCGAGCGGTTCGGCCGAGCTCACCGTCGAGGTCCTCAGGCCGAGGGCTCACCGTCGAAGCCCTGGTCGAACCGTCGCTCGTCCGAGAGCGGGCCTTGACGCAGAAGATCCTCGACAGTCTTCCCCTCGGCCTGTACGTCATCGACCGGAACTTCACCATCGTCGCCTGGAATCGGACCCGCGAGACGGCCCCCTGGGGGATGAAACGGGAAGAGGTGATCGGCCGGAATCTCTTCCAGGTTCTCCCCTCCCTGCGCCGAACGCGGATCGAGGAGGAATTCCAGCAGGTCTTCGAGACCGGCGCCACCCTCCAGATGGAGGAGGAGACGGTCCTCGAAGGGGACCGGAGGACCTTCCGGATCAGCAAGGCCCCCCTCACCGACGGTCCGGGAGTCGTCACCCACGTGATCACTCTGGTCGAGGACTTCACGGAACGTCGGCGCATCGAGCGGCAACTCCTGGCGAGCGAGAAGCTGGCCGGCATCGGTCAGCTCGCCTCCGGCATCGCCCACGAGCTGAACAATCCCATGGCGACCATCGCCTCGTGCGCGGAGGCGCTGCTCAAGCAGGGCCACGGCTCCCCTGCGAACCTCCGGGACGGGGAGGAGTTCCAAACGTATCTCCGGATCATCGAGGAGGAGGTCTACCGGTGCAAGGGGATCCTGGCCGGGCTCTCCGACCTCAGTCGCGAGGGGAGCGTGGAACAGCGACCCATCGACCTCCGCGGGCTGCTCGACGGGATCCTCGGAGTCCTCGGCTATCAACTCCGGAGCCGAGGCATCACCGTCATCCGGGACTTCCAGGACACCCTGCCCCCGCTGCTCGGGAACGAGGGCGAGCTCCGCCAGGCCTTTCTCGCCCTCCTGATCAACGCCATCGAGGCCATGGATCGCCGGGGGGCGACGCTCACCATTCGGGCGAAGGCGGCCGGACCCGGGCCGCGGCCACTCCAGGCGTCCTCGGGACGCGTGCCCCCGCCCCCATCGGCTTCCGGGGTCCAGGCGGAGATCGCGGACACCGGCGGAGGGATCCCCGCCGACCTGTTGCCGCGCGTCTTCGAGCCGTTCTTCACCACCAAGCCTCCCGGCAAGGGGGCGGGGCTCGGGCTGTATATCGCCGAGGGGATCATCGGCGCCCACGGGGGCCGCGTGGAGGTTGATTCCGTCGAGGGAAGGGGGACCATCGTTCGGGTTCACTTTCCTCCGGCCAAGGCGCACGTCGGAGAGAGGAGATGATGCGTACGGAACAGGGAAAGATCCGGGTGTTGATCGCCGACGACGAGAAGAACTTTGCCCGCGTGCTGAAGACGGAGCTCGCCCGGGAGGGGCACGTGACCGATGTTGCCTCCCACGGGAAAGAGGCCCTTGAAAAGCTCAAGGGGCAGGAGTTCGACGTCCTCATCCTCGATCTCAAGATGCCCAAGCTCGGCGGCATGGAGGTCTTGAAGGAAGTGCGGAAGTTGGCCCTCGCGCCCGAGGTGATCCTCCTGACGGGCCACGGCACGATCCCGACGGCGGTGGAAGCCATGAAGCTCGGCGCCTACACGTATATGACGAAGCCGTGCAAAACCGCCGAGCTGAATCTCCTCATCCGGAAGGCGTACGAAAAACAACAGATGCTACGCGAGAACCTCTACCTGAGAACGCGCCTGGGACAGGAAGAGCCGTTCCCGGAAATCGTCACCGCGAGCCAGAAGATGCGGCAGATCCTGAAGATGATCGTCCGGATCGCGCCGACCGATTCCACCATCCTCCTCACCGGCGAGAGCGGGACCGGCAAGGAACTGATCGCCAAGGCCATCCACCAGCACTCCAAGCGGAAAGAGAGGCCGTTCCTGGTCATCAACTGCGGTGCGCTGCAGGAGAGCATTCTGGAAAGCGAGCTGTTCGGGCACGAGAAGGGGGCCTTCACCGGGGCGCATACGGCCAAGCTCGGCCTCTTCGAGGTGGCGGACAAGGGGACGCTCCTGCTGGACGAGATCGGAGAGATCTCACCGGGGATGCAGCTCAAGCTCCTCCGTGTCATCGAGACGGGCAAGTTCTATCGCGTCGGGGCGACGCGGGAGCGGCAGGGGGG
>Ga0209619_10003774_pt1 | contig 10860 bp, 4 predicted proteins | sample Rifsed16ft3_FD_184011 | JGI IMG/M metagenome (GOLD analysis project Ga0209619, IMG submission 184011) | Soil microbial communities from Rifle, Colorado, USA - sediment 16ft 3 (version 2) | ecosystem: Environmental > Terrestrial > Deep subsurface > Rock core/Sediment | place: Rifle, Colorado... | reverse complement strand
CTACGACTCATCTTGGGGATTGGACGGAAAACCATTTGAACTTCCCCGAAGGGGAAGTAATACAAGAACCGGGGGTGTAACCCCCGGAGGGTCCAACGAATCTCTCACATACCCTGAAAGGGTTGCATAACACTTAGCCGTTCAATCACAGATCAGAGGACCGGTGCGATGATCCTGCCCCCCCTACCTCAACTTCGCCAGCTTCTCGATCGCCTCGACGGTCGTCTCCCCCAACCTCACGGAGACCTTGTAGAAATAGACCCCGTTGGCGAGTTCATCTCCGTCCCGGTCAAGTCCGTTCCAAACGATCCGATTAAATCCGAGCTTCACTTCCCCCGGATAGAGCGTTCGTTCGAACAGAAGTCTCCCGCTCACGGCATAAATTCTCAACCTTCCCTCCTCCGGCTGATCAGGCCCTGAGAGCTGGAACGTGAAGGCAGTTTCAACGGCAAACGGATTAGGAATGTTAACCACATTCATGAGGCGGGCCCGATTCTCAACCTGAAACCGAACTTCAAGGGCTGTTGTATCTGCCGGATTCCCCGACGCATCGAGGACCTGGACGGAAAGAGTGTGCGTGCCGTTGGGAAGAACCGGCTTGAACAGAACACTCGCCTTTTCGGTGCCCGTTCCAATCTCGAAAAGGCTGTCTGGACTCGACCCCAAAGCAATGCGCCTTTGATCAAGTCTGAGGTCGACATTCGAAGGATTTGTAATGGGAAGCGGGCTGTTGTCGCGAACGGAGATCCTGATTTCAGGTGCGGGATTCACATAATCTCCATCGACAATCCTGGATCCGTCAAACAGGACATCGAACGCCGGCGCAACCGTGTCGCCGAGGACGAACGCACTGAGGGACATGGCATTGTTCGCCGGGAATGATTCGCGGACCTTCCCGTTTTCGTTTGCATGCACAAGAAATGCGGTTCGCCCGCGGAATCCGACGGTATTGAATGGAATGGACTGCGACACGACGGATCCCGGGGGAATCGAAGGAACAACGGTTTGCGAGAAGACGGAAATCTGATTGTTCACAAAAACCCCTGCCGAAAGACTCACACTGTCCGCGGGAGAAGAACCCACGTTGTGGAGACTCACCTGAAGCCCAACCTGGTCACCTTCATCAACCGAATCGGCCGATATTGTGGTGGTCTGATACGAGAGGGCAAGTTCTGCTGGAGGGGTATAATCTACGCTCCATGAATTCAAACCGGGCGAAAGTCCGGCCGAGTCGCTTTCAAGATGGGCCCTCAATTGGATCGTCGCCACGTTTGCTGTGAGAACCGCGAGGAGAGAATCGGGAACAAGGGGCAGCCGTTGAACCGTATCGACAGTTCCGTCATCCATCGTTCGGATAATATCTACCGACACATGTGTCACGCCGGCCAGCGTATCGGCTGAGATTGCGATGCCATTCCACATGCTTGCGGGACCAATGACAGGCGAGAGCATCGAACCCTGAATGCTCTTTGCGGCAAGCGTATCCAGGACAATGGCGGAGCCGCTGCCGGAGGACTTGAGCACTTCCGGCACAGAACCGATAGGCGCCCCCTTCCAGCCGCTGACTGCCCATGAGCCGCGAAACCCGAGCTGGCGGATCTGCGCACTGCCGATTGATTCGACCTGGATATTCAATTGTTCCGACTTGTTCCTTGATCCCTCGTCGGCAACGGCTACGAGAACCCTTCTTCCGTATGGAATCCCCTGCAGGAATTGCACGAGAGGCGCTGCCAACGTTGTGTCGGTCGCATCACTATAGATGCTGAATGCAGCGTACGTCTCCACCACTCCGGAATTTTGATTGACAACGGCGACATTGTATCCGCGGTTTGACACACCCTGGGAGATATTCGTTCCATTGAGCGTTATTCTGGCATCATTCCCATCGCTGAATCCTGCAGAAAGGAGTTCCACCGGTAGCCGCTGTTGGCGAAGCGTTGGCAGAGGGGAATGCACCACTTGGTCAGTTGAGTTTGCGACGAAGAGGGGGCCGCTATTCTGTATCCACGCCTTTCGAAGGACCTTGTTTGTCGAGAAAACGCTTGACCTCCATTCGGTTGAGTCGGCTGCTCCCTTGAGTCGTGCCCGCCAGAAGTAGTGAGAGCTATCCGGCAGAGCCCCAGCGGAGATTTGCCACGAACTCGTCACAATGCCCGGCTGCGGAAGCGCCTGCTTGACCAGAGCGGGACTGTCGTACGTATCAGTCGTGTCAATTTCAAATTCGACATTCCATGACGCGGTCTGGGGGTTGTTCGGATTGATGATCGTGAGCACAACGCTATCAGGATGAAGAGACGAAAAAGGAGAAGGAGAGAGAATCTGCAATTGACCCGCTCCGACAAAGAAGGTTAATTGAGCATTGTTGTTCGCCTCATTCTCTTCCGAGTCCATGCCGGCCGGATCAATTGAAACCGAAATTGTGTGGAACCCCGGCTTGAGGAATGAGTTCTGCGCTACTGTCAGCGTATCGACGAAACCGAAGCCCGGCCGAACGAAATCGATTATCTCCGACTGTTCATTTTCGGCCGTATGCGTAATTCTTGTCAACACCGAGTCGGGATCCTGGAGCCCAAAATTGCGAAGTGGAATCCGAACTGTCACCTCATTATCCGCTTCGCTCGGTTGGGCCGGTTCGACGACGATCTCCTCGGAATTGACCGCGTAGTCAGGCTTTTCCGCTATGGCGATCCTGGTGGCAGGATCTCCGAGCAGGGTCATGAGCTGGAGCGCCTCCTGGTTGATAACCGAGCCGGTCCCCAAAGCCGCATGCAGAGCAAGCTTGGCTTTGAACAAAAGGCTGCCGATTTCCCGAACGGTGTCCTTGGCGACATCGTTATAGAACCTTCCCGCCAAGAACCGAAGAGGATTCTCATACCCGAATCCGCTTCCTCCAATATATGCCATGGCTCCTCCTTCGGATGCAAAGAGGAGCTTTTCTCCAAATGACTCGACGAGCGGTTCAGCGAACCTCACGGTACTGCAGCTCACGTCCGTCACGATATGCCTTTTCCCCTCATCGTTGATAAGATCCGATGCCTCGCTCAGGCCATTTCCCCATGCCTCAGTACCTGCATGTCCGTAGAAACTGATCCACACCGCCCCATCGCTCAGAATCCGGCGGACCTCCTCCGATTCCGTCGTACCGGCTACTTGCACCTTTCGGTAGAGCCGCGAGGCGAGCCCTGCAAGAGGTGCAGGAGTGATATTCTGACTGATCATGTTCTCGGCGAAGATGGAAAAAGCGGCAGTCTCGGCCGAATCGAATCCGGAGACCATGAACAGATAGGTCTTGTTCCATCTGCTCAGTTGCTGCGATTCGTATTCACTCAGAGCGGATACAAAACTGAGCCCCTCGTTGAGGGAAGCGGCCGGAATTCGACCAACCTCTTTTCTCGGGAGATACAGGTCGGTGGGCGAGGCGACAAGCCACAGGTCGGAGACGGGATTCCCCAGCGACGGAACATGATTCCGGCGGGACGTTTTCAGGAAATTCTTGTAATCCCAGTTTGCATCTCCGAAAAAGACGACCATGGAGGACTGCGGCCCGGTCCAGAGCGTATCAGCCGCAAGGAGGAATGACCTTAGGGCAAAGGGGTTGAAGTGGCCGTAACTGAACTCGTCGTAGATATCTTCCGCCGTCACGACCGCTGTCCGGCCGACACCTGTTTGCGAGCGGTACGACGCGAGCTGATTCGCTGCCGACATCAGCTCCCGGGAGGTAACAACAAGGTAATCGGCCCCGAGTGTTGGAGATCTCAGGTTTCCAAATGTCCTTGGGTGAAGGAGAGGCAGAGTTTTTTTCTTTCCTTCTGTCACTGCAAGATATTTCCTGCCCGGTTGAATTGTATCGGTAAAAGAAATCGAGTACTCTGAGCTGCCGGTAACATTTCCGCGAAATACGCGCTCGAGATCGCCAAATTGGCCGATCCGATACACAGCGATGTCGGGGCTGCTAAAGCCGACGATCCGGAAGGATCCGACCTGGTTCGCGGTCATATGATCTGCCGTAAATGCGAGCGAGTCCAGATCAGCCGTGAGCTCCTTTTGACATTCCAATTCCAGCCAGTCAATAAATACCTCGTTGAGAGACGCTCCCGTTGTATTCGATTGGAGAGTGAATGAATTATTCCCTTCTGCAAAGAGGCTGGAAGATGCCTGGAGAACGAACACGGTATCCCTATTTCCTTCGAACTGAATCGTGCCGATAGTACTTCCGTTCACCCGCACTTCGATGCTGTGGTCGGGAGACGATCCCTGGTTGACAACAGGGCTGTGCAGCCGACCACGAACCAGATATGAAGGATTTCCGGTTTTGTGATAATTGAGAGCAGAGAGGCTTATCGATGCAGTCTGCCCCGCCAGCAGCCGTTTCCAATACCATCCCTCGCCAAAGACCTTCGCAGGTTGATTATTTGTAGGTAATCCCCCATTCCCATAGAAATAGAACGAGTCTTTCTCCATCCTGTAGACGGTGGAAAAATATTCTGCAGTATCCTGTGGAAAAGGATTCACAAGCGTGTCAATCGCGGTCCGTTTTCCTCCTACGCCAGAAAACGTAAGCCAGTAAACGCTTGTATCGGAGAACTCGTTCAGAACCCCGGAGCTATCGAACAATCTTGAGCCGTAAAACTCCAGCGTATCCCCTGCTTCAAATGTGCTGTCGTCTCCGATCACTCTGAACGAAATCGAACGGCCGTTGTAATAGAGATCTGCTGTTTGCAGTCCGACCGCTGAAGGAACAGCTCCTGCAACAAGGAGGTCGTTGAAGGTTAACTGATACAGACCATCCTGTGCAATCGGAATTCTTACAAACTGCTGTCCTGGCACAAACCAGTTTCCCGTCGTGTCGGCTGTAGCGGTCCCGTCCTTAGTTTCCAGGGACCTCCATTGTCGTGCCTGCTCATAGTTTGTCAGGAGGCTCCTGTAAAGTTCTTCTGTTTTTGGCGTTTCTTGAGGTGCAGGCAGACTCGCACGATTGTTCGTGAAAGTGATCCTCAGCCGAACGCGCTCACGGTTGCGAAACATCTCGCCGGAAGGATTGAAAGAAATGGGTCTTACGGAAATGCGTGCGACGCGTTGATAGCGCCACCAGAAGACCTCATCGACCCGAACTGCCTCAATGGATTGGACCCGACCGGGCTCAGAGAATCTTCTTTCAATCCGGTGAAGGGAATCTGAGCCAATGGATATCGAGGGAACGGCGGCGATTAGACCCGTTGTGGGCTCCGACAATTGGTCTTCGATCAACACAACGCTGACGTCGCCCGAAGGGGGGACTCCAACCAGAAAAGATTCTGTCGGCAGCCCCACTTCTCCTGCTTTTGAGGTAAGTTCACTTTCAGGGAAGTAGAAATAGGATTGCGCATTGATGGAGATCTTCTGAGGTCTGTAGGGTGAGGGGTAGTAATCGAAGATAATTTCGCGTTCCGACGAGGTAACGCGGACTGCTTTGCCTTGGGGGAAGAGCAGAAGGGGGCAAAACAGCAGGCTCGCAAGGAGAAGAATGCGCGATATGGATAGATTGCTAGGCATACTCGATCTCATCCCCCTTTCGACTCTCCCCTCTATACATTGGAAAGGACGGGGGATATGGGGGGATGAGTTAGGTATTCATGAATCTCTTTAGCTGCTGAAGAACTTTGGCACGAGACCGGACTTACGGAATTATATGACCCTTTCAGGGTATCCGATGGATTGGCGATATTTTCCGGGGTGATACCCCCGGTTGTTGTATGCTTCTCCTTCGGGGAAGACATCATGTAACACCTTGCGAATGTGAAGTCGACCCCGAAGGGGTTGCATACATTCAGGTCGGGGCGAAGCCCCGACATCTAGACATAGATAATGATGCAACCCTGAAAGGGTGGGATAAGACACGTCTCACTTCATCGACCTGTAATACGCCCGAATCCCCGCAAGAACACCTGCAAAAATATGCATTCCCTGACGGAACGACAATCGATATCGCAACGACTGCTTTACCGTGCGGAGAAAACAGAAAGGAATGACAAACGGCAGGAGCAGATGGTTGCGATTCTTGAGAAAGAAGACAATCTCATTGTGATGAAAATCGTGATAGTAGTTGAATGGATCGGCGGATCTTAATCCCACGTTACCATCCCGCTGCGGCTGATGATGTACTGAGGATCTGTTCGTGAACAGAATCTTGAAGCCGAGACTTCGAATTCGTTCAGAAAGGTCCTGCTCTTCGAATATCGAGGTGCCTGCAAATATCGAATCAAAATACCCCGCCTCTGTCAGAACTTCTCGCTTTACGGACATGTTGCCGCCGACTAGCGTCTCGACAAAACATTCCGTGTTCGATTGAAAGCGGTCGATCATTCGGCCGTACCACGTGACTCTGCAGATATTGTTAGTGGTTAGCGGTGTTAGTCCCTCCTCAGTCACCCTGCACGATACGCCTCCTATAGATGAGTTGGAGTGGGCCTTCACATGTGTTTCAATCATCGTGGTTTCAGGAACAATATCGTCGTCGCAGAAAAGGAGAATATCTCCTTTGGCCTCCCGCAATCCGACATTCTTTGCCAGACTTCTATTAGCCCTCTTCACACTCAACCATCGAACTCCGGATATGTCTGGCGGCTGCCCTTCCGCGTTGCTCTGATCGACAACGATGGTTTCGAAATTCGAGTATGTCTGATGACGAAGATTGTCCGCCAGAGCGCGCACCAGGTCCCTTCTGTTGTACGTTGGCACTATCACGGAGACAAGCGGCTGCTCGCTGTTGACGGCCTTTGGAATATCGTTGAGAGATCGAAGGATCGTCCTGTTCCGTCTGATCCGCCTCTGCACATCTTCACCTGCGAACGACAAGAGGCCCAGTGTCAGTACTTTCATCGATGCGACGGCGCTCATGGCACGCTTGAGCCATACGGCCCTCCTCATTGAATGGCGGCTGTACAATCGGATCATGTTGCGATGAAATTCGGAGGCATGCCGCTCAGGCACTTGAGAAAAGCTCGCTCCGCCGTGATGCGTGACAGATGCTGCTGGGACGTGCAACACCTGGAATCCCGATTTGATCATTCTCATCGGCAGGTCGGCATCCTCGTAGAAGAAGGTAAATCCCTCATCCATCCCGCCAACAGCATAGAACGCCTCGCTTCGGACCATAAAAAACGCCCCCTCCACGTACGTCACCGGAAACGGCTGCGTATCCCGGCTGCCCAGCTGTTCCGCGTCCCTCCAGAGGCCGCGAAATCCCGTCGGAACGAGTTCCAGAAGAATACCTCTTGTCACAGACGTTCTCGAGAACCTTGTCGCCGTGTTTCCCCTTGAATCCAACACCGTACATCCCAGCATTCCAATCTCTTTATCCCGCTGCATCACTTCCGTCATGAGTCGGACTGTCCCTTTGCCCACGAGAATGTCCGCGTTGGCAACAAGGAGAAATGAGGCGTTTGTCTTCGCTGCACTGCAGTTCACCGCATGAGCATAACCGATGTTCTCTTGAATGGAAATCGCGCGCACGTGGGGGAATTTCGCCCCCAGTGCATCGAGCGAACCATCCGAAGAGCCTTGATCTATGGCGAGGATCGAGGGTTGGTCAAGTCCCTCCGAAAGGAGGGATTCCACGCAGCGGAGCAGATGCTCCCTGGTGTTCCAGTTTATGATGATGGCGGAGGTGGATTGCATACGGGATATCTTGCTCAACTACTCAGACTATCACACCCCGTTGGGGTTTGCATGCCTTGGGATTTATGGTCGGGGCAACGCCCGTCCTGAGGATATACGACCCCCGCCCGAACGACCGAAAGAGAGGCAGAATTTCGTTCGGTCGGGCGGGCCTTCGGGGTCAGCCACTTGAATAAGGGGACGCAAGATCTTCCCCGAAGGGGAAGCATACCTCAACCGGGGGCATTGCCCCCGGATCATGGTCAACAAATGCATCAAAACCCTGAAAGGGTGAGATAGAAATCCTCAAGTCGGGACAGTGTCCCGGCCAACGATTCTCTCAACTTCCATCACCACCTCTTCCACCGAAATCCTCGTCAAACAATACGGCTCCGGAAAAGGGCACTTCCAGTTGCACTCGTAGCAATCGAGTTTGTGATTCACGATCTTCGCCGATCCATAGGGGAAATAGCGGGAATAGTGACCGCCGCCCAGAATAACAACCGCCGGTGTCCCCAATGATGCCGCGATGTGAACTAATCCCGATTCGTTCCCCACAACGAGCTTCGCCTTCTTGATCAGCATGGCGACTGTCTCTATTGGCAAATCGCATTCAACCGCACAGGGCTTTGACATTTTTCCCGCAATGGCCGCGAGCAGCGCCTTTTCATGTTGATTACCGCAAAGGATGACTTTTGTTCCAACTGCTTGAGCAAGCCTGTCTCCCAACTCTGCAAATCGTTCGGGCGGCCAGCGGCGAAGAGCGGAACTTCCACCGGGTGTGAGAACAATTGCTTTCTCCGGCAACCCCCTTTCTCTTCCCTCACTCATCCCGAGAGAGCCTTTTAGCTTCTCAAGTTCCCCCCCGGAGGGGACTCCCAGTTTCTCCAGGAGCAAGCGGTATTTTTCAGATTCGGGAGAATGGTCGTCGGCGTGAACGATATCCGAATAGTGCCGGTCGTTTGCTCTTCTCATGTCAGGATGAATGATCTCATCGTTACCGTCAAACGCAACCACCCGCTCAGCACCTGACAGGATCGCCATTTCATCGCCTATATGTTGACGATGGTAGCTGAGGTACAGAGTGTATGAGGGTGTGAAGGTACGGATTCTTGAGATAATGATCAGGCGATAGAAGTAGTTCCATCGGTACTGCATGTAATGAAATGGAACGACGCTGTCAAACAGGTCAGATTGCGCCAACGGGGCCGCTGCGTCCCGACAGACAAGCACCAGGCGGTGGTCGCGAAAATGCTCCTTAAGATTCCGGACAAACGGCAGAGAGAAGACAAGGTCACCGATTCCGTCAGTCCGAATAACGAGAATCGTGTTCGCGCCCTCACGCGTCCTGAAAAAGAGGCCGAACAGGGAAAACACAATCCGATCCATCATTCGTTTGATCCATCGGATCGATTCACTCATTCGTTTCATCCTCAGATACCGGCTCTATCTCCTGCAAGGGGACAAACTGTCTTTCCTGGTCATCGAAGAACAGGAGCCTGTCCAAGTCAGCGGGATCCTTCGCTGTCACCTTCACCGTCACAGCGCGGTCATCAAGAATGGTGTGAAGGACTTCAATCGCGAAGCCACCCTCCTCGATCCTTGTTCCGACCGGCAGGGTGTTCGGGAAATCGAGATCCCCAATCAGGAAATATTGATTCTCCGTTTGGGTGCTCAGAATCAATGAATTCACCGTGTTCCGAATAATGAGAACGTTCGACGAAACATCATCCCGATCAAGGAGCACAATGCGCAAAAGCGACCGAAGATCGACACTGTCAGGTATTTCGTCTTTGCGGAGCTCTCCTCTGAAGTCTGTCGCCGCTTCACCGACGATCTCTGCCTGTCGCAGCCGTGAAGGGATCGCTCCGAAGACGTATTGCTTCTCTTGAGCCGCAAGATGGAAATCAACAAAGGCCCCCCGTATTGCTTTTGCGAACTTATCGGCGACGTGCCAATCCAGAACGGCTGAGAATGAAAAGAAAAGAACTGAAAGACCATAGAGGATGACACCCCACCGGAGAACCCGTGTCATAACATCTGGGCCGGTCCACCACGGGCGTCGTGTGAGCACAATGAACATAGCTACAATGAAGAAGCCCACTGATCCGTACATCAGACGAAGGGAGATGTACCGGCCGACAACATAAACGACGAACGATGCAAGAAGTGCCAAAGTAAACAGCACGATCAATTCCTTATTCAGAAGTCCCTTCCGAAGCATCAGAATCAGGATAAAAACCATCAAAGCTCCCAATCCCGCGGCGGCCAGCGGTGTCTCAGCACCAAGCTGGTAGATCCTCATAGCATCAGTCGGTATGACCAGCATTCCGAAACCGCGGGCAAAAATGCCCACTGCACCGGCAAGAAGGCCTGACTGCAGCAAAAGTTGACCTGATACCGCGATGAAGATTGCTCCAAAAAGGATTGAGAGGAAGGTCAGAACGCCAAGCATTCTGCCATGAAGTTTCAGAACAGGTTGCCACGACCCAATCATTAGTCGAAGCAGGAATGCAAGAAACACCGGAAAGACAATCGCCGATTCTTTGGAAAGAAGGGCCATAGAGAATAACACCGGTGTCAGTAGCATCAAACGGGTTTTGCGATTCTCGTTCGGTGCCACAGAGCATAGTGTCGCCAGGAGCAGAAAGAGCATGCACAGCAGGTCGGAGAGCCCCGATGCCCAGTAGACATTCTGGACAGCGGCGGGATGGGCCTGAAACATCACGGTGGCAATCAACGGTCCAATCAACCCATGCTTCCCCTCCGATGGAGAGACTTTTTCAAGAATCTGAAAGAAGACGAGCACTGAAATCAAATGAATGAGGAGGTTGATCGCATGCCACGGAAATGGAGTTTCTGCAAAGAGCGAAAAGAGAACATGTTTGACGGAATACGAAAGTGGTCGCCAGTGCCCCTGGAGATCTGAAGGCGCAGACCAGAAGCTCGAGAGGGGCCGACTGGGAAATTCTCCGGAGGTAAAATCATCGGCAACGAGTCCGTGAACGAGACTTGGCGTGTAGAGCATCAGTTCGGCCAACACGAGGAATGCAACGACCGCCCAACGGAAAGATGGGTCGTTCTCCGTGGGAATTTCAAGCTTTTGCGCCGTTGTTTTCATTGGCAGAGTCAATCTACAAGCAGGTTGCGAAAAAAGCGAGCGATTCGTGGAAACCACTGAAGTGCTTCTGTTTGTGTTAACATTTGGAATAGCCCACGACTTAA
>Ga0209619_10003772_pt1 | contig 10864 bp, 9 predicted proteins | sample Rifsed16ft3_FD_184011 | JGI IMG/M metagenome (GOLD analysis project Ga0209619, IMG submission 184011) | Soil microbial communities from Rifle, Colorado, USA - sediment 16ft 3 (version 2) | ecosystem: Environmental > Terrestrial > Deep subsurface > Rock core/Sediment | place: Rifle, Colorado... | reverse complement strand
TTCTATGTATCATAGGAATTGCCGGATTGATTATATTGCATTTTGTCAGACTGAAATACAATCTGTTTTCGGGATACTGCGTCAGATGCGGCAGGGTTGCCTGCAGAAGATGCAATTTGGATAAGGACAACGCCAGATACTGCAATAAATGCGAGAGCATATACATAACTAAAATAGTAACTGACCAAAAACAGATAATGCAGATTGAAAAAAGGGGCGCATTTTTAAGATCAACAAGAAACAGCATCCTGAGGTTTTTAAACCTTATTTTACCTGGTTCAGGAGCGATATACAAAAACGCAACTATTTCAGGCGCGCTGATCCTGGCGGGCATCTCTGCAGTAGCGATAAAAATAGCGTTAAAGAGCGGGATTATATCCTATAACCTTGATATCCAACTAATTCCGCTGTTTTGGAAGAATATTGTAATGGGATGTATGATAGGGGTTTTATTCCTCGCAGCGCAGATCTTATATCGGAGGAATAAATGAAAGGTTCGCTTAAAAATACATCATTTCAGGAACTGATCACAAATCTGGCTGGGGACCAGAAAACAGGGGTTTTGAAAATAAGATCCGGTAAAGTCTGCCGCAGGATAATTTTTAAAGAAGGTTCCATTGTCTACTCAATTGAGGAATCCGTCAGGGACCTTGGCGAAGAACTGTTAAAATGGGAACCGTCACTAAACGTGCACAGGGAGAGGATAAAATCCGAAGCAGAGAAGGGATTCAATTTACTAATAGAATATTTATCGGGAACAGGGGTTATTGATATATCTTCACTGAGAAATTTTTTATACATAAACACAAAAAATCTGATATTCGGCTGCGCCCTCTTGAAAAAAGGCGATTTTGAATTTACCGAAGAAGCCGTAGATTATAATCCATCGGTTTTCTCTCTCGTAAACACTGACTTTATGAATATGGAAACAGCAAAGATTAGAGACGAATGGATTCATGTAAGCAGTTTTTATCCCGGTGATAGCTTTATCATTTCAAAAATAGAAGGGGACCAAAAAATTTCTTCCGAAGGACTTACAGAAGCAGAAAAAAATATTCTTGATAAAAGCGACGGAGTAAGTACATCTCTTGAAATAATCTCCAAAACCCGTCTGCCGCAAATTGAAGCCAAGATTGCGCTGTCATGGCTGAACCAGAAACAACTCATAAAAATTAAAGCAGGCGAAAAGAAGCGCGCAATAAACCTCAGCGCTGTCAAGAGGGGAATACTTCAGGGAATCTCCGCTATTATCATCATGTTTTTAGTATTTTTTGGACTATTAATCTCACCGCTCAATCCCGGTAAAAACACGCATTCTCCCATTAAGGTTAAGACCAACACCATTCTGCAAAACATAAGTTCCTTGCAAAAACAGAAAATCGCATTTGCCATAGAGGTTTACAGGTGGGAGACAGGACATTATCCTAATTCATTAAATGATCTAGTAGCATCCAAATTGCTTTTCAAAGATGATTTGACATATCCCTGGGTAGGAGTATATTATTATAATATGAACCAAGAGGGTTTTATACTTCTTGATCCCAGGAGGTAATCAGCTTTTTGAAGGCATCCCCTGCTCCTCTTTCTACATCAGAGTTTACCGTAGAATCAAATGAGATTGCCCGCGTTTTGTTTGGCGAACACGAAAATAATCTCAAAGTAATTGAAAGCACCTTAAAAACCCGTATATATACACGTGGCACAAAGGTTATAATTGAAGGTGAGGATGCAAAAGCAGAATTAACGCAAAATCTGCTTAATCAGTTAATCCAGCTTATAAAAAAGGGTATTTCTCCGACAGCCACTGATATTGAACTGGCTGCAAGGCTGATAATTGACGACAACGAAATATCTCTCGGGGAACTATTTACCGATACGATTCTCTTTTCCACAAGCAGAAAAAGGATAACGCCGAGAACCAGAAACCAGAAAAAATATGTAGAAGCCATAAGAGAATATGATATCGTTTTTGGCATTGGGCCGGCAGGAACAGGCAAGACATATCTCGCAATGTCTATGGCTGTCAACGCCCTTTTAAAAAAACAGGTTGATAAAATAATCCTTACAAGACCGGCGGTAGAAGCAGGCGAAAAACTGGGGTTTTTACCCGGGGACATGTATGAAAAGGTGAATCCTTATCTCCGGCCCCTTTATGATGCGCTCCATGATATGATGGAATACGAAAAAGCTTACAGATTGATGGAGCGCGGAACTATAGAGGTGGCACCTCTTGCTTTCATGAGAGGAAGGACGCTTCACTCGGCCTTTGTTATTCTTGATGAAGCGCAAAATACGACCACAGAACAGATGAAAATGTTTCTGACCCGTCTTGGGCTTGATTCAAAAGCTGTGATAACAGGAGATATAACGCAGACTGACCTGCCGCAGGGAAAGGTTTCCGGACTTGCGGAAGCATATGAAATCATGAAAGGCATCCAGGGAATTGCTTTTATTTTCTTTGATGAACATGATGTTGTAAGACACAGGCTTGTCCAGGAAATCATCAGGGCATACGATCAGAAAAACCATAATAATGCATAAAATGCAATTTGAACATATCAGAAAACTCGCAAAAAATCTTTATTCAAATTCAAATGATTTTTTAAAACACTCTGCTGAAATCTTCAGAACAAAATCTCAGCTGCAAAAGATTATTCTCCTAATAGTAACATCAATAATACTTTCATTCCTTACAGTCCCTTTAACAAATATAAACCTTAGAAATTACAAGATCGGCGATATTGCTGCTAACGATATAAGGTCGCCTATGGACATTACTATAGAGGACAAAGAAACCACAAAAACAAAACAGGAAGAAGCAGCGGCTAATGTTTATCCTGTCTACGATTATTTAACAAACCAGTATGATAGAATTGAGATGAGAATTACAGATGCTTTCAATTGGGCCAGGGAAGAACTATCAAAAGAGACAAACAGCCTGTCCAAAGAAAAATTTGAAGAGTTGCTCTCTATAAATATTGATAAAAAAGATTACGCTGTTCTCGTGAAAAATAAATTTTCTCAATTTATCGAAAAAAACATCAAAAATATTATAAATGCGGCGCTGAGCAGCAAGATAGTCACAAGGGATTACAAGGAACTGGAAAAAGCAAAGGGACTAACAATGAGGGTTTACTATTTTACCGAAGAGGACACCACTGAATTTGGCAAAGAGGTCGTAGCTACTGATCTAAGCCGCATCCAATCATTTGAAGATTCATTATTGATTATACAGAAGTTGGGAAACAAAAATTTTAGGCGGCAGTCAAAATCGGTCAGAAACGCCCTTCTACACATTTCTACACAGTTAATGCAGCCCAATCTTCTATTTAATAAAATAGAGACCGATCAAAGAAGGCAAATCGCAAGTTTTAGTATAACCCCAGTCAGGTTGCAGATTAAAAAAAGAGAGGTGATAGTCCGGGAGGGTGAACGGGTTGGGAAAGACCATCTGGTAAAATTTGAAGCACTGCGTAGTTCTAAAAACTTCATAAGGAGCATTGTCCGGTTTACCGGTTTGTTTTTTCTTATTGGACTTACTTCGTATGTCACTTTCACTTTTGCTCTGATGAGTGTTAAAAAATTTGAAAAAGATATTAAAAATCTTGTCTTCATAGCAACCATGAGCATTTTATTTGTAATATTGCTGAAAATCTTTACCTATATCAATGAAGCAATAGAGATAAAATCAAGCATTGCATTATCCGTTTACAATTACCTTATTCCGGTGGCAACAATTGGAATGCTTGTAAGAGCGCTTAGAAACTCGGAAACCGCTATTGTATGCTCAGGCATACTCGCAGTGCTTTCCTCAGTACTTTTTAACGAGGACATTGCATTTGCAATCTATGTCTTCATAGGTTGTATAAGCGGCGCTCATTTCGTTGCGTACTGCACTCAGCGCTCAGTCCTAATAAAAGCGGGTATCAAAACCGGCATTGTTAATATGGGAGCCGTACTTTCCATGAATCTTATAGGCGGCGAAAACAGCATACCAAACCTGATCTTTGGCGTTTCATTCGGTTTTATCAGCGGGCTCCTTTCATCAATTATAGCAACATGGAGCATTCCTGTTATGGAGTCTATATTCGGATATGCAACTGATATGAAATTGCTGGAACTTGTCAATATTGAGCACCCTCTTTTAAAAGAGATTACACTGAGGGCTCCTGGGAGCTATCATCACAGCATAATGGTCTCCTCCCTTGCTGAAGCTGCAGCCCGTGCAATTCAGGCGAATCCGGTTATTGCAAAGGTTGGAGCATATTTTCATGATGTTGGGAAAGTTCGCATACCACAGTATTATGTTGAAAACCAGTTTAATTGGGAAAACAAGCATGACAATATTTCCCCCAGAATGAGCAGTATCATTATAGTCTCGCATGTAAAGGAAGGACTTGAACTCGCCAACCAGCACCAGCTGCCCAATATCATATCTGACATCATAATTCAACATCATGGAACAAGTTTAATAAAATATTTTTATGAAAAGGCAAAAGGGGCATCCGGAGACAATAATGTGAACGAGATTGATTACAGGTATCCCGGACCAAAACCACAAACAAGGGAAGCGGGAATAATCATGCTTGCAGATGTAATTGAAGCAGCATCGAGAACATTAAAGGAGCCATCTGTTTCACAAATACAGCACATGGTTGAAAAACTGGTTAATTATTTCTTCTCCGATGGACAACTTGAGGAATGCATGCTTACACTAAAAGACCTCCATGAAATATCCAGAAGCTTTGTAAATGTCCTGGCCGGTGGCTTTCATCACAGGGTTGATTATCCAATTCAATTAACTTTATACCATAAAAAAGATAAGAAAAATGGAGTTGCTTCTGAAAAACCCCCGGATAAAGACAAAAAAGATAGCGACATTTATATTAAGAGAATTGGGCTGTCCTGAAAATTCCGTACTTTCTATATTCTTTGTAAGTAATGGCAGAATAGCCTTTCTTAACAGAAAATATTTTAAAAAGAATGCATTAACCAATGTTATTTCCTTCCCCATGCACTACCGTTCTCCGGACGGGAAGTTCTTTCTTGGAGATATAGTCATAGCAAAAGAGGTGGCTAAAAAGGAATCTGAGAATGCGGGCTTGGATTTTAATGAAAGGGTAGCGCAATTAATAATCCACGGAATTCTTCATCTCATCGGATATAAAGATTATAATAGTAAAGACATGCGGGAAATGCAGGTAAAAGAAAATATGCTCTTAAAGGAATTGAAGTTATTTTTAGCCCGGGCAAGTGAATAATTTGAGATCTGATAATATAATCAAAAAAAATTTGTTAAATTTTTTTTTAGCCGGACTTTCAGGGCTTCTTTACGCTTTTTCCTTTCCCGACTACAACCTGTGGTTTGTTGCATACTTAGCCCTGGTTCCCCTTTTCTATTCACTGAGTAAATCAACTTCAATATTGGACGGAGCTTTAATAGGATTAATGTTCGGAACGGTATCCAGCATATTTATGATCTACTGGATCACGGTTGCCATGTCGGTCTATGGCGGGATACCGTGGGCAATCAGTATATTTCTTCTGATTGCTCTTGCTCTTCTGCTTGGACTGCTTTTTTTCGCACCACTGGGAGCAACAATCGCTTACATTAACAGCGCCGGGCTTCCTCCGCTGCTTGCTTTTCCGGCAGTATGGGTATTTTTTGAATTGCTTAAAACCTTCATGTTCACCGGATTCCCGTGGAATCTGCTTGGTTATTCCCAGTTTCCTGCAAAAAAAATTATTCAGATATCGGATATAACCGGGGTCTACGGCATATCGTTTTTTGTTGTTTTCATAAATGCATGCATTTTTGTATTTTTCAGCAGGTCTGTCCAATCCAGAAAATTACAGTACAGAGAACTGGTTTACGGATTATTTTTCATTGCGGTAACAATGTACTATGGGACAACACAGATAACAAAATGGGAAAAAATAATTGCCGGCGGAACCCCTGTAAAATTTGGGCTTATTCAGGGTAACATTAATCAGGACCATAAGTGGGATGCAGGGTACCAGATGGAAACGCTGGATATTTATACAAAATTGACAGAAAAATCCTTCAATGAAGGCGCAAATATTATTATATGGCCTGAAACAGCAACGCCTTTTTACTTTCAGTCAGAAGCAAAACTCAGGCCAATCGTGCTGGATCTGGCAAAAAAACATATGGGGTGGCTGGTTTTTGGCAGTCCGGTTTATTCCTATGAAAAAGGCAAGATGCATTACTTAAACAGCGCCTTTGTGATCTCACCGGAAGGAGACACTGCCGGACGCTATGATAAAATGCATCTTGTGCCTTTCGGAGAATATGTCCCGTTGAAAAAGTTTCTTTTCTTTGTGGACAAACTTGTTCCCGCAGCGGGGGATTTTTCCTCGGGGAAGGAACCTGTCCTGCTTTATGCAGGAGGATATAAATTCGGAATGTCCATTTGCTATGAAATAATTTTTCCCGATCTTGTCAGAAAACTCGTAAAGAACGGCGCAGAGTTTCTTGTGACTATTACCAACGATGCGTGGTTCGGAAAGACCGCTGCACCATATCAGCATTTTATAATGGCCGGTCTCAGAGCAGTAGAGAACCGGGTTCCTCTGTTAAGAACCGCAAATACAGGGATCACCGGATATTTTGATCAGACCGGAAATATCATTGAAGAAACAGAAATATTCACAACAGCAAGAATTACCGGCGAGATCAGAATTAGCCCCTACCGGAGTTTTTATTCAAAGTTTGGCAATATCTTTTCATTAATGTGCGGAACTGCAACAATAATCCTGCTTGCTATCGCATTCATTAAAAACAGAAAATAGATTTTTCATACAGCGTTTTCACCCCGTTCACCTGTTCTTATTCTTACAACCTCGTCAATAGTCGTTACGAATACCTTGCCGTCGCCGATTCGCCCGGTCCTTGCGGCTTTGGTTATTGCCTCTATTGCACCTTCAACAACAACCTCATCGCTGATTATTATCTCAATTTTTACCTTTGGAACGAAGTCCACAACATATTCTGCGCCCCTGTATATCTCGCTATGGCCCTTCTGCCTTCCAAAACCCTTAACCTCGCTTATAGTCATTCCCTGAATGCCAATACCGTGCAAGGCATCTTTGACTTCATCCAGTTTAAACGGTTTTATAATTGCTTCTATCTTTTTCATATTTTCCTCCTTTTTCAAAGAACTCATTAAATTCATGCAGAAAATTTAATTTATTACAAAGCATAGCCGCTCTCTCCATGCTGGCTCTGATCCAACCCTTCTACCTCTTCTTCTTCGCTTACCCTCAATCCAATGGTCCAGTCAAGGATTTTCAATATAATAAAGGTAACCAAAAAGGAATAAAACCATACAGCCGCAACGCCCAATACCTGAATGGCAAGAAGCGATGGATTACCAAAAAACAAGCCATTATTTCCCGCAGGATTGATTGCTTGCGCTGCAAACAATCCAGTGGCTATTGAACCCAGGGTTCCACCAACTCCATGAATGCCAACTGCATCAAGAGAATCATCGTAACCTAAAGAGGATTTTAAATTTACAGCTTTGTAACAGACAATGCCGGCAATAAATCCGATTATCATGGCAGACATCGGGCCCACAAAGCCAGATGCTGGTGTAATAGCCACAAGCCCTGCAACCGCACCCGATGCTACACCCAGGAGTGTGGGTTTGCTCCTGAAGATCCATTCTGCAAGCATCCACGATATCGCAGCTGCGGCTGTTGCAATATGCGTAACCACAAATGCTGATGTTGCAAGAGCGCCGGAAGCTACAGCGCTGCCGGCGTTGAATCCAAACCACCCAAACCAAAGCAAAGCTGCGCCAAGAAGCGTCATTGTAAGATTGTGTGGCGGCATATGTTCGGTACCATAACCCTTCCTTTTCCCAATAATAAACAAAGCTGCGAGAGCGGAAACACCAGAACTTATGTGGACTACAAGGCCGCCTGCAAAATCGAGCCCACCCAAGTTCCTTATCCAGCCGTCTACACCCCATACCCAGTGAGCAAGCGGGTCATAAACAAAGGTTGTCCACAGAACAAGAAATATAATATAAGTCTTGAATTTGAACCTTTCAGCAATCGCACCGGTTATAAGCGCTGGAGTGATTATCGCAAACATCATCTGAAATATCATAAACGCCTGATGGGGAACCGTGGCTGAATAATCAGGATTAGGATCGGATCCAACTCCACTCAGTCCAATCCATTTCAGGCTCCCTATAACATGGCCAATATCAGGACCAAATGCAAGGCTGTAACCAAACAAAACCCACTGGATTGTTATAATTCCGAGAGCAACAAAACTTTGCATTATTGTACCGAGGACATTTTTGCGCCTCACCATACCTCCATAAAAGAGCGCAAGCCCTGGAGTCATCAGCATCACAAGCGCAGTTGAAATCAATAGCCACGCAGTATCTCCGGTGTCAACTTTTTTGGATGCCGGTATTGATTCTGGAGATGGGGATTCAATTGTTTCCGTATGCTGGGGCAAGGTTTCCGTTATTGCTTCTTCTGCGATCAAAAAACCTGTTATTAAAAAATTCAACATTAATAATAGGGTTATAATTTTTTTCATTTTATACCTCCCGCGTTTTTCATTCTCATCGTTTAATTTTTAAATCCACATCTATATCAATCTGGACACTCCACAGCCATTTGGTTTCCCCGGGTTGAAGTTTTGAATCAAAGAAGTATACAGGGCCAATCAAAAGGTCTATTGCAGGAGTAAAATAGATGTATAATCCTCCGCCGGTCGCCCCTATAATATTTTTCCCTGTCATAATATCCCAGGCGAGCATTAACTTTTCAATTCCCGAGACACTGATATCAGGAGAAAACCAGCTGGCCATGATGCCGGTGTTATTTTCTTCTCCGTCGCTTGAAGTCAATAAATCCTTATTAAAACCGTAATACCCGCCAAGACCGAAAATTCCAGCATAAGAAAATGTTTTGCCAAACATAATGTGTAGAATGTTATAGTCCGTAGCATCTTTTTTAAACCCAACGCCAAAAATCCCGGCGCTCCATCCTGGAGATCCGCTGAAAAATGCCCCTTCCGGAGAGCCAATTTTACCGTTTAAAGAAAGAGGATATGACCCGGGGAAAAAGAGATCATAACCAACCTCCATCTGGAGTTTTTCAAACGGCAGAACTCCGACGGTCAACCCGGTATCCACAGGGTACGCAGTCCCTCCCCGGAAGTAGGTATCGTATGTAATATGCAAAATACCGAAAGGTTGAACATAATGGGTGGACGGCGCCCAGAATGTTGTTGACGGTGTAGAATACCCAACTTCATTCAAAAACAGCAATGTAAAAAGTCCAATTATTATTTTTTTCATCTGTACCTCCTTTGTATCTCCTTTTGTTTCATATCTCCTAATTAATGCAATAGAAGTGCCAAAAAATTCAGAATACAGTTTCCAATCTGCAACTATTCAATTTTTAAAGGAAAAATGAAAACGATTAGGAATCCCAATTACAACTCTCTAAAACAGTAAACCCCCTTGTTTTGCAATTAATTACATTTTTGTATTTTTATACAATCGGGGTTAAAATAAAGAAAGGACCTGTCCCTCCCCATTTTTCAGAGCCTTTCTGTAAGCTCTGTAAGCGAGTACAACGTCCTGCAGTGCAAGTCCCGTAGAATCAAAGAGCGTTATATCCGAATTCTTTAATCTACCTTTCTTTTTTCCTGTTACCACCTCACAAAGCTCGGCTGCGATATTCATCAGTTTAATCTGCTTTTTTATAAGACCCACATTCACCTCGCCTGAATGCACTGCCTGTTTCATATCATCAACAAAGAGCCTTGAGCGCTTTAATATGCCCACTTCCAATTCCTGCTTGCCAGGTGCATCTGCACCTATTGCATTTATATGGGTGCCTGATTTTATCCACTCGTTTTTAACAATAGGCGAACGCACCGGCGTTGTGGTTGAAATTATTTCTGAAGCACAGACATCCTCAATGTCCATTGCAACAACATTGAGCCCTGTCTTCTTTCTCATCCTTTTCGCAAATTTTTCTGCCTCCCCTCCTGTCAGAGCGCAGACACTGATCCATTTCACTCTCTTTATGCTTCCAATTGCGAGCAATTGCAATTCCGCTTGCCTTCCTGCTCCTACGAGACCGAGAGTTTTAGCATCCTTCCTTGCAAGGTATTTTGTTGCAACCGCACCCGCAGCCCCTGTGCGCAAATCGGTTATGTAAGTTGCATCCATTACAGCCAGGGGAGCACCGGTTCTTGGATTCACGAGCACAAAAACAGCCATTACGGTAGGGAGCCCGATTTTCTTGTTGTGGATGTGCACATTGACAATTTTTACTCCGGAAGCATCAAGTGGCTCTATATACGCTGGCATTGTTCTCAGGTCTCCGTTGTATCTTTCAAAATTCAGATAAATCTTCGGCGGCATCTGAACCATCTTCTCTGAGTGCATTCTGAAAGCGTATTCAACAGCCTGGATTGCGTCATTAATTGTCAGGAGTTTTTTTATTTTATCCTGACTCAAAAAAAGAACCTTAAGATGTTTCATAACCCCACTGTTTTTAAATATATCTTTAAGGAAATTAAAAAGCAAAGGAAATAAATCGGCTACTATTTTATTGTCAGTTTTCTTCACCGGATGCTATAATTTTTTTATGATTCCAATAAGGGATATGAATCCTTCCAGAACATTCCCATTTTTTACCATATTGATAATAATGTTCAATTCCGGCATTTTTATCCTGGAATTCATTTACGGTAAACCAGACTTAATAACCAGAGAATTCGGATTAGTTCCGTCGGATTTCTCCATAATCTTCTCAGACAATCTATCCATTGCTCCCATAAGAAACATATTCACATCAATGT
>Ga0209619_10003771_pt1 | contig 10864 bp, 9 predicted proteins | sample Rifsed16ft3_FD_184011 | JGI IMG/M metagenome (GOLD analysis project Ga0209619, IMG submission 184011) | Soil microbial communities from Rifle, Colorado, USA - sediment 16ft 3 (version 2) | ecosystem: Environmental > Terrestrial > Deep subsurface > Rock core/Sediment | place: Rifle, Colorado... | reverse complement strand
CGCGGGGCCGCGCTTCTTTTCGAACAGTTTCCCCTCGCCCCGCTGTTTTCGCCACTGGCTCAGGTGGGAGGTATACAACCCCTCCCGCCGCAGCAGGGCACCGATCTCCCCGAGTTCCCGACAGGCGTCCGCTTCCCGCAGGATCTTGAACTTGTACTCCGCCGTATACCGCCGCCGCGTCGCCTTCGCCACGACCTCGACCCCCTTGGAGCGATCTTCCAGAACCACTGCGGAACCGATCGAATTCATCTTACAATCCTCTCTCGCCCTGCTCAGTAAACTTCATACAGTCGAGTGTCTCACGCATGTTGACACGGAGGGAAAGTCCTCGTGGTGACAGACATCGAGGAACTCGATACCCAAGCAGCTCGTCAACTGAATTACGTGGGTCTTTCAAGGGGTATGGCCTGGCTTGGAGTCCTGATCAACGAGAAAGCCAAAACCCAGTACGAAAAACTGGCACTGGAATATGCCGGGAAAATTTCCTCGCCCTGAGCGGTCATTATCGTGCCACCACTCCCATTAATAACCCCGGTTGAGGAATTCAGGAGGGAGATAGACGACCTTTTTACCGTTATCCAGGAGGCGCGAAAGAAACGAATATCAGAGTATGAGGCGCTTAATCGCCCGGTACCGGCCAGAGTCCGGTTCGAGGAACTTGACCTGGGAGAGTACAAGACCCGGATGCTCCGGGTACACCGGACCCTTCAGTGGAGGCGATACAACAACGAAATAGAAAGGCACGAGAAAAAAGCCAGGGTTGTTGCGATCGCCGGAATCTGTGAACTCATCAAGGACGAGTACGTAGGGAAGTTTTGGGAAGTTTACGGAAAGTACATGGAGTGGGGGCCTGATTATACGGTTTATGACTGGATCTGGGAGAAGGGGTTCCGCCAGGAGGGAGTTGAACTCGTCAAGACCGGGCGGAGGGAATTTATCCAGTCCCTAGTCCTTGAAAGCGGGATCCCGAAGAGGCGCGCCAAGGAAATCATCGACTTCTTCACGATCTACTGGAGGTATTTCCGGAAATACGAGGACACAGAAGAGCTGGTTAGATCCGTTCTTGACAGTACGGATGAACTGGCTGGCCTGCCCATAATCGAAAGGGAGAGGTTCCGGCGACTCTGCGAGGGGGCAGCGGAATTCAGCAAGGCGTTTGCCCTCACGATCAGCAAGCTCTCAAGGGTGTTCCAGTACATAGAGGCGTCGGAGAGCCTTTTCTCTGATGGAATTGAGAATCACGTAGAGGAGATCTACAGGGGGTGCGGTATTGACCTGCTGGAAATCCTCAGGGATCGCAATCAGCTAAAAGCGTTATACGAAAAGCTCGCGGGGTTAATTACCCCGCAAAAGCTGGCGGTTATCCTTTCAGGTCAGTTGCCGGGCACAAGGATACGGTTGCCAACCGGTGCCCAGGCACGGACAAACCAGTATATGGATTTCATCTACGGGGAGCACGGTCTCGGTGATGTCCGTTTTTACTGCGTACCGGATACAAGTTACTCTCCGGGTGACCTCGAACGTCTACCCTTTGACACCGTAATTCGCTACGGTGGGAGAGTGTTGCTGAAATCAAGAGTTGCAATTACGGCCAAGGTAAACGGGAAGGAAAGACCTGACCTTGTCAGACCCTTTTACACAAGAAATCCGGAGGCGGGTCCCACGTTTTCCGGGAACATTTTCTCCGTGGATCTCCAGCCCGCTATGTCGGTTGATCTTTCCACGGCAAACTCACGCGTCAGGGAGACGATATTTTCGCAGGACGGGGCCCGCTGCTTCCCGGAGCTCAGGCATTATTCCTCTCCCCGTAGCAATACCCATAATCTGGCCATTTTCATTCCTGGATTCAGGATCAGGTCCGGCGGGCTGGTGTCCCGGGAACTTCTTTTCCTGACCAGCCTTGGTGCAGAGCCGATCTTTACCGTGAAGACAGACGAAACGGGAGCTGGTTTTGCATCGGAGTTCATTTTCCTTATAAAGGAACCAGAGCCGGGCAAGGTGCGATTTTACCCTGCCCTGGGTCATTCCATGAAACCGGTGTCGGCAGGGGGAAGGGAAATCGTTTATGAAGTAATCCTGGAAGAAAGTATGCTTTTCTCTGCTTACGGTCACTGGCAGTTCAGACCAACAGAGCTCGGGACACCTTCCATGTTTGGCGGGAAACATTTTGTTCTCTATGACTCCAGTACATCCAACGGAGACCGACCCGCGACTAACAATCTGAAAGTAACCGCAGAGGCGACGACAGGAAAATACAAGGTTTACAGGCTTGAATGGGTGGATTCCGCAAAGCCCTGTTCCGTTTCCGTTGCTGGCAAACATTGGGGGTTTGAGAAATGCCTTGAATACAGACTGTTTCTCAATAAAAAGACCTCGGAAAAGCCGGGGGTACTGATTTACAGGGAAGCGCAAGGACAAAAACCTTCAGAATTTGAGATGGTCCTGTTTCCTGCTCCTGCGGGTAGTACCGCGGGTGAATTCTTCTGGAACCTTGTTGTCAACGATGGTGACCCTCTCATGACCCGCTACAAGGCAGGTCCCTTGGGGCATGAAGAAGGGCGGGGAACAAGGTTTGATGGCAATGACGTAGCTTCCATAATTAAAGGTGCCTGGAACGAGCGTTCCGGGGGAAATGCTTCCGTGGAGATCTCCCTTTGTTCCAAGAATATGGCAATTGCGTCGACACGGTTCTGGTTATTGCCAGACGTCCGCGTCATCCCCCCGACCGTGTTTGCTGATGGCGAAGATGTTGTGTTGAACGTCGCTTGCGGATCCCGCAGTGAACGGCGGGTTGTGCCTTTGAGGGACAGAAGGGGCAGGAGTGGAGCCACAATGCGTCCGGACTGGATAGATGGAATGTGGAACCTGCCGGAGAGGTTATATACAGGTGAACTGGAGTTTGCAGATATCTCGACCTCGATTCCGGTTCAGTTGACCCCTCGGGTCGTAGGGTCCAGGTTCGGAAGGCGTGCTTCCGGGGAAACGGAACAGGCAAGAACTATTTCGAGACACGAATTGACAGGTTTGGATCTCATCGTTTCAAGTGAGGATACAAAAGAGCCGTCAACCATTGTGGACAAAAAGAGGTTTCCTATCGTGTTCGAGCGGTCGGGCGGGCTGATGATTTCCAGCTTGGGCCAACTGCTGGAATGTTGCAGGAAAAGAAATACGAACGTAACCGTTTCCGCAGGACGTATAAATACTTCCTTTGACATCATCTCGCAGGTGGAAATCCTCGCTGTCGAATTCGAGGAGTATCTCGTCGGTGGATGCGTGGTCGGCAGGCTCGCTTACAGGGGGCCGGAGGAGGGATGCCTAAGGGTAAGGATCTTTGACGGAAAGGCAACAGGAAAAGGAGAAGAGATCGTTAGGGCCGATGTAGCGTGCGACGGCGACGAGCACGTAGACGTGCCGGTCTCGGTCAGTTTGGGAACGGGTGGGCCCCGCGGAGCAGAGGCACTCGTGATAAAAATCGGTGTGATTCAGGACGTGGCGGGAAACTCACCGGAACATGAGTACGGTGATGCTTGGACGGTCAAGCCGGAAGATATCACTCTGGCCGAGGATTATGAAAGCCTGAAGAGGGCTGCGTCGTCCTCGTTCAGAGCCGGGAAATACTTTTTGGCGCGGGACGCACTGGCAAGGGCAAGAATGTTGGCGCCTCCCTCTGAGAGGGAATGGCTGGAAGGGTTTTATAACAATATCCTGTTCCACGTATTTCAACGCCAGATCGGGACGATCATCGCAAGAGCCGCAAGGATTATGAAGAAGGAATACTCGATCCCGATGATCCCCTGATTTTCGTTGGGCAATAGCGGCCGAGGGAGGCGATATGCCTGCAGAACCGGAGGAATTCGTTGAGAGGCGTATGAAAATTCTCAAGAATATGATCCACGAGATCCCTTGGAATATTTTGCATAAGATCCTGGTGTTAAAACCAGCGGTTTATGAAGAATTCCAGAGAGGAGGTTTCAAACCAGGCAGGAAGAACAAGAACAGGATGGTCGATCTGATTGCATCAGCTCACAAGGATGGTGACGGGGAGAACATTTTCATTAAATGGCTTGATACCAAAAGGAAATATCTCGACATAATCGAACCTTTTTACAGGGATTATCCCGGATGGGCAAAGGAACACGGGGTTGAAAGTGGAAAATTTGTAATGCCGGATGATCTTTTTGAAAGGATTGTTACCGCGTTGGAAAGCGACCATGCGCTGTATTTCATGCACTTCAGCCCGATCGTCTTCACGGAGGAGCAGAAGACTGTCCTGATGCGAATTTCCACGCTCAACGAAGGGGAACAGAAAGATCCGGAGATCCTCCGTGTCGGAGAAAAGCAGATCGCATTTGTTGACCAAAAGGAATCACATCGGCTGACGGTGGAAAACAGGGAGTTTGCAGGGGAAGTTCAAAAGCTCAGGGAAGAAAACCAGCGGATACGAAAGCAGCTCGAAAAGAAAACAGGGGGAGTGGATGTTGCGGCGCAGATGGCGAAGAATATCGAGAAGGAGTATACCGAAAAACTCGATAGCGCTTTGAACAAAACGCACCGGCTTGAGGGGGAAATTGAGAAACAGGCAACGGTGATTCGGCGGTTGGAACACATGGTGTCCAACCGGGAAGGTGAAATAAGGAATCTGAAGAAGAGGTTTTCCGGTTTGGCGGAGAAGGAGAAAGAACATTTCCATGAAATCCTCTCAAAAATTGATCTGCATGAACTGGTGAGATCGCTGAATGAGCCGGATGAAGTCAAGATCCTTCTGGAATCGCTTGTAAAGGCGCCTTCTGCAGAGGAGGCAGTCGTCGACAAGGCGGGATCCGACATCAAAAACTTCTTTGATGGACTATCAAAAAAGGAAAACGAGATTCTGAATGGGATCACGTCGATCGGGGTTGCATCTGTCGCGGACGGCAGCTACTTCCAGAAGTGGGCTGATCATGCCGACGAGTTACTTGACCTGAAGTATACCTATCGTGCCAAGGCAGTAATCGTTAATCTGATCTACGAGACACTTCGTCAATGTTATCCGGTCGGCAGTAAGTAGTATGCCTTGGGAATGTGCTTCCTGCCTTACCTTGCGACAACAGGAAGCGACCGGGCCTTCTCCTTTGCCTTGTGGCGGATTGCGGACAACACCGGATGAAACGGGTGGGTGTAGTTCCCCTTTAGATTTAGCGGCAGCAGAATCGTCCGGATCAGTTCTTCCTCGGGTTCCCACGGACGTGGATGCACGTACCAGCAGACGAAGGCGTTTTCGTCCAGCCAGGCGGACAGTTTTTCCTCCCCGGGTATTGTGAAGGTCATCCGGTTGCCGCTTCCGACGCGCCGCAGTTCGATTCCCAGTTTTTCCTGCAACAGACATCCGAGAGTGAGGCGGAGGGTAGATCCTTCCGCGTTCCCGCGCATGTGGTACCGGATCCTGTGGAGGAGTGTCTGGCGGCTGGGGGGGCGGCCATTTGCGGGTGAGGCCTGCGGAGAGATACCAAGATAGAGAAGGGTAAGATTCCCATGTTGCAGGCATCCATCGGTGGGGATGTTATCGGGGATGGACCGGAAAAACCAGCCGTAGACCCCGCCTTCACGGGGGACCGGACAACGGGCAGCGGGAAGGAGGATTTCGGCCCTTGACCAGAGACGCTCCGGTTGGGAGAGCCATTTTCCGAATTTGCCCATGAACGCGATCCTCCGGGTCGTAAATTATGTATACCCTCTTTATTATCGTCGTCAATGGCTCCAGCAGGGATGTGTTACCGGTGCTCTGCGTGTTCGCGCGTAATAACCCGCTGTAATTACAGTATTTTTCTTTATCCGATCCGGGACGGGGTCAACCGGAGCGCAAGAATTTCCTCTTCACGTAGGGAGAATGGAATTTGTGTTGACTGGGTATTGGAAATGACATAATGTCACCATAAATACCCAGCGGATGGTGCGGGATGGGCGAACAGGAGCAGGCTAGGGAATTTCTCAAAGAGGCGCGACGATGGTTCACTCAGAAGACGCTTGCCTTCCGGCTTGGGGTCTCGCCAAGAACGATCATCCGCTGGGAAAACGGCGGGAAAATTCCAAAGACAGTCTCCATCGCACTCAGGGAGATTCTTGCATCGGATGCAGCGAATGGGAACGTCCCGGGGGAATTTACTTTCATTGACCTGTTTGCCGGGATCGGCGGAATCCGGAAAGGGTTCGAGGCGAGTGGTGGCAGGTGTATTTACACATCGGAGTGGGACCTCTATTCACAAAAAACCTACCGGGCAAATTTTCCTGATGGTCATCCGATTCATGGCGACATAACCAAAATCCATGAAACAGAAATTCCCGATCACGACGTATTGCTCGCAGGATTTCCATGCCAGCCATTTTCCATAGCAGGTGTCTCCAAGAAAAAATCATTGGGCAGGGCCCATGGATTTCTGGATGAGACCCAAGGGACCTTGTTCTTCGACGTGGCAAGGATTCTGAACCACAAGCGGCCCAAGGCCTTCCTCTTGGAGAACGTGAAAAACCTGATCAGCCACGATGGTGGACAAACTTTCCAGGTCATTTGCAAGACATTGAGGGAGGAGCTCGGATATCGGATCGAATGGCGAATCATTGATGCGAAACATTTTGTACCGCAGCATCGTGAGCGCCTGATGATCGTCGGTTTTCGCGAGGAGACCGGGTTTAACTGGGGCGATCTCAGACTGCCACCGCTAGACCGCAATGCACCTGTGATGAAAGACATTCTCCATCCCCAGGACGGATCGGAGGATCCTGAAGTCCCATTCACGACAGGAGAAAAGGCAAAGGTCAACGAGAAGTACATCCTGAGCGACAAGCTCTGGGGTTATCTGAAAGAATACGCCGCCCGGCACAAGGCGAAGGGGAACGGATTCGGTTACGGCCTCGTCGGGCCCAAGGATATTGCAAGGACTTTGTCGGCACGGTACTACAAGGACGGATCGGAAATTCTGGTCGCACGCGGTAAAGTGAGGAACCCTCGCAGACTTACACCGCGTGAGTGTTCGAGGTTGATGGGTTTTGATACAAGCGGTCGGCGATTTGTTATTCCGGTTTCGGACACACAGGCCTACAAGCAGTTTGGAAATGCTGTGGCAGTTCCGGTTATTGCAGAGGTAGCGCGCATTATGAAGCCTCATATCATGAACCTCAAGGAGGCCGATACCACCCGCGCAATGCAGCTTCCCTTGTTTGCATGATGTCAGATATTGTTGACCGAGCGACCCGTAGCCGAATGATGTCCGGTATTCGCGGGAAAGATACAAAACCAGAGCTCCTCGTCCGAAAGGGGCTATTCGCAAGAGGGTTCCGGTTCCGTCTCCATTGCAGATATCTTCCGGGGAAACCGGACATTGTTTTTCCAAGATACAAAGCTGTTGTTCTTGCGCATGGCTGTTTCTGGCATGGCCATAACTGTCACCTGTTCAAATGGCCTACATCCAATATCAAGTTTTGGCGGACCAAGATCGAAAGGAATCGTGAAGTGGATGCTGAGGCCCGATCGTCGTTGGAGCATCTCGGCTGGCGAATTCTGACGGTCTGGGAGTGCTCATTGAAAGGTCCAGGGAAAATGCCAGTGGAAAGATTGCTCGATGAGGCAGCACAATGGCTAAAAAGAGGATTTGATAGCCGCGAGATCAAGGGCCGAAAGAGCGAAGCGAAGAGGAAAAGCTAATGGCATCAGCAAGCCAAATTTGTGAGAGGGCCATTGCTGACGCTACCGGTGCGGGAAACGTACTCCTCAAGATAATTTCCGCAAATGACGTGGGGCAAACTGGCAGCCACCAATGTGGATATTATCTTCCCAAATCCGTTTGGGAGATGTTTTCACCGCATCCGCCGAAAAGGGGTGAGAACAGGGAGCACGCTGTATCTATCCTATGGCAGGACGGAAAAAAAACCGATTCGCGTGTCAAATGGTATGGGACAGGAACACGGAGTGAGTACCGTCTCACCAGGTTTGGAAGAACATTTCCATGGCTTTCTTACGATAGGGTAGGAAGTCTCCTGGTTCTTGTCATCAGATCATACACCGATTTTCACGCTTACGTTCTCGACGCGGACGAGGACATTGAAGTGATTGTTGCAACTCTTGGAGTCGATATTACCGGCAGATGGGGGATCTACCTCGATGGAAAGCCGAAGGCAGAAACGGAGAGCGAATGTATCGAAAGACTTTTCAGCGAGTTCGCGAGGAGCCAGAAAGAGTTTCCTTCAGGGGATATATTTTCCGGGTATACCCGCGAGGTGTTAACAGCATGCATCCGGGACTACGAAAATCTCTCTCCCGATGATTTGGTGCTTGGATATATACGATCGGAATATCACCTCTTCAGGATCGTGGAGCAGAAATTATGTGCAGATGTCACGAAGGGGCCATTCGCTTCTATAGAAGAGTTTCTAAAAGTGGCAGCTACAATTATGAACCGTCGCAAGTCGAGGGCGGGAAGATCTCTTGAGAATCATGTGGACTACATCCTGACAAAAGCTGATATCCCTCACGATATGCGGCCGGACATCCCAGGAAAACCGGATATCGTGATCCCTGGGAAGGACCGATATGATGATCCCCGATTCCCTTTAGACAAGCTCTTCATTGTCGGAGTAAAGACAACCTGCAAGGACCGCTGGCGCCAAGTTCTCAACGAGGCACGGCGGGTCCCCAACAAGCATATCTTTACAATCCAGGATGCAATATCCTCTGCACAGCTTAGGGAAATGTGTGAGGCTGGAGTTACCTTGGTAGTTCCGGAGAAATTGCAGCGCGGTTACCCCCGAGATGTCGGACTTCCGATCCTGAGCGTCGATGCCTTCCTGCAAGCGACGCGAGAAAAGCTGTAATAGAACTTACCCCGGGAATAACGATGCTGCATAGTTTGACTTGACTGTTGCGCATTCTCACGATTATTTCCCGAGCAAGAATCGACTCGAACTGCTTCTCGGCGAGCTCTTTACAACCCACCCGAAGGTCTCCTTTCAAGTAATCTTCCCAAACACTTTGGCCGATAATGATTTAGCAGGATATCGTTGTGGTTTGCTTTTCGAGTGTGCCCAATCTGTGCCCCGCCACGGCGGACGCAAAGCGGGTGGTTCGTAGAGGGAACGTTGGGTATTCCTGCGCAAGAAATTTCTGAAGGAGGGTAAGGCATCCCATGGGGAACAAGGTGGCGGTAAGGTCTCCACTAAAAGCCCCCCTCTCCGAAATCCCGGACAGTCTTTGGATGAGGAGCTCCTCGGAAATCCCCATTCACAATTGGTATAAATCCCGGGGGCAGGTCATCCACGCTTCGACCCGCTGAAACTCCTGGGGTGAGCCCCTCCGCTTTTTTTTCCTCTCCCGCCCTTTTCCTTGGCAAAGGAATGTAGGGCGATCAGGTCCGGATCTTACGCGCAGTCCCGACCTGTCTTGGCGGTCGATGTGCGCGCCGAATTCAGCTTCCATCTGCTTTCGGGATGGGCTATCCTGCCACCGCGAGACTGAGGGAAGTGGGGCGGTGCCCCGTATCGGCTGGTCAGGGCAGACGAGAGATTAACGTCAGCCTTTGAAATACGAAGGCCGGATGGTTTGAAACACTCTCCTGAAAGTTGGGGGAAATGGAAATGCCTATCTCGAATCTACCTAACGACGACATAACTCATCACTCAATATGACCGACAGGGACGACACGAAGAAATCGCGTCTCTATCCGCTCCTAACGGCGAAACCTGCGCGCCAGAGGGAGTTCATGTGCCGCAAGGAAGCCTTCGTAGTTCAGAGCGTTCATACCGCAGACGTTCCGAAGTATGAAGTCGATGGATGGACCGTCCAGCGTGAAGGGAGCAGGAAAGTCCGGATCAAAAAGCCGAAGAACTACGATGCAATGCTGGAAGATCAAGCTTGGTGCCTTTTCTATCGCATGGGATATCCGGAGTTAGGCGGGCGGAGTTTCAAAATCCGGTATTCACCCCAAAATGGGACCGAGGGTGAGAAACAGGTTGACGCCTTTGCCAAGGATGACGAGACGGTAATCGTTGTCGAGTGTAAGGCGAGGGAGACGCGAGGAAAGCGGAGTCTCCAGAAGGATCTACACGAGACAGAGTCGCTCCAGAAACCCATCGCCAACAGCATACGAGCTCATTACGGAACTGATTTCAAGCCGAAGATAATCTGGATGTACATAACGAATAATATCATATGGTCTGAGCCCGATTTGGAACGCGCAGCGGCAATCAATGTTCGGGTGGTAACCGAGAACGAGATGCAGTATTTCGACTCGTTCATACGTCACATGGGCCCGGCAGGCAGATTTCAATTTTTGGCCGAGTTCTTACACGGTCAGGAAATTCCCGGGCTGAGCGATATTAAAGTTCCGGCCACTCGCGGAACGCTGGGGAAAAACAAGTTCTACAGCTTCGTGACAACCCCGAGGCAATTGCTAAAGATTTCTTTTGTAAACCACCTGGCGCTGAACCACCCAGACGGGCGTCCCGCATACCAGCGAATGATCGCGCCCTCTCGAATCAAGGAAATTGGGGGGTTCATCAAGAAAGGCGGCTTTTTCCCGACAAACCTGCTTGTCAATTTTACCGAGAAATGCCGCTTCGATCTCCTTCCGAGTAAGGAGAATGCTGATCCCAACATAAAATTTGGCTGGCTTTATCTTCCAAGAAGATACAAATCTGCGTGGGTAATCGACGGGCAACATCGCCTTTACGGTTATTCAAATATTGATGAAAAGCACTGGGATCAAAACATCGCAGTAATCGCTTTTGAGGGCATGGATGCGTATTCCGGTGAATTTGACCAGTGATTCCGTTTCAAACTGACCAGCGGTTCCGGTGCAAACTGACCAGCCAGCCGGAGCGCAGCGACGCGGTCGTT
>Ga0209619_10003767_pt1 | contig 10870 bp, 7 predicted proteins | sample Rifsed16ft3_FD_184011 | JGI IMG/M metagenome (GOLD analysis project Ga0209619, IMG submission 184011) | Soil microbial communities from Rifle, Colorado, USA - sediment 16ft 3 (version 2) | ecosystem: Environmental > Terrestrial > Deep subsurface > Rock core/Sediment | place: Rifle, Colorado... | reverse complement strand
TGCTTTGCTCGTATGAGGAAGCCTAGAATCCCGCGCTTGTTCTCCTTGACCCGTTCCCCAAATGATAGATAGTGTTTCAGGTGGGTGAAGCCGGCGCGGTCTTCCCGCTCACGGAGCTCCGTCACACGATCCGCCACAGTCTTCGCCGTGTCCCCTGCGTGGCGCACGTAGACTCTCAGGGAGCCGCCGTGGGTCGGAAGCTCCTCCACATCGAAGATCGTTAGGCCATGAGCCGCGAAGATCTTTTCGACGGTGATGAAGGAGAAGTACGAGAAGTGCTCATGATAAATCGTATCGAACTGGTTCTCATCCATCAACCGCATCAGATGTGGAAACTCCATGGTAATGACGCCGTTGGACTTGAGCAGGATCTTCATCCCGCTCACGAAATCGTTCAGCCTAGGTACGTGGGCCAGCACGTTGTTGCCCACCAGGAGATCGGCTCCTATGCCTTCGGCTACGAGTTCACGAGCCGTCTGCTCTCCGAAGAACTTGACAACGGTGGGGATCCCTCTCTTCACGGCTGCGCTGGCCACATTGACTGCGGGCTCGATACCGAGGACCGATATTCCTTTGGCAACGAAGTACTGCAGAAGGTAACCGTCATTGCTGGCGATTTCTATGACCCGCCTCCCCGCGCCCAGTCTAAAACGCTCGATTACCATGTCAGCATAGGCGCTGGCGTGTTGGAGCCAGGTTTCGGAATACGACGAAAAGTACGGGTAGTCCGTGAAGATCGCTTCTGGACTGACAACCTCGTTGAGCTGGACGAGAAAACAGAGATCGCACACATACGCATGGAGCGGATAAAACGGCTCCATTTGGTTCAGTTGGGCTGCTTTCAGGAAGTTGTTGGCAAGAGGCGTGGTCCCCAAGTCCACAAAGGTGGATCGCAGTACTGATCCGCAAAATCGGCACGAGCTCACGCGCCTACCTCCTGGAGAAATGATCGTCGACGCGCCGTATCTTGATTACGTGTCCAAGTTGTCCAGGACGCGCAGGAGTTCGAGATTTGAAGGTCTCACGCGGCATCCTGATCCTCTCAAACAATTCGCGAAGCTCACCTGCGTCCTTCTAGATACGTGCGATACCACTCGATGGTCCGCATGAGGCCCGTATCAAGCTCCCAGACAGGCCGCCAGCCCACGTGACTAATCCGGTCGGAATCGACAGCCTCGTCCTGGAGCTCGTGGAACGGGACGTCCTCGAGGATCGGCAGCAGGTCGGAACACCCGAGGAATCGGAGAACCTTCGGAACAATCTCGCTCGGGCTCGCAAGCTGGCCTGTCCCAATGTTCACGACGCCATCGAGTTGGGTCGCGAAATCCTGGCCGACATCCACAAGGTTCTTTGCGAGCATGAGGTCCGCGGCGACGAGGTCGTCAATGTAAATCCACTCCCGCTTCACGGTCCACATCGCCCGATGGTTCCGTGGCCGCTCCCTACGGAGGGCCGCGCGGCACGTGTGCGGCACGAGCCGCGTCCAGTTCAGGTCTCCGGGACCGTACGTGTTCACGCCCCGTGTGACGATGACCGGCATCGAGTAGGTCCGGAAATAGCTTGTTGCGATCAGGTCTTCGCAGGCTTTCGAGGTGTCGTAAGGCCATACCGGTCGAAGCGGGTCTGTCTCCAGGAACGGGATTCTCCCATTCCCGTAACTCTTGTCACTACTCGCGACTATGGCCGGCACGGTCCGCTCCCGGCAAAGCTCGAGGACGTGGACGGTTCCAATCACGTTCGTTTCGAAGGTTTGCATGGGCTTCAGCTCGGAGTCCTCGACGATCGCCTCCGCCGCGAGGTGCACGACGATGTCCGGCTTCACACGCCGGAAGGCGAGGGCGAAGTCCTCGGATTGGACCGGGGCACGGAGGAATTGCTCTCCGAGATCGACAACGAGGGCCGCAAGGCTGTCCCGCTTGACCTCCCGGAGGTCTACGCCCCAGACGTCCCATCCGCGGTCGAGTGCAGCCTTTGCGAGACTTGCGCCAATGAAACCGGAGGAACCCGTGATAAGCATTCGGGCGCTCATCTCTCGCGCTCCACGCAGTAACTGGGCCACTGGTCCTCGAGGGGGAAGGGCGATGGAACTTCTGCGTTCAGGAACACCGCGTTACGATTCCGTGACAGCTCAGATGGATGAACTGCTCCCGCCCTCAGATCACCTCGAGTCGCCCCTTGGACAACGGTGCTTGTAGGCAACTCCGGCAGTCCTCCGGCTAATTCCCTAATTGGTGTGAGAGGTCTTGAACTCGAGGCGTCCGATGTTCTGGGGTCCGTTGCTCCGAGTCAGATCTAGGAGGCCACGATCGTCGGCTTTCCCGGTTTTTCCTCGAAAGGCTTTCCGGGAGACCTTTTCCTGGAGGTCCAACCACCTGGCAAAGTCTCCGCTGCGTAAGGACGTGTTGAGAAAGAGCGTTCGACCAAAGTCGAGGCGTACTCATTTTCCTCGCTCTGCGGTTGTTTGGGATGAGTACCAGTCGATCGTTTGCCGAAGGCCCGATGTCAAGGAAGTCTTAGGCTTCCAAGCGATCTTGCGATAAGAATCCTCCACATCGGCGACCCTCACCTGTTCCATAGGTCGTTCGGGCAATGCGCCGAAAAGAGGTCTCGCCTGTGAGCCGATCAGACGTGTAATTTCCTCAACCACCTGACGGATCGTCACCAGGTGTCCCGACCCAAGTTCCACCGTTCGGCCTTCGATGCCGGGAGCGTCGGCCATCATCACAAGGCCGTCGACCACGTCCTCGACATAGATCCAGTCGACCGCACGTTGGCCACTTGAGAGTTTGGGGGCTTCCCCTTTCAAGAGCGACAAAATCACGAAGGGCACAAGTTTCGAAATGTCTCTCTGGGCCGGACCGTAGACCATGAAAAGACGAGCGATGGAGACTGGCAACCGGTACAGTTCCCAGAACATGCGCGCATAACCGCTTGCGGACCACTTGGCGGCTGCATAAGGCGAAGAAGGTACCGCAGGCGCTCCGGGATCGGGTTCCTCAAGCGAACCCGTCAATATGAAACGTTCGCAACCAAGCCCCGCGGCCTTGGTCATGAGGTAAACCGTGCTGGCCAAGTTAGCTTGAAACGTGGGCACGATATACTCAAGTTTTCGTGTTCCTGTCACCTCGCCTGCGAGATGAAAGATGAGATCGGGTCTGACCGAATTGACGACTTCCTCGACTTCGGAAAAGACCGAGAGGTCCGCTTTGCGCCAAGAGATCCCATTGGTTTTGTCTTTCTGTTCATGACGGGAAACGGCATGGACCTCGAAGTCCTTTTCGACGAGCCCACTGCAAAGATGCCGGCCGATAAATCCGCTTGCGCCCGTCACGAGAGCGCGACTCGCCGTCATGAGTTCTCCCTTACAGTCAACTGTGGTTGTACTCCGGCCAATCCGCTACTTGCATTCAGACGTCAACCGTTGCCTGCTGAATTTCTGTCCCTCGGCTGCCCATTCGTTCCACTGAGACTTCCAGTCATCGCCAAGTTTTCCAGGGAGCTTTGCCTGAAGCCCACAGTTCCTCCAGCATGGTTTTCTCTTTGATCGTATCCATGCATGACCAGAAACCTTTGTGGCGATACCCCATCAATTGCCCATCGTGGGCCAGCCGCTCTACGGGATCGCGCTCCCAAATCGTCTCGTCGCCATCAATGTAGTCGATGGCTTTCCGATTCAGCACGAAATACCCTCCGTTGATCCAGCCTTCACCGGCTTCAGGTTTCTCGAAGAACTCAACAACTTGTTCCCCATCGAACACGATTCGGCCAAAACGAGCGGGAGAACGCACGGTCGTAACCGTGGCCAGTTTCCCATGGGCCTTATGGAACTTCAGCAAAGTTGCGATGTCTACGTCAGCCAGACCGTCCCCATACGTGAACATGAAAGTCTCGTCGTTCGCCAACCACTTCTGAAGCCGCTTGAGACGCCCACCGGTCTGAGTATGCAACCCGGTATCAACGAGGTGGACTTTCCAGTTGGGCTGGTTGCCGTTGTCGTGAATCTTTGTCGCACCGCTGGACAAGTTGATCGTAAGGTCATTGTTAGTCGCATAAAAGTTGAGGAAATAGTCCTTTACGATCTCCCCTCTGTAGCCCAGGGCAATGACGAAATCGGTAATGCCGTGGGCGGCATAGATGTTCATGATGTGCCACAGGATTGGCCTGCCACCGATCTCGATCATTGGTTTCGGGCGGAGGTGCGTTTCTTCCCCTAGGCGGATGCCGAACCCGCCGGCCAAGATTACTGCTTTCGTGGCTTCACCCCCTCCGCTCTTTCTGACTCAAGTGCGCGACTCGCCATAGTTTAGCCGTCTGAGGCTATATAGCACCTCCCCTCGGACCAACGTGCTGAGGCCGCCCACAGAGCCATGATTATTCGATACCGCAGCGAAAACGATGGTTTAGGCGAACAGCGCAAGCGATCTCAGACCTGAAGAACAGAGTATCGTCACGGTGGGGCATCTTGAGCATCGTCACGACATGGCGAAACATCACGTTCCGGCAAGCGGGTGCTGGTGGTTCTCTCCATAGGTGAGCGGATATTCTTGATAGCGTCCTTTGCTCGAAAGCCGAATCCACAAGTCAGCATCCTTGCATCGGGCTCAACGCCGGAGCCTCCGGTGGGCTTCCTCCCTGGCGAGGGCGATGAAAAGACGGATGGCTGGCGCGGGGTCATCCCATTCGAACGTGAGTTCCGAGGATCGGACCCATGACCTCAGCCATGACCGCATCGTGAGCTGACGGTCTCGAAGGGATGGGACGATTGTCCGCCAGTCGTAGTAGGCGTAGATGCACCCCTGATCCAGGGAATAGTCCATGACAGGTTGCGGCGAGAGACCAAGCGCATCGTCATAGGCCATCCTCAACACGTTAACGCCGCACCGGTACGCGAAACCAACGTACCACCATGGACGCGCGTTCACCTCAATGATCTTGAAGAGCCCATCGCGTTCATCGAACTTGAACTCGGCGCTGAAGATCCCACGGTATTTGATCGCATCGAAGAGGCGCTCAAGGTTCTCCTTCTGTCCTGCAACTTCTCGCAGCGGGATGCTCACCGTGTACGTGCTCGCTCCGAAGGCGGGAGGATATATGCGCATCCTGCGGCGTGCGAACACTCCACAGAATCGGCCATGCCGATCGACAAAGCCCTCGATGTAATGGTGCACGCCCGCGGGACCAGGGATGAATTCCTGAAGAAGCAGCCCGACCCCGGTTTTGCGAAGCTCATGGAATTGCGCGATTGCCTCCGCGCGCCCTCGGATTGGGATCGCCTTTTTTCCCGTGAGATGACGGAACGTCCAAGAATCGCGCGGCTTGAAGAAGGCGTTCACGAAGTGCTCGTCCGGCAAGCCCTGGAGGTCTTCAACCGAGTCGATTCGAGTCGTCCTCGGATGCGGGATCTTGAGTCGTTCCAAGACCTCTGCGAACCGGGCCTTGTCGAGCAGCACGCCGACCGCATCCGGGCCCGCGACGGGGGCGGGGAATCGTTCTCGGAGCGCGGGGTCGAGCGCGGCGATTGCCATCGCCCAATCGTCTCCACAGGGCATGAGAACCGCGCGGCCAAGATGCAATGAGCGAAGGAATTCAGCCAGCTCGCTCGGTCTTGGGGAATGTTCGGGAAGGGTTGGAATCGTCCGATACCATCGCGAAGAAACCAGGAAGTCGTTCTTCTCATACGGCAAGACGATTGCGCGGATTCCCTGCCGCTCAAAGATGCGGAGAACACTGAGTGTGTTAATGGTGCGGCCGAACGCGAGCACCGGCGTCTTGTCAGCGCCCCGTGGATTGAGCGGCCCGGGCGAGTCAGCGCGGGGGCTGTCGAGACGAGGCATTCTCGATCATCCTCAGTCGCTGGGTTGTGGTGGCATAGGCATGAACCCTTCGGAATGGTCCGTTCTCCCTTGCAAACACGATGTCCACTTGAGCCAGTGCTTTGTCGAGCGGACGGAAGAGACCTCCGAAGATGTCGTAGACGACAAAACCGCGCTCCCTCATGTAGGTCACCATGTCGTGCAGCATGGGGCCTCCAACGAGAGTTCCAAACAACGAGACCTCCAGGATCACGAGTTCCGTCTGGGAAAGAGTCACCCTCGCACCCTCGAGCACCATAAGCTCGGCGCCCTGAATATCGACCTTGATTACGAAGGGCCCCCTCAGACCTCTGTTCGCGACGACCTCGTCAATCGTAATTGTGGGAACCTGCCTGGGGTTGCCATCCACGTACTCACCCTCGATTTCCCTAAGAAACGAGGAACCTTGGAGGTCCGGATGGACATGGATTGTCGCCCTTCCCGTCTCGTTGCTGGCAGCCGCGAGAACGTATTGCGCTTTGTACTTCCGGCAAATTCCCTGGAGCGTCTCTTCGAACTCCGCTAGCGGCTCAATCAGGAGGTGGCCCGCGTCTGGAAATGCATCGTACAATTCGAAGGTACCGCTCGCCACCCCGACGTCGATCACCGTCTGCGGTCTGAACCCAAGGTCGCCGATGTGCCCAAGGGACTCAGCCATGGTCCTCCTGATCCCTCCAGGCGCGCGAATCTCGATGCCAAGGATATCGCAAAGGGCTTCGAGGGCCTTCCGGACAGTTGCCGGCAGGGGGATCCTGCTTCGTCGAATCCGAGCAAATTCCAATGACGCTTTCCCGTCCAATGTCATTGTCCAAACCGGCGGCCGAGTGGCCTGATCTTTCACGAAATGAGTCGCAGGACTGATGCTGAGATATGAATGCGGCAAGGGGGCGATTCCGACATGAGAGTTCATGCCGCAAAGGGCCGGTGACTCCAGGACTTCATTGCAGCTGGTTGACCCCGAGGTAGTCCAGCAGTGTCCGAGTCCTCTGGTAGTAAGTGTGATCCTGCAATGTCCGCGCTTGAGCTTTCTGTCCGATAGCCCTGGCCTTTGCCGGGTCGCTCAGCAAGGATTCGATCTTCGCTCCGCATTCCTCCAAGTCTGAATATGTCACAATCTCCTCCCCGGGAGCGAAGAGGCTCGAGAGACCGTCCGAGCTTTCCGTGACAACGCAGGCTCCCATCCCAGCGGCCTCGAACAGCCGCTTCGCGGAGGCGGACGTACCAGCGACGTCGATATTTCTGTGGACGACGACGAGGTAGGAGCCGTATACGGAATAGAGGTCCTCTCCCCACGCCTGGCCGCGGTACGAATGTCGCAAGGGACTGTCCTTTGGGAGGAACTGCACTCCGGAACCATAGAAATCGATGGGGACCCGTCGGGAGAGGGCGTGGAGGAACGAAATCCGATCCGTGTGACCGGGGGACAGACTGCCGACGAATGCCACGCGTGGTATCCGGCTTTCGAGGCACGGGACACGCTGAATAATCCGATGGTCAAAAGCATGCGGCAGGTACGCCGCTCTAATTCCTTGCTCCTCAAAGACCCTGATGAGGGAGGGAATTGCAGCAAGGATCAGGTCGAATTCGCCGTATGGAAAATCCTCCCACAGGGGACATGACCACCAGAGAAGCGTGTGCCCGGTATACCGCCGCCATCGCCGGACTTCCCGGGCGGCTACGGGGACTCCGGAGAAGAGCCAGACGAACTCTGGGCGACGGCTCACAATCTGCTTGGCCAGGATTCGGCTGAGAACCCAGCGGTCGAGGAGTTGCCTTATGATTACCGGGGAACCGGAATTCATTGGCAACTTGGCTATCCATTCACTCGGGTTCCAAACGTCCGCTCCATCTGCCCATTTGAACTGGAGAGGTTGACACAGAGGGACGACTTGTTCGGCCGAAAAGCCGCAAGAGGTCAAGGCATGGATGTACGCATCCCCGTAGTAAATAGCGCGGGAGAAGAGGCGCTCGGCACAGACCTTGTACGGGAGACTGTGAAGTTTCGGGTCAGCCTTGTACGCCTCCGTGTAGGATGCTTGATAGTCTTCCATCAGGAGGAGCCAGTCGATCCCACCGCCGCTCCGGCGCGTCTTCATCGCACGTCCAACCGGTCGCGTGTTCACAGGTCTTCCCATCCGCTCCCCTCGCACGCTGTTCGATGGCTGAGCTTGACTCCCCTCGCCTGTCCCCTCGCGACGAAGCCTGACAGAACTTGCGGCCCCCTTGGGAGTTCAGCCCGCACATGGACGTGCGCTCGAGCGTGAATGGTAGTCTCGTTGCGCCGGGACGTCATGCTCACTCGCTCAGTCGGATGAGCTGGGTCAGCCATGTGAGCCGTTGAAATGCCCTCTGAACATCAGAGGTCCACGTTGAACGGTGCGTTCCGACTATCTTGTTGCGGATGTCAGCCAGCAAGCTGATTGAACTCGTAATCAAAGTGGGATCTTCCGGAGGATTGAATGGCTCACTCAAGACCTCGGGCCACAGGTGTTGTGTCAGTTTCTCATGAAGCGCGTAAGTGGGCGGTGCCCGGTCGGACTGGGGCACAGACAGCGTGTTGATCAGGAAGCGTCGGCAGTTGAACGGAACAAAGACCTCTTGGGCGATATCCAACTCCAACTGACTCATCGCCTGCCAATTTCCCTCACGGTCCTCCCAATAAAACAACTCAAGCGTATCGACATTCGTCTCACCTACACCCGAGAGCCATCGGTCGATGGCTTCGCGTGCGAATTTCTCTTCTCTGTCTGTCAGCCAAGCCAGTATGTCCACATCGATTTTTCCTCGTAACGCGGCTGGACGTAGATGTTCAAGCTTGTACCTGAAATAGGCACAAGCTGCCACCATGGCGGTGCCTTTCATGCTCACTCTGGAAGGTGGATAGTGGTCGTACAACCCTTCGGCGATCGTGCCATACGCTTCGTGGGCGGTCGAGACATTGCGGCGATAAATCTTTCGAAATTTCGGGTTCATGCGAGGTGGGCATTGCAAGATGTGATGCGCTAGGCCCAGCCGAGGGAGCAACTTGCTGGGGATTTGAATGTCCGGGCTACTTCGGTTCAAGTCCCAGTATGTCAGCGTGAAGCAATACAACAGATCGCATATCTTCCTCGAAGCTGCCAACAGTAGTCGCGTGTCCATGCCGGATGTAATGGAAAGAGCCAGCTCAAATCGGTGATAAGCGCTCTCGATGAGTGCCTGCAGCAGTCGGGAATTTTCACTGACCACATCACCCATGGGCCGCATCGCCAAGTCGCTGTCTGGCCAGTATCGGTGGCAGGAGCCCGTTTCGAGATCCAAGTAGTGATTAGGCTGCAGATGGTGGACTTGCGTGTACGGGGAGGTATCGCCCGGCCACCAGTACTGTGGCTCCCGGCGTCGATACGCCCGAATGAAATTCAGGGCGTCTCTGTCGGGGGCCAGCTTCAAGATCTCCGCCAGGAGTCCAGGCTGTGAAGCGCACCACAAGCCACTAGGATGACCGTCCGTATGAAAGAGCTGGCGATAGCCACATGGGTCGTTAAACAGCCAACAGTCTCGACCGCTGTCCGCAATCAGGATCCAACGTCCACCGAGGGGATACGTGCGCCGGATCAGTTCTTCAAGCGTCTCTCCTGCCTCGACGTGAGACAAGAGCCTGCTGATGATGTCGGCATCCGTATCGAGGGTTCTGTCGGGATCGAGCATGTATCCCAGCAACACGATGGATAGGTCCTCATGCCGGGCCTGGTAGGTCGGCAGATCCGGGTGAACGGTCAGGCGTACGCGCGGCCTGACGGCGGTGCGCTTCCACGTCGGAAACCCCTCGACAAATCGGGGACCTAGTATGAACTGGCGACGAAACAGCAGACGGTCTAGGTTGTACTCTGGTTCCCTCACGGTCATGGGCCCCGTCCAGCGTTGTGCCGACCTAGGTTTCGACGGCGAACATGATGATCAGATTGTCGCTAGGCTCGAAATCGCTCCGGACACGATCCCTGAGCGTAGCCAAGTGGAACACCGGCAGGATACGGTCGCGTTTGCTCCTCTCCCAGTAATCGTCAAGCGCGCGCGACATTCGGGCTAAGAACGACGAGCCGCCAGAGCAACATGCCCCAGGGAACTGTCGTGGGGTCCGAAGATGGAACCCTGCATTCCCTCCTTGAGCGATCCTTCGTCCCCCACGAGGCGGGCCCACCGCGCCCACTGTCCTGTCAACTCGATGCCGGTTTCGAACGTGAAGGCGGGCCGATAGCCAAGCAGTCGTTTCGCCTTGTCGATTCGGACCCTAACTTTCGACTCAAAACGTCGGATGGCCCAAGAGTCCCAAGGATGGATCCAAGGCTCGGTTGAGGCGTCGCCGAAGCGATCGCTGTTTCGCTTTCCACCTGATAGGTTTTCCACAAACGTCCGCGCTAGTTCTTTCATAGAAGGTCGGGCCAGCGATGACAGCACATCGAATCCGCGACTCTTGAGAACACTGCCGAGAAGCTGTGGTCGCTCATACAGGAGCCTAAACAGCTGACGGGACAAGGACTGGCGTCTCCTGACCTCCTTTGAATAATGTCTCGCTTGATCAGCGGTCATGATGACGGTCCGCTGGATACCCAGAATGCCCTCGAATCCCCAGAAGAACTTCGACCATGTGATTGGCTCGTCGGCCGAGATGAGGAAAGCTTCTCCTAGCGCCCTTTCCTCGGATCCGGCCAACACCAACGCATTGACAACGTCGTCGATGTAAACAGCGTTGCAGAGCCCGTCACCGCCGTTCACCAGGACTACTCGTCCCGATCTGAGCTGATTGAGTATGTATACGGTCCATGATGGGGCATCGGGTCCATAGACGACTGTCGGTTGGACCACGACGAACGGCAGTCCAAGTTTCCTCGAGAGTCTGAACACGGTTTTTTCTGCTTCGAGCTTGCTGTTCGCGTAGTCGCTGTCAGAGTGGCGTTTCGGAGCCGTCTCGTCCAGATCCCCATCTGGCGGGTGCCCGTAAACAGATAGCGTGCTCACATGAACGAGTCGTTCCACCCCCG
>Ga0209619_10003764_pt1 | contig 10874 bp, 8 predicted proteins | sample Rifsed16ft3_FD_184011 | JGI IMG/M metagenome (GOLD analysis project Ga0209619, IMG submission 184011) | Soil microbial communities from Rifle, Colorado, USA - sediment 16ft 3 (version 2) | ecosystem: Environmental > Terrestrial > Deep subsurface > Rock core/Sediment | place: Rifle, Colorado... | reverse complement strand
CTGGTTGAAATAGCGCGCAACGAGCGGTCCGGTGACGAGGCTTGTGAAGAGGGATATGGCAATGAGGAGGATGGCGCTGTTCCTCATTTTCTGAAGAACTCCGTCCGTTTTGACCTGGAGGTCGTTCCAGAGCGTGACCACATAACCGATGGAGATCACGGAGATGTACGATAACTGAAATGATATGTCGAAGACGGCCTGGGGGCTCACGATAAGGATGAGCAGGGCCGCGATCGCGAGCGAATGCATGAGGCCGTTCTCCCGGTCAAGGATCAGGGCGAACAGCGCGGCCGAGATCATCATGAGCGAGCGTATGGTCGCGACCTGTCCTCCGGCAAGAGCGGTATAGAAAATGACGAGCGGGAAGGTAAGCCAGGCCGCGATCTTCTTCGGGTCCGCGTGAATGGTCAGGCGGTGGTAGAAGCGCTCGGGCAGGAGGAACATCAGCGCCCTGATCAAACCAAAACAGATGACCGCCACCATGCCCAGGTGCGATCCTGAAATGGAAATGATATGCGTGACCCCGGCGGCCATGAAGCGGTCCCGCATCTCGTCCGTGAGCCCCCCTTCTTCGCCGAGTACCATTGCCTGGAGTATGGCAGAGCCTGCCCCGGTGGTCGAAGCATGGAATGCCTGATGTATCCTCTCGCGCCAGTCCTGAATGGTCCTGAATATGCCTTGGCCGCGAAGCACGAGTTCGATGTTGCCGGCGTCCTTGAGGGCAGCGGTCCCATAGATCCCCTGCGCGGCGAGGTACGAGGGATAGTCGAACGCTCCGGGATTTTTGAATCCCCTCGGCCGGTAGAGGCGGCTGGAGAGGCGAATGGTATCGCCGAAGCCCAGGCCTGTCTGTTCATCACGGACGCTCACGCGCACCCTGCCTGAAGCAGGCGCGCCGTCGATCTCCCGGAGCGCCATGATAAAGGCGGTCCTGCCGGGATCGCGGTCAAGCGGGGAATCGATCCTGCCGCTCATCGCGTGAACTGTTGTTTCATCAACAGGAAGAATGCGCGCGTAATGGTCCGGCGGGAGGTACGCTGCCGAGTAGCAATAGGAAACAATGCCAAGGAAGCAGGGGACGGAGATGAGCGCAAGACGTCGAAGAGAGAGCCTGTTGAACCGCACCCGAAGCCCGGAAACAAGAAACGCGGCGATCACGAGGACCGTGATCGTAAAGGGAAAAGAGAGAAGGCCGCGGCCGAGGAGAAGGCCGGAGAGAAAGGCGAGAGTGATGAGAATAACGGGTCTCATCCTCCTATCATTGCTACATCTTTAACCGCGCTTGCTATGACGAAGATCCGTATATTGTTGCTATCGCCGTCGGCAGGTTTGAGAAAAAATCCGTTCCCCTTCTGAGACTCGAGAAAAAAGCCCTTCTCCCATGGCGTATCGCCGTCGATGCATCCGGTCATGGATTCCCCGTCCCTGAATCTCACAAAGACCCTTTTACAGGAAGACGTCGTGCCGGTAAAAGACTTTCTCTCCCGGTAATCCTTGTTTCCCTCAAAGTTCTTGACAAAGAAGATCGCCTTCAGATCTTTGACCCTCACCTTTTCGGAATTCGGCGATCCCTCCTCTTCAATGAACACATAATCATCCGCAATGGTGACATTTTTTATGTATCCTTTCAGCCGCTTCCCATCGAGGAACCTCAGTATCACTTTCTCACGATTCTCCATGTCGAGACCTCCTCCGGTATATCAACCCAGTTTCTGTTCGATGAGGCGGGCGAGGTCCGCGGCATGCCGTTTGATCTCGGCCCCGTCCTCGCCTTCGAGCATCACGCGCACCTTGGGCTCGGTGCCGGAGTAGCGCACGAGGACGCGGCCCCGGCCTTCGAGGGTCTTTTCCACCTCCGTGATCCGCTGTGTGATCTCGGGGATCGCGGCGAGGTCTCGCCGCTTTTTCACGGTTACATTTACGAGAGTCTGGGGATAGGTCTTCATGCAGGCCGCGAGCTCCGACAGCGGTTTCCCTGTTTGCTTCATGATGGCGAGGACCTGGAGCGCCGTGACAAGCCCGTCGCCGGTCGTGTTGTGATCAAGGAAGATCATATGCCCGGACTGTTCGCCGCCGAGATTGTACCCGCCTTCGATCATCTTTTCCATTACCGCGCGGTCGCCGACGGAGACGCGGACAAGCTTTCCCCCGGCGTCTTTGAGCGCCAGCTCGAGACCGAGGTTGCTCATCACCGTTGCCACGAGGGTGTTGTGCCTGAGCCTGCCCTGCTTGATCATCTGGAGGGAGCAGATCGCCATAATGCCGTCGCCGTCCACCACCGTCCCTTTTTCATCGCACAGGATCACCCGGTCCGCGTCGCCGTCGTAGGCGATGCCGATCTGCGCCTTGTTCGCCGTCACCGCCCGCGCAATGACCTCGGGATGGAGCGAGCCGCAGCCCTGATTGATGTTCACGCCGTTCGGCTGGTCGTAGAGAGAGATGACCTCGGCGCCGAGCTCGATGAGAATGCGGGGGGCGATCTTGTATGCGGCGCCGTTGGCCGAGTCCACGACCACGCGGAGGCCGGAGCAGTCCATGCCGCGCGGGATCGAAGATTTTACGAACTCGTTATATCTGCCGATGGCGTCGTCGATGCGGTATGCCTTGCCGATCTCCGCAGCGGTCGGCCGGATGGCCTCTATCTCTCCGGAGAACATCACGGTCTCTATTTTCGCCTCGATCTCATCGGGAAGCTTGAATCCGTCGCGGCCGAAGAACTTGATGCCGTTGTCTTCATATGAGTTATGGGACGCTGATATGACGACGCCCGCGTCCGCACGGAGGCTCCTTGTCAGGAACGCGATCCCCGGCGTGGGCACGGGACCCACCAGGAGCACGTCGACGCCCATGGAACAGATGCCCGAGGTGAGGGCGCTCTCGATCATATAGCCCGAGAGCCGCGTGTCTTTGCCGATAACGATGCGGTGACGGCGGGAGGAATCGCGGAAGACATGGGCCGCCGCCCGGCCGAGGCGCAGGGCCATCTCCGAGGTCATGGGGTCCTGGTTCGCCACCCCCCTCACGCCGTCTGTTCCGAAGAGCTTTCTCATTTCGGTACCCTCGCGATGAACACCTTTACGGTGATATCCTTTTCCAGTATCCTGATGGGCCTGCCCTGGTAGTCGATCTTCGGCTCGATCGTGATGTTCACCCGCGATCCTTTAATGTCGATCGGCATGGTCTCGATCGATCCGAGCTCCTGGAGGACATCCACCGGCCCTTCAACGGTGATCCGCGGGGGCTTCACGGAGACGCCCGCGAGGGCATACCCCTCGGCGGGGGCGCCCCGGAGACGCGGTTTCAGCCTGACGGTCTTCCGGATGAGGTGTTCGAGCTTTACCCACACCTCGAACGGCGATATGTTCATTACCGCCACCCGTGCAGGGCGGCTGATATCGTCCGGTGAAATGCTGATAAGGTTTTCTCCGGCAACGGCCCGAGACAGGTCGAGGATACCGGTCACCTTTTTTCCGGAGGAAATATCCCTGAGGTCCCGCTCCTGTCCCTGCACGCGCACCTCCAGCGTTCCGGCGACCTCTCCCACGATCGCCATGCCCTGCGGGATGTTCCGGAACTCGAGCGGTATGGTGAGCGTCAGCTCCGTCTTGCCCTTGGATGTTACGTAGACCCAGAGCATCAGCGCCAGAACGAGCGAGACGAGTTTAAGGCCCCAGTTTTCGATGAAAAATTTTTGATAGTTCATATTCAGCACTCAAAGAAAAATACTGTCGCGGTCCCCTCGACTCACTTTTTCTTCTTCTTCACGAACACGTCCGAGATCATCTTCCTGAGCGTGGGCGCGTCCACGTTGCGCTCGATCACCCCGTCCATCACCACGGAGATCTCTCCCGTCTCTTCGGACACGACCACCACCACCGCGTCGGACTCTTCCGTGAGCCCCACGGCGGCCCGGTGCCGCGTGCCGAGCGCTTTCGAGAGGTTCGACGAGAGGGTCAACGGCAGAAAGCAGCCTGCCGCTATGATGCGCCCGTTCCTGATGATCCCCGCTCCGTCGTGGATCGGCGAGTAGGGGAGAAAGATGCTCACGAGCAGTTCCTTGCTGACCTTGGCGTCCAGTTCGGTGCCCATCTCGACGATCGTCGAAAGGTCCGTTTCCCGCTCCAGAACGACGAGGGCGCCGATCCTCTTATTGGCCATGGAGACCGAGGCCTTGACCGTTTCTTCGATGAACTTTGATTCCTCGACGGGCGACAGGCTTTTGAAAAAGCGCCGCTCGCCGACCTGGGCAAGCGTCCGCCTGATCTCGGGCTGGAACACGACCACGACGGCGATCACGATCTGCGACCAGAAGCTGTGGATGAGCCAGTCGAGGGTGTAGAATTCGAGCGCCCGCGAGGCGATGAGCGCGAGGACGATCAGCCCGATGCCGATGAGCATCTGGAAGGCGCGCGTGCCCTTGATGATGATGAGCAGGCGGTAGAAAATATAATAGGTGAGCGCAATATCAACCGTGTCCTGGAACGGCCGGTAGTGCGCCAGCACCTCTTTCAGTTCGGCAAAATTGGTCATCAGGGATACCTTAAGATCTCAAATTACAACTCACCAATCACAAAAATAGTCCAATAATAAAAATTCAAGATGGATGCATTCGTAAAAAGTCCCCTGCGCTGTCATTGCGAGGAGCGGAGCGACGCGGCAATCTCATTTTTCCGATCAGTTACGAACGGCGAGATTGCTTCGCTTCGCTCGCAAAGACGGCTTTCCGGGCTTATTACGAGACCATCAAGATTCAAACCGGTAGAAATTTGAACCTTATTTGTCATTTGCTGTTTGTAATTTGGAATTTCGTTTTAATATCGCGTCGGTCATCCTTGCCACCCTGGCCATCTGCGCCACGTCGTGCACGCGCATGACCCGCGCGCCCCGCTCGATCCCGAGCGCCACCGTGGCCGCGGTGCCTTCGAGCCGGCGCTCCGCCTCGGGGGCGTCAAGGACCGTTCCGATGAACTTCTTCCTTGATGTGCCGAGCAGGACCGGCCTGCCGATCGCGCGGAATTCGCCGAGGCGCTCAAGGATCGTCAGGTTGTGCTCAAGGGTCTTGCCGAATCCGATGCCCGGATCGATCAGTATCTGCTCCCGGTCCACGCCCGCGGAGACCGCCATCGCTACGCCCTCTTCGAGGTATTGCGCAACCTCTGTTACGACGTCGGCATAGACGGGTTTCTCCTGCATATCGCGGGGCGTGCCCTTGATGTGCATGATGACCACGGCGGCGCCATGGTCCGCAGCCACTTTCGCCATGTCCGGCGAGAACCTGAGCCCGCTGATATCATTGACCAGCGAAGCCCCTGCTGCCAACGCCTTCTCCGCGACCGCTGACTTGTAGGTGTCGACGGAGATGGGGGTCGTCAGCTCGCCGGCGAGTTGCCGGATGACCGGGATGATCCTTGCGAGCTCCTCGTCTTCGGACAGGGGACGGGCGCCGGGCCTCGTGGACTCTCCGCCGATATCGATGATATCCGCGCCCTCGGCGGCCATTTCCCGCGCGCGTTTTGCCGCCCTGTCCGTGTCAAGATACCGGCCGCCGTCTGAAAACGAATCGGGCGTCACGTTCAGGATGCCCATGATGTGGGTGCGGGCATTGAGATCGAGGACCGTTCCCCTGCACTTGATTTTATAATCTGAACGGAGGTAGTTGTCAAGCAAAGTCTTGATCTTTTTTGAAAGTTGTTCGGTGCCGGGGTTTTTAGTCATTGCCTTGAGAAATTCCCGGAGCTGGTCCGGAGTTCCGGCAAGGATGACCTCATTCGTGTTCGGCTGTTTTGAGGACGAGGCGTGGGCAGCGGCGGAAGAGGGAAGGGGGCCGGGAATATTACGTATGAGAGAGGCCTGTTCCCTGGTCACGCTGCGTATGGCTACGGCCGCTGTTCCGTGGTCCAGAATCCTGAGGACAGGCTCCATCTGACTCCTTCTCGAACTTCATGCGGAAATGTCAAACGGTTGCTGCGGAGAATGCGACGGTCGCAGAGACGGACGAAAATACATTTCAACAACCAGATTCCAAACTCAAACTGTTTGATCATGGATATCTGGTCACTGGTGCTTGTTTGTCATTCGGCGCCGGTGACCCGGGATTTCCCCTGCTACGCTGCCGTGGGCTGGAGGTTCATGATCTCGTCTATATCGCCGGCGTCGAGGGTCTCTTTTTCGAGCAAGGCCTTGGTCAGCAGGTCAAGCGTTTCCCTGCGCTCGGTGATGATCCGCTTTGCCCGATCGTAGTTTTCGGTCACGATGCGCTTCACTTCGTTGTCGATCTCGATCGCGGTGTGTTCGCTGTAGTCCCGATGCTGCGCGATCTCGCGGCCGAGGAATATCTGCTCTTCCTTTTTGCCGTAGGAGAGCGGGCCGAGCTTGTCGCTCATGCCCCATTCCGTCACCATCCTTCTCGCCATGGACGTTGCCCGTTCGATGTCACTGCGCGCGCCGGTGGTCATCTGCTGGAGCGCGATCTCCTCGGCTGCGCGGCCTCCCATGAAGATGGCAATGTCGTTCAGGAGGTATTCGCGGCTGTAATGATACTTGTCCGCCATGGGGAGCTGGAGCGTGATGCCGAGGGCCATGCCGCGCGGGATGATCGAGACCTTGTGCACGGGGTCGGTGCCGGGAATGAGCCTCGCAACGATCGTATGGCCGGCTTCATGGACCGCGGTGATGCGCTTTTCCTCGTCGCTGATCAGCATGCTCTTCCGCTCAAGGCCCATGAGTATCTTGTCCTTGGCCCGGTCGAAGTCGTCGTTCTCGACCTGCGTCTTGCTCAGCCTGCTGGCCAGGAGCGCGGCCTCGTTCACGAGGTTCGCGAGCTCGGCGCCTGAAAGTCCCGGCGTACCGCGGGCGATGGAGCCGAGATCAACCTCCGGGGAAAGCTTGATCTTCTGCGTGTGCACCTTGAGTATGCCGAGACGGCCGTTTACGTCCGGCCGCGGTATGACCACCTGCCGGTCGAACCTGCCCGGCCTGAGGAGGGCGGGGTCGAGCACGTCGGGTCGGTTGGTTGCCGCTATAAGGATAACGCCTTCGTTGCTCTCGAACCCGTCCATCTCGACAAGAAGCTGGTTCAGCGTCTGTTCGCGTTCGTCATGTCCGCCGCCGAGCCCCGCGCCGCGGTGTCTGCCGACGGCGTCGATCTCATCGATGAAGATAATGCACGGCGCCTGTTTCTTGCCCTGCTCGAAGAGGTCGCGGACGCGCGATGCGCCGACGCCCACGAACATCTCGACGAAATCGGAACCGCTTATGGAGAGGAACGGCACGCCTGCTTCGCCGGCGATGGCCCGGGCCAGCAAGGTCTTGCCCGTTCCCGGGGGGCCGACGAGGAGCACGCCTTTGGGGATCTTGCCGCCGAGTTTCTGGAACTTCTGAGGGTCCTTCAGGATCTCGATGATCTCCTGGACCTCAACCTTGGCCTCGTCCATGCCGGCCACTTCACTGAAGGTCACCTTCTTCGAGTTTGCGCTCAGAAGCCGCGCCTTGCTCTTGCCGAACGAGAGGGCCTTGTTGCCGCCCGCCTGCATGTTGCGGATGATGAACATGAACCAGACGGCCATGAGGATGAACGGCGCCCAGACGGCGATGAAGTTCCAGGCCGAATCCTTCACGAGCTCCGATTTGATCTTCACCTTTTTTGCCCGCAGGTCTTTGACGAGGTCCGGGTACTGCGGAGGCAGGACGATCTTGAACGATTTCCCCGTCGTATAGGTCCCTCTCAGCTCGGGCCCCTCGATCGTGACGTCGTACACTTCGCCGGACTCAACCTTGTCGAGGAAGTCGGTAAAGCTCGTCTCTATCGCGGCCGGCCTGGCCGGATTGAGAAAATGGAGCATAAGCACTGCCAGCATGACAAATAACAGAATCAGCGCCAGATTTTTATAAAATGCGGTCACAGACAAAAACCTCCAGAGCTCGTTCATTCGAATGGTGTTATCCGGAATAATAACATATTCTCAATTGCATGACAATAGCTATCCGTCCCGATGCTTTCGAGAAATCCACCCTTTTGCCACCCTGGGCGGAGCGAAGGGTCTCGCAACATCGGGATTCCATGAGATTCTTCACTTCGTTCAGAATGACATTTTTTACTTTATTGCTGTTTCGCGAGGGCCTCGTTCCTTTCCTCCATGGGGAGAACGGCAATGTACGGCAGGTTCCGGTAGCGGTCCTCGTAGTCAAGGCCGTACCCCACGACGTACTTGTTCGGGATGCGGAAACCCGCATAGTCGGCCTCTATTTTCACCGTGCGGCGCTCGACCTTGTCCAGCAGGACGCATACCTTGAGAGAGGCCGGTCCCCGTTCCAGGAGCATCTGCTTTATATAGTCGATCGTAACGCCGGAATCCATGATATCTTCCACCAGGAGGACGTCCTTGCCCCTGATATTGTTCTTGATGTCGGCAAGCATCTGCACCGGATTTCCCTGGTTCCGGGAGGCCGAGCTCGTGCAGTGTATGAAATCCATCCGCACGGAAATCCTGAGCGAGCGCAACAGGTCGGACATAAAGAACAGGGCGCCCTTGAGCACGCCGATGACGAGCAGTTCCTTGTCCGCATAGTCCGACGAGATCCTTGCGCCGAGTTCGTGTATCTTCCGCTGTATCTCCTCGCTGGTGAACAACGGTTTCCCGAAATCAATACCTACCATAGCGGTTTCTCCTGCCTTTGTGAGTGACATAGAAAAAGTCATTTACCGCGCAGTCGCCGAGGATGCATTAAGTTAAGAACGAGGGATGATGGAGGAGGGACGATGGAGGCCTGATTTTTAAAAATCACTATCTTCCCTCTTCCGTCGTCTCTCAGCTATCGGATTTCCCGTGATCTTCTCCGCATCCCGATTATCACCGTTCTCTTTGTTCCGGCCCCGGGGAGAAACCGTTCATCCGTCCTCATGCCGATCACCCAGATCACGTCCTCTTTTGAAGCGAGGATCGGGATGGCGTCCCTTTTCCGTCTCGGGACCTTTTGGTCCACAAAGTAATCCTGGAGCTTTTTGCTTTTCCCTTCCATGCCGGAAGGGCAGAACCGGTCTCCGGGCCGCCTGGTCCTTATTTCGAGAGGCAGGCCTATTTTATCATAATCGAACCCGGCCTGCCAGAGATAATTTTCATCCCGGGCTTCAGCGTGACCGTCGAATAACCATGCCTCCGCTTCCAGGAAAATTTCGGGGATGATGGTTACTCCCGGGACGGAAAGTTCTGAGCGGAATTCGGGTATTTCCGTTGCAGGGCGCAGGAAAAAAGTGTCATACTCACGCTCTACGATGAGGCCTGAGGCCAGGTTCATGGCCCTGCCTGTTTGCGCTCCGGACATGAAGCGGACCGCGTCCTCGATCTGATCGTACGACAATTCAACAAGAGCGTCATCGACTTCGTTGACAGCCGTTCGCAGTATTCTGCGTTTGAGAGCGGGCTGGAGAGCGTTAAATTCATCCCGCTTGAGGCGCATGCCGTTTTCTTCCCGGACAGCCACTCCGGGAGAGACCGCGGCGAGATATGCTTCGATCGCTTCGTTCTCATCCCTGAGGATGGTTGCCTCGGACGCGAGCGTTTCGACGATCCTCGGGTTGAAGGCCCGTAAAACGGGCATGATGTCCTGCCGGACCCTGTTCCTCGTATACACGGGCTTGCTGTTGGAAGGATCGGTTACGAACTCGATCCCCTGCGCGTGAAGGTATTCCAGCACCTCTTCTCTCGTCACCTCTATCAACGGACGGATGATGTTCTCTCTGATCGGTGGAATGGCGGAGAGTCCCGAGGTCCCCGCGCCCCGAATGAGCCTCATGATGAGGGTCTCGGCCTGGTCCGAGGCCGTGTGGCCGACGGCGATCCGGGAGGCGCCGACCTTTTCCGCGACCCTGTTCAGAAAACCGTACCGCACCTCGCGCGCCCCGGCCTGAGCGGACAACCCGCGCTCCCGGCAGAATGCCGGAACATCGAACTGCTCGATCGTGGCGGGGACGCCCATTTTTATTGCCGTTTTCTCCACGAACAGCGCCTCATCCGCGGATTCACTGCCGCGGAACCGGTGGTCGAGGTGCGCGACGTGGAGGGAGAGATCGCGGTCCTTTACAAAAGACCGAAGGACGCTCAGGAGGCAGACAGAGTCCGGCCCGCCCGACACGGCAACCAGCACCGTCTCGCCGGCTTTCAGCATGTCGTATTTTGTGACGGTTTCTTTGACCTTTTTGAGCAGCATGTGAAGTAAAATAAAGCACCAAATCCCAGGCGCCAAGCAACAAATAAATCCCAAACTTCAATCACCAACTGTCAAACAGTCCGCGTTTTGGTTATTGAAATGTATTGGGAACTGGTGATTTGCAAATTGGAACTTCTCGTCATGTTCGAAAAGAACAATGTAAGGAAGCATGACCGTTATGATACCGCAACGAGGATGAAGACCGGCAAATGACAGGGGAGAAAAATGGTGGCGGTGCAGGGACTCGAACCCCGGACACAGGGATTATGATTCCCCTGCTCTACCAGCTGAGCTACACCGCCCCGAAAAATTTACGGGGGTAAGATACTGTATTCAAGTCCTTTTGTCAAGGAAAAGTGCGTCTGGATCCGGAGTTTATTCCTTGAATCTCGTTTCCTCTTTCTGTATTTTTTCCATGTTCTCTTTATGCTGCTTGCAGGTGATGCAATAGCGGGCGAGGGGGTTCACCTCGAGGCGTTTGATGTCGATCTCCTGGCCGCACTCTTCGCACAGGCCGTAAGTGCCGTTCTGGAGCTTGCGGAAGGCATCGGCGATATCCTTATACTGTTCATACTTCATCTCAAGGAGCGAATAGTCTATGCCCTGGTCCATGTCCTGCAAAGAGAGGTCCCCGCTGTCCATCGCGGAGTCAACCTTCTGTCCCGCCT
>Ga0209619_10003761_pt1 | contig 10877 bp, 7 predicted proteins | sample Rifsed16ft3_FD_184011 | JGI IMG/M metagenome (GOLD analysis project Ga0209619, IMG submission 184011) | Soil microbial communities from Rifle, Colorado, USA - sediment 16ft 3 (version 2) | ecosystem: Environmental > Terrestrial > Deep subsurface > Rock core/Sediment | place: Rifle, Colorado... | reverse complement strand
CCCCCCGCCCGCCTGTTGCACAACCTGGGCGATGCTCTTGGCTATGCCGCCTTTATAATAGGCTTCCTTACCGCCTTCGGCAATCGCGCGCAAAGTGCGTCCCAGTCCAGGGTTGTGAAAAATCTCGCCCGCGCGTGGGCCGCGTCCGCCTGCGGTCATCAGTTCGCGCCCGCCCGGCGCGGACTTCAATTGTTTCTCCGCGCCGCGCCGCCAAAAGTGCGAGGTCAGCGGGGACACGGGGAATCCCTCCTCGGCAAGACGGATGGCCGGGGCGAGGATGTCCGCGAGGGGCATGGAACCGTGACGGGCGATCAGGTCACACCATCCGGCGCACGCGCCGGGGACGGTAATGGTATGGGCGTGAAAGGGAGGCAGCGCCCGATGGCTGATGGTTGATTCCTGATTGCTGATTAAGCCTTGCTTTTCGAGGAGCTCAATGGTGAGTGCGGCCGGGGCGCGGCCAGAGCCGTTGAGCGCGGTCACCTGGCGCGTGCGAGCCTCGAAGTAGAGGGCGAACATATCGCCGCCCAGCCCGGTGGAGGTCGGCTCGGCGACGTTCAGCGCGGCGGCGGTCGCCACGGCGGCGTCGGCGGCGTTGCCGCCTCGCATGAGGATGGACAGACCGGCCTGCGAGGCCAGCGGCTGGCTGGAGGCGACCATCCCCCGGCGGGCGAGGACAGGCGAGCGGTAGGAGGCAAAAGTAGGTTCGGGAGCGGTGATGATAGGCATGCGGCAAGTGTAATCAGGGTCGGGCTTTGGGTCAACACCTGCGAGGCATTGTTTACACTCAAGCGTTGTCAACGAGTCGCCCCTACCCGGCCCTCCCCGGTAATATTTGCCTCTTCGACAATTCCTTAGGATAATCACGATACAAGCGTGACCTACGTTGTCCCGTTAATCTAAAGCTGCGAATGGGGCGTTGTAAGAAAGAGGCAATGAATACGCCGAACTATCACATTCTTCTGGCCGGCTGCCTTCTCTCACTCCTTTCCGCCCCTTCCCCTCGCCTTTTCGCCACAGCCGGATTCGAGGGGCATTACCGCCCAGGCAGTTGGGTGCAAGTGCGCGTCGAGGTGAATAACCCCGGCCCAGCTTTCGAGGCTACGGTCGAGGCCGTAGGCGAAGATGCCACCCGCTATGCGCAGCCCATCTCTGTCGCGGCCGGTGGTTCAGCCATCGCCCAATTGTATGTGCCGCTGGATTGGACCAGGAACCGGCTGCCGGTGCGGCTGCGCCGGGGTGGAACCATCGTCGCCGAATCCGAAGCCAATTTACAGCCGCTAATCCCTGGGGAACGGCTGATCGGCGTGATTGGCGCTTCCACCGCGTCAGAGAGGATCATGGCTTTCCTGAAGTCCGCCCTCACGCCGCGTGGTCACGGGCAAGTGATCGAACTTTCGCCCGGCGATCTGCCCGCCGAGGCCCTGGCATGGGATTCGCTGGACGTGCTCATCGTCAGCAGTGACCTGGCTCTCACCAGGGCTCAGCGGACGGCTCTCCAGACGTGGGTGGAGTTCGGCGGGCAGTTGCTGATGGCCGGCGTTATTCCTTCGGATATGGCAGAACTGGCCCCGGCTCAAATCCTCGGCTCGACGGCCCCTAGCGCTCCTTCTGCCCTGAGCCTCTATGCGCCCACCGACCCGCCCCCTGGCCCGCTCCGCGTGCTGCGACTCTTGCCCGATACAGAGGCCGACGTGATTCTCAGCCAGGGCGACCTGCCGTTGATTATCCGGTCGCACCTGGGGCGAGGGTCGGTGCTGGTGATCGCCTTTGCTGTTTCCGACCTGGCCGGTTGGGAAGGTCGGGCCAACCTGTGGTCCTCCTTGACCGCCGCGCCGGTCAATCAGCCACCGTGGGCAGGTGGCATCTCCGGTTGGACTTCCGCTCACCAGGCATTATGGACTCTGCCCGACTATCCTCTGCCGTCTGTTGGATTGATAGCGGGCTTCAGCCTCCTATATGCCGTGCTGGCCGGGCCGGTGAACCTGGCGCTGCTGACGCGCTTGAGGCGGCGTGGTTGGGCCTGGGCCACGGTCACCGGGCTGAGTGTGCTATTCAGCCTGGGGGCCTGGGCCATCGGCCAAACCTTCCACGGCAACAAAGTCGTCGTCCATCGGCTGGCCGTCGTGCAGGTGCCGCCGGGGGCCATGCGCGGGAGGGCCGACGTGCTAATCGGCGTTTTCGCGCCGAGGCGCGGCAATTATTCGCTTCAGACCGAGTCGATCCTGATCAGGCCTCTGATCATTCCACATTCTAGCGCCCGGTCCCTGTTCCCGCCTTTGATCCCTTCGACGACTGCCACATCGCCTCCCCTCATTCACCAGACCGAAATCGGCACGGCCCCCAACCTGAGGCTCGACGTGGGGGAATTCGCGGGATTTACGATGGCGGCGACCTCCCCGGTCCCGCCTGTGAGCGGTGAGGTGCAGTTGGATTTGAGCGACGTGCCCCGGGCGGTGGGATGGGTACAAAACGACGGCCACGCTGCCCTGGAGGACGCGGTGCTGATCGCCGAGCGAGGCTTTGCGCCGCTGGGAAGCCTGGCTCCGGGCGAACGGCGAGCGTTCAGCGTCGTGCTGGAGGTGGCCGCGCCCAGCACCCAGATGACGACCTCCGCAAGCCCACACGAAACCGGCCTGACGGCCTGGAGCACAGGCGCCACCCAGCGGTATGCCATCCGCTATGTGCCGCTGATCGAGCGGATTCTGGGAACCAAGGACTATTGGGCGCAGCCACAAGTGACCCGGCGCTTTCTGCTTCTCTCGGCCCTCCTGGCCGAGCACGGCAGCCTCCCGCCCGCGGACCGGCCCACCGGCATATCGCTGGTCGGCTGGCAGGCTGACGCCCCGGTACAGGTGAAGGTCAAAAGCGGCGCGAGCCGAGCCGAGAGCGACACGCTATATATTTACGAACTCGCCGCGCAAGGCCCACCGGCCGGCGACCGGATGAACGTGCCCGCTGCGCTGATGAGGTGGCAGATCCTCGACCCAGGCACCGTGGCGGATCCGACCCCCTATAGCCTGTATCTCCAGAATCAGGCGGTTGTCTTCCGCTTTCAACCCTGGCCGGCTGCAGTCCCGGCTGAGGTGGGAGGCCTCAGGCTGCACTTGGGCCCCGGGGTTTTCAGCGGGCAGCCCACGCCGCTCCCGGCGGTCGCGCTGCGAAACTGGCACACGGGAGCGTGGGAGACACTACAGCCGCTCGCTTGGGGTCAAAACGAGATTCACGATTTGGAGAGCTATGTGGGACCAGACGGGGTGATTGACGCTCAGATTGCAGCCGGAGCAGAGCCGGTGAGCTTGCTGCGATTCGAGTTCAGCCTGACAGGAAGCCGGTAGGGAGGTTGAATAGACGAATGTCAATGCTCCCATTGACATTCGTCTATTCACCAATCATCCGCATTTCGATTATACTTACCTGGAACACCCTTTTGAGAGCTGCCCTTCACTCCTATCTGGCCTCGAACCCCGATGGCTATCCCTTTGCCCTTGTGCCCCTCTGCAAACACGATTCAGCGTCATCGGCCCAATCGCTTTGGACCGGGAAAGGAGGAGATATTTATCAAGCGACTCGATGTTTGACACACGCGACCATCAGCCCTATTAATACGCAAGATTTGGAGGAGAAAAGATGTCAAAGCGAACGTTCTCCGCGCTAACCCTTCTCGTCGTTGCCAGTCTGTTGCTGGCAGCCTGCCAGCCAGCCGCTCCTGGCGCGAAGCCGGTAATTAAGATCTATGCGAGTTGGCCGCTACAGGGGGCCATGATCCCCGAGGGTACAGCCATGCTCAACGCCGCCAAACTGGCGCTGGAGCAGGCTAACAACGAGGCCGGCGGCGCGACGCTGGAGTTGGTGTTCCTGGACGACGCCTCGCCGACGACCGGCTCATGGGACGGCACGATCGAGGCCGAGAACGCGCAGAAGTGCGTCAACGATCCGCAGTGCCTGGTGTACTTCGGCACCTACAACTCAGGCGCGGCCAAGATCAGCATCCCCATCACCAACAAGGCGGGCTTGGCGCAGATTACGCCGGCCAACACCTATCCCGGCCTGACGCGCGCCGTGCCGGGTGTCACCGACGAGGGCGAACCTGGCCTTTACTACCCCACCGGCGAGCGCACCTACTTCCGCACGCATGGCTCGGACGACCTGCAAGGCGCCTCCGGCGCGGCCTGGGCTAATTGCCTGGGCTTCAAGAAGGTGTACATCCTGGACGACCGGCAACTGTACGGCAAGGGCATCGCCGACGCCTTCGAGAAGCGCGCCAGGGAACTCGGCCTGGAGGTGCTCGGCCACGACGGCATCGAGTCGGTGGACATTGACTTCCGCGCCTTGCTGACCAAAGTCAAGGCCGCCGGCCCCGACCTGGTGTACGCCGGCGTGCTGGTGGACTCGGGCGGCCCGCAAATCGCGCAGCAGATGGGCGCCCTGGAAATGTTTGACATCGGCGTCAAACTGATGAGCGAGGACGCGATGTACTCGGATGCCGTGCTTCAGGCCGTGGACCCGGCCATCCTGGAAGGCAACTTGCTCGTCACCTTCCCCGGCCCGGCCCCCGACCAACTGCCGACCGACGTGGGCAAGAAGTTCTACCAGGCCTACAAGGCCAAGCATGGCGGCGATCCCATCGGCTGGGCCTCCTACGCCTATAACGCGACGCTGGTGATTATCGACTCGATCAACCGGGCCGAGACGAAAGACCGCGCCGGCATCCTGAAGGCCATGCGCGCCACCAAGGACTTCCCGGGCGTCGTCGGGCCGCTGACGTTTAACGCGGACGGCGACCCGCAGTCCTACGTCATGAGCGGCTTCAACATCGAGGGCGGCAAGTACGTGTTCGCCGACACCATCAGCGGCGACATGCAGTGCCCGTAGCGCGTGCATGGAGCGGCTGGGGCCACATGGACAACGCAGGGTCATGAGAAGTGAGAGGAGGGGCTGGCAGCCCCTCCTCTCAGGCCGACCAAGGAGTCGAACGCTACCGTGACCGCCACCGAAATCCTCATTCAACAAACCCTCAACGGCCTGACCATCGGCTCGTACCTGGCGCTCATCGCCCTGGGCTACACGATGGTCTATGGCATCATTCAACTCATCAACTTCGCCCACGGCGACGTGTTCATGTGGGGCTTCTTTATCTCGCTGACGTTCCTGCAACTGCTCGGCAAGGCACACCCGCTGACCGGATGGGAACTGGTTTGGGTGCTGCTGCTGGTCATCCCGGCGACGATGCTGGTCACCGGGCTGATGAACCTGGCCATTGACCGCGTCGCCTACAAGCCGCTGCGCAACGCGCCGCGGCTCGCGCCGCTCATCACCGCGGTCGGCATGTCCTTCGTGCTGGAGAACCTGGCGGCCAACTGGAAGGGCCCCACGCAGATCCGCTTTCCCGAAGTTTTCCCGGCCGTCAACATCCTGCGCGATGTCTTCCACCAGGACACGCTGCTGCTGCTCACGACGAAGGATATTTTCCTCATCGCCTTCACCGTTCCGCTGATGATCGCGCTCGTCCTGCTCGTCCAGCGCACCAAGATCGGCCGGGCCATGCGGGCCGTGGCGCAAGACCGGGAGGCGGCGGCGGCGGTGGGCGTCGACATCGAGCGCGTGATCATGTCCACCTTCTTCATCGGCGGCGCGCTGGCCGGCGCGGCCGGCGCCGTGGTGGGCATCTATCTGAACAGCGGGCGCTACCTGATGGGCTTCGACGCCGGGCTCAAGGCCTTCACCGCCGCCGTGCTGGGCGGCATCGGCAACATCACCGGCGCCGTGCTGGGCGGCTTCCTGATCGGCTTCCTGTCCGCTTTCAGCGACCAGTATCTCTCGTCGGAATGGACACGCGCCACCGTCTTCGGCATCTTGATCCTGGTGCTCGTCTTCAAGCCCACCGGCCTGCTGGGGGAGAAACCCCCGGAGAAGTACTGAGATGAAAACCTTCTGGCAAACCCTGCTCAGGCCCTGGCACAACCTCCCGGAGCGGCTGCGCCGCCGGTTGACGTGGGCCATCGGCTTGACGGCCATCGCCGCGTATCCGCTGCTGGACAAGGCCCTCCGCCTGCAAACGCTCAACTCGGTGACCGATGCGATGGTGTTCGTCGTCCTGGCCCTGGGGCTGAATATCGTCGTCGGCTACGCCGGACTGCTCGACTTGGGCTACGCAGCGTTCTTCGCCATCGGCGCGTATGCGACCGGCATCTTGACCTCCCCAATGCACAATCTGGAATGGAACTTCTGGCTGGTCATCTGGCTTTGCGCTGGCGTGGCCTCGGTCTTCGGGATCGTCCTCGGGGCGCCGACCCTGCGCTTGAGGGGCGATTACCTGGCCATCGTCACACTGGGCTTCGGCGAGATCGTGCCGATTGCCATTCGCAACCTCGACGACATCAACGTCCCCTTCCTCGGCATCCAGGCATTCAACCTGACCAACGGCGTGAAGGGCCTCAACCCGGTCGGCCGGCCCGTGCTGTTCGGTTTCGAGTTCGCCTTCGACCCGCTGCCGTGGTTTTACCTGATCGTGCTCATTGGCGCCCTGGCCATCTTCGCCTCGCAGCGGCTGGAAAACTCGCGCGTTGGGCGGGCCTGGATGGCCATGCGCGAGGACGAGACGGCCGCCGACTGCATGGGCGTGGACCCGATCCGCACCAAACTGCTGGCCTTCGCCCTGGGCGCCTCCTTCTCGGGCTTCGCCGGCGCCTTCTACGCCGCCAAGTTGCAGGCCATCTTCCCCGAACTGTTCAAGTTCCAGGTCTCGATCATGATCCTGTGCATGGTCATCCTGGGCGGGATGGGCAACATCCGCGGGGTGGTGATCGGCGGCCTGCTCATCATGTTCTTCGACCGGGTGATCCTGGCCCAATCCACCCAGTGGGTGCGCGCCATCGGCAATGCCCTGAACAATCCCACCCTGGCGACGGCGGATTTGAGCCTGTGGCGCTGGTTCTTCTTCGGCCTGACGTTGATCGTCGTGATGGTGTTGCGCCCGGAGGGCTTGTTCCCCTCGAAAGCGCGCCAGGCCGAGCTGCACGGGGTGGAGATCGAAGCGCGCGCGGCGCTTACGCCTGAAAGTGAACCCCTCGAAACCATGCGCGAGGCCACTTGAGCGAGCAGGACCTGGGCCGCTTGTCCTCCTAAACCCTACTGTGCCTGAGCGAAATCTATGGCTGTCCTCGAAGCACGCGGCGTCACCAAACGGTTCGGCGGGCTGACCGCCGTGAATGAATTTAACTTCCTCCTCGAGCCGGGCATGATCGCCAGCCTGATCGGGCCAAACGGCGCCGGCAAGACGACCTTCTTTAACATGGCCAGCGGCCTGTATCCCCCCTCGGCGGGGACCATCCATTTCGAGGGCCGCCGCATCTCTGGCATGCGGCCCAACCGCGTTACGGCTCTGGGCATTGGCCGCACCTTCCAGACCATTCGTCTGTTCAACAACATGACGGCGTTGGAAAACGTGATGGTGGGGATGAATGCGCGGCTGAAGGCCAATTGGGCGGCCGCGATCCTGCTGCCTCGCGCGGTGCGCGAAGAGGAGAAAGCCGCCCGCGCGAAAGCCGAGCATCTGCTGGAATACGTCGGGTTGGGAGGGCGAGGCCCCCTGCTGGCCAAAGGCCTGCCGTATGCGGATCAGCGCCGGCTGGAGATCGCCCGCGCGCTGGCGGTCGAACCGCGCCTGCTCTTGCTCGACGAGCCGACGGCCGGCATGAACCCGCACGAGACCCAGGAGGCCACGCGCTTCTTCGCCCGCATGCGCGACGAACTCGGCCTGACCATCCTGCTCATCGAGCACCAGATGCGCGTGGTCATGAGCATTTCCGACCGGGTGACCGTCCTGGACTACGGCGAGAAGATCGCCGAGGGCAAGCCGGCCGAGATTCAGCGCGACCCGACCGTGATTGAAGCCTACCTGGGCAAGCGCGCGATTCCGATTGACGGGGGGCAGGGGACGGGGGTCGGGTAACGCACCGCGCGCCCTTTGTCACTCGCCACATCTCCGAATGCTTGAACTGCGCGACATCCACTCCTACTACGGCAACATCCATGCCCTCAAGGGCATCAGCCTGGACGTCGAGAAGGGCGAGATCGTCACGCTCATCGGCTCCAACGGCGCGGGCAAGAGCACGACCATCCGTACCGTCAGCGGCCTGATGCACCCCCGGCGGGGGACGATCACCCTGGAGGGCGAACGCATTGATCACGTGCCGGCCCATCGGCTCGTCTCGCGCGGCATTGCCCAGTCCCCGGAGGGCCGCCGCATCTTCCCGCGCCTGACCGTGTGGGAAAACCTGGAGATGGGCGCGTTTGTCCGCAACGACCGGGCCGGCATCCGCGAGGACATGGCGCGCGTCTTCGACCTGCTGCCCCGCCTGAAAGAACGGCTCACCCAGAAGGCCGGGACGCTCTCGGGCGGCGAGCAGCAAATGCTGGCGATCGGCCGGGCGATGATGGGCCGGCCGCGCCTGTTGCTGTTGGACGAACCCTCCATGGGCCTGGCCCCGGTGTTGGTCGAGACCATTTTCGAAACCATCCGCAACATCAACCAGCAGGGCACCACCATTCTGCTCGTCGAGCAGAACGCGCTGATGGCGCTGGAGGTGGCTCACCGGGGCTACGTGCTGCAGACCGGCCAGATCGTCCTAAGCGACACCGCCGAAAACCTGCGCCAGAACGAGATGGTGCAGAAGGCGTACCTGGGCATTATCTGAGCGGACATCTGCCCTTTTGTGAATTCGTGACCCAGCGGGGCGATGATTGAGGCCGCCCGCCGCGCCGCCTTTTGGGACTGCGTGCGCGCAAGTTCGTCCTTGCTCTTTTGGCAATCTCTGAGGATAATCAGTCAAATCCCAATACCGGGTTCTTCGAGAAAGGAGAGGGTTCTATCACGGATTCCGAGCGACTCTGACCTCTGCATTTACCGCATGCACAGCCTAATCTCTTTGGAGGAGAAAAGATGTCTAAACGAATGTTTTCCGTTTTATCGCTGCTCGTCATTGTCAGCCTGGCGTTGGCGGCCTGCCAGCCGGCCGCGCCAACGGCTGCGCCGTTCACGTGCACGGATGCGATCGGCTGCGTGGACATTGCCCCGGGCGCGCCCATCCACATCGCCTGGGGGCTCACCGTCTCGGGCGCGACGGCGACCCTGGGCGAGGATAGCAAGGGCGCGATCGAGATCGCCGTCGAGGACCGAGGCGGCAAGCTGCTGGATCACCCGATCGAGCTGACCGGCGAGGATACCCTGTGCAACGCCGAGGGCGGACAGGCTGCCGGCACCAAACTGGCCGCTGACCCGACCATCGTGGGCGTCGTCGGCACGAACTGCTCGAGCGAAGCCCGCGCCGCCATGCCGCTGATCTCAAAGGCTGGGATGGTCATGATCTCGCCCTCCAACACCAACCCCGACCTGACCGACCCCAATCACCCGGACCACTACCCGGGCTACCTGCGCACCGCCCACAACGACCTGTTCCAGGGCCGCGTCGCCGCCGAGTTTGCCTTCAACGAGTTGGGGGTCAAGACCGCGGCGACGATCCACGACGGCAGCCCCTACGCCGAATCCCTGCAGAAAGTCTTCGCTGACGTGTTTAAGGAATTGGGAGGCACGGTCACCACCCAGGAAGCCGTCAACGTCGGCGACACGGACATGAAGCCGGTGCTGACGAAGATCGCCACCGGCAAGCCGGAGATCATCTACTTCCCGATCTTCGAGCCGGAAGGCGACCTCATGGCCGCGCAAGCCAAGCAGGTCGCCGGCCTGGAGACCACCATCCTGATGGGCGCGGACGGCCTGTTTGCCGACACGTTCCCCGAGGGCACCGGCTCGGCGGCCGCCGGCATGTACCTCTCGGGGCCCTACGTTGATCCAGCCCCGGGTAGCGCCTATGCACAGTTCCTTGACAAGTGGAAGACCAAGTTCGGCGGCGTTCCGCCTAGCGGCTTCCACGCGCACGCCTACGACGCGACGAACATCCTCTTAGCCGCGATCGAGAAGGCGGCCGTCAAGGATGCGGACGGCACAGTTCACATTGGCCGCCAGGCTTTGCGCGACGCGATGTACGCGACGAAGGACTTCAACGGCCTGACCGGCAAGTTGACCTGCGACGCGAACGGCGACTGCGCCACTGGCGAGGCCCTGGGCGTCTTCAAGCTTTCGGAAGCCGAAGTGAACGGCGCCTGGCCGCCGCCTGTGTTCTGGCAGCCCGGCAAATAATCGCCCCTCAAGTGTGTCGTGTGTAGAGGCTTATCCTAGGTCACTCGTGAATGAGCCGGGCCGAACGCCTACCCGGCTCATTCCACACCTCCCAACGGTGAAAAGTCGCTGAGACACGAACCCACACGATGCGCGTCTTCGCAGGGCTGCTCCTGTTATTGGCCCCGGCCTGCCAGGCCGCCCGGCCCACCCCGTCACCGCCTGTGCCGGCGCTGGCCGCCGGCGTAACGCTCGTGGCGGAGGTGGATGGGATGATAATGGTCTTCGTCCCGGCCGGCGAGTTCCTCATGGGCAGCGGCGACTTTGACGCGGACGTGGAGGGCGATGAGCAACCACAGCACACGGTTGACCTTAACGCTTATTGGATAGATCGGACGGAAGTAACCAACGCGATGTATCAGCGGTGCACCGAGGCCGGGAAGTGCACAGCGCCGATGCGTTCACCGCGTTACACTATAGCGGCCTATACCCATCATCCGGTCGTGGGCGTAACCTGGTTACAAGCTCAGGCATACTGCGCGCGGGCCGGGCGACGGCTGCCGACGGAGGCCGAGTGGGAGAGAGCCGCACGCGGGACGGACGGACGCCTCTATCCCTGGGGCGAGGCCGCGCCCGTCTCGAACCTGCTGAACTTCAACCATCACGTTGACGACACGACCGAAGTGGGCCAGCACCC
>Ga0209619_10003756_pt1 | contig 10886 bp, 9 predicted proteins | sample Rifsed16ft3_FD_184011 | JGI IMG/M metagenome (GOLD analysis project Ga0209619, IMG submission 184011) | Soil microbial communities from Rifle, Colorado, USA - sediment 16ft 3 (version 2) | ecosystem: Environmental > Terrestrial > Deep subsurface > Rock core/Sediment | place: Rifle, Colorado... | reverse complement strand
GGCGGAACGGGAGGTGCCTCTGGTCAATCATCTTCACGAGTCCGTCCTCGAGCCAGACCGTACGCACGTCACGGCCGACTCCGTCCTTCAGGACGCGCATCGCCGAGCCCCTTAGGGCCTCCGCAGGGAGGACAGGAGTCCGGAGAGGGAAGGCCTCCCGAGCTCCTTCTTCATGTCCCGGGTCAAGGACTCGTAGTAGGCGACTTGCTGGTCGACCTTCGCGAGCTCCTCCTCGAGACGCCGCCGCTCGTCCTCCATTTCCTCGAGGGACTCGAGGAGCCGGCCCTCCCTAAGGCGCCACCGGCCGTGCTCCGCCCGTGCCGCTTCGAACGCGTCGGCCATTGACTCACCTCAGGAGGCGTTGGGAGGACAGGGCCGTCTCGCTCGATTGGGGCGTCGGCCCGGGCTCGCCAAGAATCCGGGCGTATCCGGTGATCTTCTTTCGGACGTGCTCGAGCTCCCGGAGCGTGTACACCCGACGCCGGGCAATCTGCTTCAGTCTCTCCTCGATGCGCGTCCGGCGTTCCCGCCACTTGCGCTGCTCTTCGAGGGCGAGGAAGACACCCGAGGAATCCATGGTGGCCGAATCCCAGAGGAAGGTCCCTATATAATGGTAGTGACTCGATTCGGTGTCACTCTTCTCGGAGCGAAACTCCAGGGACGAAATAGCGGAGCAGGTCCGCGAGGTTCATCGCTTGGCTCAGGAGATTCTTGGCAATCCCTTCCATCGCATCGAGCCCGAGGACGAGTTCGAGGTTGTCGAACTTGCCAATACCGACGAACCGAGCGACCACTTTCTCGGAGCCCGCGTCCACGACCTGGATGCGCCCGACGAGATTCTCCCCTTCCCGTGCTGTCTGGAACCGCAAGATGTAGCCGCGGCCGTTGAGCTCCCGCTTCGCGATGTCCATCATGGCCAGCTTGTTGTCCTTCGCCACGGGCGCACCTTCGCGGGCATCCTTCATGCCCGTAATAAAGGCTCTGCGCGCTCAGTCCGCGACTTCGGGCGGCCGGATCTCGAGGGGAATCACGACGGGGGCGCGGCTCGCCTGACGGCGTTTCTCGCGCAGGGTGTCGAGCGGAAGGATCCGGTCCCTGCGATTCGCCAGGATCCCGGCGACTCCCTCCCGGCTCGCGCGCTCGTCCGTCTGGCAGTGCACGCAGCGATCCGGGCAGTTGCTCGGCGGGATGTCCGGCTCCGGATAGGAGAAGATGCCGCCCTCGAAGTTCCGCAGGACGATCTTCTTGTCGCTCATCGAGATGACGTAGTTCGGATTCACGGGGACCTTCCCCCCGCCTCCGGGCGCGTCGACGACGAACTGCGGGACCGCGTATCCGGAGGTGTGCTGCCGCAGGTGCTCGATGATCTCGATCCCCTTCGCGACCTTCGTGCGGAAGTGTTCGATGCCCTCGCTCAAGTCGCACTGGTAGATGTAGTACGGGCGGACGCGGTTCACCACGAGCTTGTGCATGAGTCGCTTCATGATGGTCGGGCAGTCGTTCACGCCGCGGAGGAGGACCGTCTGGCAACCGAGCGGGATCCCGGCGTCCGCGAGCATCGCGCAAGACTTCGCGGCTTCCGGGGTGATTTCCTTCGGGTGGTTGAAGTGGGTGTTGACCCAGATCGGATGGTACTTCTTCAGAATGCTACACAGCCTGTCCGTGATGCGCATCGGCGTCGTGCACGGAACCTTCGATCCGATCCGGACGATCTCGACGTGATCGATTTCGCGGAGCCGTTTCAGGACGCCCTCAATGTACTCGTCCTTCGTCATGAGCGGGTCGCCGCCGCTGATGAGGACGTCCCGGACCTCCTTCGCTCCCTCGAGGTACTGGAACGCAGGCTCGAGGGCCCTCAACGACTGGATCCCGTGGTCGTGAGCGACGAATCGCCGGCGGGTGCAGAAGCGGCAGTACATGCCGCAGTAGTCGGTGATGAGGAAGAGGACTCGGTCCGGATAGCGATGGGTGATGCCCGGCGCCGGAGAATCGGAATCCTCCCCCAACGGGTCGTGGATGTCCGAGGGGGAGAAATATGTCTCCGAGACCTTCGGAACCGCCTGCAACCGCACGGGGCAGTTCGGGTCGTCCGGGTCCATGAGGCTCGCGTAGTAGGGCGGGATCGCGAACTTGAAGAACTTCGCGCATTCGATGACGCCCCGTTCCTCTTCTTCCGTGGGCGTCAGGATCTGTCTGAGCTCTTCGAGGGATTTGATCGAGTGGCCGGCCTGCCACCGCCAGTCGTTCCACTTCTCCTCGGGCACGTCGCGCCAAAGCGAAATGTCACGCCACGTGCGGATCCCGCCATTCTCGGTCGGCTCGCCTTGCGCGCGCTCTGCGTCCGCTAACACCATGCGACGGTCCTCCTTCCCTTCCCCGAACTCATCCTCTCTACCCGCTCACGGACCAGTCCACCCCGATGGATGGCTGGCCTAACGAAGTACTGTCGATTCGAGAACGCGCCTCGAAAAGGCGTGTGGTGTTCGGCTTCCCGACCGAATCGACGGCATCTTACCTGCTGCTAATGGTCGTACGATATATAACCGTGTTGTTGACGCCGCGAAAAGGGAGGCGCCCCGGGCCCGACTTCCTGGCCCCGCGATGGAAATTTATATGCCCGCCACCTTTGTGCAATCCAAAGGGCTCGTGGTCTAGCGGTTATGACATCGCTCTCACACAGCGAAGGTCACCGGTTCGAATCCGGTCGAGCCCATTTTGTCTTTCATCCGCTGGACGTTATGGTCCAGTAGGTGCTACTGGCTGAACCTTGCCAATCGAGTGGCTGCGGGCCCTCGGGAGCTCATTCCCATGAACGATTGCCATGCCAAGAGTCGAGGCGGCGCTGAGGCATGATAACGTCCCGGGGAAAGGTATTAGATGCCGCCGCGGATAACCTCGAATGGACTCGCGGGCATCGCGGCCATTGGGGGTATGGGTGTGAGTTCGTCGATTCTTGCAGGGACCTGCGCTCTACTCATGACTCTTCTGCCCGCGGCGGGAGGCCCGCCATTTGGATGGGAGGGCGCCACACCAATCGAGTTCAACAATCGGGGCGCAGGCCTCCCAGATGTCGCAGTCGATCGGTCCGGAAACGCGGTCGTCGTGTGGAAGGAGGCCGGCTCGGGGATTTGGGCGAACGTTTTCTCCACTGGAGAACGTTGGGGCGTAGCCACCTTGGTCTATGCCAACCAAGTATGCCCGGGAGGTTGCCCGGAGGCCGAGGCCCCATACGTTGACGTCGACGCCGCAGGCAACGCGCTCGCCGTCTGGGCGCAGGGGCACGAGGTCTGGTCGAGCCGCTTCGTCCGAGGGGCCGGATGGGGGCCGCCAACTCTCGTGGAGACCCTCGCCGGCGTCCTAGCCAACCCGCAGGTTGGCGTCGATGCCTCGGGCCGAGGGATCGCGGTGTGGACGCAATGGGACGGGACGGCGTGGAGCATTTGGGCCAACCGATTCGTCCCGGAGGAAGGCTGGGCGACGCCAAGGCCGATCGAGGACAGCCCGTACAGGGCCGGGAACGTGCGCATTTCCGTCGGTACGAACGGCCATGCGGTGGTGGTTTGGGGACAATCGGGCGGCTCGCCATCGTCGTGCTGCATCTGGGCGAACAGTTTCGATCCGGGGACGGGCTGGGGCGCTGCGACCCGAATTGAGGACCAGCCCGGATTACCAGGCGCCCCGCGCATCGCCGTCGATGCGGCCGGCAATGGGCTCGCGGTTTGGGGCTATCACGGCAAAGAAGTGGCGAGGCGTTTCGTTCCAGGAGTGGGCTGGGGCACGCCTACGCTGTTCACGACCGCGGGTGGCACGGGCCTAGACGTCGCGATCAACGACGCCGGCCGCGCGGTCGTCGTGTGGGTCCAGTTGGAAGGTGGCGGGTGGTCTGGCATCTGGGCCACACGATTCGACCCCGACATCGGTTGGGGTAAGGCGACGCGCATGCGGCATCTCACCTCGTTCGTAGGCGGTCTGCAGGTTGATGTGGATTCTACCGGCGATGCCATGGCGGTCTGGTATGAGTCCAGCTATACGATTTGGGCGAGTCGACTTGACTGGCGTTCTGGCTGGGGGAAGGCGACGAGGGTGGACGACGAAGTCGGTAACAAGCTCTTCCCGCAGATTGGCGTCGATCAAGCTGGTAGTGCGGTCGTCGTGTGGAGCCAGTGGGACGGCATCTGGGTGAACCGCTACGTGGCTCGGACCCATTAGGCAGCATCGTCACGCTCATGACTTCCTACAATCCAACCCGCGGACGGAATAGTCGGAAAGCGCCAAATCGACTCGTTCGTTGCGCCAGAAAGGGTTGACGGACCGCGCGCCGAGAGAGTTCGTCGCTCCGCAGAAGCGTTGTCCACCAACCGTGCCTGTTCGATTCTTGCGCCGTGGCTGAGGATCCGTGGAAACGGCTTCTAGACCATGCTTGATCTCGGAGTGTCTTGCCACGAGAAATAGGCTCGCTGTGACGAGGACAGTACCGTGGGGAGCCAAGGCGCCCCTTGCACTACCCGAATTCGTAACGTCGGTTCTTTGTCTGCGCGCTTGCCGGCCAAGTCTATCAAATACCCTCCATGCGATATCGCCTGAGTTGCAATGCCGCCCCAGGAACCGCACATTCTCAACAAGGTGTATAATGTCGCAGCGCTGGGTTATGCTGGCGGCGCGAAGGGTGACGGGGTCGCCGACGATCGCGCGGCAATCCAAGCCGCGATCGATCAGTGTATTGCCGACAGTCAGGTGCCCAACTTCGGCTTCGGAGTGGTAAATTTCCCTCCGGGCACGTACAAGGTGAGCAGAAACACGGATCCCAACTTCAACGCCGCAAAGCGGGCGTTGAACATTGGCGGCAGCAACGTATGGTTGATGGGTCAGGGGAAGCGATCCAAGCTCGTAGCGGACGCTCCGACGTTCTCTGACGGTACTGCCATTTTCGTTGTACACAGCGACACAACGCAGTACAAGAACATCGTGTTCTCCGACCTCGCTTTCGATGGTACAGGCACAACAAGCTGTGCGGGCATCCACGTCCGCGGTAGGACGACCGCCCTGCCGAGCTCGGAGGTTACCGCGCAGCGATGCTACTTCGAGAAGTTCCTTGGCACAACGGGCTTTACCGGCCGCGGGTTCACCGTCACGAATAACCATGCCGATCAGAATACGCCTCCCTACTATCCCATCATAGTCGACGGTTGCTACTTCGACAACAACTACGCGGCCATCGTACTGCACCAGGCAAATTACTCCTGCATGAATAACATTATCGAGCATACCGACGCGAGCCTGGTTGATGTGCAGTTCGGCGTTTACGCTGACCTCAATGAGCAGAACCACGGCGCCATTGTTAACAACTACGTAACTTCCATGAAAGAAGCTGGCATCTATCTCTTCCGTTCTTCCAGAATCACAGTATCAGGGAATTACATTAATCAATCAGGCGTACCCGGCGCAGCAGGGGATGGCATCAGGGCAGACGGCGCCCAGTACTGCATTATTGACAATAACATGCTCGAAGATATCCAATCAAACGGCATTTGGCTCAAGACACAAGGTTCCGGCCAGGATACTCGGAAGTGCCTTGCAAACATCATAGCCAACAACGCGATAGTTAATACCCTTAACGCCGGTGCATCTGCCGCGCATGGAATCTACCTGGGCGGCAATCAAACGCAAAACGTAATCGAAGGTAACCGCATCTCAGGTGCGCGACATAATGGAATTTTCCTAGATAACGGTGCCGACGAAAACGTAGTTCGAGCTAACCTGTGCCTTAACAACAATAATGCTGGCAGTGATAACGACGGTATTCGCATTCGATCCTCGAACAATAATCTTCTCACGTTTAACAGGTGCTGGGACGATCGTGCTGGTGGGCAGCAAAAACAAAGGTACGGAATCGCCGTCACAAACGCTGGTGGCTTTCCAGTAAGCGATGGCAACGTTATCATGTTCAACGACGTTCGTGGAAACAAGAGTATTCAAAGCGCTACCAGCCCTGCCTTGATGCTTTGGGTTGAAAGCGGGGCCACAAACACGCGAGTCGACCTGAACGTTGGATATAAATCAGAGAATGGTGGTCTGTTCGCTGGTAACGGAAATGCGCAGACGTATGGTATAGCTCATTCACTAGACGCAAGGGATAGTAACACAACACCTAACTCGACATTCAAGCTTCCGCGTTCTGCTGTAGTAACACCAGCATCACTGCAAGCGGTGTTGAACGGCGCGACTCGATTAAAGCATTATGTCACCACGACTCGTACAAACGTTATGGTCAACTACAACGGAACAAAGCCTCCTGGTGGGAACAACGTTGTAAAGTTCTATTGGACAGCGGAGATGTAAACATGACCGAAAAAGTTGAAAGGGACGACAAAATCACCAGGGCCGTAGAGGTAGCAAAGGAACGAGCATTTTCGCGTCGTGACTTTCTGCACAAGTCAATGCTGGGCACAGCTGCTATTGGCGCAGCAACCTTTGCTCTGCCGATCCTGTCGCAGCGAGCCGCAGGTGCACCTCTACCACCGGATTCTATCGACAAGGTCTATCATGCCGGTACATACGGTAGCATTCAGGCTGCGATTGACGCGGCAGAAGCAGATGCTGGTGGGCTTGTGTATGTACCACCTGGTAACTATGTCGTCTCCGGACTGACACTGCTACAGAACAACATTTGGCTGTTGGGTGCCGGCGCAGCGACCAAAATACAGTTGCAATCGGCACCAACTGCTCCTGCTCTAAAGATTGATGGCGCCTTCTCTAACGTCCTCATTTCGGACCTGCTATTCGATAGCCAAACCGTCGGAGCAGGAACAGGTGTTGATATCCGTAACGGCACGAAGGCCATGATTCAGCGTTGCTACTTCCAGAATCTGAATGCCGGTGTAGTCTTCGCAACCAACAGTGACAAGCCTGTTAGGGTTCTTGACTCGTTCTTCTTCGGCAACAATATCCACATCATTTCGAATCTGACAAGGCACCTCATTACTGGCAACGTGCTTGAGAACTCTGTGAACGAAGGACTTGATATCTCGTCCTCTTCTCAGGGATGGGTTTCGAACAACGTGTTCTTGAACAATAACACGGGTGCCACTTTCAACCCTGCCACGGAAGCGAATGAACAGAATATCATCAGCAACAACTACTTCTATGGTAACAAGGGAGGGATCGACCTTCAGTTAGCAGCTAACGTTGTTGTTGATGGTAACGTTATTGAACACACGGTCGAAAGCGCGGGCATTTTTGTATCAGGCAATTACGCCGTGATTTCAAACAATGTCATATATGATACAATCGGTCTCGGCTTGCCTGGACTTTGGGTTTCCGCGGCCGACCGCACGATCCTCACCGGCAACGCGGTATCTTTATCAAGTGCTGAAGGCATTTTGCTTGATGGTGGCGCCAACGAAGGAGTGATACAGGGTAACCTTGTTTTCAACAACTCAAAGGCTGCCTCGGGAGGTCCGTACTCTGGCATCCAGATTTGGGCCTCGAACAACGTCAACGTCATCGGGAATAAGGTCTTTGATAGCGACAACCCACAGAAGCAACAGTACGGAATCAAGCTGGCTTCCGCGACTAGCAACATCTACATACAGAACAATGACCTTCGTAACAACCTGACAGGTCCACTCAGTCTTGTTGGCACTGGCCACATCATCAAGAGGAATATCGGCTATCTGACGGAAAATGGTAAGTCCGAAACCATTAGCCCAGACGGAGTAGATCAGTCGCTGTTCAAGATTCCTCATGGTCTAGCCGCCACGCCCACGTATGCGCTAGTTGTGCCGGGTGACTCGTTGGCGTCAAGCGTTGCGGCATGGATCAACGCCTTGGACGGAACGCATGTCCACTGGAAATACAACAGCGCACCGGGTGGGCCTGTGGCTTTGAAGTGGTACGCAGAAGTGTAAGTTTGAAGGGTTAGCCCGAATTCTGAGAAGCATTACCGCATGGTTTCGCGGACTCTAATTCCTTGATGACGTGGTGCGTGCTTGCTCCTTCGACGTACGCATGGCATCTCGTATACGGGGTCAACCAGAACCCAAACCGGACTCGGTTCGAATCCGGTCGAGCCCATTCCTCTTTCCCCGACCTCATGACCTGGGAGCGTTCTCCTTCACGTCGGCCCATCCAACTCCGTTGGCCGACGCGTGTCAACGCACCGTCACGGGTGCGGCGCACTGGGCGTCACGCCCGTGCCCAGTAGGGCAAGCACGAGGGCGGCAATGAGCGCGACTGCCACGAGCGGCACGAGGATCAGCCAGCGAGGCTCGTACCGCATGTGCATGTAATACGCGACGACGAGAGCACCTTTCGCGGTCGCGAGGATGAGGAGCACGCCAATCCGGAGACTCGGTGCGAGACCGAACACGCTCACATTCAACTCGGCGAGCGTCACGATCGCAAGGATTCCGAAGACCACGACGTACGGCCGCCTCCTTGTCTCCGCCGCGATTCCGTGACTTGCGATTGCCGTCTCCGCCACGCGATACACCTCAGATCAGGTACACGATCGTGAACAGGAAGATCCACACGACGTCGACGAAGTGCCAGTACAGACCGACCAACTCGACGGCCTCGTGGTTCTCCTTCGTGAAGCCGCCCTTGAACGCCTTGATCGTCGTGTACGCCATCGCGAGGACGCCCGCGAAGACGTGCGATCCGTGGACCCCTGTCTGGATGTAGAACGTCGATCCGTACAGCGGGTTGATCCCGCCCGGCGCGCCGGTAAATGTGAGGCCTTCCTCGAAGAACAGCTTCGTGTACTCGAATGCCTGGATGCTCAGGAACGTGATCCCAAGGACGAGCGTCGCGGCGAGGAACATCTTGAGTTGCTTCTGGTTCCCTCGCTCGACCGCGGCGAGGGCCTCAACCATCGTCAGGCTGCTGCAGATCAGGATGAACGTGTTCAGGCCCGTGAGGGAGACGTTCAGGACCTCGCCCGGGCGCCCCCAGTCTGCGCTACGGGTCCGGAGGGACCACGAGACGCCGATGATCGCGGAGAAGAACATGATCTCCGTCGCGAGGAACAGCCACGTGGCGATCTTCCGAGAGCTGACGCGGACCTCGCCCGGCCGGGCCGCGAAGGCGCCGTAGGAAGCGATCGACGGGCTGCGGATGTCGTCTCGAAGCCAGCCCAGCGCACCGACGACAAAGACGAACACGCCGAACGCGAGGATCCGAAGGTCGAGGATCAGACCCGCGTACCCGATCGACGCGCCGAACCCCGCGACGAACGGCCAAACGCTCCCGTGGTGGGCCGCGCCTTCGTGCCCGGCATCTTTCGCATGGTCCACGGACGATGCGACCTCGCCCGAGGATGAGGGCACGCTCTATAATGGCTTCGGTTTCCAGAAGGCGGGCCGTGTCTAGTTCGGTCGGAGGACCCACGGGTCGTGGGCCATCGACAGGAACAGATTGCGCGACTTGGACCACTCGATGATCCACATCGGCACGGGGATCTGAGGGACGTTCGGTGGAAGTCGCACGAGGACCTCGTTCGGGGCGACGGGGATAAAGCCTTCGATGTTCGTGCTGATTTCTATTCTTGCGACACGGAACGGGATGCCACGATTATCGCGAAGCGGTCCGGGCCCTCGGAGGATCGTGCACGAATCGGAGGACGAGAGCCATCGTGATGATCACGCCCGCGAGGCTCGCGAGGATCGGCGCCGGGTAGTCGAACCATTCGTACAGTAGACCGCCGAGGACCGGCGCAGGGAACGACAGGAGCCCGCGCGCCGCGCTCATCGACCCGAGGACTCCCCCGCGGACCCGGTCCTCCACGGAGTTCGCGAGGAGGGTCTGCCACGCGGGGACCCAGGTTGCGGCGGCGAGCCCGTTCGCAACCGACACGAGGGCGAACTGGGCGGGGGTCCGGGCGAACAGCCACCCAAGGAACACCGGGACGCCCAGGGACTCGGAGAGAAAGATCATGCGGCGGCTCCCGAACCGCTCCACGAGTTTCCCCACGGGAAGGGTTGCCGCCGCGAACGTCAGGGCCCAGACCGCCACGACAAGCCCCACATCCGCGTTCGTGAACCCAAGGGTCTTCGAGGCGATGCCGTAGATGATCAAGATCGTGATCATCCAGGAAAACGAATCGACCGTCATCACGAGCAGGATGCCTCGCAGCCGTGAGTCGGGGAGGCGGAACGCGCGCCGGAAGGACCACCGCTCCCCGTTCCGCTGGCCTAACGTCTCCCGCAAGAGCCCCGCAAGGATCGCGAGGTTCACCGCCTCGAGGGCCAGGCTCACCCCGAAGACGAGCGGGTATCCGTATTCGTCCGCGAGGTATCCGCCGAGGAGCGCGATCGCGGCGGCGGGCAGGAGGGCGAAGAACAGGACCTTGCTGTAGGCCATCGCCCGGCCGTCCGTGTCGACGCTCTCCGCGACCGTGGACTGAACCGCGGGGGCGCCGACGAGTCCCAATCCAAGAAACAGGAACGCGGGCACGAGAAGGGGCCAGAACTCCGTGACGGCCGTGCCCAGGAAGAGGCTCAGGCTCGAGAGGGTGAAGGCACTCTGGATCAAGATCAGGGGCTTCCGACCCCATCTGTCCGAGAGGTGGCCCCCCGCGAGCTGGGCGAACGAGCCCACGACGCCCCCGAGGCGGTTCGCGAAGGTCTGGAGGAGGCTGAGGGCGGCAACGGATCCGGCGACCCTCACGACGAACGGCTGGAGGACCACCTGGAGCAGGTTCGTGTGAATGCCCGTGAGGAAACTGACCGCGCTGAGGGCCCGTACGTTCCTCGGTCCCGCGGGCGACACCACGAGGTGCGTCGGAGCCGCCCTCGCCGGATAAGCGTTTGCCTCCGTCCGATTCGTCCACCATTCGTGCTCGGCGCCCGACATCCCTGCGGGAGGATTCAAGCCGCGGGGGCCGTTGG
>Ga0209619_10003754_pt1 | contig 10886 bp, 6 predicted proteins | sample Rifsed16ft3_FD_184011 | JGI IMG/M metagenome (GOLD analysis project Ga0209619, IMG submission 184011) | Soil microbial communities from Rifle, Colorado, USA - sediment 16ft 3 (version 2) | ecosystem: Environmental > Terrestrial > Deep subsurface > Rock core/Sediment | place: Rifle, Colorado... | reverse complement strand
AGCCCGGCCTCGACCTCACCTCGGATGACATAGACCAGGGCCTGGCGGACGTTTTCCGTGAGAATCAGCTTCGGCTGCAGCGCGTCCCAGAGCTTCAGACTCGTCAGCACCTCCCGCGCATACTCCCCTGCGGGAACGGTCCGCGGGTTGCCGATGGCGATCCGCTTGACCTCCGACTTCATCAGGTCTTTGAAAGAGCCGAACCTAAAACGGAGATCAGGCGGCTTGATCAATACGACCCGATTTGCCGTCAGCGTTCGGCGCGTGTCGTCGAGTAAGAGACCCTTAGCCTGCAGCTCGTCCATCTGTTTCGGCGCGGCTGAGACGAAGACGTCCACCGGCGCGCCCCGCTCGATCTGTTGTTGCAACACGCCGGACGCGCCAAAGTTGAAGACGACCTTCACCCCCGGGTGGCGTTGCTCGAAAAGGGCCCCGATCCTCTGCAGTGACTCTCTGAGGCTGATCGCGCCTGAAACCAGCAGTCCCGACTGTGTCGCGCCGCACACGTTCCCGACAGCGCCCCCGGCAGCGATCGCCGCGGCGAAGGCCGTCACCAGCCATTTCACGGTGACATTCCTCTCCCGTCTCTGGCCGCCTCGTTCCTCTGTCGCAGCCCAGAGGGCGGACGTTTGTGGTGAATGAGTATATCCTGACTGGATCAAAAAAAGCAAAGCCTTGGGGAGATGCGCGAAGGATGTTGACCGGCTTCCCAGGGTGAGTTTAGAATGACGGGTGCCGCACCGGGTTCGCCTGGAGCCCAAGCAGGAAGAGGGAGAGGCTGTCGTCCCGAGGAAACGGAGCAGATGGATAGTGACCGGGAGAACATGATGAGCGACCCTGCGGGCCCAACGAACTACCTGAAAGCCGGCGTCGATACGGAGCGAGAGGAGCGGGTGCTCTCGAGGCTGATCCACACTGCAAGCCAGACATTTGCATTCGTGCGGGACATCGGCAAGCCGGTCCTGCCGATCGGGTTCTTTGCCAACGTGATCGATCTCGGTCACGGGATCGGGCTCGCGCTCTCTACCGATGGCGTGGGCACAAAGATCATCATCGCTCAGATGATGCAGAAATACGACACGGTGGGGATCGACTGTGTCGCCATGAATGCCAACGACGTGCTGTGCGTTGGCGCTCGTCCCATTTCTTTTCTGGATTACATCGCCGTTCAAGAAGCCAATCCGGACCTCCTCGAACAACTGATGGACGGCCTCAAAGAGGGGGCCCGCCTCGCAGGCGTCGCCATCTGTGGCGGCGAGATCGCCCAGGTGCGCGAGATGATCGCATCCGAAAGGGATGGATGGGGTTTCGATCTGGTGGGGATGTGTGTCGGCCACGTTCGGCTCGATCAACTGATCACCGGCAGATCAATTACTCCAGGCGACGTCATTATTGGAATCGGAAGTAGCGGGATCCATAGTAACGGGCTGACCCTGGCCAGACGTGTCCTGTTCAGACAGAACAACTACTCAGTGGACACCAGGTTCGAAGAACTCGGGCGAACACTTGGAGAAGAGCTACTTGAGCCGACAACCATTTACGTGTCCGAAGTCGTAGAGGCGATCGAGAGACCGCTTGCCATTAAGGGTCTCGCCCACATCACGAGCGACGGCCTGCTGAACCTGTTGCGATTCGACACGGGGCAGACTGAGGTCGGATACGTCATTGACCAGCTCCCACCCATACCACCGATATTCTCCTTGATCCAGAAGTCCGGCGATATCCCCGATCACGAGATGTTCCGAGTTTTCAACATGGGGATCGGATTCTGTGTCGTCCTGTCCGAAGGCGATTCCGATGAATTCATGGAGATCGTGAAACAACACGGGAAAGAGGCCTGCCGAATCGGCCACGTCGTCAAAGATCCCGCAAGAAAGGTGCTCATTAGTCCTTATGGTCTGGTAGGCCAGGGGAGTGCTTTCGAGAAAGTGTGAAGCCGGGTGTTCAGGAAAAATTTTCTTCTCAGTTGACTTCAGGATAGGGTACAATGCGCATCCTTAGTTCAAGATGGAAATGTGCTTCGGATGTTTGGCATGTCGGGTTTACTCGAAACTCGCAACTCGGAACCCGGAATTGCGTCTGAGGAGGATGCTGGTACTTGATTGCCATAATACACGTAACGTCATTCCCGGAATCCTTAAGCGGGAATCCATTGATTTTGCTGGATACCCGCTTTCGCGGGCATGACAATGTATGTGCGCTAACTTTCGCAATCACGTACTAGATGCGGAAGACGCTGTTTCTGAATCCCCCTTCGTATTCCGGATTTGACGGCGGGGTCGGCTCCCGATATCAGGCGCGGCGTGAGATCCGGTCGTTCTGGGACTCCGTAGGGAATGTGGCGCAGTACCGCCAGGAGCCTGTTCAATCGCAACAATCTCGCCTCCGTGAAGTCAGTCTTCGAGGGGCTGGGATGGATCAACCGGATTTGAAGATGGGAGACCCCTCCGCTGCACTTTCGAAGTAAGCTCCTCCCTCACGCCTCACCCTTCGCCATGCTCGACGCCCTGATTCGCCCACTGTTGCTCATCGCCCTCGTCACGGCGGCTGCCGCTCCGTGGGGATGCACCTGGCGGTCGGGGGCAGGCTGAAAGGTGCGCCGATTGAGATCGTCATTCCTTGATATGCGTGACCCCGCAGCGCTTTTTTGGGGATTTGTCCTCTGCCACACTATCGTTTGGACACTTACTCCAACTATAATCCTGCCGAATGGGCTCCTCGACACCATGACGGTGCTCAGTTGGGGCAGTCATTGGCAGTGGGGCTACGAGACGCATCCTCCCTTGGCGGCCTGGATTGCGGAGGCCTCTGCGCAGGTGACTGGCAAGGCTCTTTGGGGGGTGTATCTCGCGGGTCAACTTGTCATCTTGACTTGTTTCTGGGCGGTGTGGCGATTTGCACGTGATTTTGTGAGCCAGGAATACGCAGTCCTGAGCGTATTATTGCTTGAGGGCGTCTATTACTACAGTCACGAGACCCCCGCCTTTAACCACAACCTGGTACAGTTGGCGCTCTGGGCTTTGACCGTTCTCTGTCTTTGGCTCTCACTCAGCTCCGGGCGCATTGGCTATTGGCTGCTGTGTGGAGTGATGATCGGGCTTGGTTTTCTCAACAAATACGACATGATTTTTTTGCTTGTTCCATTTCTCGTTCTTATGCTGCTCAATACTCAGGCGCGAAAACACCTTGCCAAACCAGGTCCTTACATTGCCGTGGTCGTTGCGGCAGCTGTCGTCGCACCGCACGTATACTGGGTGCTCAAAAATGATTTTACGACAATTACCTATGCGCTGGGTCGTGCAACAAGGGGGAGAAGTAAAGGTCCTTTCCTCGATCGCCTCGTTCATCCTCTCATATTCGCCTTCGGTCAGGCGCTGGTGCTTACGCCCGTGTTTATCATGATGGGCATGCTGGCTTCCAGGACACTAATAAGAAAAGCGGAGGTCGCCGACCGAGGTCTTGCGCGAGAATTTCTCTTTACGGCAACACTTGGGCCGTTTCTGGCTTATCTCGTGGTTTCGGCAATCACGGGATTTTCCCTCACGACGCGATGGGGAACGCCATTATGGTCCTTTGTCGGTGTGTTCATTCTCTATCATCTGCGACCCGCCTTAACCGACGCGGCCCTGCGTCGGTTTCGGTATGTCTTCTTAGGGTTTGCGGCCCTCTGGGTGATCACTTTCGTTGGTAATTATACCTTCGTCCCGGCGCTGACCGGACATGTCTCACGTGGACATTTCCCCGGTCAGGCGATCGCGAATTACGTTACCACTCAGTGGGTCAGACGCTATGGAACGCCTTTGCCGATCGTCGGCGGAGACACATGGTTAGCGGACAATGTGGGTTTTTACTCGCCAGATCGTCCAGATGTGTACGCGGAACTAGATCCCAGGAAGAGCCCGTGGACGAATGACGAAGAGTTCAAACAGCGAGGGGGAATCATTATCTGGTACGCTCTCACATATGAAACCGCCCTTCCGTATCGTTGGCGAACACGTTTTCCTGGTGCGGCCGTTCAGCCTGGGGCCTCCTTTGCCTGGCAAACCTCCGCAGCCGTTCCGCCGGTGCAAATCGCTTGGGCGATTGTTCCGCCGGCTTCGTTAGGGTCTTCTCCATAACTCGTGAGATCCAATCCCATCGCTGCCTTCTCATTTGATATTATCTTGCCTCCCGAGGCGCCTGAAATGTCTAAGATGTGCGAGCGCGAGGTGCGTGATGTACGACGCGGGAGCCGACGCCCAGTAGGCGGCCAGTGCGACTCAACGCCGGGTCTCCTACCGCGCGGTGCCCAAGCAAGCAGGAGGCCGAAAGGCTGGAGACCACACGATGTAGAGGTCACGCGAGTCGAGTGAACAGACCCGACACACACAACAGCCCGCCATGCTCGATGCGCTGATTCGCCCGCTCTTGCTCATTGCCCTCGTGACGGCCGCCGCCGGTCCCTGGTTTGTCATTGCCGTCCTTCGCCCGGCCTTTGGCAGAAGCGGCCTCTCAACGGATGACCTCGACCCGATTGAGAGCCGGGTGGCCCGCGTTGGGATGACCGCCGTATGGATCGCCCTCGGCGCGAGCCTGCCCGAGCTCTATCTGCAGGTCGTGGATGTCATGGGCGGTTCCATCTTGAGCGGGGTGGAGAGTCCAGTCGTCTGGCGACTGCTGACCCGGACAGCCACCGGCTGGGTGTGGATCGGCCGAACGGCCATGCTCGCAGCCCTGCTGTTCGCACTCGGCACCCGTCGTGGGCTTGGTCGAACGGCGGGGCCCCCCCGCCCTTGGGCCGAGATCCGCTGGTGGACTTCGCTAGCTCTGGCCGCAGCGGCGCTTGCCTCACGCACTCTCGCCAGCCACGCATCGGCACTGCCCTCGGGCTCCTCCGCAGCCATAACCGCCGACGTCCTACATATCCTCGCCGCCGCCTCTTGGATTGGATTGCTGATCAACTTCCGCCTCCTGCTCGGCCCGCTACGCGACCTCGAGGCCGAGACCATGCAGCCCGTCCTCGGGCTGATGGTCAACAGGATCACCCCGATCGCCCTGGCCAGTGCGGGGGTTCTGGCCGGCACCGGCCTTTACAACGCCACCCGGCACATGGATAGCCTGCGCGCGGTCATCGCGTCGCCCTACGGCCTGACCCTCCTGACCAAACTGCTGCTCATCCTGCCCGTGCTGGTGGCAGGGTCGCTGAACTTCCTCGTCATTCGACCTGCGCTCAAGGCCGCTCGCCTCTCGGAAGCCCTTTCAGGGACGGGCCGGACCACCCTGGCGAACCGTCTCCTGTCGCTGGTGGAGATCGAGGTCAGCGTCGGGGCGGCGGTGCTCGCCCTGGGGGCCGTCCTGAGCGTGGTACCGCCTGCCGTGGATGATCCGCAAGGCACACTCACCATGGCGCGGCTCGCTAAGCTCTTCCGGCCGCGTATGCCCCGCTTTTCATCCGGGCTGGGCCATGGCCCCCGGCCAGCGCTCCAACAAACCGCGGACGACTTCGCCTACTCGGAGTTCAACCACCACTGGTCCGGGGCTGCCCTGATCATGTTGGCGATCGGCTCATTCCTGGAGGGGCTGTCCGTCCGACGATTCCGGTGGGCCCGCGCCTGGCCGGCAGCGTTCCTCTTCCTGGCCATCTTCCTGTTCCTCCGGAATGACCCGGAGGCGTGGCCGTTCGGCCCGGTTGGATTCCTCGAGAGCATGCGCGTTCCCGAGATCGTCCAGCATCGGTTTTCGGTGGTGCTGGTCCTGGCCCTGGGCTGGGTTGGGTTTCTCGGTAGGCGCGGCCACGTGCGGCAGTCGCGCTGGGCCCACATCTTTCCTTCACTCTGCGTGGTCGGCGGGCTCATGCTGTTCAGCCATACCCATGACATGGGGGTAGCGGTCAGTGACACCCAGACCTACATCGCGCTCCAACACGTGGTCATGGGGGCCTTCGGGCTGCTGGCTGGCCTGAGCCGCTGGTTCCAGCTCCGCCGGCATGAGGAGGGGGGATGGTTCGGCCGGCTCTGGGCCCTCTTCGTCTTCTTGCTCGGCCTCCAGATGTTCATCTTCTACAAGGAAAGCTGACCTGGGGGCCACGGACCGGGAGGAAGAGGCGTGGCGACAAGTCGTCGGGTGAAGGGAATTGCCTTCGATATGTACGGCACTTTGGTGGATGTAGGGGCGGTCGCCGAGGCGTGCAAGGAGATCGCCCCTGATCCTATCGCCTTCAATGCGCACTGGCGGGCGAAGCAACTGGAGTACACGTTCCTCCGAAGCTTGATGGGAACGTACCAGGACTTCTGGAAGGTGTCCGAGCAGGCCTTGGAGTTCACGATCCGGCGATTCGGGTTGCAGGTAAGTTCGGAGCATCGGAGACGACTGATGGAGGCCTGGCTTCATCCCAAGCCCTACCCTGAGGTGGCGGCGGCGCTGTCGCGGCTGAAGGAGCGCTGTGCGCTGGCCGTTCTCTCCAACGGCAGCCCAAAGATGCTCCGAGCGGGACTGCAACACACCGCTCTCACGCCATGTTTTCGCTGGGTGATCAGCGTGGATGCGATCAGACTCTACAAGCCGTCGCCGAGGGTCTATCAGCTTGCGGTGACCAAGATGAAGCTCAGAAAAGAGGAGATCCTCTTCGTCTCCTCCAACTCCTTCGACGTGGTGGGGGCCAAAAGCTTCGGGTTCAAGGTCTGTTGGATCAATCGGACGGGAGCCCCGTTAGACCGGCTCGGGGTGAAGCCGGACCTGCTGGTAAGATGCTTTGACGAGCTGGCGGCAGCGATCCCGAACGCACGCCTCCTCACTGTCCCTGGCGCGAACCACTAGACCATCCTCTTCGCGCTCAACCCGCACGCCCTCGCCGAGGTCCAGCGGTTCCTCTCCGACTAACGTCAGGCCTGGGGCCGAGGGGGGCGGACGTCTGGAAGGTAGCCGAAAGCTCGGCCTCCCCTATAAGGTTAACATGGTGAAAGTCAGCTATCAGCAAAGCCGCCCCGCATCGTTGAGGCCCTCAAGTGCAAACCGTCGGGCGAGCGAAAGATCTTCGCTTTCATCCTCTGCCGCTGCGGTCACTTTGACCTCGGGGCGTACAATGCCTATCTCCAGGGGAAGCTGCAGGGCTTCGAGTACCCGGAGGCGAAGCTCAGGGAAGCCCAGGCGGGCCTCCCGAAGATCAAGTAGCCGATCACAGGGAGGCAACACAATTCCGCGGCCCGCGCTCCCCCCTCTGGGGCCATGTTCGTGCGAGGACGCCCGGAACACCTGGTGGATGATCAATTCGCACTGCTTGCCTCAGAGCCTCGCCCGATAGTATACTGCGTCCCATGTCGGAAGACATCCTCAACTGGGACAACCCCCCCGGGGGGGATTGATGGGAGATCACCCACAGACCTTTCAACACGCAGCAGGTGACCTTTTCCAACAGCCTTCGATCCTGCATGCCTCCCTTTAACCTGAACATGCTGCATGACAGAGGGAAAGCTTGGATCATCTGGGTGGTGTTTGTGTTGATCATCTGCATTCTCGTCTCACTGCCCAGCCACAGGCGCACGGTCACTCATAATTACCGCAGTGCCTCTATTCTGTGGTTCGCCGGCGGTGGTATCTACACCGAAGGCATCCATGGGTTCCTCTACCTCCCCTCGGCGGCGGTGCTTTTTATGCCTTTTGCCTGGCCGCCGTTCAGGGTGAGCGAAGTGCTCTGGCGGGTCGTCTGCATTGTGAGCTTGGCCAGCGGTGTCTGGCGACTATCGCGCCTGGCGGGGCGAGAAGCGGGATTGGAGATGTTCCCCCTGATGACGCTCCTCTCGATCCCGCCGGCAATGGATGGCGCCCGCAACGGGCAAATGAACCTGCCGCTGGCAGCGCTGATGATCCACGCGGTCGTAGACTTGGCTGATCGGCGATGGCGGTGGGCCAGCCTCTGGCTGTCACTGGGACTGGCGCTTAAGCCGCTCATGATCGTGCCTATCCTGCTGGCGGCTGCGATCTATCGGCCGATGGTCTGGCGGTTGGCCGTCGGGGTCGCAGCGGTGCTCCTGCTACCATTTGCCGCCCAACATCCCGCGTATGTGGTGGAGCAGTATCGATTGTGCGTGAGAAAAATGAGCATGTCCAGCAGGCCCGGCAGCATGGAGCGCTACAGCGATCTGTTCGGAATCGTCCAATCGCTTGGCATAGAGACGCCCTACGCCGTGCAGGCGGCCATTCGTGGGCTGGCGGCAATGCTCACGTTCGGCCTGTGCCGGCTGGGGGTCAGGCTCTGGGGGAACGTGCGCGGCGAAGTGTTGCTCTTGGCGATGGCGTCGTGTTACTTGATGCTGTTCAACCCCCGGACGGAGAACAACAGCTACGTGTTGCTCGGGTCATCGTTGGCGGTGTTCGCCGCCTGGGCGTTTCTGGTCGATCGTCGGAGCGCCGTCGGCTGGATGCTGCTGGGGATCATCGTCGGTGTCACCGGCAGCTATGAGATCACGCGGGGCCCTAACTACTGGCTTAGCCCATCGCTATGCCTGATCTTTGCCGGATACTTGACATACCTTGTGCTCGCCGGTCGCCAGCCCAAACGCGAAACTGGGGAGCTACGGGCTTATTGGTCCCGGTAGTAAGGGCGGGAACAGCCCGCGGCTACCGATGCCCGGTTTCCTCGTGGAGTCCGCTGTGCGGACTAAATGTGACGGCGAAACGACCGGTGGATGGCCCGCGAATAGGACTCGCCCTGGATCTTAGAATTCCCGTGTACGAGACCTGCGTTCGCGGGTAACGTTGGTGCCACGCAGCCAGCTTAGACTTGCTGCCCTGCACCAGCTTCCCATCCTCGAGGCAACCCCTCGATTCACCAGGGGAGATTGGAGGACTTCGAGCACCCGGCTGCGAAGATCAGGGAGGCCCTGGCGGCCCTGGCGAAGGTCGGGCAAGCGATCGGAGCATGGTCACATGAGTCTGATTGCCTTCCTTCGCCTGTCACCGACCTTCTGCTTTCCGCACGAACCCCTCCCGGATTTTTTCCGGAACATTGTGATCCTGTTTCTTGTCTGAAATACTGTGTGGATGACTAGCGGTTCTCTTGGTATCCTCCGCTCTGATACGGCCCGCTCATCTCAGGATGGCGTGAGTGAGAGGCGGAGTGGTAGGCTTGCGACGGAATCCCATAAGGAGGCGAACCATGAATCGTCCGATTAGTGTGCTCATCACGGTGTTGCTGCTCTCTCTCGGTCTGGTCGCGTCGGCCCAGGAACGTACACGTGAAGCTGCCACTAAGGCGGCGGCTCAGCATCCTCTGCCACTCTCTGAAGTCGTGTTATATTCCAGCGGTGTCGGCTACTTCCAGCGCGACGGGTCCATCGAGGGCCGGGGCGATGTGGAGCTCAAGTTCAAGGTGGACAACATCAACGATCTTCTCAAGAGCATGGTCGTGCAGGACTTCGACGGTGGTCAGGTCGGAACGGTGACCTATGACTCCCGCGACCCGATCACCAAGACGCTCAAGAGCTTCGCGGTGGACCTGACGGCGCACCCCGGCCTGGGCCAACTGCTCGAGCAAATCCGCGGGGAGCGAGTCGAGGTCGCCACGCCGAACCCCGTCGCTGGGGTCGTCGTCGGGGTCGAGAAGAAACGAGAAAAAGTGAGCGACAAGGAAGTGGGGGAGGTCGAATACCTGAACCTTCTGACCGCTGACGGCCTCCGCTCCATCCCCTTGAGCCAGGTCCAGCGGATCCAGATCACCAACGAGCAACTCAACGCGGAGTTGCGGCAGGCTCTTGAAGTCTTGGCGTCGAGTCACGACCTGCAGAAGAAGTCCGTAAGGCTCGAATTCGACGGCAAGGGCCGCCGGCGCGTGCGCGTCGGCTACATCGTCGAGACGCCTGTCTGGAAGACCAGCTACCGCCTGGCGCTCTCCGAAACCAAGCCGTCATACTTGCAGGGGTGGGCGATCGTGGAGAACACGACGGATGAGGATTGGGACGGCATCAAGTTGTCCCTGGTCTCCGGCCGGCCGATCTCGTTCAGGATGGACCTGTACGAGCCGCTGTACGTCAAGCGCCCGGTCGTGGTCTCCGAGCTGTACGAGTCGCTGCGGCCCCAGGTGCATGAGCAGGCGGTGGCGGAACCGCGCGCGATGGCTCGGAGACAGGAGGAACGGGCAAAGGCCGCGCCGCCCATGAAGGCGTTCGGGGCTATGATGCCTTCGCCGGCGCCTCCGATCTCTGAGGTGGCATCGGACCTTGAGCTTCAGGAGGGGGTCAGCTCGGCGGCGCTCGCGATGGAGGCTGGCGAGCTGTTTCGATATAGCATCGACACGCCGATCTCGCTCACGCGGCAGAAGTCGGCCATGCTGCCGATCGTGACCCAGGAGGTCCAGGGGGCGAAGCTGTCGGTCTACAACGAGCGGGTGCACGCCAAGCACCCGCTGAACGGCTTTCGTTTGAAGAACTCGACAGGGCTGCATCTGATGCAGGGACCGATCACAGTCTTTGACGGCGGCACCTATGCCGGCGACGCCAGAATCGGGGATCTCCAGCCCGGGCATGAGCGGATCATCAGCTATGCGCTTGACCTGAAGACGGAAGTGGTCCCCCAGGGTTTACCTGAAAAGGAAGAGGTGGTTGCAGCAGCCCTTCGAAAGGGGACCCTGCTAGTCACACGGAAATCGGTGGAGGAGAGAACCTACCAGGTGACCAATCGTGACCAGAGGCAGAAGGTCGTGCTGATCGAACACCCGCTCCGATCGGATTGGCGGCTTCTCGAGCCGGGCGAACCCTCCGAGCGCACTCGCGATGTCTATCGCTTCAAGGTTCCTGTCGATCCCGGCAGCGGAGCCCGACTGCACGTGCGCGAGGAAAAGCAGCTCCGGCAAACCGTCCGGCTCATCGACTCGGGCCCCGAGACGATCGGGTTCTACGTGCAGGCCAAGCAGG
>Ga0209619_10003752_pt1 | contig 10889 bp, 10 predicted proteins | sample Rifsed16ft3_FD_184011 | JGI IMG/M metagenome (GOLD analysis project Ga0209619, IMG submission 184011) | Soil microbial communities from Rifle, Colorado, USA - sediment 16ft 3 (version 2) | ecosystem: Environmental > Terrestrial > Deep subsurface > Rock core/Sediment | place: Rifle, Colorado... | reverse complement strand
GACTTCATTCCCGATCGGGACGCTCCGGCGCTCGCGAGCCTCCGCGCCCGAGGGGCGGTGCTACTGGGAAAGACCAACCTCCACGAGTTCGCGTACGGTGTTTCGAACGTGAATCCTCACTACGGGGCGGCGCGCAATCCGTGGGATAGAACGAGGATCAGCGGCGGGTCGAGCGGCGGCTCGGCGGTCGCGCTCGCGAGCGGTGTTGGCTACGGCTCGATCGGCACCGACACTGGCGGCTCGATCCGGATCCCTTCCTCGCTCTGTGGCATCGTGGGGCTCAAACCCACGTACGGAAGAATCTCCCGCGACGGGGTGACTCCGCTCTCGTGGAGCCTCGATCACGTGGGACCGATGGCGCGGACGGTCGAAGACGTGGCCGTGCTGTACGAGGCGATGTCGGGTGAGGCAGTCGAGATATCGGAGCCTGCGGGAAGCAGGCCGCTCCGGGACCTCAAGGTCGGTCTTCACACGCGATACTTCTTCGACAACCTGGCGCCTGACGTGGAGGCTTCGGTGCGAAGCACCCTCACGGGGCTCGAGGGCCTCGGCGCTTCGATCGTCGAGATCGACGTGCCGGAGATCGAGATCCAGGGCGCGTGCCGGAACACCATCGCCTTCGCCGAGGCTTCCTGCTATCACGAGAACAACGTCCGGACCCGCCCCGAGGACTATGGTGAGGACACGAGAGAGCTCCTGAGGCTCGGGCTTCTCATTCCCGCGACCGACTACCTCGCGGCGCTTCGGTCGCGCCGCCTCGTCTTCCGCGCCTTCCGGAAAGCTTTCGATGCGGTCGACGTCCTCGCGGCGCCCTCGACTCCCGCGACCGCGCCCGCGATCGGAGCCTCGGTCCTCGGGAACGGAGAAGAGCTCCGAAGCGGGCTTCTCCGGCTCGCGGGGCCTTTCAACACTACCGGCTTTCCCGCGCTCTCGCTCCCTTGCGGATTCAGCGGGAACGGGCTCCCCATCGGGGTCCAGCTCGCGGCAGCACCTCGCCGCGAACGCCTGCTCCTTCGCGTCGCGCGTGCGCTCGAGATGCGATCTCGGCAATCTAGCCTGGGCCGCTCTCCTGCTGTATAGTCCGCCCTCTCATCCAACGGAGGTTTCAGGATGCTTCTGCAGGGGAAACGTGGGCTCATCGTCGGGGTCGCCAACAAGCGCTCCCTTGCCTGGGGGATCGCGCAGTCCGCCGCCCGGGAAGGCGCGCGGCTCGCGTTGACTTACCAGGGTGAAAGGCTCGAGGAGAACGTGCGGAAGCTCGGGGGCGAGCTCGAGAACCCGGTCATCCTCCCTCTGGACGTGACCAGGGACGAAGAGCTCGATGCGCTCGTCCCCGCTCTTCAGGAGCAGCTCGGAGGTCTCGACTTCGCGGTCCACGCCGTGGCCTTCGCGCTCCGGGCAGAGCTCGACGGGGAGTTCGCGCAGACCTCGCGGGAAGGCTACCGCATCGCGAATGACGTCTCCTCCTATTCCCTGACCGCTCTCACTCGCCGGGTGGAGACGCTCATGTCCGGGGGAGGAAGCATTCTGACGCTCACCTACCTCGGCGGTGAGCGCGTCGTCCCCAACTACAACGTGATGGGCGTCGCCAAGGCCGCGCTCGAGATGTCGGTGCGCTACCTGGCCGCGGACCTCGGACCGAAGGGGATCCGCGTGAACGCCATCTCGGCAGGTCCGGTGAAGACCCTCGCTTCCTCGGGAGTCCACGGGATCTCCCGAATGCTCGAGCACCACCGGACGTTCGCGCCGTTGAGGCGGAATACCGATCAGGCGGAGGTCGGAGACGCGGCGGCGTTCCTTCTCTCCGATCTCGCCCGGGGGATCACCGGCGAGATCCTCTACGTCGATTGCGGGTATCACGTCCTCGGGAGTGCCTTTCCCGTCGAGACTCGATGAAGCTGTCCGCGGCCTCGGAGCTCTTCGTGCTCTTTCCCGAGGCGAGGATCGCTCTCGTCATCGTCCGGGGGATCGACAACCGGCCGCGAGAAGTCGCGTCGCTCGCCGCCCTGCTCCGGGACGCGCAGACGAATGTCGTGGCACGGATTCAAGGCGGCACCCTCACCGACCATCCGAGGATTCACTGCTGGCGTGAGGCCTACCGCGCCTTCGGCGCCAAGCCCAAAGACTACCCGTCCTCGATCGAGAACCTGGCGCGCCGGGCGCTCAAAGGTGACCCGCTTCGTTCCATCAACCCGCTGGTCGATCTCTACAACGTAGTCTCGCTCACCCATCTCCTCCCCGTGGGCGGCGAGGACCTTGATGCGATCGAGGGCGACGTCGTCCTCACGCGTGCGTCGGCCTCGGAGCCGCCGGTGAAGCTTCTGGGCGAAAACGAGGAGAGAGTCCCGAAACCGGGCGAGGTGATCTATAAGGACGGCCGGAGCGCCATCTGCCGCCGGTGGAACTGGAAGGAAGCGGATCGGACGAAGCTCACCGGGCAGACATCGAACGCGATTCTCGTCCTCGAGGCACTACCCCCCATCCTCGTTTCCGAGCTGGAAGCGGCTGCGAGAGAGCTCGAACGTCTCGTCCTCGAGCACTGCGGCGGAGACGCGAGGGTCGAGCTCCTGGATCGTCAGCGCCCCGGGGTCGCCTTCGAGCCGAGATAGCCGACCAGGCCCCTCGGGAACCGGAGCTCTCCGTAGCCCGGAAGCGACCGTACGCGAAAGCCGGCCTCGCGAAGAAGCTGCATCACGACTACTTTCCCGACCAGCTTTTGATAGTGGACCTCTTCACTCCTCCAATACCGCGAGCCCGCTCTCCGAAACGAGGTGATGCGCCGGGTGAGGAGGTTTCGCTTCCGATCCTCCTCGGCGGTCACCAGGATCGCCCAGTCCGAGGCCTCGAAGTGGGTCTTTGCCGGGGCGGCGCCCAGAACCCGACCGGGCGCCGCCATGTCGAAAAGCAGGACTCCTCCAGAGAGGAGAGCGCGGTGGATCCTACGAAAGAGACTCGCGAGACCGCGCTCCGAGATGGGCCGGTCGACGAAGTAGTTGAAACACTCTCCGATCCCGGCCACGGCCACCGCGCGGGGAAGCTCGACGTCGTGGAGGGATCCTCGCCGGAACGTCGCCTCGGGGACGCGCCGGCGCGCGAGGCTCAACATCGGACGGGAGACGTCGACTCCGAGGACGTCATACCCCGCGGCCGCGATGGGCTCCGCGAAGATCCCGCTCCCGCAACCGAGATCGACGACGAGTCCGTCCTCGAGCCCCGCGCGCTCCAGAGCGCTCAGGAGAACCGGAGCGGCGCTCCGCGCGATCTCTCCGAAACGAGCGTCATGGATGTAGGCGAGGTCCTCCCGGTAGTGCACGGCGCTACCGAATATACCCTCCGAGAAGTTTCGGAGGCGAGAGACCAAGCCTCGCTCGCGTGGGCTACGTCTGCTATCGTTCGGAATTCGGAGGTGCGGCATGCGAATGTTTCGAGCAATTCTGGCTCCCGCAATGGTCGCGATCACATTTCTTCCCGGTTCGGCAGCAACGGTCCAATCGCGGCTGCCAGCGCTTGAGACCGATGCCCCGCGTTTTTCGGATCCAGAGCGGCGAAACCAATTGGCCACGGCATTCCCGGAAATCGACACCTTGTTCCGAGACTTCGCCACGAGGGCCCACGTTCCTGGGATCGCGTTCGGCGTCGTGATCGACGGCGAGCTTGCCCACGCGGGTGCCGCCGGCTATCGGGAGATCTCCTCGAAAGCAGGCATTGACAGCGATACGGTCTTTCGAATCGCGTCGATGACGAAGAGCTTTACCGCGATGTCGATTCTCAAGCTGCGTGACGAGGGGAAGCTCGCACTGGACGACGCCGCGGAGCGCTATGTTCCGGAACTGGCTGGACTGCGCTATCCGACTTCGGATTCGCCGCTTCTCACGATTCGCCATCTTCTGTCGCATGCCGAAGGCTTTCCCGAAGACAACCCCTGGGGGGATCGCCAGCTCGCGGTGACGGACGAGCAGATGACGGAGATGCTGCGAAAGGGGATACCGTTCTCGAATCCTCCGGGAATCGCCTACGAATACTCCAACTATGGGTTTGCCATTTTGGGCCGAATCGTCTCGCGTGTATCGGGGATGAAGTATCGCGACTACGTGACCGCGAGCATTCTCGAGCCGCTCGGCATGACCTCCACGACGCTCGAGCCCTCCTCCGTGCCACCGGCACGGCTGGCACACGGCTATCGATGGGAGAACGAGCGGTGGATTGAAGAGCTCCCTCTCGCCGACGGCGCTTTCGGAGCCATGGGTGGAATGCTCACGTCGATACGCGACCTGAGTCGGTACGTGGCGTTCCACATGTCTGCCTGGCCCCCACGGAGCGATCCGGACGAGGGGCCCCTCCGGCGGGCGTCACGACGCGAGATGCAGCAGGTGTCGCGGACCGCTCCAGCCAGTGTCACGACGCATCCAGAGAGCTCGTCCCCGAAGCTCAATACCGGAGGTTATGGTTTTGGCCTCCGCGTTTGGCAAACCTGTGACTTCCGTCATGTCGTGGCTCACAGCGGCGGACTGCCCGGGTTCGGATCGCATATGCGGTGGTTGCCCGACCATGGGGTGGGGGTGGTAGCGCTCGGCAATCTCACATATACGAGCTGGAACACGGTCACTGACGAAGTGTTCGAAGCGCTGCGCCGCACGGGCGGTCTGAAGCCGCGTCAGCCTCAGCCTTCACCGGCGCTCACGGAAGCTCGAGACGCGGTGACCCGCCTGGTCCTGCAGTGGGAGGACCGTCTGGCGGAGGGTATTGCCGCGGACAACCTTTTCCTGGATCGATCGAAGGAGAGCCGCCGCCAGGAACTGGAAGAGCTGCGATCTCGAGTGGGAGCGTGTCAGCCCGACGGGCCGTTCGACGCCGAGAATGCGCTCCGAGGAGAGTGGACGATGCGCTGCGAGCGCGGACGACTGCGGGTGTCGGTCACACTCGCTCCGACCATGCCGCCCCGGGTTCAGTATCTGCAGGTTCGCGCGATAGAACCGGGTGAGGCGGTCGGCCCATCACTCACCTGCGAATCTCGATAGACGAAAGCGGCGCCCGTCCGCCCGTTTCTTGATGCGTTCGTCCGGCTGTGCTAGCGTGAACGAAGTGCATCACTTGAAACGAGCGACTTTGTCGAGGGTGGTGCGATCCGTTACCTGCCTTCCGCCGGTCTTGCTACTCGCGATCTCGGGTTGCCTTCCCCTGTTTCACGCGCTTCGCGACGGTAGTCCGAGCCGCTCGGTTACCTCCCCGCATTCGATGTCGAAACACCACGGCGAGGGTTGGGCGTCGGACCGGGCGTCGGGCCCGCGTGAGATTCACTTCTGCGTCGTCTGTGCTTTCACCAAGGGGATGGACGGAGCACTGCACGTGGCCCACCAGAAGCTCCCTCCTCCCTCCCAGGCCTCGTCGACACTCGCCGCTCGGTCGCACGTGGCTTCACTCTGGCCTTCGCTCCATCCCATCTCCCGAGCTCCCCCGGCGTTGCTCCCCGGGTGAACGCCACCCGGTCGCGCCCCGACTCGAATCCTTACACTCCGACGGTTCGGACCGATTCCTCGAGAGGCGGGGTAGCGCAGCTTCTCTTTATCATGGGAGAGGGAAATGAGAAGAAGTGAGAGGTTGGTTCTGCTTTGCGTCTTCGCCACGGCCGGGCTGCTCGCGCCGCTTCGGCTCGCCGCGCAGGAGCGGGTGCCGTCGCCCGAGGCCGCCCAGGTGTCGCAAGAGCTCGCTCTGCTCCGGCAGGAGTTCCAGACCCTGCGAGAGACTTATGAGGCCCGCTTCGCCGACCTGGAGTCGCGTCTCGCCGCGCTCGAGAGTAGCGCCGCACCCGCCACCCAGCAGCCGAGCGCGACGGTTCCCGCGGGTGCCGCGGGCGCGGGAGGACCTTCGGGGGCTTTGCCCGTCTACGGCGGAGCGTCCGCCCTGTCCAAGGTGTTCAACCCGGACATAGCCGTCATCGGCGACTTCCTGGGGGCGGCCGGCAGCAACCCCGTGAACCCCAGTCCCGCCCTGGAGATGCACGAGAGCGAAGCGTCGTTCCAGGCCATTCTCGATCCCTATGCGCGCGCCGACTTCTTCATGGCCTTCGGCGAGGAGGGAGTCGACCTCGAGGAGGGCTACGTCACCTTTCCCGCCATACCGGGAGGACTCCTGCTCAAAGCAGGGAAGATGCGCTCCGCCTTCGGAAAGGTGAATCCACTGCATAACCACGTCCTCCCCTGGACCGATCGGCCGCTGGTCACCGAGAATCTCGTGGGCGGTGAGGAAGGGATCAGTGACGCGGGATTCTCGGTGGCACGCTTGATCCCGAACCCCTGGGTGTTTCTCGAAGCGGCGGGCCAGGTCTACCGCGGCGACTCCCCCGGGGTCTTCCAGTCCTACGAGCGCGGAGACCTGAGCTACGTCGGGCACCTCCGCGGTTATCAAGACGTGACTGAAGCCTCGAACCTCGATATGGGCTTCTCCTACGCGCACGGGCACAACGACGCGGGGCCAGGGTTCACCAGCGACCTCTATGGAGCGGATTTCACCTTCCGTTACCGACCCCTTCGCCGCGCCATCTACCGCTCGTTCGTTGCACGCTCCGAGCTCGTGTGGAGCAGGCGCGATCAAATCGACGGCCGCCAGGGGGCCTTCGGCTACTTCGTTTCCGGCGACTATCAGTTCGCCCGGCGCTGGTACAGCGGCGTACGGTACGACGACTCGGAGCGAGCCTACGACAGAAGCCTGAGAGACGAAGGCTACTCACTGGTCCTCACGTACTGGCCGAGCGAGTTCAGTCAGATTCGCGGACAGTTTCGGCGGACGAGCTACGCGGAGGGGGAGGACGCCAACGAGTTTCTGTTCCAGTTCCAGTTTTCGATCGGAGCGCATGGAGCGCATCCCTTTTAACTTTCTGGGGAGAGTCGAGATTTCCGCGATGAGAACGACGCTTCTTGAGTCGTGGCTGGTGTTTGTCCTGTGTCTCGGGGCGCCGGCCGGCGCCCAATCGAAACTCAACGTCGTCGCTACCACGCAGGATCTCGCTTCGCTGACCGAGGACGTGGGAGGGGATCGGGTGAGCGTCGAGGCGATCGCCCGGGGCTACCAGGATCCCCACTTCGTCGAAGCCAAGCCCAGCTTCATCCTGAAGCTCTACCGGTGCGACCTGCTGGTGTTGGTGGGACGAGAACTCGAGATCGGCTGGCTCCCCCCGCTCATCCAGCAGAGCCGGAACTCCAGGATTCAAGTGGGGGCGAAGGGCTACCTGGACGCTTCGCTCCACGCCAAGATCCTCGAGATCCCCACCGGTCAGATCACCCGCGCGATGGGCGACGTTCATCCACAGGGTAACCCGCATTACTGGCTCGACCCCGAGAACGGGCATGTAATCGCCAAAGACATCCTGGCGAAACTGGTCGAGCTTCGTCCCAACGACCGGGCGTACTTCGAACAGAGGTTCGCCGACTTCGAGAAGCGGCTCACCGAAGCGGAAAAGCGGTGGGAGGAAATGATGACGCCTTACAAAGGGATCGACCTCGTGACCTATCATCGCTCCTTCCCCAACTTCACCGACCGGTTCGGTCTGGACATCGTGGGCTACGTGGAGCCGCGCCCCGGCATTCCGCCCTCGCCCCGCCACACACTCGATCTCATCAACGAGATGAAGCGGCTCCAAGTGAAGCTGATCCTGGTCGAGCCCTATTTCGATCTCAAGACCCCCAACGCCATCGCGCGCGAGACCGGGGGGAGGGTTCTGGTGTTCCCTCCGTCGGTTGGAGGAGTCAAGGAAGTGACCAACTACATTCAGCTCTTCGACTACGATATCAACCTCTTGATCTCGGCCATCAAGGAGGTCGGCGCCACGCCCAACTAGAGGCTATTTTCTTTCTCGTCATCGCGGGCGCCGACCCGTCCGGAGGAGCAGATGGAAGTCCTGCAATTTCTCCTGGCCCCGTTCGCGGCCAGCTTGATTCTCACCGGCATTCACGCCTACCTGGGAGTCCACGTCGTCGAGCGCGGGGTCATCTTCGTCGATTTGTCCCTGGCGCAGATCGCCGCGCTGGGAGGGACGATCGCTCTGCTTTTGCCCATCAGCGGCGGGGATGTGCATGGCCCCGTCGTCTACTGGGTGAGTCTCTCCTTCACCTTTCTCGGGGCCGCGGTCTTCTCCTTCCTCCGGAGCCGCCGCGCCCGGATTCCCCAAGAGGCGATCATCGGAATCTCCTACGCCGTGGCTTCGGCCGCCGCCATTCTCGCCATGAGCAAAGCGACGTCCGAGAGCGAGCATCTCAAGGACATGCTGGTGGGGAACATTCTGGCGGTCGGCTGGTCGGAGGTCGTCAAGACGGGCGCGCTCTACGCCGCGGTCGGGCTCTTCCACTACATCTTTCGGCACAACTTCCTGCTCATCTCCATGAATCCCAAAGCCGCCGAGGAGCAGGGGATTTCCATCCGGCAATGGGATTTTCTCTTCTATGCCTCGTTCGGCTTCGTCGTGACCTCGTCAGTGGCGATTGCCGGGGTGCTGCTCGTTTTCTGCTATCTCATCGTTCCGTCGGTGGCCGCGATGCTGTACGCGGTTCGCATCGGACCCCGCCTCGCCATCGGCTGGAGCATGGGCACGATCGTCTCGGCCCTCGGCGTCTACCTGTCCCTCAAGCTGGACCTTCCCACCGGTGCCACCATCGTGGTGACGTTCGGCATGGTCCTTCTGCTCATGGCGGCGGTAAGAGCACTGGTGCTTCGCGGCGAGCCCGAGGACGTGCACCAGGTGGAATACGCCGATGTGGCCCACGGCAGAACGCGCTGAGTCGATAGCGTCGCTTTTCTTTACCTCCGTTCGGACGGAGTTACTCGTGGACGATTTCCCTGGAGAACTACGAGGGCCAGAACCTCGCGCGATCGCCACCCGGATTGATTTTCTTCGATTGAAAGAATACCATGGGGCGTGGAACTGGGAGTCAGGACCGTGTTGCTTTTGGCGCTCTCGCAAGGCCCCGAGTTCGGTCTTGAGCTCATCGCGCGTGTGGAAGCGCGTTCTCGAGGACGGATACGCCTCAATCGGGGCGGCACGTACCTCGCGCTCCGAAGGCTCGAGCGGGAGGGTCTCGTTCGCGGTTGGATGCGTCCGACCGGCGCCTCCGGCCGCCCTCGCCGCTATTACGAGCTGACGCCCCGCGGAATCGCGGACGTCGAAGACATCCGCGAGGTCCTCGACCGCCTGCTGGGCTCGAGTCGCGTTCGGATCGTCGCGGCCGACGCGCGACGGATGGCCGAGCGTGTCGAAAGGAGCGGCCGTCTGAGCGCGCTCGCACTACAGGTTCGGAGCGCCGCGCGGAGAGCCGGAATCCGGTGAAGCGGAAAGGTCGCAAGGCGGAGGTAGCGCCCCACGAAGTGGCCGTCCGACTCGCTTCACTCCTTCCCGAACCGAACGCGCTTATCGGAGCGCTGGCCGTCGCCGCTCACGGCTATATTCGAGCCACGGACGACATCGACTTCGTCTCACCCGCGGATCCGAAAGAAATCCAGGCGCGGCTGGCGAAGGCCGGGATCGCCAGCAAAGCCCGGCGAGGAGACGTGCTCGAGGGCGACATTCCCTCCGTCGTTTATGGACGGGCCGACGGATTCCGATTCGACGTCCTGTTCCCGCCGGTGCCGATCGACTGGAGTCGAACCGTGATCTTGCCGCTTGCGGAGGGGTCGCGGTTGCGCGTCGTGGACCTCGACGCGCTCGTCCGTCTCAAGCTACGAGCGGGCGGTCCACAGGATCTCATCGACGTGGTCCATCTCGTCCGCCTCCACTCCGATATCGAGGAGAGAGCATTCGCGCTCGCCGATGCCTATGGGGTACGCGAGCGCCTGGAGGAATGGTTGGCGGACCCTCGGATCCGTTCTTCGGAACCGGTCGCGTCGAGGCATCGCCCCAGCCGACGCTCGCGAGAGCACGGGCGAAGCCGGCAACGATGACCACCCGGTGCCAAAACCTTTGCCCCCCGAACGCCGTCTAACACATCGATGCACACCTGGATTCAGGATCTCCATCATGCGGCGCGGGTCTTCCTGCGCACGCCGCTTCCGACCGGAGCCGCGGTGGTCACGCTCGCGCTCGGCATCGGAGCCGCGAGCGCGATCTTCAGTGTCCTTCGGGCGGTCCTCCTCGCGCCCCTCCCCTACGCCGACGTCGACCACCGGGTCACGATCTGGAGCCGATGGAAGGACTTCGACAAGACCTGGCTCTCCGACGCTGAGGTGCTGGATTACCGGAGGCTCACCTCGACTCTGAAGGACGTGGCGGCCTGGTCTCCGGGCCAGGGGAACCTCATCGGAGACGGGGAGCCTCTGCGCGTGGGACTCGCCCGCGCGACGGCGAACGTCTTCTCGGTTCTGGGCGCGGAACCGCTTTTCGGAAGGACGTTCACCCAGGCGGAGGACCGACCGGGAGGTCCGAAGGTCGCGATACTCGGAAACGCGCTCTGGCGCCAGCGCTACGGAGGCGACCCGGGAGTCCTGGATCGCATCATCCATCTCGACGGGACTTCCTACACCGTGGTGGGCGTCATGCCGGAAGGGTTTCAGCTTCCGACCGATTACAACGTGAGCGCCACCGAGCCGACCCAGCTCTACATCCCGCTCGCCATCGACGAGAACGATCTCTCGCGCGGCTCGCATGGTCTGTACGCCTCGGGAGAGCTCGAGCCCGGCGCCACCGCCGAAGAAGCCACGGCGGAGCTTCGAAGCCTCACGGCGAACTTCACCTCCGAAGGCCTCTACCACCCGGCGATGCAGTTCACCGCCTTCGCCGTCCCGGTGGAAGAAGAAATCCTGGGCTCCGTGCGGCCCGCGATCCTTTTGCTCATGGGCGCGGTCTCGTTCCTGCTCCTCATCGCCTGTGCGAACGTCGCCAATCTGCTCCTCGCTGCCGGCGAGGG
>Ga0209619_10003751_pt1 | contig 10892 bp, 9 predicted proteins | sample Rifsed16ft3_FD_184011 | JGI IMG/M metagenome (GOLD analysis project Ga0209619, IMG submission 184011) | Soil microbial communities from Rifle, Colorado, USA - sediment 16ft 3 (version 2) | ecosystem: Environmental > Terrestrial > Deep subsurface > Rock core/Sediment | place: Rifle, Colorado... | reverse complement strand
GAAGGATTGCTGGTTTCGATGCCAGGGCGAATGATCCAGCCATACAAAAGCAAAGTGCGAACTAATTTTTCGGGAAGGAAGTGGCGGGCAAGGCGAGGTAAAAGATATGACAGATTTAGATAAAGGGATTCCATATTAACTATATGATTTGGGTGCATTTCAAACAAGTTGAAGGCAACGTCCCGCAGGTTGAATTCGAGCCGATCTTGACCGTCAACGGCCAACCTGCAAGACGCTTCCAACTCGAATTTATCGCGCACAACGAAGTCGAGAGTTATTCATTTTCAACCAATGGAAGCATTTGATCACAGGCAGATATATCCTGACGGGGCACCAGAAGCTGAACTGTCACCTTCTTCAAGGTGGCTATGGGTTCGTAATAGCACAAGACCGGCGTTGAAACCCACTTTACCCAGGCATTGTTCTCCTCGCCAAAATCATCCGTATCAGTCTGGATACGCATGTGCAAGGGGTTGGAAATGATCAATGAGAAACGCTGAGATGCCAGATCCTGATAGAAGCTCTGAAAATATTGAGAATCCTCACTCATTGCCTGATTGATAAGTACTTTTTTATCGTATTCGGGGATGAGTGGGACCCCCGTTATATATCCGAAAGTCAATAGCTGGCGTTGATCTATGAAAAGAACATCTCCGCTGGAAGCAGCAATTTCCACTTCCCAACGGATTCTCTCCAAAGCTTTCATCGTATCCTGTTCGGATGGAAGGGTATCGGGTAAAGCGCCCGCAGGCGGTATGTCCGCTAACGTCATAACCGCTGACATATCGTCAGAGATCGAAATGGGTGTCAGACTCAGCAGCGGCTGAAGACCTGGGATAATGATCATCAACAAAATCATCATTCGAACCCATCCAGGCGATGTGGACGCCTGCTCGATCCATTCACGACCTCCATTACGCCATGCTATCGCAGTTGCAAAGAGAAGTCCGATGATGAACATATCCAGATTATGCAGGTTCCCACCTCCACCGATCTTCACACTAACGATCAAACCAACCACGAGAAAAGCGAGCAAGGGCAAAATAATGGCTAACTTTTGCCAGGCAGTGAGAGCCCAACGACGAGTCGCGGAAAGGTAGATCAAAACGACAACCAGAGGAGCAATTGCCAGTAACAGACTCATTAGAATGCCGTACTCCAATGTAGCATTGGGAAACAATCTGTACCAAAGAAGTGGCTGAGAAGAAGCCTCTGCGCTAACGGCAGATACTGTCACACCGTTCCCCAGGCCAGCAACAACCTCACTGTCGGGTTGTGCTCCGAATGATGTAATCCAGTCTATTGCTGAGGGAACAAACTTGGGAACGAAATAGCCGCCAAAGAGTCCTGCCAATCCTACTGAGACTGCTCTTGTCCAGGCCCGACGGGCCAGGATTCCGTTTTGCCAGACAACGCCACTCAACTCCAGCATTCCGGCCCACATACCCGGCGCAAACAGCCATGTATAACGGCTGACCTCCGCGAAATAACTGGATGCAATGATTAATGGAATTGTAATCCATAGGGATTGGCCCCAGGCTAAAGCAACAACAATGGCAGACAGCAACAAAGGCGGATGAATCGGGCCCTGTCTAACAAAAGTAAACGCCCAGATTCCGGCTAATACCCAATGAAGAAAATAATTTTTAGGGAATCTGAATGCGATCCACCCAAGAATCAAATAGGGAATGACGTTTGTCAGTGCCACCCATAAACGAGCCTGCCAAATGGTAACACCAGGAACAAGAAATGGGATACCACCCATAAACTGCCTGCCAATATCCAACAAAACAGGGATGGACTTGTCCGCGGGATAATCATAAAGGTAACTTCCAAACAACACCGAATAATCCCATAGACGATTTCCTTCGGACCACCCAAGTGAAAACGGATAGCTGGTGACACCTGCCAGAGGTACAACAAAATTAAATACACCACTTGTCAGCACCAGAGCAGTGAGAAGACAGCGCCAGGTCAACAGCTCTTTAGTTCCCCGCGTTAAAAGGCTTCCGAGGAAAATAGTAGAAAGACCCCAAAGCAGAATACGCAAATAGGGCTTATATATGACTGCTCCATAAAAAGTATATTGAAGAAGCCATACGGGAGCGATCAAAGTCACAATAGCCAAAGCCCAGCGCACAAAACCAAGTCGCTCGCGAAAGCTCGAGAAACGGTAAATCAAAGATGTCAATCTTTGAGGAGACCAGAGTAGGATTACAACAGTACCTAGGCAAAAAACACAAAATAGGACAAAAACAAAAAAGGCCAGTGCCCACTTGAAAGAAAATTGTCCCAGCCAGATGCCGCTCCCCCAGGCAATGGTCTCGAATTCCACAACAGAAAATGCCAACAACCAGGAAGAAAGTGCCAGAATTAGAAGAGGCTTCGTAGAGTGGAAATATCTTTGCATGTTACTTAGAATCCGGCTTTCCAGAGAGGCTAACCGGAGTTTCGGGTGATTTTATCGAAAAAAGATAAACGTGCTAGTTCCTTATGCCTTGAACCAATACGTGACATAAGTATGTCTCGGTCAGTCCGGCGACCGCGCATTCGATATGCGAAATCACGGATCACAGGAGCGTGAGATTGAATATTATCCTCTTTATTCGGAATCTTCAATAGAAAATCGCAATTCAGGTCATCCAGATCGGTATCAATGTAGGAAATAACCATTGGCAGTCCAAAGGCGAGGCATTCACGGCTCTTGAGCGGTGATGCTTCCTCCAATTGGACACGATGCAAAGCCAGCGAGCTGATTGCCACATCTGAAGAAGACAGCACACTTTTGTACTCTTGTAAGGCCAGATAACCGTGCAGCGTGATATTTGTGGGAAGGGGTTCCAAGTCCGGGAGTCCGTGGTAGCCAATTATGTCCAATCGAATATCGGGGACAAACCGCGCGAGGGCTACGAGTTTATCCACGCCATGCCATGGGTAACCGGGGTTGCCGATAAAAACCAGGCGTGGAATCTTGTTGGATGGCGCCGGCAATTGAGGGAAATCATCCAGTTCCCATCCATTTGCGATCACCTGTGTATGTCTACGGTAAGACGCAAAGGCCGAGGATACTGCCAGTTCGCGCGAAACAGTTACAAGTCCATGAACGCGGCGGAGAATTATCCCGCGTGTAAGGCGGTTGTACAGGCTATAGATCTTGCCGAGTTCCTCATGCTGCGTTAGATCATTCGTGTTGATTTCCTCGATTACAGGCGCAATGTCCATCAAACGATGGGCTGGAAAAACGTAGATGCCATAGCGCAAATAAATCACATCAGGACGAAACTCGCGTACCGCCGCCACCATACGCGTCATGGCCGCGATACGATTCAACTCTGTTTTGATTTTCCCCGAAGTCGCGTAGAAAAAGTATTCCGCTTCGATCAAATCGGATGGCGGCTCATACGGTGCGGTGTGCATGAACAAACGCGCTTCGTGCCCCACTGCATTCCACACCGAGAGTTGAGACTCGATCTTTTTACCCACGCCACTATTGCGTGTACGCGGCCAGTGTAAACTGACATATGCAATACGCATGAAAAATCAAGACTCCTGTGGACGGTTTTGCCACTGTTCCATTCTACGATAGACAGTGCGCAGGCCATTATATACGCCCTTAAAAAGTGGACCTTCAAGAACACGTCCATAAGACGGATAATCCCAGTAGCTCTTTTTGGGAAGATTCATAATCGCGTCGAATTCAGAATCACTCACACCCAATTTCTTGGAGACATATTCACGGTCCTCCTCCTGCATGAAGGGCGGATAAGTAGGTTTCTGAATTTCCTCAAGGGCAACCTCACGGGTGATCTCGCCAGAACATATCTGACTGGAGAGATGCGACCGGCGTTTATCATATCTAAATTTGGACGGTAGTATATATCCCTGATAAAAACGCGTGTAAATGGATTCATAATGTTTGCCACCATAATACTTCCAGTTCAACTCACTTCCCAAAAGCTGGATGGCTTTATTTTTGTTGTAATCCAGATAATTAAGAATATCGATACGACGGAGGGTTAACAAACGTTTGTAATATTTGAACCAACCTTGATGAGGAAAAGATTCCAACTTACCTTTCCCAAATTGCCTATGCACGCTATAGATATATTTCCAATCAAAATGTCCTTGAGACCAGGCGCGCGGTAAATGACTTTCGGTGCGAACATTAAACCCTGAAAGTATGAAACGAACCTTTAACTTCTCAGCCATGTCACTGAGAACCGCCCAAATAGCATGGTCGCTCGGGATCTCCGAATCGGGTGTAGAAGCTTTCAGGAAAGCCAATTGCAGATCTTTAAATTCTTCCCAATTGAGCACATGGGTATATAAATCAATATCCAATCGTTTAAGGGTTTCTTCAATATTCTTGACAGCCAGCTCTGAATCCCAACCGTTATCCATGTGGACTGCAAGTGGGCGCAATCCGAGCTTATTCTTCGCGACATAGGCAACATAAGTGCTGTCCACACCACCGCTTACACCTATCAAACAATCATAAGCTTTGCCTCTTCCTTCATACTTGATCTGCTTGGCAAGTCTCTCGAGATGGCGAAGACCTACCTTCCCAGTCATCACACGCTGCCGGATCTGACGGTCATAATCATGGCAATGGTTGCAGACATCTTGATCATCGAATTTTATTTCAGGGTCGGTGGTATCCATTAGACAACGCGTGCAAATACGATATCCTTTTTCCATATTTATCCTTTTACGGCAGAATTCGTTTAAGATCATCCTGTGCGGGATAACTGATCAAGATACCACGCAATGGTCCTTGAAACACAAAAAGACTGCCTGCGGCCGCAGCGGAAGCCCCGCCAAGTTTTATTACATCCTCCAAATCCTGCAATTTACCCGCGCCTCCGCAAGCCACGATCGGGATCGAGACAGCGCTTGAGATGCTCTTGATCAGATCAACATCATAACCCTGCATCGTACCGTCGCGGTCAACAGAATTGACGAATAGCTCTCCTGCGCCCATCTTTTCCATTTCCACAGCATGTTTAACTGGGTCAAGACCAGTTCGATTCTTCCCGTTTCGTGTCAGGATCTCATATTTGCCTTGCAAACCTTTTTTGACATCCATTGAAACGACTACAGAAGAACTACCCACATAATCGGCTGCAGAGCGAACGAGAGACGGATTCTCCACAGCTACAGCATTCAGGATGACTTTTTCAATTCCAATGCCCATCAAACGACGAACATCGTCCATGCTTCGGATCCCGCCGCCATAGCCAAGTGGCATGAAGCACTCACTGGTAATATTGTTCAAAAGATCGAATGATGGAGGACGATTCTCGGCGGTAGCGGTGATATCTAAAAAGATCAACTCATCAACCTCCTTATCATTAAAGATACGGACAATATTGATAGGGTCACCCAGATAAGTAGGATCCTTAAACTTTCTGGTCTTTACTAGACCCCGATTCTGTAACAACAAAACAGGAATCACGCGCGGCCTGATCATTTGACCGCCTCCGCGAAATTCTTAAGCAGGCGCATTCCATACTTATGGCTCTTTTCCGGATGGAATTGCGCGCCCATGATATTGCCTTTTCCAAGAATTGAATGAAAACGAAAACCATAATCCGTTTCTGCAAGCACGGCTTCGGAATCATGACTTTGAACATAGTAGGAGTGGACAAAATAAAATCGAGAAAGAGATTCAAGGTCTGTAAAGAGCGGGTGTGGTCGGCAAACATCGATCGTATTCCAACCCATATGAGGTACTTTCAAATGTGTCTGTTCCGCGCCAAACTTAAAGCGCACAGTTTCTGCATCCAACCAGCCAAGTCCCTGTGCCCGGCCCTCTTCGCTTTTTTTTGTCATTAATTGAAGTCCAAGACATAATCCCAAAAACGGCACTTTCTTCTCAAGGGCCAGATAATTGAGCAGTGGCACAAGTCCGCATTCATTGAGCTTGTTCATACCGGCATCGAACGCACCAATGCCTGGCAAAATGAGCTTCTCAGCTTGCTGTAGCACATCGGGCTCGGAGGAGGCAACCGCTTTGACTCCTACCTTCTTGAGCATATTGATTATTGAGCCAAGGTTACCGACACCATAATCTACTACTGCAATCATTGTAAAACTCTCCGTTTTTCTCGGAACATCTCCATCAACGAGAAAGCTTGCACGTAGATCCAGGCTCTCTGGATAACGGGTAGATTTTGTTTGTGCATGGCCTTATCCAAATCTGTAGCAATGCGGTTGCCATCCCAAATGTTCGATTCCCTAAATCTGGTACTCATAACAACGTCACGGATGAATTCTTGTGCGTTGGGTGATGACCAACTTTCAGCCATGTTTGGGAAACCTAATTTACGTGTGCGCAGGCGGATCGGCTCAGGCAGGATACCTTTGAGTGCATCACGCAAAATTCGCTTGGTAAATCCACCACCAATTTTACTTGCGGAGCGAAGCGAGAAGGTAAACGCCACCAACCGCCAATCCATAAAAGGAGAGCGAACTTCAACGCCATGTGCCATGGAGAGGCGGTCAAAGTCGCGGAGGTTCATGGGCAACTGCGTGAAGTGAAAATCTACATACAGACGTTGGAACAAAGCATCCTCTTTGCTGATTCTGGAGCGGTCTTCCTCGTAAGCAGGTGAAAAGAATCTCGCGGGTGACTGGATCAGCCAGTTTTGCTTTTTTTTGAGAGCCTTTTCTATAAGTTTCCCACCAAGCGTCTGGATGCTCTTCCAGTAAAATTGCTGCCGGGGGAAAAGTTCCAGATTTTTCATGATATCAAGCAGTTCCACAGTCTGCAGAGGGGATGCATTAGATATGGCATGTTTTAATGAGGCAGTCACATGCCAGGGGTAGCCGCCCAAGGCTTCATCCCCGCCATGCCCGTCAAGCGTAACCACTATACCATGTTCGCGCTGGGCTTTATGCACTGCCCAAGGACCCAGGTGAATATCTGAGATTTCTTCAAATTGAAAAAGAACCTCTTCAAAATATTCTAGATACATCTGTGGGGTAATCTCGCAATAGATTGGATACGCACCGGTTTTTTTTATGACTTCGTCCGCATATTCTCGCTCGTCAATAGCGGAACCGGGATAGGTGGCTACGAAAGCTCGCTGCCAGTCGCTGGCCAGCCTTTGCCCAGTATTACCTGTGTCATGGATATGGCGCATACTGCAAACAATGGAACTGGAGTCCAGCCCGCCGCTCAATGCCGTGCCAATTGGCACATCACTTCGCATCCGAATCCGGCAGGCATCCAGGAACAACTCACGATAGCGTTCAACCTGTTTGTCATATGTGATAGGCGTAGATTCAAGATAATCGAGCGTATTCCACCAACGACATATCTTCATATCCCCACTTTGTTTGATCGTTAGGCAATATCCACCGGGAAGCCGTTTCAAATCTCGTAAGAGGGAGCGTTCCATCCCTTCCACAAATTGACGATCGGTCAATGCGGCCGCGACCATCTCAAGGTCGAACTCAGCCCGGAACCAATCCAGTGTGAGGAAGGCTTTCATCTCAGATGCAAAGGCAAACCGTTTTTGATCGAAATAATAAATAAGCGGTTTTACACCAAAGCGATCGCGCGAGATGAACAATCTGCGCTCATGGCGATCCCAGATTGCGAAGGCCCACATGCCGTTAAATCGAAGCTGGCAATCTTCTCCCCAGTGGTGATAGCCTGCCAGAATAATCTCGGTATCCGAGTCTGTACTAAATTGATAACCATACTGTTCCAATTCTGCTTTGAGCTCAAGAAAATTATAGATTTCGCCGTTGAAGACAATCCAATAGCGTCCATCCCCAAAAGACATGGGTTGGCGACCACCCTCAGAAGTATCAATGATCGCTAGGCGCCGGTGCCCAAAACCAAGATTTGCCTCGGGATCGATATAGAACCCGTTCCCATCCGGACCGCGATGCGCCAAACTGTTTGTGAACCGTTCCAGCATGGCTGGCGAAACAGGTTGACCTTCGAGATTCCAAAGCCCGGCAATACCACACATGTCGCTAGCTCTTTCCTATGGATTTCAAGCGCTCTGCAAAGGAACGGAAATTAATATCAGCATTATAACTTTCCCGCCAAACCAGGCGACTTTCTTTTCTCATTTCTGCAGACAGCGAGGGATTATCACATATCTTCAACAAGGCTGCTGCAATCTCTTCCGGTGTTGGGTCGGGACTGAGGAGAAGACCATTCTTTTCTGAAACAATCTCAGGGTTTCCGCCTACAGACGTGGCTACAACTGGAATCCCACAGCTAATTGCCTCCTGGATCGATACGGGCGCACCTCCCTCTGTCTCGCTGACATTCACAAACAGGTCACAGGGATGATTCTGGTAATGCCGCATAATCTCATGATTGGGAACATCGCCTACAAAACGGCCTTGGACGTTAAACGGAAATTTCCGCGACATTTTTCTCTCAAGAGACCTTCGGCCTTTTCCATCCCCAAAATGGATCCACTCAAACTTTTGCTCCGGGCGTAGGCGAGCCGCAGTTGCAATTCCATCAAGCAACAAACCAAGTCTCTTCACCGGTACAATATAGGAACAAGAGATGATTCTAAAAACGCCATCATCCGATGAACTAGAAATAAATCCCGGGTCATCTATTCCTAAATGTGCTGTCTCGAACTTCGATATAAATTCTGGATAACGGTCACGAAAATGGTTTTTGCCTGCATCTGAAGCAAAAAATAGCATATCCAACTCCTCTAATGTCTCACGTCTGTAGGGCCAATAATATGGATAATAATATTCCTCATAAATATCATAGCCATGCGCTCTGGATACCACCCTTATGGCCGGAAATTCTTGTCCGACCATCGCAAGACCCGTGGCGGCATGGTCAAACCAATAGCTATATAGAATACAGTCGTTTGGATCAATCCGTTGAGTCTGGATCAAATTCGTTATCCATTGTCTGGTCAATTCAACCCTGCTGGAAAATAAAATCAGTTTTAAAATTTTTGAGGGGTAAAGCAAGATGGATAGATGGTTATGAATCTCCTGAAAAAAGGAGCGCGATGCCAATGCCAACTGGATCATCCTGTGAGGACGCGAATTCCTCTGAAGAAAATCTGCGTATCGGTCATCCACCTCCACACCGGAAGGAAGTGAAAGTCTTTTTCCTTTGCAAGTCCTGGGTACCAGAAGGATCTTTTCAAATTTTTCTGCCAAATGATGTATTTCAGGCCTAACAAATATGTGCTCCGCAGCAAAATCATAGGGATAAGATTGGGTAAAAATAATAATTGTCATTCTAACTAAGCCGCTTTCGATTCCAGAAATAAGTTTAGCCTACAGCGCATGAGTGAAGTCATATTTTCTTTTCAAGATATGAAGTGAAGGAAAAAAATTCCCTGGCAGCACAAAACGGGTTATTTGTCTGAACTGATAAGAAGGCATTGGGATCACGACAAAAAACGGTCAGCGAAGGCTTATGGCAGATCGTTTTGCCAAGATCATCGCGACTCCTCTTTTTAAGACGTACTGGAAAAATCTTAATGGCCAGGTAGAGTTATATCTGAAGCCTTCAACAGTATAATGAACGAATTTTTTGTAGTTCAACATCCACAGGCTTCTCGCAGCCAAATCCACAGTTTCCAAAGTTCGCAGTTGGACCAACAATTTCCTCGCCCGACCAGATAAATCCTGATCACCCAAATAAAGACTCGTCATTGCCAGGTGCTCGTCCGCACTCCATTCACGTTTCTGGCCGTTCTTATCAAAAGTGAGAGAGTCTTCATGCTGGCGATATTTATACACGAGATCATTAATGAACGTGTATCTTAGATTGCTCAAAGCAAATCGAAGCATGAAATCTCGGTCCCCAACAATCTTATAGCTGGTATTGAATTTGCCAATTTGATCAAATAGTGACCGGCGAAAAAACCAGGCATTAAAATAGTTGCTGCCAATGGTCGAACATTCGATAAGGCTCCTGTCCTCCGGAGAGTATTTGTCAACAATCTTGATCTTTCCCTCGGGCAACTCAGAGAAGACAATTGCGCGGCCAGCTACTGCCATTACAGTTTCATCATCAAATTTGGCAGAGACATCTGCGAAAAAATGATCCGCATACAAATCATCCGTATTCAGAAACCCGATGATTTCTCCTTTGGAAGCAGCCAGCCCTTTATTCAGCGCGTCATACATACCTTGATCCGACTCACTGATCACTTTAAGATGTGGGTACTGCTTCAAGATTTCAAGCGTACCATCGGTGGAACCGCCATCCACAATGATATGCTCAAAAGGTTGAAAGCCTTGAGTGAGAACGCTTTCAATTGCATCGGTGATCATACCAGACCGGTTATAAGAGGGGGTGATGATTGTTATCATGATTTTGGCAAGCGATTTGGCTTCTTCCACGTGGTGCTCCAGCCATCAGCCACAGAGGGCTAATTCTTTGTAAATTTTCAGGGTGGCTTGAGCATTGCGATCCCAAGAGTAATTTGCCAGGATATCATCTCTTCGGCTCTTTATTTTTTCAGAAAAACAGGCTGCTTCAAGGGCAGAGATGAGTTCATCTTTATTCAGAGGGTCAAAAAAATATGGGACATCCCTGGCAATTTCCATAGATGTTGGGATCCGCGAAGCCACAATCTGGCATCCGCAAGCCATGGCTTCCAGCAAAGGTATGCCAAATCCCTCAGAAAGTGAAGGATAAACAAAAGCAAGCGCCTGGTTATAAAGCGCACACAATTCTTCATCTGTTATGGCCGACCGGCAGACAATATTTGACTCTAAGCCGGCCGCGGTAATTTCCTTATGTTCTTCTTTTGACCAGGGGTCGCCGATCACCAGAAGCCTCATTTCATTCCTGCGCGGCCACGCTGCATAAGCACTTAACAAGGTTTTGAAGTTCTTGTAATGAGTCCTCATCCCAACATAGAGAATAAATGGTC
>Ga0209619_10003750_pt1 | contig 10893 bp, 10 predicted proteins | sample Rifsed16ft3_FD_184011 | JGI IMG/M metagenome (GOLD analysis project Ga0209619, IMG submission 184011) | Soil microbial communities from Rifle, Colorado, USA - sediment 16ft 3 (version 2) | ecosystem: Environmental > Terrestrial > Deep subsurface > Rock core/Sediment | place: Rifle, Colorado... | reverse complement strand
GTGTATCTTCGAAAGACCGACGGCGCTCCCGCGGTGCGTTTGGGGAAAGGCGGGGCGCAAGCTCTCTCGCCCGACGGAGCGTTCGCGCTCGCGATCCGAAGAGAAGGCGTGCGTTCGGAGCTCGTTCTCCTTCCGACCGGGGTGGGAGAGGAGGAGACCCTCACCGCGGGCGAGGCCGAGTACATCGCTGCGGATTGGTTTCCCGACGGCGGTCGTTTCGTTCTCGTGCTCGCCCAGAAGGACAATGGCGAGCGTTCGTGGGTTTTGGAGCGCGGGAGCGGCGTGCTTCACCCGATCACTCCGGAAGGCGTCTCGGGGACCCACGTGACGCCCGACGGCGAGTGGCTGCTCGCAGCTCGACCTGGGGAGAAGCCGCTTCTCTACCCGGTCCCGGGAGGAGAGCCTCGTTCCGTCCCGGGGCTCGGGAGCGAAGACACGCCGGTCGAATGGAGCGAGGATGGGCGATTCCTCTACGTGCGAAGGGATTCCTGGGAGTATCCGTACAAGGTCGCCCTGTACCGGTTGAACGTTACTACGGGAGACCGGGCCCTTGTGAGGGAATACGTTCCCGAGGACGTTCGAGTCTCTGAAGTCCTGCCCCTGGTCATGACTCCCGACGCCAGATTCCTCGCCTACACCTACGCGCGCATCCAGCTGGATCTGTATCTCGCCGAGGGTTTGAGATAGAAACGTCGCGTCCAACGTTCGCGCGGGGCCCTATAATACGCATCCTAGAGGACGATCATGCCGCGACTGCTCGGATTCTTGACTCTGATCCTGGTCCACGGTATCGCGCTCCGCGCAGAAAAGCCTCCGGTCGCGGCCGAGAGCGAGCTCCGCGACCTCGTGGAGCGCTACGTCACCGATCGAGAGGCGCTCGCGCGCCGCTACCCCGTCGAGTCGTCGCCGGAGCGATTCGCGCGACTGGCGCGGTTTTACGACGAGTGGAGGGCCCGTGTCGAGGCCGTCGACTTCGAGCCCCTCGGCTTCGAAGGACGGATCGATCACGTCCTTCTTCGCACCGGGATCGACTACCAGAAGAGGCTCCTCGCTCGCGAGGAGGGCTTTATCCGCGAAACTTCGGCGCTCCTCCCGTTCGCGGAAGACGCGCTCGCCTTGAACGACGCTCGCTTGCGGATGGAGACGATGGACGCGGCGAAGGCCGGAGCGGCGCTCGACTTGCTCGCCGAGCGGATCGATGCGGCGCGGAAAGAGCGCGAAGGACAGGTGGACGCGATCGACCGGCTCGCCGCGTTCCGCGCACAGGAGCAGCTCGCGGTGCTCGGCGAGGCTCTTCGTTCCTGGTACGAGTTCTACTCAGGCTACGACCCTCTCTTCACCTGGTGGTGCCAGGCGCCTTACAAGGAAGTGACCCGGGCGCTCGAGGACTATCGGAAATTCCTCCGCGAGAAGGTTCTGGGGATCGGACCGGGCGTCGAGGAGCCGATCGTGGGCACACCGATAGGGCGTGATGCGCTCGTGGCCGATCTGGCCTCCGAGCTCGTTCCCTACACCCCCGAGGAGCTCCTGGTCCTCGCGGAGCGCGAGTTCGCCTGGTGCGAGAACGAGCTCCGGAAGGCGGCCCGGGAGATGGGCCTCGGGGACGACGGCATGGCCGCTATCGAGAAGGTGAAGAAGCTCTACGTGCCGCCGGGAGAGCAGCCGGATCTGATCCGGAATCTGGCGCGCGAGGCCGAGGCCTATCTCGACGAGCACGGCCTCCTCACCGTCCCACCCCTCGCCAAGGAAGTCTGGCGCATGAGAATGATGACCCCGGAGCGCCAGAAGGTGAACCCGTTCTTCACCGGGGGCGAGGTGATCAGCGTGTCGTACCCGACGGACACGATGGACCAGGCGGACAAGCTCATGAGCCTCCGCGGGAACAACATCCATTTCGCGCGGGCGACGGTCTTCCACGAGCTCATCCCCGGCCATCACCTGCAGGCGTTCATGAACCAGCGCTACAACGCCCATCGCCGCGCGTTTCGGACTCCGTTCTGGGGCGAGGGGTGGGCTCTCTACTGGGAGATGCTCCTCTGGGATCGCGGATTCCAGCGAAGCCCCGAGGACCGTGTGGGAATGCTCTTCTGGAGGATGCATCGCGCGGCGCGGATCCAGTTCTCCCTCGGCTTCCACCTGGGCCAGATGACTTCCGAAGAGTGCATCGAGCTTCTCGTCGAGCGCGGGGGCCACGAGCTCGCGAACGCCGAGGCGGAGGTCCGGCGGTCGTTCAACGGCTCCTACCCGCCTCTCTACCAGCTCGCGTACATGATGGGAGGGCTTCAGTTCCGCGCCCTTCACCAGGAGATGGTCCGCTCGGGGAAGATGACGGACCGGGAGCTCCACGACGCCGTTCTCGAGGGCGGGTCGATGCCGGTCGAGATGGTGCGGGTGCGCGTTCGGAAAGAGGCCATTCCCAGAGACTACACGGCTCGATGGAAGTTCCTGGGCGAGGAGGTAACCCCATGATCCTTGCTTTCATCACCGCATTCCTGCTCCTGGGCCAGCAGCACCACATGCCCGGACACTCCTTCGAGGACATCGACCGCTGGGTCGCGGAGTTCGAGAGTCCGGAGCGGGATCGCCTTCAGAAGCCCGACGAGGTGGTCGCCGCTTTGAAGCTACGGGGCCCGGATCGCATCGCCGACATCGGCGCGGGGACCGGCTACTTCACCAGGCGTTTCGCGAAAGCGTCGGGCGAGGGCACGGTCTTCGCCGTCGATCTCGAGCCGAACATGCTGCGCTACATCGCGCGACGGGCCCGAACCGAGGGACAGAAGAACATCGTTCCGGTGCTCGCCCTTCCCGACAGCCCCATGCTCCCCCCGGGATCCGTCGACGTGATCTTCATCTGCAACACCATCCATCACATCGAGAACCGCGCGGCCTATTATCAGCTCCTCCGAGAGAGCCTCGCGCCCGGCGGCCGCCTGGTAATCGTGGACTTCCGGAAAGACGCGGTGCTCGAGGAAGGGCCTCCCCCCGAAATGCGTCTCGATCGCAAAGAGTTGGACGGGGAGCTCTCAAAGGCGGGATTCCGGCTGGCCGAAGAGCACGACTTTCTGCCCGATCAGTACTTCGTCGTTTTCAGCCCCTCGTAGGCCGCGTGGCCTGGTAGATCACGTTTCCGTCCCGAATCGTATATCGCACGGCCGCGAACGCCCGAACGTCTCGCGAGGGGTCCTCGTTCAAGACAACCAGATCTGCTACGAGGCCAGGAGCAAGGCGCCCGAGCCGGGCCGATTCTCCGAATTTGGCGGCCGGCGCGGGGTTGAGCGCGGCGAGGATCTGGCGATACGTCATCCCTGCCTCGGCCATGAGAGCATACTCGTCGGTGGGATCGTAGTCGTCCATCCCACCGACATCGGTGCCAAACAAGACGACATCTCCCGAGGCGAGCCATGCTCGCAGTTGGCCCGTGCTGGTTTGCGTCTGCGCATCGCCCAGGGAAGCGCGGTCATGACGCAGCAGGTATTTCCAGAGCTTCAAAGTCGGTATGAGGGTGACTTTCGCTTTCTGCATTGCGGCCAATACCGCTTCGTCCCAGGGGCCGGACTGAGGAGTGGTGTGGAGGACGACGTCCACGCCGCCTGCCACGGCCGCGAGCAAGCCTTCGCGGCTGGTCGGATGGACGAAGACCGGCTTCTCCCGAAGGTGGGCCTCTTCGACGGCGGCTCGAATCGTTTCCCCCGGCAGAGTGGCAAACGGCGGAAATTGGGCGGCCGCGAACAGCTTCAGGCCGTCCGTGCCACCGTCGAGGATCTTCTTCGAAGCGGCGCGGGCGTCCGCGGCATCCGTCACCTCCGGCAGCGGGAACAGCATGACCCCGAGAGTTCTCAGAACCGCCTCGGGTGGCAGCCAGCCCTTACCGATGAGACCTTCCCCCGTGGAGCGGATTCTGGGACCCGGGACCTCGCCGGACTCGATGCGCTCGCGGATCCTCCGCGTGTTCTCCCAGGGCGACCCGGTATCGAACACGCTGGTGAAACCGTATCGGGTGAGCATGTCTTGAAGCTGGAGGGCGAGCTCGAGCGCCGGGATATTCGCGGCGTCCGCCCATTTTCGCTCCATGAAATGAACGTGGCTGTTCCAGAACCCGGCGGCGACCGTGAGCCCGGAGCAGTCCACGGTTGCGGCGCCGTCGGGAACGCGGACCGAGCCCTGAGGGCCGACCGCCGCGATCTTGCCGTCGCGGATGACCACGACGCCGTTCGCGATCGGATCTTCCGTGGGACTGACGTAGATCGTGCCACCCGTCAGAAGGAGTGGAGCGTCCGGCGCGGGGCGTGTTTGACCGGTCATCGGGCGGCTCGAGCTCGATAGAAGAATCGCGAATCCAAGAACGCCACCGATTGCGTTCTCGCGCACTAGTCAGCCGGGGCTCCGTCGAGCAGCGGTTCGAGAGTCTCTTCGCGTGCGCCGTTCTCGTCGCAGACGGCGAAAGTCGTCTCTTCCGCGGCGTACAGGGTGACGCCCGCGTACTCGCCCCTGGCGTTCAGGGCGAAGAAGCGAATGTTGAAATTCGGCAGGCCCCGGCGGTTGAGGAGCCTCTTTTCGATGGTGTTCGCCTGAATCCGCTTCAAGCCATCGAGCGCGGCATCCTTGGGATGCGCTCCCCGGCGCATGTTCTCGACGATGAGAAAGGACGTGAGGTTGTAGAGGTTCGCTTCTCCTCGGCCGGTCGAGCCGCAGGCTCCCACCTCGTTGTCGACGTAGATCCCGGCCCCCAGAATCGGCGAGTCGCCCGTCCTTCCCGGAATCTTGAAGCTCAGTCCGCTGGTGCTGGTGACACCGGAGATCTCACCCCGCGGGTTGATGCCGTTGCAGTGGATGGTTCCCCAGAAATGGCTCTCGTGAACGAGCCCTTCCCGGAGCATCTGAAGGGCCGCTTCATACCCTGCCGTGGTCCGTTTCTTCGGGTCGAGGTAATGCTCTGGATCGATTCGCCGCTTCCACTCGAGCCACAGCTTGCGGGACTTCCCGGTGGTGATGTCCTCTTCGATCAGGAACCCCATGTTTCTCGCGAAGTCCTGAGCCCCCTTTCCCACCAGAAGATGATGGTCGGTGAAGTCCATCACCGCCTTCGCAACCAGAGAAGGAGTGCGGACACCTTCGATCGCGGCCACACCGCCCGCCCGCTTCGTGGGGCCGTGCATGCACGAAGAATCGAGTTGAACCACTCCGTCCGCGTTCGGCACCGCGCCGTAGCCCACCCCCGGCTCCTCGGGATCGTTCTCCACGATGTTGACTCCCTCGATGAGCGCGTCGAGGACGTCGTTTCCCTGCACCATCCTCTCGAACGCGGTCTCGACGCAGCCCTTCGGTCCGCCGTTCTTGAACGCGATTCCACTGCGGTCGGAGACGACCACCGGGCGGATGCTCTGGGGGGCGATCATCGTGGGGGCCGCGGCCGCGGCGAGACCGCCCGTTGCCGTGGCCCGAACGAATTCGCGCCGATTCATGGTTCTCATCGTGTGACCTCCCTCCAGACCCGGACGAAATTCTCGCCCATGACCTTCTCGATGTCGCCGGGCGAATACCCTCTCCCGTGGAGCGCCTCGGCAATCGCGTCGAAGCGCGCCTCTTCTCCGAACCCCTCGGTGTACCACGTCGATTCCGCTTCTGCGATAGCGCGCGATCTCCTCCGCCTCGATGCGGGAGACGTTCGCCCGATGAACCCGGCTCGGGTGGGCGTGGATGTCGACCGAGAGACTCTGCGCCAGAAGAACGAGAACCGCGAGCATGACCGGCTGATGCTACCGCCTCCCCACCGTCCTGTAAAAGAGCGCTCCGAGAGCGACCACGGCGACGCCCGAGAGCGCAGGGACGGGCCGGCCCAAAAGGAGCACGACGAGAAGGACGGCCGCAAGCGCGACGAAGACAGCGCCCCCGAATCGCGCGAAAGGCACCCGAAGGTCCTTGCGGGGAAGGATCCATAGGGCGGCGACGCTCAGAGCGATGAAGCCCACGGTCGCGAAGATGAAGTACGCCACGATCTCTCCGAACGTACCCAGGGTCACGAGGAGACTCGCGAGCCCGGCTTGGAGAGCGATCGCACGAACCGGAGTCCCGAGAGAGGGGTGTCGCCGCGCGAGGCTCCGGGGGAAGAGTCCGTCCTCCGCGAGGGCGAGGTAGAGCCTGGGTGCCGCGAGCATGAAGGCGGCGAGGGTTCCCACACCGGACACGAGCACGATCCCCGTGAGGACGGCTCCGCCCGCGGGACCGAAGAGCTTCTCTCCCAGGATCGCGGCGAACGCAGAGGCCGATGCCGCTTCCTCGAAAGGCACGACGACGAGGAACACCGTCGAGATTGCGATATACAGAAGCGTCACGAGCGCGACTCCGGCCGCGAACGCGAGCGGCAGGTTCCGAGAGGGATTGCGGACCTCGCCCGCGATCTTGGAAGCCTCCCACCAGCCACCGAAGGAGAAGAACGCGGAGACGAAGCCTCCGGCGAGCGCTCCCAGGAGGGGCTCGGAGCCGGGCGCCCGGCGGAACAACGGAAAGAGGGCCTGGGGGTTTCCTTCGCCGGCGAAAAGCCCCAAGGATGCGAGCGCGAAGAGGGCCGCGATCTTGAGCGCCGTGACCGCGACCAGCGCTCCGGCGGCGAGCCGCGTTCCGAGCGCGGTGAGCCCGGCGAGGACCAGGATGGACGCGACGGCGAGGGCCCGCGCGCCCCACGGCGTCAAGGGAACGAGGTACGAGGCGTATCCCGCGAGGCCGGTCGCAATCGCGGCGGTCAACCCCGGATCCATCACCAGGAGACACTTCCAGCCGTACAGGAACGCGACCCTCCGTCCGTAAGCCTCGCGCAGATAGACGTACGGTCCGCCCGCCGCGGGAAAACGCGATGCGAGCTCGCCGTACGCCAGGGCCCCGGCGAACGCCATCAGCCCCGTCACGAGCCACATGACGAGGACGAGCCCGGGAGAGCCGAGCGAGCGCACCAGCTCGGCGGGAGTGAGGAAGATCCCGATCCCGACCACGATCCCGACCACGACGGAGGCCGCCGCCGCGACGCCGAGGGGACGCGCTTGCTCTAACGACTCAGGAGGCGAAGGGGGCAAAAGCCTTCTCGCTCGGCTTCGTCGTCACCAGGCTCACGGCGACGAAGAGCGCGAAAGAAGCCAGAAGCCCGGGAAGAACCGGGTCGATACGGCTCGCTCCGAAGAGCTTCCACGCGAAGCAGGTGAGGACTCCTCCGGTCATCGACGCGAGGGCGCCGGCCTTGGTGGCCCGTGACCAATACACGCCGAGAACTACGGGTACGAAAAAGCTCGAGGCCATGAGAGCGGTGTAGAGAAGCACGATGAACTGCACCAGCTCGCCCCGTCCCACGCCGCTCAGGATGAGAACGAGGGGCGCCGTTCCCACGAGGAGGACGCCGACGCGTCCCACAAGGATCCGTTCGCGATCCGTGGACGCGGGCCGAAACGTCCCGTAGAGGTCGCGCGCGAGCGCCGAGCCGGCGACGAGCATGAGAGCGCTTACCGTGGACATGATGGCGGAAGCGATGGCCGCGAGAAGAAGGGCACCCAGTAAAGGGGGGAGCACCGCTCGCGCCACGAGCGGCATCGCCAGATCGCCGGTGGGAAGCCCGGGGAAGAGGACGATGGCGGTGAGGGCGATGACGAAGATCGTGAGGTTCAGCCCGGTCGCGGCCACGAAGGCGAAGAGCACGCCGCGGCGGAGCTCACGCATGTCCTTCATGGAATAGAGTCGCACGAGCTTCTCCGGGGTCGCGACCGTTCCCAAAGTGAAGGCGATCCCCATGGTGAAGAGGTGGAGCGGCGGAAAGCTTCCCCAGGTGAAGGTCTCGGGCTTGACCGCCCTCACGTAGGTGAAGAGAGCATCGAACCCCCCGAGCTGGTGGACGGCGATAGGAAGCGCCAGGAGGACGCCCGCGACCATGATCAGAAGCTGAAAGAAGTCGGTATAGACCACGGCGAAGAGCCCGCCCATCGCGGTATAGGCGAGGAGCACGACGGTAAAGGCCACCATTGCCCACTCCCGCGAGATTCCGAAGACGATGTTCCCCACGAGCCCCGAGGCGACGATCTGCGCCTGCACGAAGACCACGATGGCGACCAGGATCACGACCGCCGAGAGCCTTCGAAGCGCGAGGCTCTCGTAGCGGGACTCGAGAAAGGCGCTGACGGTGAGCTCCCGGGTCCGGGTGAAACGCGGCGCCAGCACCGCTGCCATGAACCAGTAGGCGAGCGGTATCGAAAGCACGATCCAGGCGAAAGACCACCCCGCGGTGTAGATGACCCCGATGGTGCCGATGAACGAGCCGGCGCTCACGTGGGTCGCGGCGATGGTGGCCCCACCCAGGAGCCATCCGAGCTTCCCTCCCGCGATCCAGTAGTCGGACTCGTCGCGGGTGAGCTTCATCGACCAGATGCCGATGGCGAAGACCACGACGAAGTAGAGGAGGAAAAAGGCTACCGTCATTCGCCGTCCCCGCGCTCTACCCGCCACATCCAGATCACGTAGAGAACGGTGACCGCGGCGAAGGCCACGAAAGGCCCCCAGAAGATGAATGCTTCCCCGCTCATGGTCTCGGGGCCCGCGCCCGGCGGATTCCGACGAAGCCCACGGCCAAAAGCAGCACCACGACCGCAGTCGTCGCGACACGGGGCGGGGTCAGAAGCACCGCTCTCGAGGAGGCTCGGAAGGCGACGAACGTGGGAACGAGAGGAAGCTCCCACCGGTAGCTCCCATCGGCCCCCGCAACCGGATGAGAGGGAAAGCCGTCGACCACCGAGAGACCGCGTGGAAGCTGGACCACCGAAGAGAATAGGCCGGTTCTCGTTTCCTCAATCGTCAGATCGAGGATCACGCACGGGAGACGGACCCGAAGGCCGTCCTCGGTGGGCTCGGCACCACCCCGAACGACGTAGCGAAGCTCGAAGGCGTCCGTGTCTTTCGGGATAAGGATGGCCCCCTCGCGCTTCGGCCCCGACCGCGGCTCGATCTCGACACGCAGTGATGTCTCTGAGGCGAAGGCGGAAATCTCCTCGATGGCAACTCCGTCGATCTCGAGGGCGGAGAATGCGATCCGATCCGCGTCGGGAGCCTCGATGCGATATGCAAGGCGAACGGTGACGTCGCGCCCCTCGTTGACCGCCGCCTCGAGCCGCGCCTCGAGGATCTCTCCCCCCGACACGTACTGTTGCGCCAGAAGGAGAAGGAACGGAAGCACCGCTTACGCCCAGACTTCCTTCAGGAGCCGGAGCGAGTTTCCGCCGACGACTTTCGCGATCTGCTCGTTGGAGTAATCGTGGGCCACGAGCCAGCGAACGATGTTGTACGAGGCCTCCGTCGGGTTCTCGACCCCCTCGACGTAGTCGACCTCCTCATAGGGCGGGGGACCGCCCTCCGACGTTTTCCGCGACTCCTGGATGGAGAGGCTCACCTTGTAGACGTGGTGGAGCCCCACGTGATCTCCATACAGGGTGTCGGGACCGAAGGAGACGTGATCGATGCCCACGAGATCCTTTACGTACTCGAAGTGCTCCATGTAGGACTCGAGGTCGTGGCGGGGATGGGCCGCGGTCAGAGTGGTGTGGGGCGCGGCCTCGATTCCAATGATGCCCCCCTTGTCGGCGCAGGCTTTGAGGACATCGTCGGGGGCCATGCGGCTGGTGTTCCAGAGGGCGCGGGCGCCGATGTGGCTCAGCACGATCGGCTTCCGGCTCGCTTCGACGACGTCGAGGGTGGTCTGGTCGCCGCAGTGGGAGCAGTCGACGAGCATACCGACCTGATTCATCCGCTCGACCGCGCGCTTTCCGAACGCCGTGAGGCCGCCGTCCTTCGTTTCTTTCAACCCCGAGCCAAGGGCGTTCGACTCGCTGTAGGTGACCCCCAGGAGCCGCACCCCGAAGCCGTAGAGAATCTCGATGCGGTCGAGCTCGTTCTCGATCGGGGCGGCCCCTTCGATCGACGCCACCCAGGCGATCCGCCCCTCGCGGTGGGCGCGGAGGATGTCGTCGACCGTCGTCGCGTGGAAGACCGCTTCCTGGTGGCTGATATCGCAGAGCCGCATCCCAAGATCATGAAGGACCTCCGTCCACTTCCAGCCGCGCTTGGACTCGATCTGGCAGATGCCGTCCATCATGTTGTCGAAGACGCAGTCCCAATGCGACTGCGCGAGCCCCTCGAACGCGGTCGCCATGCGGCCCTCGCGGACGTAGGCCGGGGTGTCGCTTACCGGGTCGGGGAAGGTTCCCAGGTGATCGTGAAGCGAGATCATCACCGACTCGCGGGCGATCTTCTCCGCCCGCTTCTCCTTCTCGGGCGAGAGCCTCACCACGAACGGCGGAACCCGATCGATCTCGGCCGCCGTCGGAAACGACCGGTAGTCAACGCCCGGGCGCAGGTATTGAAAGGAGCGGTAACCCGAGTGCTGTTTTCCGATACCCATGGATCACTTCCCGCGGATGGTGGTTTGGGCCATGTCCTCGATGAACCGGGCGATGGCCGAATGGTCGAGGTCTCCGTTTCCGTTCACGACGAGAGCGGTGACGATCTGCTGGAGGAGTGCCGTCACCGGAAGGGGGACCGCGGCTTCTTTCGCCGTCGCGAGCGCGTTCGCCAGATCCTTCTGATGCAAACGCAGCCGGAACCCGGGCTGAAAGTTGCCTTCGATCATCATCGGCGCCTTGGCCTCGAGCACCTTGCTTCCCGCGAGCCCGCCGCGGATGGCTTCGAAGGCGACCTGGGGATCGACGCCGGCTTTTCGCGCGAACACCAGCGCTTCCGAGACCGCCTCGATATTCGCCGCGACCACGATCTGGTTCGCGAGCTTGACGGTGTTACCGGCTCCATGACCTCCGCAGAGAACGTAGCTCTTCCCGAGGGCTTTGAAGATCGGCTCGGCGCGGGCGAACA
>Ga0209619_10003743_pt1 | contig 10921 bp, 8 predicted proteins | sample Rifsed16ft3_FD_184011 | JGI IMG/M metagenome (GOLD analysis project Ga0209619, IMG submission 184011) | Soil microbial communities from Rifle, Colorado, USA - sediment 16ft 3 (version 2) | ecosystem: Environmental > Terrestrial > Deep subsurface > Rock core/Sediment | place: Rifle, Colorado... | reverse complement strand
CCCAATGACCTTTACAATTCTCGGAAACGAAGACTATCCGCCTTCTCGTAGCAAAAGAAGCCCAGAGTCAGCCCAATTTCGGAATCTGAAGACTCTGATTCTGAACTCTTCCAAACCACGCTGAAACCCCCACCATGTTTATACCAATCGACCCCCGTCACGAAAATGGTTCCAAGCCCATTCTCACGCCCAACTCGTAAAAAATCGCCCATTTCAAGCCCGCCCAGAACCCACCCCACACCAGAAGGGGAGTCTGACTGCGAAATTCTGCGACGCAAAAGAGGCCCTCAGGGACCCCGTGAAAAACCCGAACAGTTTCACCCCGAAACGAAGAACACCCGTTCTATTCCTTCCTGAAGACCAGGCAGTAATGGTGACAGCGGTTACCCACCCACGCATTATACACACCCAGCGGCAGCAAACGCTTATCGTCAAGCAGCCAGATACGCTCATCCTTCGGAACCCACAAGTCCGACAAGGAGACCAGCGTATCAAACGCGAGCGGCCACAACCTCCCGTCCGCAAAAACATTGTTCGTCACCACCACAAGATACCCGCCAGGCCTAACAACGCGGTAGACTTGGTCAAAAATCAACTTCTGCGCCTCCACAAACCTGTGGTAGTCAGAAATATTCCCAATATCCCGCACGTCAGTACTGTACACCGTGTCCCACCCCTTCTCCAGACGCGCCCGCTGCCTCATACTCGCCCGGACCAGCTGGTTCCAGTAAGGAGGAGAAGTAATACAGAAATCAAACAGGGGAAAACCATCCAACAACTCCACCAATCGCTGAGAATCACCCTCCACGACAACCTGCCGGGTAGAGCCCTCTCCCCCGGCCACTCTCAGCCTCGCTCTCGCAATACCAGCGTACTTCGGGTTAACCTCCACACCCGCCCCGTTACGTCCCGCAACCATCGCCGCCAGAAGCGTACTACCAGTCCCCAGAAACGGGTCCAAGACCCACATTCCCCGCTTCGTAAAAAACTCGACAAACCCTTGAACAAGGGTTTCAGGAAAACCAGCAGGATGAACAAGCTTCGCCCTGTCACGGCGCGGTGGGCTATGAACAAACCATGACTTTGTAAACTTCACCCAGTCCTTGCCTGTCAGATCATTGAGTCTGTTGACAATCTGACGATGCTTCGTCACAGGCTTCGATGCCGAAACAGTTTTCAACCCGCAAGCCACTTTTGCGATTAGGTTTATTAACGGGTTTCCGGCTGGGGCGTGCTTCACCCGGTAGGTCGGACCCCAGCCCGTCTCCCGCCCGAGGTAGCATCAAGTATTTGGTAAAGAAGCAGGACAAGGAGAAGGAACCCTCTTACGACGTTTTCCAGCACGAACTCGTTCCCAAACACATCCTCCTCAAGCCTAACGAGGCAAGAGAAGTCCTAGAACGATACCATATCAAACCCTTCCAGCTACCCTACATCAAGTCCAGCGACCCATCAGCACGCGCCGTAGGAGCAAAGGTCGGCGACATCATACGCGTCATCCGCCGCAGCTCCACAGCAGGCGAATCCGACTTTTACAGGTACGTAGTAGAAGAATTCTGAAAACAAGACTATGGATTTGGTAAAATGCCATTAACACAAACCCAGCTCTGGAACCTTTCAAAAGAATTCATCCGCGACAGCGGCCTCGTCCACCAGCACATAGACTCCTACGACGACTTTGTCGAACGAGGACTACAGGCGATCGTCTACGAGGTCGGAGAACTACCCATCGAGATCGGAGACTACCCCCTGCGCATACGCCTCGGCAAGGTCGAAATTGGAACACCCCGCGTCATAGAAGTAGACGGGACAGAACGCTCCATCTACCCTGCAGAAGCACGCATCCGAAACTTGACCTACGCGGCCCCGCTACACATGGAAATGATACCAGTCATCGGCGAACGGGAAGGCCAGCCCGAAATGGTTTACGTCGGTGACCTCCCAGTCATGCTAAAATCCCGCCTCTGCCTCTTATCGAAGCTTGACCACGACGACCTGGTAGCGGTCGGCGAAGACCCCCTAGACCCCGGAGGATACTTCATAGTAAACGGTTCCGAAAGAGTGATAGTCGCGCTAGAAGACCTAGCCGCAAACCGCATACTAGTAGATATAGAGCACACAGGTGTCAACCCAACCTACAAGGCTAAAATCTTCTCCACAACGGTCGGGTTCCGAGCCCGAATTGAATGCGCCCTGAAGAGCGACGGCGCAATCTATGTAACAATGCCGGGTATTCCAAGCGACCTACCCTTCGTAATCCTCATGCGCGCCCTAGGCATAGAATCAGACGCCAGGGTCGCGGAACTCGTTAGCCCAGACCCTGACATACAAGACGAGCTGGAAACCTCCTACGAGAAGTCCCTCGAAGCAACAACGACTCGCGACGCTCTCCTCTACCTTGGAAACCGTCTGGCGCCTGGCCAGATGGACGAGTACAGGCTGAAGAAAGCGGAGTCAGTCCTAGACCGAAACTTCCTACCGCACCTAGGACGAGTACCCGGTGACAGAAACCAGAAAGCGCTCTTCCTATCTGAGATAGCCATCCGCGTTGTCGAAGAGAAGCTCGGCCGGAGGAAACCTGACGACAAAGACCACTATGCGAACAAGAGATTGAAGCTGGCAGGTTCACTGCTCGCCGAGCTTTTCAGAATCACCTTCCGAAACCTAACCAGGGACCTGAAATACCAGCTCGAACGAATAACCATCAGACGACACATCGAATTTTCCATCGCGAACGCCATCCGCCCCGGAATAATCACAGAACGCGTGCAGCACGCCATAGCTACGGGAAATTGGGTCAGGGGGCGCATCGGAGTGACACAACTACTAGACCGGACCAACTTCATCAGCACCCTCAGCCACCTCCGCCGCCTGCAATCACCCCTTAGCCGAAGCCAGCCCAACCTAGAGGCCCGGGACCTACACCCCACACATTACGGAAGGCTCTGCCCAGACGAGACACCTGAGGGCTCAAACTGCGGACTTGTAAAGAACCTTGCACTCTCCAGCAACATATCCGTAGGGATAGACCCGCGAGAAATGGTGGACAAACTGCACCGAATGAGTGTCATACCCGTAGAAGACGCTGACAAGAAACTCAAGACCGCAGGTGGAAAAGTCCTTGTTGACGGGCTGATCGCGGGCTACGCTAAAGACCCTGCAGCCCTCGCTGACGAGCTTAGACAGTACAGACGACAGGGCAAGATAAGCCCAGAAGTCAACATCGCCTACATCATACCTGACTCAGAAGGCGGACGAAGCGAACTACACATCAACTGCGATGCAGGACGCGTACGTCGCCCGCTCATACTCGTCGACAATGGTAGGCAACTCCTTTCGGAACAGCACTTGGTTCAGCTTGAAGAAGGAAGAATAACCTGGCAGGACCTCATCCGCACCGGCGTTGTCGAGCTGCTTGACGCTGACGAAGAAGAGAACAGCCTCGTGGCTATGTACGAGCACGAACTCCGCAGAGACCACACCCATCTAGAGATTGCGCCATACACTATGCTTGGAATTGCAGCAAGTCTCATACCCTTCCCCGAACACAACCAGTCTCCCAGAAACGCTTACGAATCAGCCATGGCCAAACAGGCCCTGGGAGTGTTCTCCACAAACCTCTTCAACAGGGTAGATTCACGGTCACACCTCCTCCACTATCCGCAAACACCTATCGTCCAGACCAAGCCCATGGAGGTCTTCAACTATCTGGAACGCCCTTCCGGACAGAATGTCGTCGTCGCCATACTCTCCTTCCAAGGCTACAATATGGAAGACGCCATCATAGTCAACAGGTCCTCAGTGGACAGAGGGCTCTTTCGGTCCACATTCTACCGCATATACGAGGCAGAAAGCCGCCAGTACCTAGGAGGTCTCCGAGACAAGTTCGAGATTCCTGAAGCCGGAATCAGAGGCTACAGGGGAGACAGGTACTACCGGCTGATTGAGGAAGACGGAATAATCTCTCCTGAAGCTGAAGTAGCAGGAAACACAGTCCTGGTCGGTAGAACCAGCCCTCCAAGGTTTCTGGAGGAATATCGCGAGTTCGAAGTCAAAGGCCCAACCAAAAGAGATTCTTCCGTTACCATGCGGCCGTCCGAACAGGGAATTATCGACCAGGTTTTCGTTACAGAGTCCATCGAAGGCAGCAAACTTGTAAAGGTAAAGGTGCGAGACTTGCGAATCCCAGAGCTAGGGGACAAGTTCGCATCTCGACACGGCCAGAAAGGGGTCATCGGGCTACTCGTCCCCCAGGAAGACATGCCCTTCACCGTTGACGGTGTCGTTCCAGATGTCATCATCAACCCTCATGCCATACCCTCACGAATGACCATCGGACAGTTCGTCGAGACACTCGGCGGCAAGACCGCTTCTCAGATGGGAGAGATTATTGACGGGACGGCTTTCGAGAATATCGGGCCCGATTCTATAGGAGAATTATTGGCCAAGCTGGGATTCCAGAAGAGCGGCCGGGAAACGCTCTATAACGGGATAACAGGTGAAAAACTGGCCGCAGACCTGTTTATCGGGGTAGTCTACTACCAGAAACTCCACCATATGGTATCGGACAAGATGCACGCCCGTGCACGGGGGCAAGTGCAGATGCTCACACGACAGCCCACAGAAGGCCGGGCCCGAGGAGGGGGGCTGCGGTTCGGAGAAATGGAGCGAGACTGCCTCATAGGGCACGGAGCCTCGGCACTTCTGCGTGACAGGCTTCTCGAAGAATCTGACAGGTACGTAGCTTTCGTTTGCGAGAACTGCGGAACAATAGCCTACCATGACATCAAACAGAACAAGTACATCTGCCGGCTTTGCGCTGAAAAAGCCTCCATATCTCCCGTAGCAATTTCTTACGCGTTCAAACTTCTCGTACAAGAACTCTCCGCGCTGGGCATAGCGCCAAGGCTGAACCTGGAGGAGAGAGCCTAGACATGTCGCTCGCTGCAATGGAAGAGGCTCACAAAGTAATTCAGAGCATACGCTTCAGCCTCCTTAGCCCGACAGAACTGCGCAAGCTCTCTGCCGTGGAAGTACAGGCCGGTGACACCTATGATGAGGATGGGGTTCCAATAGTATCTGGACTGATGGATGGACGGTTAGGCACCCTTGAGCCGCGCCAAAAGTGCAAGACCTGCGGAAACACCGCGTCCGCGTGTCCAGGCCATTTTGGCCACATTGAGCTCTCAGAGCCCGCGATACACGTCAGTTTCGCCAAGCTCATTCACCGTTTGCTCTCCATCACGTGTCGGAACTGTGGGAGAATACTACTTAGCGAAGAAAAGATTGAGAAATTCAGGGCGAGACACAGCGAGCTCAAGCAGCGTCTCAATACTATTCCCGACGCGTTTCTAGACGAGGTCATAAAGGACTCGAAGAAGGCGCAGCAGTGTCCTCACTGCGGGCAGAAGCAGTTTCCGATTGAACACGGGAAACCTACCACCTTCCACGAAATCGTGACAGAAGGAGGGGCCGTACGCCTCACGCCCAGCACTGCAAGAGAGAGGTTGGAAAGAATTCCTGACGATGACCTCATACTTCTCGGCATGGACCCCAAGGCCGCCAGGCCAGAATGGGCTGTACTCCAGGTCATGCCAGTCCCCCCTGTTTCAGTCAGGCCATCAATCACGCTAGAATCCGGAATTAGGTCAGAAGACGACCTGACCCACAAGCTCGTCGACATCATACGAATCAATCAAAAACTTCGAGAGGCCCTGGAATCGGGCGTCCCAATCAACATCATACAGGAACTACACGAGCTCCTGCAGTACCACGTAACCACCTACTTCGACAACGAAGTCTCAGGGCTCCCCCCTGCCCGACACCGGTCCGGAAGGGCATTGAAGACCCTCTGCCAGCGCTTGAAGGGCAAAGAAGGAAGGTTCAGAGGAAACCTCTCCGGCAAAAGAGTTGACTTTTCGGCCAGGACGGTTGTCTCCCCTGACCCTAACCTAGACATTAACGAAGTCGGCGTCCCGCTAGACGTAGCAAGCCGTTTGACCATCCCCGAGAAAGTGACCGCCCATAACTTGGAGGAGATGAAGAGACTCATAGACAATGGACCCGACAACTACCCGGGAGCTCTCTACATCGTTAGGCCCGATGGCAGAAGAGTCCGTCTCGAATTCGTGACCGACCGTAAGGTTGTTGCCGAGGCAATCCAGCCCGGGTTCGTCGTGGAGAGACACCTAAGGGACGGAGACACTGTATTGTTCAACCGCCAGCCAAGTCTCCACCGCATGTCGATAATGGCACACCGGGTAAAGGTCCTTCCCTACAAGACCTTCAGGCTAAACCCTACTGTCTGCCCTCCTTACAACGCTGATTTTGACGGGGACGAAATGAACCTTCACGTTCCACAGGGGGAGGAGGCGAGGACAGAAGCGCGGTTGCTAATGCAGGTACAGGACCAAATTCTCTCGCCACGATACGGAGGCCCCATCATAGGGGCGATAAGGGACTCTCTCACGGCAGCCTTCCTTCTCACTCAGAAGTCCACCCTTCTAAACCGTCACGATGTGTCGAAGCTCTTGTCAGCCGCCGGATACGAGGGACCGTTGCCCGAGCCGACGGTAGCCAAGCCAGAGGAAAGGTGGACGGGCAAACAGATCTTCAGCGTAGTGATGCCTGAAGGCTTCAACTTCGTCTCGAAGTCGAACCTCTCAAGCTACTACAAATGCGAAGACTGCGACAGGGGAGTAATGCACGACTGTGCCTATGACGCGTTCATCGTGATAAAGGACGGAATACTTGAGAGGGGAGTCATCGACAAGGCATCCATCGGCGCAGAAAAGTCCGAAAGCCTCTTCCACCGGATAGTTAAGGACTATGGCTCCGAAGAAGCCAGACGGTTTCTCAACGCGGTAACTAGACTCCTCGATCGTTTCATGGTGATGAGAGGCTTCACCTACGCCATGGACGAGCTTCAGATACCTGACACGACAAGGGACAAGATTTCGAAGGCGATCTCCAAGGCGGAGGAGAAGGTAAACGAGTATATTGAGAGCTACAGGAAGGAGACAATGGAACGTCTTCCAGGCCAGTCGCTTGAGGAGTCGCTGGAGATCTATATCATGAACGAGCTCTCCCGCGCGAGGGATGTGGCGGGCGATTACTCTGACCAGTTCTTCCAGATGGATAACAGCGGCGTAATCATGAGCCGGGCCGGCGCGAGAGGGTCCACGCTGAACATGGGGCAGATGACAGCCAGCGTCGGCCAACAGTCGATTCGTGGGAAACGGATTCTTCGAGGGTACCGTGGACGGGCGCTGTCATTCTTCAGACACGGCGACGCGGGAGCCGCGGCTAGAGGTTTCGTGTACAACTGCTACAGAGACGGGCTCGACCCCATCGAGTTCTTCTTCCACGCGATGGGCGGACGGGAAGGGCTCGTAGACACTGCTGTGAGAACGCAGCAGAGCGGCTACATGCAGCGTCGGCTAATTAACGCGCTAGAGCATCTCCGAGTCGAATACGATGCTACAGTACGTGATTCTAGGGGTAACATCATTCAGATACGCTATGGCGAGGACGGTGTCGATACCGCGAAGAGTGACCACGGTAAGGCGGTGAACATTGACCGTCTCGTGGAAAGAGTACGTCTGACCATGAAGAAAGGGGTCCCTGCGTCCAAAGAGCATGTTGAGGAGGCTGTCGAGAAGGCGACACATGTACTGTCTCCGCTGATTCTGAACAGGCTGCGGTTGACACTAACCAGTGCGAAGCTGCCGAAGGCTGCTGTTGACGATGCTGTCGATGAGACTGTTGAAAACTACAAGCGTGCCCTGGTGGAGCCCGGGGAAGCGGCAGGCATAGTATCGGCCCAGTCAATCGGGGAACCAGGGACCCAGATGACCTTGCGAACCTTTCACTTTGCCGGAGTCAGAGAGCAAAACGTCACACTGGGACTTCCCCGCCTAATTGAAATCGTGGACGCTAGGAAGCTCCCATCAACACCTAACATGACGGTGTACCTCGACTCGAAGCACAGGACCAGTAAAGAGAAGGCTCAGGAGGTTGCCACCCTCCTTACCCATACAACCCTAGGCGACATTGCTACAACCTTAGAGTCGGACATTACTAGGATGAAGATTGAGGCCACCCTTAACCCGCAGGCGATGCGTGAGAGGGAAGTTACAGTACAAGATGTACGTGACGCGCTGAAGATCTCCGGCTGTGAGGTCAAGGTTGAAGGCTACCATGTGGACATAAAGTCTAATGATCTTGAGATTCCTCAATTCCGACGCTTGTCGAGTAAGCTTCCAGTTCACCATGTCAAGGGTATTCCCGCTGTTAAGAGGGCGCTGGTTCTGGAGGAAAAGGGGGAGTGGATTGTCCGGACGGAAGGGTCGAGTCTAGCGTTGGCATTGGAAGTGCCGGGGGTTGATACTACTCGGACGGTCAGCAACAATATCAACGAGACCGCCTTGGTTCTGGGCATAGAGGCTGCCCGAAACGTCATCGTCCGGGAAGCTCTAGGAGTACTGGAGGAACAGGGCCTCGATGTGGATATCCGGCATGTGATGCTTGTGGCTGACATGATGACCTCGTCTGGCGAGGTTCTCCAGGTCGGGAGACATGGTGTTAGCGGCGAAAAAGCTAGCACTCTCGCGAAGGCAGCGTTCGAGATTACCATTCCCACGATAGTGGACGCCGCTGTCAAAGGAACAGTTGACACCCTGCGCGGCGTGGCTGAGAATGTTATTGTAGGCCAGCAGATCCCAATGGGCACAGGCCTCATCGAGGTTTCGATGAGTATGTCCCGGAAGGCAAAGTAGAATGGTTGACGTGAATAAACAGATCCGCATGGCGGTCAAGACTGGTAAGGTGGAGTTCGGCAGCAAGACCGCGATCTCCAGCGCTGGCCAGGCTAGGGCCAAGCTCGTTATTCTTGCGAGTAACTGTCCGACGGAGACGCGTGACGAGATTGTCTACCGGGCGGACCAGGGTGAGGTTCCTGTCTACGTGTTTCAGGGTTCGAGCCTGGACCTTGGGGCTCTCTGCGAGAGGCCTTTTCCGGTCTCGGCAATGGTGGTCCGTGAGCCGGGGGACTCGGAGGTCTTGAAGCTGGTTGAGATGAAGTGATGCTCCAGCCTAAGATCAAGCTGACTAGTGAGGAGATGAAGTACATGGCTCTTTTCGAGAGTATTACCGGGGCGACTACTCAGGACTGCGTGATTGATGAGAAGCTGGGAAGGATTATTTTTGTTGCCAAGCCGGGTGATATGGGCCTGGCGATTGGGAAGGGTGGGAAGAACATCAACATGCTGCGGAGTATGACGAGCCGGCAGATTGAGGTGGTGGAGTACGCTGATACTCCTGAGGGCTTGATCCGGAACAGTCTTGCGCCGGCGAAGATTAAGGAGATTCGCGTGACTGAGCGTCCGGACAAGAAGATTGTTGTTGTGGAGATTGATGGGCGCGACAAGGCTATTGCTATTGGCAAGAACGGGCGGACGATTGACAAGACGCGGATGCTGGTTAAGCGGTATTTCGACATTGGGCATGTCGTGGTCGCGTAGCTTCCTCCGTTAGAGTGAAACTGTCCGGGTTTTCACGGGGTCCCTGAGGGCCTCTTTTGCGTCGCAGAATTTCGCAGATAGACTCCCCTCTTTCTGGGGCCGGGTTTCTGTGCGGGCTTGTTTTGGGCGATTTCTGTTCTTCTAAGCGTGGAATCCGCCTAGAGCAATTTCGTGACGGGGGTCGATTGGTATAAACATGGTGGAGAATCCCCGCGTGGAACGTCGCGATACAAATTCCTGGGCTTAGAATCGCAGTATGGGCTGATTTTCGCGGTGTGTCGCGGATTTCCGGTTTGAATCAGGGCTTTCCGTTACCTAGCTGGGCTGGTGGTAGGCGAATATATTAGGGGGATTTTCCATACTGCTCGGCCTGGAGCATGTCGACCGGTTTTCGTTCCCAGACGCGGAACCTGAAGCGAAGGCGTATTCGGAAAGAGTCACGGGCCAGGCTCATTCTGGTTACAGCGGCGGCCGGCTAGCCCCAGGCTGCCTGTGAAACGACTCCTTCACCTAGACGCGCGCTTCGAATTCCGCAGCTACTCGTGGTGTGTCAGGTCGTAGAACTCGGGCGGGTTCTTCGGTAGTACGTACCTGATATGACTGTAGCCGTATTTTTCATGGAACTGGTTGCTGCCGTCTATTCCCTTCCTGTAAGCTTCTTCGAAACGGTTCCAGTCCCGAGCCCTGACACTGTCCATGATCGGGTTCAGGTATTCTTTGATGAAACTGTTGAGGTCTTCTGCGAACCTTGGCCTCAGGGTCGCGCCGATTCTCATATGGTTGATAACCTGGCTCACCTGGTGAGCGGCCAACATCCAGTTCCCACCCTTCGCCGCGTAGTAGAGTACGTGATACCTCTCACCGATCTCCTTCATTAACCGGGCCATGCCGGGCTGAACCTCCGCTAACTGGTCAAGGGTCAGCTCGCCGTGTTTTGTCTTGACAACGAGTTTCTCGTCGGTCATTTCACTGTCCCTGATTGACTGGCGCTAGCGTAGCGCATTTCCTTATAGATGTAAGCACAGCCCCATGTTGGCGATTTCGACCCATGTGGGTTGAGTTCAAGTGTCCTATCTGCGGGAAGGACCTAGATGATGACAGGAAAACGCCTAACTTTCTAGTCTGTAAGGATGAATCTCACGGCGTTCTCCGGTTCTTCACAGGCGACGGCTGCTTCTTTACCACTAGTGAGAAAGTGGCTGAGGAGCTTACCAACAAGGGCAAGCGGGTTCACGTGGTAGACCCGAAGCAGTTCTTCGGTGTTCAATTGGAAAAGTAGTCGAGCCAAGAAACGACCTTGGCCTTTGGACTTCGTGGGAATCATTAACTATCATGTCTATCCGAGTCTCGTAAAGGGCCCGTAGCTCAGTCTGGATAGAGCGGCAGCCCCCTAAGCGGGG
>Ga0209619_10003741_pt1 | contig 10925 bp, 8 predicted proteins | sample Rifsed16ft3_FD_184011 | JGI IMG/M metagenome (GOLD analysis project Ga0209619, IMG submission 184011) | Soil microbial communities from Rifle, Colorado, USA - sediment 16ft 3 (version 2) | ecosystem: Environmental > Terrestrial > Deep subsurface > Rock core/Sediment | place: Rifle, Colorado... | reverse complement strand
CGCTATCATGCTCCCTACACTCTGGCGCAGGCCGAGGGGATCAGCCTCGAAGAAGCGCGCGCCCGGATTCCGACTTCAAGCCCGATGGCGCCAGGGGATCGCGCCCGCTTCCTGCGGATTCTTCTGGCCCACCCGCTGGAATACGTGGTCGTCCACATGCGGGGAACGTGGTACCTTCTCTCCGAAGTCGCTCAGCCGAACCAGGCGCTTTTGGTCGGCGAGCGCTTTCGGACGCCCGGTTTTCTGACGGCGCTTCGGGACGGGGATCCCGCTCGGGCGCTGGCCGGGCTGCTCACACAGTTGCAGGATGGTCGCCTGCGATGGTTCGTGATCCTCACCTGGCCTTCGCTGGCGTTCCTTCTGGCCCTATACTTGCTCTCGCTCGTCGGCGGCGCTCACCTCGTGAGGCATATGGGCGAATCGCGGTGGATCGGCGTCTTCATGATCACAACCGCCGCCGTCTTCATGCTTGTGCCGGGGCCGGTCGGCAACGGGAGATTTCGCGTTCCGGCCGAGCCCATGCTGGCCTTCCTGGCCTCAGCCGGGATAGCGGCGATCCGTCGCTGGATCGCTTCGCGGCGCCACGGCCGGGGCAGAACATGAGTTGGGCGTTCAGCCTGGGAGGCTCCTTTGGGAGATGATCGCGGCGGGATGATCGAACGCCTCTATCATGCTGCGGTGAGGAATTGGCCCGAGGTGGTGGCGTATTCCCTGGCCGGCGCGGCCGTCCTCTGGGCGTTTTCGCTGGCCGGAGATCATCGGTATCGCGCCACGGCTGCCGTCGCCGTCCATCACAATGTCGAGCGCGCACACCCGGATGCGAACGAGCGGGAAATGGCCGAGTACCTCAATCGGGAGACGGCGCTCCTGGAGATCGTGGCCTACTCCGACGCGGTTTGGGAGAGCGTCTTCGAATCGCTCGCCGAGGAAGGCTGGCTGGGCACGCCCGGCGAGACCGCCAGGCTCTTCAATCGCACGCGTCTTCCCCATCCCATGGACGGCGAATGGCAATTCGTGGCCAGCGCCGAGGATCCCGCTCTGGCGGCCCGCCTGGCCAACCTGTGGGCCGGGTCTTTCGTGGACGTGGTGAACGAAGGGGTGGCCACGACGTTTCAGGCCGAGGCCCTCCGCGCCCGCGTCTGGGATCTGGTGAGGCTGCTCTCGGAGGCCAAGGAGTCGTGCCTTCGGACGAGCCGAATCGCCTCGCAGATCGAGGCGCTCACGGAAAGCCTCCCCGGCGCCGCCGCGGATCCCGCGGTGCAAGCGCAGCTCCTTCGGCTGGCGGCGCGTCTCGGGATGCCTTGCGAGGTGCCGGGTTGTGAGCCGGGCGCGGTGGACGATGAGATCGCCGCCCTGGCGGAAGCCCTCGCCCTGGCCGCGAGCCTGGACTTGGGAGCATGTGAATCCGCCGTCGAAGGCCTCGAGCAGGATCTCGATCGCGCCATCGCCGCGGCCAGCGAGGCCGTGAGCAGCCTTGAGCTTTCGGCATATCTCGAGGTGAGCCTTCTGCGCCAGGCAGGAATCCCAGACGAGCCCTACGTCCCCACCGGCGCGTACCTGGTTGCCGGCGCCCTGCTCGGCATGGCAGCCTGGGCGGCGCGCAACGGCCTGCGCCCTCCGGATGGAGGCGAGCCGAGGCAAGATGCCTGAGATGCGCAGGGCATGGAGCGGGCTGGAGAAGGCCTCCTGGGTGGCGTGGGTTCTGCTCCTGCTGACGCTGCCCATCACCAGCTTTCCGCACTTCCCGGCTTTCCTTCGCCTTGGCGATACCCTCGTCCGCCCTCTCGGGCTATACCCACTCGGCTTGCTCCTGCTCATCGACGTGGCGCCAGCGATCCTCTTGGGGTGGAAGCCCGGTCGCCTCTTCTCGCCCGCCATTGCATTCGCGGTGGTCGCCTCGCTGCTGACGGTCTTGAATCTGCTTGAGCCCAGCCTGCCCTTCCGTGGGCAGGAGCCGGTCGGCCGCGCCTTGCGGGCCGGCGCAACCTTGCTCGTCGGCTTCGGGTTTCTTCTTGCCACACTCCGGATGACGCGAACGAAAGAGAGGCTCCTGGCCAGCGTCCACTGGCTCCTTGCCGGGATGGGCATCGCCACCGTGTGGGGCCTCGCTCAGGGAAGCCGGATCTTCTTCGGCTGGCCGTACTACAGCCACCTCAATCCCATCCAACGCCTGATCTCCATCCGTGATCTTTACTTGGGCCGCATCTCGGGCCTCACTTATGAGCCTTCATGGTTCGCGGATCAGCTCCTGGGCCTGGCGCTCCCCTTCCTGATCGCCGCTCCCCTCACAGGCTATCGCCTCTTCACGAAGCGGTGGCCTGGGCGGGTGATCGAGTGGGCCTTCCTGGGCGGCGCGCTTCTCGCGCTGCTACTCACCTACTCCCGAGGCGGGCTGGTCACCCTGGGAGTAGCCGTCGCCGTGGGCGGGATGATCCTGGCCGCCGAACGTTGGGGCGGGATGGCGCGTTGGTTGCGGGCGGGCAATGGGGGCGGAGGGTCGGCTCCCGGCCGGTGGGCGCGCATCCTGGGCCGAGTGGCAATCTTCCTGGGCGTCGTGGTCGGTTTGATCCTGGTGATCGGGTGGTTTGGGTCGAGGAACCCGTATTTCGCTCTACTGTGGACTCAGTTTCGCCTCCTTCGCGACCCGACCGCCTACCTCCTTCTCGTCGGCGCCGGGACACGGCTTGCCCTCCTGGCTGCCTCGTGGAGCCTTTTCCTCCAGCACCCCTGGATTGGGGTGGGGCTGGGCCAGAGCGGGTTCCAACTGCTGGACCACCTGCCGGGATATGCCTACAACCGGATCGAGGAGATCACCTTCCTGGTCGCGCCCGGCTCCAACCTCCTCCCCAACCCGAAGAACCTCTGGGTTCGTCTTCTCGCCGAGACGGGGATCGTGGGGACGCTTCTCTTCGTCGTGTTTGTCCTTATGGTCTTGGTCGCCGCCCTGGCCCTGATGAGGAAGCGCGATGCGTGGGCCCGCTACCTGGGGACCGCCGGCATGATGAGCTGGCTGGCCGTTGTGGTGCAGGGATTCAGCCTCGACTCATTTGCCTTGCCCACGATGTGGGTCTCGTTCGGCATCGTGGGCTCCGCTGCGGTGCTTCTTCTGGAGGGGCGCCAGTGGGCCGCAGAGCAATCGCAAAGCCCACCGCCCCCATCCCGCCGGTAGTCCTGCTAGAATTCAGTTGTACCGCTGGCCCATGGCCGCGAACCAGCCACGTAGGAACCGTGCCCTCTAGCCGCCCATCGCCTGCGGGGATGATCAGCCCCATTGGGCTGCGCGGGCTCAGATCCTTGCCCGTTTCTGCCCGTCCCCAGAGGAGGACGCCTTGATCCAGATCGCCGACCTCTTCCCTGTGGTTCTTGTCGCGGTCTCCGCCGCGCTCCTGAGCGGCCCGTTCCTGATCCGGCTGGCCCTGCGGGTGGGCTTGATGGATCAGCCGGGTTCTCAGCCCCACAAATGGCACTCCGATCCAACGCCGATGGCCGGCGGCGCGATCCTGGCGGTCGCCATCCTGGCCAGCACCCTCACGGTCGCCCCGGCGCCGGATCGCACCGTGCTGGGGATCCTGCTTGCGGGTGGGATCGTCTTCCTGTGGGGCCTATGGGACGACAAGAAGCCCCTGCCGGCTTGGCTCAAGCTTCTGGGGCAGCTCCTGGCTGCGGTCATCCTGTGGCGGTCGGGGGTGATGGTTCGCATCTTGCCGAACGAAGGGGTCAATGTCTTCGTCACGTTCTTCTGGGCCATCGGGATCGTCAACGCCTTCAACTTCGTCGACAGCATGGACGGCCTGGCCCTGGGCCTGGCTGCGATCGCCTCCGCATTCTTCGTCCTCGTGACCATCGACGCCCAGCAGCCGCAGCTTGCCTTCCTCTCGGTGGCGGTTCTCGGCGCAACGATCGGCACATTCTTCTTCAACGCCGCCCCCGCCAAGACCTTCATCGGCGACTCGGGCTCCCAGCTGCTGGGGATCCTGCTTGCCGGGATCGGCGTGGCCTACAACCCGGTGGGCCTGCAGCCCACGGTCTCGTGGTTCATGCCGATCCTGGTTCTGGGAGTCCCGATCTTCAACATGACCCTGGTTGTCAGCTCTCGCGTGATTCGCCGGCTGCGCGTCTACCAGGCGCATAAGGACCACATCTCACACCGCCTCGTCCACCTCGGGCTCGATCGCACGCGGACGGTGCTCTCGATCCAGATCACGGCCATCATTCTCGGCCTGGTGGCGTTCATCGCTCTCGGCGGCACTCCGCTCACCGCCAACCTTGTCTACGGCGCCGTGGTCCTCTGCGGGGTGATCGCCATCGCCGTCCTCGAAAAGGCCTACCCGCGCGAGGCCTCATCCGGGGCCGCCTGAGACACATTGAATGAATCGGACGAGGGGATGCGCAAGTATCTCGCAGCCAATCGGACAGATGCAGTGGCCCTCATGCCTCGCAGTCTTCGGCCTCACCCCCCTTATCCCCCTTCGCGCAGCACCCCTGTGGGGCTCCGTCGGTCGCGACTCCCCCAAGCCTTGTGTGAAAGCGGAGCCCAAAATGGGTGCTGCGCGAAGGGGGGATGAAGGTCTAAGGAGGCAACGGGCCGTCGCCCGCACCTGCGAGCTTGTGAATCAATCCCCGAGCAGGTGTTTCAAGATGCGTCTCTTATGGAGAGAGCAGCAGCACACGACCCCCACCCCCCTGGCCCCCTCCCCCGGCGTGTACCGGGCGCGCTCATGCTTGTGGCAATCGCCGGGGGAGGGGGAGGATCTCAAGGATGGTAGGGGGCGGCCGAGCCGCCCCCTACCATCCTTGTATCTGTTTACCCCCCTCTCCGCATCGGTGCGACGTGCGGTGAGGGTCACCTCAAGCGGAGAGGGGGGCAGGGGGGTGAGGTTGACCGCGCTGAGAGCACGAAGTCATGCCGCGGCTCCAATTGGGCGAGCATGTTCCCGGCACTCGCTGCCCGCGCGATCCATTCACAAGCCCTGCGGTTCGGGGCACACTTGCACTCGCGCTCCCGAAGGATACACCTGCCCAGACCGCAGGCCGTCCGCCCCGGCGGGCTGCGCCCGCCACACCTGCCCCGAACAGCAGGTGCGGCGCAGGTGAGCGCAGTGCCAGTGGGCGTCGCCCCCCGTCCGGGCCGGGGCTTCGCGGCCCGCCTGCACCTGTGGCTGCGCGCCAGCGCGGTGCCAGGGGGCGCAGGCACAGGCGAACGGGGTGGGGGCGATTCGGGCGCGTCATCCGTGGAGGGCTTTGTGGGTCGACGCGGACTAGGTGTCAAGCCCGAAGGCATCCGTCTCACCGGCCGCAGCTGGCCGGAGCGTGACAGGTCAAGATGGCGCCACGCATCTCCGTGATCATCCCCTGCTACAACGAGAGGCGAACCATCGCTCGCGTGCTGCAGGCCATCCACGATCAAAGCGTTCCGCTCGCGGATCTCGAGGTGATCGTGGCGGACGGGATGTCGGATGACGGCACCCGGGAGGTCGTCGCCGAGTTTGCCCGCGCCCACCCTCAACTCAAGATACGCCTGGTGGACAACCGCACGCGCTCGATCCCGGCAGCGCTCAATCGGGCGATCGAGAGCTCGAGCGGCCCTGTGGTTCTGCGGATCGATGCCCATGCCATTCCCTATCCGGATTACGTCGAGCGGAGCCTCCAGGCCCTCGAGCGCACGGGGGCAGCCAACGCCGGCGGCCTGTGGGAGATCCACCCGGCCACCGGGAGCTGGATCGCTCGGGCGATCGCCGCCGCCGCGGCGCATCCGCTCGGCGCCGGCGACGCCCGCTACCGGACGAAGGGCCAGGAAGGCGAGGCCGACACGGTGCCTTTCGGCGCCTTCCGCCGGGAGTGGCTCGATCGGGTGGGGCACTTCGACGAGAGCCTCCTCTCCAATGAGGACTACGAGCTCAACGTCCGGCTGCGCAAGGCGGGCGGGCGGATCTGGCTCGATCCCTCCATCCGGGCGATCTACTTTGCCCGGCCGGATTTGCCTGCGCTGGCACGCCAGTATCTGCGTTACGGATTCTGGAAGTCGCGCATGCTTGTCCGGAACGCAGAGACATTGCGTTGGAGGCAGGCCCTGCCTCCGCTGTTTGTCCTCCTCGCGCTGGGCCTGGCCGCGGCCGGGCTGGCGTGGCGCCTGGCCTGGCTCGTCCTCGGAGTACAATTGGCCGCGTACGCCTCGGCGACGATCGTTGCTGCGTTGGGCGCGGCCATCGCCCGCCGCGAGGCGGCCTTGATCCTGGGATTCCCTCTGGCGGTCTGGACGATGCATCTCACCTGGGGAGCGGCCTTCCTCTGGGGGACGTTTACCTGGCTCGTGGGAGGACGCCTTGACCCGCGCCGCGCCTAAGGCCGGCCGCTGGCGCGTGCACGCGGGGGAGCGGCGCCTCCTTCTCCTTTTCGGGGATCTGGTGGCCGCTTCCCTGGCCACCCTCGCGGCCCTCGCCCTGTGGGCTGAGAGCGACTGGCTCGGTTTCACCGGGGATTTCGTGCGCAGCCGTGCCGCCTGGTTCCTGCTGCTGCCCCCGGCCTGGGTGCTCCTGATGGTCAACCAATACGACGTCCATCGGGCTGCCTCCTGGCGGGAGACCTGGCGGGGAGTGCTCCTGACGGCGGGCGTAGGGCTGATGCTCTACCTGGTGGTCTACTTCACCTCGGATCCACGCTCACTGCCGCGCCGTGGCGTGATGTATTTCCTGGTGCTGGTGAGCCTGCTCACGCTCTTGTGGCGTTGGATCTACGTCCGCGTGTTCACGGCTCCCGCATTTCTGCGGCGCGTGGTCGTCGCCGGCGCCGGGTTGAGCGGCCGCACCCTGCTGGGGGTGCTGCGGGACACCTCCCCCCGGCCGTTCCACCTTGTGGGCCTGATCGATGATGATCCCGGGAAACAGGGAATGGTGATCGAAGGCTCCCCTGTTCTCGGAGAGAGCTCTCGCCTCCTGGAGGTCGCCGAGCGCGAAGAGGTCGCCGAGATCATCGTGGCGATCACCGGGAAGATGCAGGGGGCGATGTTCCAGGCGTTGCTCGATGCCCAGGAGCGCGGGGTCGAGATCACGCGCATGCCAGTCGTCTACGAGGAACTTCTGGGCCGAGTGCCGATCCGCCATCTCGAATCGGATTGGCTCCTGCGCTCGTTCGTCGACGAGCTTCGTGTGAGCGGGGTCTATCTGGTCATCAAGCGCCTGATCGATATCCTGGGGGCCATGGCCGGGCTTGCCGGCTTCCTGGCCGTGCTGCCGTGGGTGGCCATCGGGATCCTGGTGGAGAGCGGAAGGCCGGTGTTCTTCCGCCAACTTCGTCTCGGGCAGGGAGGCAGGCTCTACTCCGTCCTCAAGCTGAGGACGATGCGCCAGGACGCCGAGGCCGACGGCCTGGCACACTGGGCGAGCGAGGGTGATCCCCGTATGACCCGTGTGGGCGGTCTGCTGCGCAAGATGCATCTGGATGAGTTCCCGCAGTTTTGGAACGTCCTCAAAGGCGAGATGAGCCTGGTGGGGCCCAGGCCTGAGCGCCCCGAGCTGGTGGCCGAGCTTGAGAAGCAGATCCCCTTCTACCGGGCGCGGCTGCTGGTGAAGCCGGGGGTCTCGGGCTGGGCGCAGATCAACTACGGCAAGGGCGCCTCGGTGGAGGGATCGGCCGAGAAGCTGGAATACGATCTCTACTACATCAAGCACCGCGGGCTGTGGATGGATATCTGGATCATCCTGCGGAGCATCGGTTCCATCTTTGGGCTGAGGGGAGTGTAGGTTGGCGGCGGTGCTGGTGACCGGCGGCGCCGGCTTCATCGGGTCCCACCTCGTCCGCGCCCTGGCTTCCCGGGGCCACCGGGTGCGCGTGCTCGACAATCTCAGCACCGGGCGGCGTGAACACCTCGAGGGCGTCGAAGCCGAGCTCGTTGTAGGTGAGATCCGCGATGCTGGGGCGGTGGCGGAGGCGAGCCGCGGGGTGGATACGATCTACCACCTGGCCGCGATGATCTCGGTGGCCGAGACGATGGCCGATCCTCTGACGTGCTACGACGTCAATCTCAAGGGGAGCCTGAACGTGCTCAAGGCGGCTCGGGAGGCCGAAGCAAAGGCCGTTGTGCTCGCCTCGTCGGCGGCTGTCTATGGCGGGGCGGAGGGGCGTGTGCGGGAAGCCACCCCGGCCCGGCCGCTCTCGCCCTATGGCGCCTCCAAGCTGGCCATGGAGGAGGCCGCGGCGCTCTTCGCCCGCGCGTACGCCCTGCCGACGATCTCACTCCGCTTCTTCAATGTGTATGGCCCGCGCCAATCCCCCGATTCCCCCTACGCCGCGGTGATCCCGCTCTTCATCCGGCGCCTGCTGGACGACAGGCCTCTCACCATCGACGGCGATGGCCAGCAGACGCGGGATTTCGTCTACGTGGAAGACGTCGTCCGGGCGATGATGCTGGCTGCCGAGAAGGCGGCGGCGGTCACCGGCCCGTTCAACATCGGCACCGGCCGCTCCGTCTCGATCTCGGCGTTGGCGCGCGTGCTCCAGGCTCTCATCCCCGCTGGGGAGGAGCCGGGCCACGGCCCGCCGCGGCCCGGCGACATCCGCCATTCGGCTTCCGACATTCGCCTGGCCAAAGCGGCGTTGGGATATCGCCCGGAAGTCGCCCTGAAGCAGGGCCTGAAGGTCACGGTACAATGGTTCCGCGAATGCCTGAGAAACGCGGGCTCATAAGGCCCCTCTTCCAGATCCGAAATCGGTTCCTGCTGCTCGGCGATCTGATCCTGATCGTCACCTCGGTCCTAGCCAGCTTTGCGCTGCGGCTGGACCTGGGGCAGCTCTTCCTGGCCTATATCCCCGCAGCCGGGACGATGATCGTTGTCGCCATCATCGTCAAGCCCCTCGTCTACTTCCTGTACGGTCTCTACCGGCGTTACTGGGTGTATGCCAGCACCCGCGAGCTCCTGACGATCAGCGTCGCCACGGCCACGGCGTCGGTGGTGATGGCGCTGACGATCATGCTCATCATTCTCGCCGGCGGCCTGACCAACTTCCCCCGCTCGGTGATCGGGATCGATTGGCTGCTCTCGCTGTTCAGCGTGGGAGGCCTGCGTCTCGCCGTGCGCGTGCTGGCGGAGAGCGGGCAGATCATTCAGAAGGCCGACGGCTTGGCGGGAATGCGCCGGGTGCTCGTGGTGGGGGCCGGCGACGCGGGCGCGCTGGTGGTGCGCGAGATGCAGCGCAACCCTCAGCTCCATATCCTTCCCGTAGCTTTTGTCGACGACGACGCGGAGAAGCAGGGGAAAGACATCCACGGCGTGCGGGTGGCGGGCACCACCCGGCAGCTCGCCTCAGTGATCGAGCGGAGCCGGGTCGATGAAGTGGTGATCGCCATCCCAACCGCCCCGGGAAGCATCGTACGCCAGGTGAGCGACATCTGCCGCTCTCTTGGGATCCCGTTCCGCACTATGCCCGGTGTCTATGACCTCATCGGCGGCAAGGTGAGCGTTAATCGCCTGCGCGAGGTCGACATCGGCGACCTGCTCCGGCGTGAGCCGGCGCGTATCGATGAAGAAGGCGTGGGGCGTGCCTTCACCGGCAAACGCGTTCTGGTGACCGGGGCCGGAGGCTCGATCGGCCTCGAGCTTTGCCGCCAGGTGGGGCGCTGGCACCCCGACCAGCTGGCCCTGCTCGGGCACGGGGAGAACAGCCTCTTCGAAGCTCTGCTCGAGCTCAATGACAACTTGAGCGGGCTCCCCTTGATCCCCTATGTGGCCGATGTGCGCGACGCCGAGCGGCTCGATGCGATCTTCGATGAATTCCGGCCGGAGGTCGTGTTTCACGCTGCGGCCCACAAGCATGTCACCCTCATGGAAGTGAACGTCGAGGAGTCGGTCACCAACAACGTGGTCGGCACGCAGCGCGTGGTGGATGCGGCGCTGCGGGCAGGCACCGACCGGCTGGTGTTGATCTCCACCGACAAGGCCGTCGAGCCGGTGAGCGTGATGGGCGCCACCAAGCGGCTGGCGGAGATGATCGTGCGCGACGCCGCCCTGCGGAGCGGACGGGCTTTTGTCTCGGTGCGCTTCGGCAACGTGCTGGGGAGCCGGGGGAGCATCGTCCCCATTTTCAAGCGCCAGATCGCCCGCGGCGGCCCCATCACGGTGACCCACCCTGAGATGAAGCGCTATTTCATGACGATCCCCGAGGCGGTTCACCTCGTCCTGCAGGCGGCCTCGATGGGGGAAGGGGGAGAAGTCCTCGTGCTGCGCATGGGCGATCAGATCCGGATCGTCGATCTCGCCGAAGACATCATCCGCCTCTCCGGGCTGGAGCCGGGAAAGGATATCGAGATCGTCTACACCGGGATCCGTCCTGGGGAGAAGCTCAGCGAGGCGCTGTGGGACGAAACGATGCACTACCAGCCGACGGACCACCCCGACATCGTCCGGCTGGAAGACGACGGGGCTCTCGAGGGCGAGGCGCTGCAGGGCACCCTCGAGGAGCTCACCCGCCTCGTGCGCGATAGTGATTCCCAGGCGCTGATCGGGCTGCTCAATGAGCGCGTCCCCGGCAGCGTCGTGGGCAGGATGCCCCCGCCCGATCTGATATCGGTGATTTGAGGGATCTCAGAGCATAGAGAGAAACCGGGTTTCATCGAGAAACCCGCTTTCTTCGTGAGTGATGCATCCGTCCTGTGCCTCACGCCGTCCCCCCGTTCGGGCCGCGAGACGGCCGGCGTGTCGCCAACGGGGTCGCGGACATCGTCCCGGAGGGTGTTCGAGAGCACCCCTCGCGAGCGTAGGGGCGAAGCATTCGGCGGCTTCGATCCTGCGTCTCCTGGTACCGACTCGCCGAATGCTTCGTGGGCCCTGGCGGTAAGGACCCCGGCTTGGGTATCGCCAACCTGGGGCGGCCGCGTAGGGGCGTTCAATGGAACGCCCCTACATCACCCAAATCTTTGCTCAAGCGCGTGC
>Ga0209619_10003736_pt1 | contig 10931 bp, 10 predicted proteins | sample Rifsed16ft3_FD_184011 | JGI IMG/M metagenome (GOLD analysis project Ga0209619, IMG submission 184011) | Soil microbial communities from Rifle, Colorado, USA - sediment 16ft 3 (version 2) | ecosystem: Environmental > Terrestrial > Deep subsurface > Rock core/Sediment | place: Rifle, Colorado... | reverse complement strand
CAGGGCTCGTGATGAAGTAGCCGGTACACCACGGCACGACGACGGTGTCCTTGCTCGACACGGTGGCCGAATAGTGAACAGGCCCCAGCGGGCTGGCGCCGGGCGTCTCGTCGTTGGTGCCGTCGCCCTCGGGCGCCACGCCGACGTCGCGACGGCGCTCGCCGCCTACGAGGCGGAGCGCCGGCCCGAGGTCGAGAGCCTGCAGCGCGCGGCGCAGGTGAGCCTCGCGTGGTTCGAGGAGGCCGAGCGCTACCACGGCCGGCTCGCGCCACTGCAGTTCGCGATGAGCCTGCTCACGCGGAGCCTGCGCGTGACGCACGAGAGCCTCCGGGACCGCGACCCGGCGTTCGTCGCGCGCGCGGACCGATGGTTCGCCGCCGGGGCCGCCCGGCAGAGCGGCGTCGCGGTGACGACGACGCCGGCGCCGCCGCCCATGTTCACGCCCCTCCGGCTGCGCGGGCTCGTGCTGCCGAACCGCGTCGTGGTCTCGCCGATGTGCCAGTACTCGGCCGAGGACGGGACGCCCGGCGACTGGCACCTGGTGCACCTCGGCAGCCGCGCCGTCGGCGGCGCCGGCCTGGTGATGACGGAGATGACCGACGTGAGCCGCGAGGGGCGCATCAGCCCCGGCTGCACGGGCATGTACAGGCCCGAGCACGTCCCCGCCTGGCGGCGCATCGTGGACTTCGTCCACGCGCACTCGCCCGCGAAGATCGGGCTGCAGCTCGCGCACGCGGGGCGCAAGGGCTCGACGCGGCGGCTCTGGGAGGGGATCGACGAGCCGCTGCCGACCGGCAACTGGCCGCTGATCGCCGCCTCCGCGATCCCGTACCAGCCGGGGAGCCAGGTGCCGCGGGCGATGGACCGGCGCGACATGGACGCGGTCCGGGACGACTTCGTCCGCGCGGCGCGCATGGCGGAGGAGGCGGGCTTCGACCTGCTCGAGCTGCACTTCGCCCACGGCTACCTGCTCGCGAGCTTCCTGTCGCCGCTCACGAACCGCCGCACCGACGCCTATGGCGGCCCGCTCGCCAACCGCGCGCGCTGGCCCCTCGAGGTCTTCGACGCCGTCCGCGCGGCGTGGCCGGCGGCGAAGCCGGTGGCGGTGCGGATCTCGGCCACCGACTGGGCCGAGGGCGGCACGACGCCGGAGGAGGCCGTCGAGCTCGCGCGAATGCTCGCGGCGCACGGCTGCGACGTCGTGGACGTCTCGGCGGGCCAGACCGTGCCCGAGCAGCGGCCCGTGTACGGGCGCCTCTACCAGACGCCGTTCGCCGACCGCATCCGTCACGAGGCCGGGATCGCGACGATGACCGTCGGCAACATCGGCTCGTACGCGGACGTCAACTCGATCCTCGCCGCCGGGCGCGCCGACCTCTGCGTGCTCGCGCGCGCGCACCTCTACGACCCCTACTGGACGCGCCACGCCGCCTGGGGGCAGGGCCTCGACGTGCCGTGGCCGGACCAGTACGTCTCCGTGAAGGGCTTCACCCCCCGGCTGCGCTGAGGCGCGACGGCGCCAGAGGAGCGACACGCCATGGACTGGACCGGACTGGGCGACGAGGCGATCGACCTCCTGCGCCGCTACCTCACGATCGACACGACCAACCCGCCCGGCGGCGAGATCGCGGGCGCCCGCTTCCTCGCGGAGGTCCTCGCGCGCGAGGGCCTCGCGAGCGAGATCGCCGAGTCGGCGCCCGGGCGCGCGAGCCTCGTCGCGCGCCTGCCGGGCGACGGCGCGCTCGGCGGCGTCGTGCTCCACCACCACATCGACGTCGTCTACGCCGACCGCCGCTACTGGTCGGTCGACCCCTTCGCGGGCGAGGTCCGCGACGGGTTCCTCTACGGGCGCGGCGCGCTCGACATGAAGGGGATCGGCGTGCTGCAGCTCGCGGCCGTGCTCGCCCTCAAGCGGTCCGGCACGCCCCTCACGCGGGACGTGATCTTCCTGGCCACGGCGGACGAGGAGGCGGGCAGCGCCTTCGGCGCCGCCTGGGTCGCGGCCGAGCGGCGCCACTGGCTGGCGGGCGCCGAGTACGCGCTGTCCGAGTTCGGCGGGATCATCACCGACGCGCGCTGGAGGACGGCGGTGGGCGCGATCCACGTCTCCGAGAAGACCGCCCTGGCGCTGCGGCTCACCGCGCGGGGCGAGCCCGGGCACGGCTCGATGCCGTGGCCCGACACCGCGCCCCACCGCCTGATCCGCGCCCTCGCGCGCCTGCTCGCCGCCGAGCGCGCGCCGCGCGTGCTGCCGGAGGTCCGGGAGTACTTCCGCCTGCTCGCCCGGGCGCTCCCGTCCGACGCGGCGGCCGGGCTCGACGATGTGGAGCGCGCGCTCGGCGACCCCGCCTTCCGGGCGCGCTTCCTCCAGAGCCGGCACTGGGCGGCGCTGGTCCGGACGACCTTCGCGGTGACGATGCTCCACGGCAGCGAGAAGCGCAACGTCATCCCGCCCGAGGCGACCGCGGACATCGACTGCCGCATGCTCGCCGGCGACGACCCCGAGGAGATCCGCGGCTGGGTGGAGCGGACGATCGGGGACGGGCAGGTGCGGGTCGAGATCACGAAGCCGCCCTGCCTGCCGAACCTCTCGCCGCCCGACACCGCGCTCTACAAGGCCCTCGACGCGGCGCTGCGGCGGCGACGGCCGGACGCGGTGGTGGTCCCCGAGATCCTGGTGGCCTTCACCGACAACTGGGTCTTTCGCCGCTCGGGGCTCCACGCCTACGGCTTCAGCCCCTTCGTGGTGGACGAGGGCGAGCTGCGGCGCATCCACGGCAACGACGAGCGCGTGTCGCTCGACAACGTGCGCGCCGGCGCCCGCGCGTACACGGAGATGCTGCTGGACTTCGCGGGCGCCTGAGCATCGCCCGCCCGGCGCTCACGATCCGCCGCGCCACCCGGCGCGACGTCCCGGCGATCCTCGGCCTGATCCGCGGCCTGCCCGCCGGTCCCGTGTTCGCACCAGCGAATTGAGGCGTCCGCCCCATTGTCGCGTGAAGTGAATTCACTTAGATCTTCGGCATGGCGCAGGTGTCCGCGCGGGGCGTGGCGACGCGGCGGCGGCTGCTGGAGGCCGCCGCGGCCGACCTGGTCGCCCGCGGCGGCACGGCCGAGGTGGCGTCGATCGCCGCCCGCGTCGGGGTCTCCCCGGGGCTGATCTACCGGCACTTCGGCTCCAAGGCGGGGCTCCTCGCCGCGGTCGTCGAGGACTTCTACGACCGGCTCGACGCCGCGGTGTTCGCCGTCGACCCCGCGCCCGGCGGCGACTGGGCCACGCGCGAGCGGATCCGGGTGGAGCGCGACGTCGCCTTCCACTACGCGGAGCCGCTCGCGCCCGTCGTCCTGGGCCGCCTCGGCCGGGAGCCCGAGGTCGCCGCCGTCGAGGCGCGCTCGATCGCGCGCGAGATCGAGCTGGCGGCCCGGAACCTCGCGCGGGGCCAGCGGAGCGGCGCGCTCCCCGCGGACCTCGATCCGGGCCTGACCGGGGCGATGGTGCTGGGCGGCATCCGCCAGGCGCTCGGCGCGGTGCTGAGCCGTCCCGAGCCGCCGCCCCCGGCGGTGGTGGCCGAGGCGCTCTGGCGCTTCGTCGCCGCCGCCGTGCGCTGCGCCCCGGCCGGCGCGAGGCGGGCGCCCGCGTGACGAAGCCGGGCAGGAGGGCGAGGACATGGCGAGGCGCGGGAGCGATGCGGAGGCCAGCATGACGCAGGGGCAGAGCCACTCGGGGATCCCGCTCAAGCCCGTCTACACGCCCGCCGACACCGCCGGACTCGACTACGCCGTCCGGCTGGGCGATCCCGGCACCTACCCGTACACGCGCGGCCGGCGGCCCGCCAGCGCCGGCGGCGGGGGCTGGATCCAGCACGAGCTGTCGGGCGAGGGCGCCGCGCGGCGCTCGAACGAGCAGTTCCGCTACCTGATCGCCCACGGCGCGACGGGCGTGGACGTGATCGGCGACACGCCGACGATGGCGTGGCTGGACCCCGACCACCCGACCGCGCGCCACGCGATCGGCACGCAGGGAGTCTCCGTCTGCCACCTCGGCGACTACCGCGACCTCTACGAGGGGCTCCCGCTCGACCGGATCACCCTCTCGCACTCGCTGCCGGCGCCGTTCGCGATCGCGGGCCTCTACCTCGTCGCGCGCGAGCGGGGGGTGGACCCGGCGGGGCTGCGCGGCTCGACGATCCAGGTGCCGTTCTACTGCGAGGACTGCAGCTACGCGACCCACATGCCGTTCGCGCTGCGGCTGCGCCTGGCGGCGGACTCGATCGAGTTCGCGGCGCGCGAGATGCCGCGGTTCCACGCTTTCCTGGAGGACACCTACTACATCAGCGACGGCGGGCTCGACGCGGTGGAGGAGATGGCGCTCGGCTTCGTCGAGATCCGCTACCTCGTGCGCGAGCTGCTGCGCCGCGGGGTGGCGATCGACCGCTTCGCCCCCCGCATCGCGATCCTCGTCAACTGCCGCATGGACGTCTTCGAGGAGATCGCCAAGATCCGCGCCACCCGCCGGATCTTCGCCCGGATGATGCGCGACGAGTTCGGCGCGCGCGACCCGCGCTCGCTGGCCGTCAACGTCACCTCCCACACCTCGGGGCTCACGCTGACCGCCCAGCAGCCGGTCAACAACATCGTGCGCGGCGCCGTGCAGGCGCTCGCGCTGGCGCTCGCCGGCGTGCAGGCGATCGAGATCTCGGCCTTCGACGAGGCGTTCCGCACGCCGAGCCCGGAGGCCCACCTGGTCGCGCTCCGCACCCAGCAGACGATCCAGGTCGAGACCGGCGTGACGAAGGTCGCCGACCCGCTCGGCGGCGCCTACTACGTCGAGGCGCTCACCGACGAGATGGAGCGCCGGATCGTCGAGCTGGCGGCGCGCATCGAGGCCAAGGGCGATCCCGGCGCCCTCTGCGACGGCGGCTGGTTCCGCACGCTCTTCCAGAACGCGATGGAGCGCCATGCCCGCGAGCTGCGCGAGGGGCGGCTCGGCCAGGTCGGCGTGAACGTCCACCGCATGGCCGACGCGGACGACACGCTCCTGCGCGAGGTCGCCGAGCGGAAGTTCGAGCCGTGCCGCGAGCGCGTGGACGAGCTGCGCGAGCTGCGGCGCGCGCGCGACGCCGAGCGGGTGCGGGCGACGCTCGGCGAGCTGCGGCGCGTGGCGGCCGCGAAGACCGGCAGCCTGATGACGCCGCTGGTGGCCGCGTTCGCGGCCGGCGCCACGATGGGCGAGATCACCGGCGTCATGCGCATGGGCTACGGCGTGCCCTACGACCCGCTCGGGCACACGGAGGCGCCGGTGTGAGGCCGCTCCGGGTCCTGATCGGGACGCTCGGCCTCGACCAGCACGAGGTCGGCGCCATCGCGGTCGCGCGCCAGCTCCGCGACGCCGGCATGGAGGTCGTCTACCTCGGTCGGTTCAACCTGCCGCCCGCGATCGTCAAGGCGGCGGTGGACGAGACGGTGGACGTGATCGGGCTCTCCTGCCACTCGTGGGAGTACCTCTACTACGTGGACGAGCTGCTCGGGCTCCTGCGCGAGCGCGGGCTCGACATCCCGGTCGTCCTCGGGGGCTCGGTGATCACCGCGGCCGACGCCCGCGCGCTCGAGGCCAAGGGCGTCGCCGCGACGTTCGGCCCCACGACGGTCGCCGAGGAGATCCCGGAGGCGATCCGGCGCCTCGGCGCCGCGCGCGCCGGCTAGAGCGCGAGCAGCTCGTGGCGGAGCGCCTCGTCGTCGCGCAGGCGCGCCGCCGGGCCGCTGAAGCGGATCGCGCCCTTCTCGAGGACGTAGACCCGGTCGGCCAGCTCGAGCGAGAACGCCACGTTCTGCTCGGCGAGCAGGATCGTGAGGCCCTCGCGCCGGAGGCGCGCGATCTGGTCGCGGAGGTGGTCGACGACGAGGGGCGCGAGCCCCTCCGAGGGCTCGTCGAGCAGCAGCAGCTCGGGGCTGCCCATGAGGGTGCGGGCGATCGTGAGCATCTGCTGCTCGCCGCCCGAGAGGAACCCGCCCTGGCGCCCCGTCAGCTCGCCGAGCTTCGGGAACAGGTCGAAGACGCGCTCGATGCTGAACCCGCCCGCCCCGCCCCGCGCCGCGCGCACCGCCACGTCGAGGTTCTCCCAGACCGTGAGGTCGGCGAAGATGCGCCGGTCCTCGGGCACGAAGCCGAGGCCGGCGCGCGCCACGCGGTACGGGGGCCAGCCCGTGATGTCGCTGCCCTTCCACAGCACGCGGCCGGCGTTGGGCGGCGTGAGGCCCATGATCGAGCGCATCGTCGTCGTCTTGCCGACGCCGTTGCGGCCGAGCAGGCACACGCACTCGCCGGCGTGGACCTCGATGGACACGCCGAAGAGCACGCGGGAGAGCCCGTACGCCGTGTGGACGTCGCGCACCTCGAGGACCGGCGCGGTCCCGCTCACCGCCGCTCCCCCAGGTAGACGCGGCGCACCTCGGGGTCGCTCCGGACCTCGGCGGGGGCGCCCTCGGCGATCACGTGGCCCTGGTGGAGCACCGTGATCCGCTGGGCGATCGAGAAGACCACGTCCATGTCGTGCTCGGTGAAGAGCAGCGTGAGGTCGCGCTCGCGGGCGATCCGGCTGATGAGGCGGATCGTCTCGTGGGTCTCGGTGGCCGACATGCCGGCCGTCGGCTCGTCGAGCAGCAGGAGCTTCGGCTCGCTCGCCAGCGCGATGCCCAGCTCGAGCTGCTTCTGGGCGCCGTGCGAGAGGAACCCGCTCATCTCGCCCGCGCGCTCCAGCAGGCCGAGCGAGGCCAGCAGCGCCTCGGCCTCGTCGCGGTACAGGCGGTCCACGCGGCTCAGGAGGTCGAGGCCGCGGCCGCGGTGCGAGATGAACGCCGCCTGCACGTTCTGGAACACGCTGAGCCGGGGGAAGATGTTGGTGCGCTGGAACGAGCGGCCCATCCCGAGGCGGCACACCTGGTGAGGCGGCAGGCCCGTGATGTCGCGGCCCTCCAGGAGCACCGCGCCCGCGTCGGGGCGGAGGTGGCCCGTGACCAGGTTGAAGAGCGTGGTCTTGCCGGCGCCGTTCGGGCCGATGATCGCGGCGATCTCGCCGCGGGCGACGGCGAGGCTCACGCCGGCGACGGCCTGGAAGCCGTCGAAGGCCTTCTGGACGCCGCGGACCTCAAGCACGCCGGAGCCCCGCGAGGCGCCGGCAGCCGGCGTCGAGGGCGCCGACGATGCCGCCGGGAAACGCGAACAGGAGCACGATCAGGATCGTGCCGAGCACGAACGGCCAGTACTCGGTGTAGGACGTGATCTGCTGGTTCAGCACGAGCAGCACGAGCGCGCCGACGGCGGGGCCGTAGAAGTAGCCCATGCCGCCGAGGATCGTCATGATCAGGACCTCCGAGGACTTCGTCCAGTAGACGAAGTCGGGGAACACGCCGCGGTTGAAGATCCCAAAGAGCGCGCCCGCGAGGCCCGCGAACGCCCCCGAGAGCACGAAGGCGAGCAGCTCCCAGCGCCGGACGTGCACGCCGATGAACTCCGCGCGCTCGGGGTTCTCCCGGATCGTCGTGAGGATGCGGCCGAACGGCGAGCCGACGATGCGGCGGAGGAGCCAGAAGCACAGGGCCACCACCACCACCGTGAGCAGGTGGAAGTGGTCGCTGGTGCGCAGGTCGCCGACGACCGGCAGCCGCTCCATCCACGCGAGGTCCGGGTAGGGGATCTCGGGCATGCCCTGCTCGCCGCCCGTCACGTCGTTCCACTTGAAGCAGATCGCCCAGACGATCTGGGCGAAGGCGAGCGTCAGCATCGCGAAGTAGATCTTCGTCAGGCGCACGCAGAAGAAGCCGAAAACGAGCGCGCAGAGGCCCGCGAGCACGCCCGCGGCCGGGAACGCGAGCAGGAACGCCACGCCGGCCTTCTTCATGAGCAGGCCCGTGGTGTACGCGCCCACGCCGAAGTAGGCGGCGTGGCCGAACGAGACGAGGCCGGTGTAGCCGAGCAGGAGGTTCAGGCTCACCGCGAACAGCGCCATGATCGCGACGTCGGTGGCGACGAAGGTGTAGAAGCGCGAGCCCACGAGCGGGACCGCGAGCGCGGCGACCGCCGCCAGGAGTCCCCACGGCGCGCGGCGGAGCGCGCTCATGTCTTGAGCGGGCGGCCGAGCAGGCCCCAGGGCCGGAGGATCAGGACGACCGCCATCAGGGCGAAGACCGAGAAGATCGAGAAGCGGGGGAAGATCAGGATGCCGAACGACAGGACCTGGCCGTAGATGAGCGCGCCGAGGAACGTGCCCCAGAAGGAGCCGAGGCCGCCGATGACGACGACGATGAACGCCTCGACGATGATCTCGACGTCCATGCCGGGCACGATCGCCTTCACGGGCGTCACCAGCGCGCCGCCGAGCCCGGCGAGGAACGAGCCGAGGACGAAGACGCCGGTGTAGAGGCCGCTCACGTTGACGCCCAGGGCCCCGAGCATCTCGCGGTCGAGCGCCGCGGCGCGGATGAACCGGCCCCGGCGCGTGCGCGTGAGGGCGAGCCAGAACAGGAGCGCGATCGCCGGGCCGAGCAGCAGGATGAAGAGGTTGTAGTAGGGGATCGTCGTGCCGAAGAAGCGGAAGGCGCCGGCGAGCCCCGGCGGCCGCGACACGGAGAGCTGCCCGGTGCCCCACAGGACCTTCGCGGCGTCGGACAGGATCAGCACGAGCGCGTAGGTGAAGAGGAGCTGGTACAGCTCCTCCTTGTCGTAGAGGTGGCGCAGCAGCAGCCGCTCGACGACGCCGCCGAGCACGGCGACGCCGACGGCCGCGCCGAGCGCGGCCCACCAGAAGCTCGACGGCTCGCGTCCGAGCCACCGCACGACCTGGAACGCCATGTAGGCGCCGAGCATGTAGAAGGATCCGTGGGCGAAGTTGAGCACGCGAAGCACGCCGAAGATCAGCGTCAGCCCCGAGGCGATGAGAAAGAGGAACATCGCCGCGGTGAGCCCGCTGAGCGCCTGCGCGAAGAGGAACGAGGGATCCGGCACGTGATGGAGAGGCTGGCGGCGCGGAGGCCTCGGGCGCCTCCGCGCCGCCGGACGGGACTAGTCCATGAACTTCGTGGGATCCACGTACGTGACGGGTCGCAGGATCGCGAACGGGTACTTCGGATCCCTCGTGGTCTTGCCGTAGAGCTGCCCGCGGTTGGCCTGGTGGTCCTTCTCGCGGATCGTGAGCTTGCCCGCGGGCGTGTCGACCGACAGGCCGAGGAGCGCCTTCGCGACCGCGTCGGACTTCGTGCTGCCGGCCTTCTTGATCGCCTCGGCGAGGAACTGCATGCCGATGTACCCCTGGATCGACCACGAGGACGGATACTCGCTCTTCAGGAACTTGGAGAGGCGCGCGATGAACGCCTTGTGCGCCGGCGGCGCGTCGGGCCAGTAGAAGGCGTCGTACGTGTTGCCCCAGATCCCGAACGGGTAGTCGGCGCCCATCGCCGACGTCGTCTCCTGGCAGCCGCCCTCGCCGGCGTCGAAGAAGTTGTACTTGAGCGCGTCGAAGTAGCCGAGCGGCTTGGCCTGCTTGGCGAAGTTCACGAAGTGCCCGCCCCAGAGCGACGAGAACGCCGCGTCCGGCTTCTTCGCCAGCTGGGCGTTGATGAACGGCGTGTAATCCGCCTCGCCGAGCTTCGGCCACTGCTGGTCGACGATCTCCATCTGCGGGGCGATCTTCTTCAGGTGCTCGACGAACGCCCGGGTCACGTCCTGGCCGTAGGCGTAGTCGGGGCTGATCGTGGCGATCCGCTTGACGGGCCACTTGGCGATGATCTCGGCCGCGCTCCGCCCCTCCATGGTCGTGTTCGCCGCCACGCGGAAGACGTAGGGATGCAGGTTCTCCTTCGCCGTGAGCTGGTCGGTCTTCGGGATCGGCGCGATGAAGACGATCTTGTTCTCCTTCGCGACGACCGAGACCGCCGGGCCTTCGGCGGACGTCAGCGTGCCGACCAGGAAATCGACGCCGTCCTTGAGGATCAGCTCGCGGGACACCCGGACCGCCTCGTCCGGCTTGCCCTTGGTGTCGCGCGCGAGCAGCTCGAGCTTGCGCCCGAGCACGCCGCCCCTGGCGTTGATCTCCTCGACGAACATCTCGGCGCCCTTGAGGGCGGGGGTGCCGAAGAGCGCGCCGGGGCCGGAGAGGATCATCGGGAAGCCGACCTTGATCGGCTTCTGGGCCTCGGCGCCCGGGGGCAGCGCGAGCGCGAGCAGCAGGAGCGGCAGCAAAATCAGGAGCAGGCGGCGGTGCATGGAGACCTCCTTGGGCGATGTGCGGTTAGGCGTCAGAACACCGGCCGGCCCGGGGTCGTGGTCCGGATCCGGTAGAGCGACGTCGAGGCCGTGATGAACAGCGACCGGTAGTCGTCGTCGCCCCAGGCGAAGTTGGCGGTGCGCTCGGGCACCTCGATGACCTCGAGCAGGCCGGCGTCGGGGTCGAACACGTGGATGCCGCCGGGGCCGCAGCAGTACACGTTGCCCGCGGCGTCGAGCTTCATGCCGTCGGGCGCGCCGGGCTGGTCGCCCTTCGTCTCGGCCCAGAGGCGGCCTCCGCGGAGCCCGCCGTCCGGCGCGACGTCGAAGACCCGGATGTGCTGGCGCGCGGTGTCGTTGACGAACAGGCGCCGCTCGTCGAGCGAGAAGCAGAGGCCGTTCGGGCGCTCGAAGTCGTCCACGAGCAGCTCGGGGGCGCCCGGGTCGGGCCCGACGCGGTAGACGCCCTGGAACGGGAGCTCCTGGGGCCGCTCGACGCCGTAGTACTTGGCGCGGCCGTAGGGCGGGTCGCTGAAGTAGATCGCGCCGTCGCTCCGGCAGACGACGTCGTTGGGGCTGTTGAGCTGCTTGCCCCGCCAGTGGCTCGCCAGCGGCACGATGCTGCCGTCGGGCTCCGTGCGCGTCAGCCGGCTCGTGGCGTGCTCGCACGCGA
>Ga0209619_10003729_pt1 | contig 10943 bp, 8 predicted proteins | sample Rifsed16ft3_FD_184011 | JGI IMG/M metagenome (GOLD analysis project Ga0209619, IMG submission 184011) | Soil microbial communities from Rifle, Colorado, USA - sediment 16ft 3 (version 2) | ecosystem: Environmental > Terrestrial > Deep subsurface > Rock core/Sediment | place: Rifle, Colorado... | reverse complement strand
CGAGGCCCGCCTGCAAGTGGAATTGCGGCAGTGGCTCCTGAGCCCGGTTGCCCAGCTCGATGCCGCCGAGAGGGCGTTGGTCGCGAAGCAGACGTTGCATCTGTCTCCCGGTGGCGCAGGAGTCCAGATGATGCGGGATGAGTATGAGTCGGGCTTGCATCTGCTGTTCTGGGTCTCCGGCTTCGTCTTGTTGATCGCCTGCGCCAACGTCGCGAATCTCATGCTGGTGCGGGCGGCGAGCCGCCGGCAGCAGATTTCCCTTCGCACCGCCCTGGGCGCGTCGCGCTCGCGGCAGGTCGTGCAAGTGCTGATCGAGAGCACTTCCCTGGCCCTTCTCGGCGGGATCGTGGGGGTCGCCTTCGCGTTTTGGGGGACGAGCCTGATCCTGCAGCTCGCATTCCAGAACGAGCCGGTGGCGATCAGTCCCATGCCTTCGCTGCCGGTGCTGGGTTTCACGTTCGCTGTTTGCCTGCTCACGGGAATTCTCTTCGGCATCGCGCCGGCGTGGTTGATGGCTCGGGTGGACCCGGCCGACGCCTTGCGAGGGGCCCACCGCGCAACGACGAGTTCCGGCGGCTGGACGCAGAAGTCCCTCGTCGTCGCCCAGGCGGCGTTGTCGCTGGTTCTCTTGTGTGCCGCGGGACTTCTGACCCAGAGCCTTCGAAACATGCGGCATCAGGATTTCGGGTTCCAGGTCGCGAACCGTTTCATCCTCCATATGGATCCTCAGATGGCCGGATATCGTGTGGAGGAGCTGCCTTCGTTCTACCGACAGCTTCGTGACGGCCTCAAGGCGATTCCCGGCGTGAGTCGCGCGAGTTTCGCGCTCTACAGCCCCATGGAAGGCGATAACTGGGGCGAGACCGTTTACATCGAGGGGCAGCCGCCGCCCCCACCGGGGAGCAACGAGAACAACGCGTCCTGGTTACGGGTCAGTGATGGTTACTTCGAAACCATCGGTACGAGGATCGTGAGGGGCCGGGGAATCACGGAGCAGGATACGGCCAGCTCAAGGAACGTCGCCGTGGTGAACCAGACATTCGCCAGGAAGTTCTTCAAGGACGACGATCCGATCGGAAAACACTTCGGAGACCTCGACCAGAAGTACGCGGGAAACTTCGAGATTGTCGGCGTCACCGAGGACACGCAATACCGGGAAGCGACGAGACAGATTCCACCCACCTTTTTCCTACCCGAGGCGCAGCAGGTCGCGTACCAAGACCCGCGTTTCAAGGCGTTCGAGGACCGTTCTCACTATCTGAGCGCCGTGGTGATCCTGACCGAGGGCGCCCTACCCGGCTTGGAGCCCCAGGTCCGGCGCGCCCTGGCGCAGGTCAACCCGGACCTGGCGGTGATTGATTTCACAAGCTTCGCCGCCCAGGTGGACGGGAATTTTGCGCAGCAGGCGATGCTCGCGAAACTTACGTCTGTCTTCGGCCTCCTGGCTCTGGTGTTGGCGTCCGTTGGGCTCTATGGCGTGACCGCCTATTCGGTGGAACGCCGCACTGGCGAGATCGGGATCCGCATGGCGCTGGGCGCGGACGCGCCGAGGGTTTTGAGGCTCGTTCTGCAGGGTGCGTTCGCCCAGATTGGAATCGGGCTTCTGATCGGCGTTCCGGCGACCATCGCGACGGGATACGCGATGACCACACAGTTGTTTGGAGTGAAGCCCTATTCCCCGGGGATCTTGCTGGTCACGACCATGGTTTTGAGCCTGGCCGCCCTCGTCGCCGCGCTCGTGCCCGCTCGCAGAGCGGCGGCCCTGGAGGCGATTCGCGCGTTGCGAACGGAGTGAGTGGATCTCCCTTGCCCTCGGGATCGCTCGCGATGAGCTAACACCGCGCGACTCGCATGCGGAAGACAATCTCCGCTCCGCTCTCGCACAGATCGAGAATGTGCTGGGCGACCTGGAGCAACGAGTCGACACCAAAGCGGCCGAAGAGAGTTCGTGAATTGCCTGGCGGTCCGGGCTCTCCAGAACATCTGCGAGCGGGAGAGAAAACCCGATCTCGTCCTCGAGATGGACGAGCAAGTTCTCCTGACCATGGTGGGGAAGTGCAGTTCCGGAATAGGCCCGGGTCGCATGCGGCTATCTCCTCGGAACCTTGGGTCCTGGTTTCCCCTCGAGCCCGCCGCGGACGAGGCGGCCGAGAAACTTCACGAATGCCTTGATGTCCTGGCGGACGCTGGCGTCTTCGAGCGCCGCCATATAGTCGCTGCGGCGCTCGACCGGGATCACGGTCCACGGGTAGCCGCCCGCGGCGAGCATCACGTTCATCAGGAACCGTCCCATACGCCCGTTGCCGTCGAAATAGGGATGGACGTAGACGAACACGAAGTGTCCGAGCACGACCCGCACGGCCGGTTCGTTTTCTTCCCTGAGAAGCTCGAATAGCGCCGGCATCAGGTCGCGCACGGCCTCGTGTGGCGGCGGCACATGCATCGATCGGCGGATATAGACAAGACCGTCGCGGTATCCGGCGAGGTCTCCGGGTCTAATGATGCCCGCAGTGACGCTCGGCGCAAAGAGCTGCCGGTACCATGCCGAATGGGCGCGATCGGCAACGTCGCCGGGGTTCTCCCCCCGGAGGACTCTTCTGACGCTCTCCTTGACTGCTTGGAACGCATCGAAGTACCCCCGTGCGGCAAGGGCGTCCCGACGCCTGGCGTCGTCCTCGTTTTGATCGGGGCTCCACGCGCCACTGCGCACGCGCTCGATGAGATCAGCGCTCACGCGGTAGCCTTCGATCGAAAGGGAATGGTACGCATCCGTAACGTAGACTTCCTCCACGCGCTTCATGTACGCCGCGGCGGCGACGGACCGCCTTGGCGATCGAGGGAAATTGATGAGGACGTCCTCCCGCATTTGGTGCCACATCAGGCGAATGCGGGTCAGGTAAGGGGAAAGCTCGCGCGCGGCCAGCGCAAAGGGCGTCGACTGCTCGAAAGGATCTTCTACGCGCACGACGTATCCGGCGGCGCTCATGCTTCCTGCAATCTCATCAGCGATGGTCTTTCTCCCGATATTGCGGAACGCGCCAGCCAGCCGACCGGCCACGACACTCCTTCCGCCCTCGAGGAGTATCGGGAGGACCTCGGACGCGCTCCGGACCATTGCGAGCGCGGCGCGGGCGTCGATGGCATTGGCGCGGAACAGGGCGGGCCCGGCAAACACGAGGGCGGCCGGCAGTGAGTAGACGCGCATTCCTCGGAGCCCCTGTCGCACTCGGGTATCGGGGAGCGCCGCCCGGACGTCGAAGAGCGAGGTGTCATGGGGCAGCGCCGCCGGCTTGTTGCCCCCCTTGGGAGTGCGGACGAGGAGCTGACGCGGGACGGTCCAGTTCCCGGCATGGAGGCACAAGGACTGCTCCGGCGACAGACACCAGTCCGCGCCGAATCGCTCATTCAGATAAGCGGCGAAAAAATCCCAGAACGAGGCATACCAGGACGTGCTGTCTCCGGCCGCCTGCTCCGGTTGCCGCTGGACGTACCAACCTTTCATGACTTCCCGCAGGAAGCCGTTCTTGAGTAGGCGCTCACGGTGCGTTCGGCTCAGATCGCTCGATCGGATCGCGACGACGCCCTTGTTTCGAAGCTCTTTCAGCGCTTCAAGAGAGTCGGCAAGCTTTTGAGACGGGCTGGCCATTTCGAGACACCTGGTCGTACTTCTATTAGGTTATTCCGTCACACTCATACCAGGGATTTGAGCAGCACCTAGATAAGGTTATTCGGTTGTATACAAAGTAGGTTATAATGTCAAGTCGCGTAGGGGGGACATGGCGAAGATTCTGGTCAGAGGGTCGACCTCGTATAGTCCGCTCTGTCATGGACGAGTTCAATTCCCCCGCCTGGTTCCGGCGTCTCTACTCCGTTGGGAGCTCACCAGGCAAGAACTTCGCCGTCCTGGAGCAGGTCGAGAGCCGAGCGGCCCCTGCTCGAAAGCTCCGCCCCCTGCTGGAAAGCTACGCGAGGATCTCGCTCACGACCCGAAGCGGGCTCGACGCCGGTCAGCTTGGCCTGAAGGCCCTGGAGGTCGTAGGTGAACCGCTCGTGGTCGATGCCGAACAGGTGCAGGAGCGTGGCCTGGAAGTCTCTGATGTGCACCGGGTCTTTAATAATGTTGTAGGAGAACTCGTCGGTTTCGCCATGGACGACGCCGCCCTTGATGCCGCCGCCCGCCATCCAGAGGCTGAAGCAGCGCGGGTGATGGTCGCGGCCGTAGTCGGTCGGAGTGAGCTTGCCCTGGGAGTAGATCGTTCTCCCGAACTCGCCGCCCCAGAGGACGAGGGTGTCTTCGAAGAGGCCTCGCTCTTTGAGATCCTGGACGAGGGCAAAGGAGGCGCGGTCGACGTCTCTCGCCTGGGCGGGAAGGACTTCGGGCGCGAACTTTCAACGAATTCATTCTAGGCAGTTGAGGCAAGTTTGGGAATGTTAGGGAAAGCCTGGCGGACCCTGGACAATGGCGCTGTCCTGGCGGAACGCTTAAGATTCCACTTCCGACATCCCGCGTAAGTCGGTCGAGGGCACATGCGAACCCTACGGCAGGATCTCCGCTACGCCCTACGGGCGCTCGCGAAGAGCCCCGGCTTTGCCACTGCGGCGGTCATCTCGCTCGCGCTCGGGATTGGCGCCAACACCACTATCTTCACCCTGATCAACGCGGTGTTCCTGAACCCGCTTCCGGTGGAGCGGCCGAGCGAGCTCCTCGCGGTCCTCACCGTTGACGCCAACAATCCCGGCGTTTGGACCGTGTCGTACCCGAACTACAAGGACCTGCGGGACAAGAACGACGTCTTCAGCGACCTGGCAGCCTATTCGTTCCCGAACCCAGCTTCGATGCTCGCCCGAGGGGATGAGCCCGAACAGATCATGATCGAGTTCGTCACCGGCAATTACTTCGACGTCCTCGGGCTGAAACCTGCGCTCGGTCGGTTCTTCCTCCCCGAGGAGGGCGAGACGCCGGGAGCTCATCCGGTGGTCGTGATCGGGTACGGCTTCTGGACGCGGCGGTTCGGCCGCGACCCAAAGGTGCTGGGTTCGACCTTCGGTCTGAATGGCCGCCAGTTCACGGTCGTCGGCGTGGCGCCCGAACGCTTCAGAGGCCTGACCGTGGTCTTTGGACCCGACCTCTGGGTTCCGGCGATGATGCAGGACGTGGCCGCGGCCCGGTTCCGCGACTTCTTCAACGACCGGCGTGCGCTTTTCTTCAGTGTGTTCGGTCGGCTTCGTGCCGGAGCGAGCCTGGAGCAGGCCACCGCGAACGTCAAGACGATTGCCGATGCGCTGGCGCAGGAGTATCCGGTGCCCAATCGAGGACGCTCGGCCAAGACGCTGCCTCTCACCGAAGCGACCCTCTTTCCCGGCATGCGGCAGGGGCTCGTCCTGGGCGGCGCAGTCCTCATGGTCATCGTAGGGCTCGTGCTTCTGATCGCTTGCTCCAATGTCGCCAATCTGATGGTCGCCAGGGCCGTGGCACGGCAGAAGGAGATCGCGATTCGCCTGTCGATGGGAGCTGGGCGGTGGCGGCTCGTGCGACAGCTCCTCACCGAGAGCGTCCTTCTCGGTCTCATGGCGGGCCTCGTCGGTTTGATCGTGGCGTTCCTGGGGCGCGACTTCATCTTGTCCTTCCGCCCCGCGTTTATCGCGAACAACACCTTCGAGCTGACGCTCGATGCCCGCGTCTTCGGCTTCGCCCTCCTGATCTCTCTGGCGACGGGACTCCTTTTCGGTCTCGTGCCGGCGCTTTCGGCTTCCCGCTTCAGCGTGGTCGATGCACTCAAGCAAGAGTCGAGAACCGTCGGGCACGCACATCGACGGGTCAGCCTTCGAAACGCGCTGGTGGTCGTCCAGGTGGCACTCTCGATTGTCTCTCTGGTGGCGGCGGGACTCTTCATGCGCAGCTCGACCCGCGCCCACGAGCTCGACCCCGGTTTCGAGACTCGAAGGCTCGGCGTCATGATCGTAAATCCAGGCCAGGGCGGGTACGACCAGGCCCGAGCGGAGCAGTTTTACGATGCCGTGCTGGAGCGAGTGGGCGGAATCCCGGGACTTCGGTCGGCCTCCTGGGCCAGTAACCTCCCCCTCTTCGGCGGGTTGTCGCGAAGCATCTTTCCCGAGGGGCTTCAGAACCAGGAGCGGGAAGAAGGGGTGCTGGTCCAGACCAACATCGTGGATCTGGGGTTCTTCGAGACCTTCGACGTTGCGCTTCTCCTGGGCCGAGACTTCTCTTCCGCCGACCGAAGGGACTCAATCCCGGTCGCGGTCATCAACGAGAAGATGGCGCAGCAGTTCTGGCCCGGCGAGAATGCCATCGGAAAACGATTTCGAATGTACGGTAACGACTTCTTTCAGGAGGTGATCGGCATCGTCGAGACCACCAAGATCGGAACCCTGGGCGAGGACCCGCAGTCGTGCGCCTATCTGCCACTCGAGCAGAACTACTCCGATGCCATGACGCTTTATCTGCGCACGGAAGGAGATCCCCCCCCGGTGATGACTGCCGCTCAGCGTGAGGTGCGCGCGATGGATCCGTTGGTTCCCGTCATCAATCCCCTGACGGTGGGAGAGGTGATGGACCAGTCCCTGTTCGCGCCGAAGCTCGCCGCCGGGCTCCTCGGCGTCATGGGCGTCATGGCGCTCGCCCTCGCCTCGGTGGGGCTCTACGGGGTTTTGGCCTTCAGGGTCACCCAGCGCTTCCAGGAGATCGGATTGCGGATGTCTCTTGGAGCCCGCCGCTCGGACGTGCTCTGGATGGTTCTGACGAACGCGATGATGCTCGTCGCCGTGGGTGTCGGGATCGGTCTGGCCGCGGCGTTCGCCGTCTCTCGCGTGGTGAAGGGATTGCTCTTCGGCATCAGCGCCACCGACCCCGCGACGTTCCTCGGGGTCACGCTGGTGCTGACGGCAGTGGCCCTCGTGGCGAGCTCCATCCCGGCCCTTCGTGCGAGCCGTGTCGACCCGCTGGTCGCGCTCCGACACCAGTAGAGTTGTCCCGAAACGAGCGTCGACCCGTTACGGGAGCGCAGACACCCAGTCTCCCTTTTCGAGCCATTGGACACGAAGCATCTCGAGGAGGCCCGAGTCCTCGAGCGCACGCACGTAGCTGGCGAGGAGCATTTGAAGCGGAAGCTCGTTCGCTGAGCGCCGCGTTCGGAAACGACCCGGGCGCCCTTGCTTCCTCTCCCCACCGCTCGAAGGTGCTTTCCGGCTCGCTGGAAAGATCCGCCATCTCCGGCACCGACGACTGCATGCGGAAGGCCATCTCGTACTGCGCGATCCGGGCGAGCGTCTCCGGGCTTCCAATCTTCTCGTGTTGGATCTGGTTCAGCTCGGAGAGCCCATCGAGCATCCTGCGTCGGACCTCACGCGACACACCCTCGGGATCGCTCAGATAGAGCACAGGATCCGCACCGGCACGCAGACCCACTCCCGCGTATTCCGGAGAGAGGAACCCGGCGCTCCACAGCTTCGCGGAGATGGCCTGAGTGTTCGCCTTGGGGTGGCTCTGTTTCACGTTCATCACGACGAAGGTCGGGAGATCGCGGTTCATGCTCCCGAGCCCGTAGGCGATCCACGCTCCGATACAGGGACGCCCGGGCTGCTCCTGGCCGGTCTGGATGAAGGTGATGCCGGGCTCGTGATTGATCGCCTCGGTGTACATCGAGCGGATGACGGTGATGTCGTCGACCATCTTCGCGGTATAGGGGAGAAGCTCGGAGATCCAGGCGCCGCTCTCCCCGTATTGCGCGAACTGAAAGACCGATGGAGCGATGGGAAAGCGCGACTGCCCCGAGGTCATCGTCGTCAGACGCTGACCCTGACGCACCGATTCCGGCAGGTCCTTGTCGTACCACTCCTTCATCTTCGGCTTGTAGTCGAGCAGATCCATCTGCGGCGGTGCGCCCATCATGTGAAGGTAGATGCAGCGTTTCGCTTTCGGGGCAAAGTGCGGGAGAGACGGCAAGCCGCCAAAGGATTCGTCTTGTCGAGGCATGCCGAAGCCGTCCTCGGCAAAGAGGTTCGCGAGCGCGATGCCGCCGATGCCCTTGGCCATCCTGCCGAAGAACTGCCGCCGGGTTTCCGCGAGGATGGCGCCCTTTAATGGATGCATCGTCACTTGTTCAATACCTCGTCCAGGTTCATCAACTGGCTCGCGAGCATCGTCCAGGCGGCGGACTCCACCGCGGGGAGCGCCTCATCGGCTTCCGAGTCGCCGACGGCGAGGAGCCTCCGGGCCTCGTCGGGGTTCGCGCGGTACGAACCGAGGAACCCATCGTAAGAGTCTTTCGCCACTACGCGTTCGCGTTCGGTAAAGTCTCTGGCCAGAAGACGCGCGGTCAGGTAGTCGAGCCTTTGGTCGAACCCATCGCCCGCCTCCCTCATCGCCTTCTGCGCGAGGGTTCGTGACGCCTCGACGAACTGGGTGTCGTTCATCGTGACCAGCGCCTGCAACGGCGTGTTCGTGCGCTCGCGCTCGACCGTGGCATGCTCCCGCGTCGGCGCATTGAAGATGTCCATCGATGCCGGCGGCGCCGAACGTTTCCAGAAGGTGTAGAGGCTCCGCCGATAGAGCTTGTCTCCGGAATCCTGCCTGTAGATCCGGGTATTGCTCTGGGGCATGGCCACCATCTCCCACACCCCTTCCGGCTGATAGGGCTTCACGCTGGGGCCGCCGATCTTCCGGACGAGGAGACCGCTCGCCGCCAGGGCGTAGTCGCGAACCATCTCGGCATCCATGCGGAAGCGGGGACCTCGCGAGAGCAGACGGTTCTCGGGATCTCGGTCGAGTGTCGCCTTCGTCACCTGCGCCGACTGGCGATACGTGGACGAGGTGACGAGCAGGCGGAAGAACCGCTTGGTGTCCCAGCCCGATTCACGGAACTCGCTCGCGAGCCAGTCGAGGAGCTCGGGGTGTGACGGCGGCTCGCCCTGCGCCCCGAAATCCTCGCCGGTCTTCACCAGACCGGTCCCGAACACCTGTTGCCAGTACCGGTTGACGACCACCCGGCTGGTCAACGGATTGGCATCGTCGACGAGCCATCGCGCGAGCCCCATCCGGTTGCGCGGCAACGATTCGGACATGGGAGGGAGAGCCGCGGGTGTGCCGGCCGCGACGCGCTCGCGGGGCTGGTCGTACATCCCGCGGAACAAAACGTGCGCTTCGGGTTCCGTATCGGGTCGTTCCCGCATGACGTGCGAGATGCCACTCCGGCGCCGGATCTCCCGCCACTCTCGATCGATTTCGTTCTCGAGCGCCAGCAGTCGGCGAAGCTTCCCGTCCTCGACAGCGAGGTAGTAGAGACGAAGCGCTTCGCGCTCGAGGGCGTCGAGCTCCTCTTGTGCCTTGCCACGGGCGAGTTGAAGCACGGGCCACTGCGAGACGACCTTGGCCTCGTGCGCCGTGATCCGCCGGTTGAAGACTCGCAGATCCGCGATGCCGCCACCGGAGAAGAAGCGAGCCTGAGGGCCGTCGGGGGGGCTGCTTACGACCCCGTGCCCCAGGTAGAGAGGCCGCTTCGTGTGGATGCTGCCTTCGACCGACCCGAAGAACTCACGGGCGCGGTTGCGTTCTGGCTCTTCGAGATTGCCTACTGGGACCTGTCCACCTGAAGTCCAGCGCGACTCGCAACCGGCGCCAGTGGGAGGAGGCGGCTGGGCGTGCTACGATCTGCCTATGAGTCCGAAGGCTGAGAAGATTCTAGAGGAAGCGCTCGAGCTTCCCGACAGCGCCCGTGCTGATCTTGCTGCGGCACTTCTCGAAAGTCTCGACCAAGATGTCGACGAAGATGTCGAGGCGGCCTGGTCCGAGGAGATCGCGCGGCGCATTCAGGAGGTCGAGTCTGGAGCTGTCAAGCCTATCCCGTGGGAGGAAGCCAGAAAAATGATCTTTGAGTCCCGGGATGAAGCGAAGCGTCGTTGATATTCACCCAGAAGCCATTCTCGAAGGCCGGGACGCTCGAGATTGGTATTTCTCCAAGAGCGCTCAAGCAGAGGAAGCCTTTCGCATTGAGCTAGAACGCGCGATTCGGCTCATCCGCGAGGCACCAAAGACGTGGCCCCGATACCTTCACGGAACTCGGCGGTTTATCCTCACTGCATTCCCCTATAGCTTGGTCTACACAACAGACGGAAGCCACTCACTGGTGATCGCAATCGCGCACGCGAACCGAAAACCTGGTTACTGGAAGCAGCGGTTGAGGTAGGCTGATAGACTTCCAATTCGGAACTCGCTCCCCGTGATGTCAGGGGCTTCGACTTCGGGCGCTTGGATGTTCCTCGTGCCGGTCCTGGTCCTCGGTCTCGGTAACGGCACCGTCTACGAGGTCGAAGAGGTCGAAGAAGGACTCTTGATCGTGATGGAGCTCGTCGACGGTCAAACACTGTGCGATCTTCTCGACTCCGGCCCAATGGAGGTGGTGAGAGCGGTCGAGATTGCCTTTCAAGTGGGCTCGGCGCTCGTCGGAGCACACGCCGCCGGCGTCGTGCATCGGGACATCAAGCCGGGCAACGTCATGATCCGGCGAGACGGGTACGTCAAAGTGCTCGATTTCGGTCTCGCCGTCGAGCTCGAAGTGGAGTCCGAAGAAAAAATGCAGATAGATGAAGCTGAGCAGGACTAGAACGAGAGAGCCCAGAAGCTTGCGACAGACTCCTGCGCGCGCACGCGTGCAGAGGAAGAGGATGCCCAGCGGAGGGATGGCGACCGGCGAGACGACGTCCTCGGCCAGGACTTGCCCGAGGGTCTCGGTGATGGGCCGCTCCTCGGGCTCGAGCACGCGGAAGTGCGACAGGATTCGCGCCAGGGCGTCCTCGACGCTGAGCATGTCGGCATCGTAATGACGGTGGCGGGGGCGATCGTCCGGGGCCGGCTGGGTCATACGGGAAGTATAAGAAACTAAGACCGGAGGACAGCCCCGAACTCGCGCTCCAGATTGCGCAGGACC
>Ga0209619_10003725_pt1 | contig 10951 bp, 8 predicted proteins | sample Rifsed16ft3_FD_184011 | JGI IMG/M metagenome (GOLD analysis project Ga0209619, IMG submission 184011) | Soil microbial communities from Rifle, Colorado, USA - sediment 16ft 3 (version 2) | ecosystem: Environmental > Terrestrial > Deep subsurface > Rock core/Sediment | place: Rifle, Colorado... | reverse complement strand
AAGAGTCGATCGCGTCAGCCAGCGGACCGAGGATCGACGTGAACAGCCAGTGGCTACGTTGGTTCTCGATGATCCACGTCTCGATGTCGGTGAACCAGTCCTGGACCCCGATCACCCACTTCTCTGGGAAGCCCGGGTTCAGCCAGACGAGACCGATGATCACCACGACGACGTAGACGGCGGTCCACGCGAGCCGCCGAGGCCAGGGATTACGCACGGAGAGCGAGACGGCTCCAGCCGCCGGAACCTCGACCGGAGCGACCTGCCGCTGTGGGGATGCGACCGCCATCTCAGCGCTCTTCGACCAGCGCCGCCATCAGTGCGGCCCGATCCACGATGCCGAGCACGGCTCCGTCCTCCTCCACGACCCGAAGGGGCAGGTCGGAGGTGACGAACCTAGGGATGAGCTCCTGAACGATCGTCCCGGGCGACACATCGCCACCGTGTTCGAGCCCGCCGTTGCCCGTGGCCGGCACCATGATCGAGAGCGCGGTCAGCACGTGCGCCCGTGGGACGTCGCGGACGAAATCGGCCACGTAGTCATCGGCCGGACTGGACACGACCTCCTCTGGCGTGCCGACCTGAACGAACGCGCCGTCCTTCATGATCGCGATCCGGTCGCCGAGCTTCAGCGCCTCAAGCAGGTCGTGCGTGATGAAGATCATCGTCTTCCGCATCTCGCGCTGCAGACGCACGACCTCGTCCTGCATGTCGCGGCGGATCAGCGGGTCGAGCGCGCTGAACGGCTCGTCGAACAGCATGATCTCGGGGTCGGTCGCGAGCGCACGCGCGAGCCCCACCCGCTGCTGCATCCCTCCCGAGAGCTCGTCCGGGTAGTGCTGCCCCCAGCCGCCGAGCCCGACGACCTCGAGGACCTCCCCCGCCTTGCGTTCGCGCTCCTCGCGCTCGATGCCCTGGACCTCCAGGCCGAACGCCACGTTGTCCACGATCCTCCGGTGCGGCAACAGGCCGAAGTGCTGGAACACCATGCTGATCTTGTGCCGACGGATCTCGCGCAGCCGTTCCTCGCCGAGCTGGAGAACGTCCTCGCCGTCCACGTAGATCTGGCCGGACGTCGGATCGTGCAGCCGGTTCAGCATCCGAACCAGCGTCGACTTGCCCGAGCCCGACAAACCCATCACGACGAAGACCTCGCCCGCCTGAACGTCGAACGAGACGTCACGGACGGCGGCCACGCACCCGGTCTTGGCGAGCAGCTCCGCGCGCGGCAAGGTTGCGTCCTCCGAACCAACAACGCGGTCGGCGTTCGGGCCGTAGACCTTCCAGATCTCGCGAGCGGAAACGGTGGCGTCGGACTGCGTCTCGGGCACCCCTGCGCTCTCCTTCCCCACGGCGGCCGCGGACGACCCCGTCGGGGGGTCGTGCGCGGGTGCATCTTGGGCGCATGGGACCGGGCCGCGCAACCCAGCGGTTGCGGCATCGGACAACCGCGGCGCGCACCCTCCCCAAGGATGGGGCAGACTCCGGCCGATGGCGACCGAGCGGTACGACTTCGTGATAGTGGGCGGGGGCTCCGCCGGGAGCGCGCTCGCGAACCGCCTCTCCGCCGACCCGTCCAACCGCGTCCTCGTGCTCGAGGCCGGCCGGCCCGACTACCCGTTCGACGTGTTCATCCACATGCCCGCCGCGCTCACGTTCCCGATCGGGTGGGCCTGGTACGACTGGAAGTACGAGTCCGAGCCCGAGCCCAACATGAACGGCCGGCGCATCTACCACGCCCGCGGCAAGGTGCTCGGTGGCTCGAGCAGCATCAACGGGATGATCTTCCAGCGCGGCAACCCGATGGACTACGAGCGCTGGGCCGCCGATCCGGGGATGGCGGACTGGGACTACGCCCACTGCCTCCCCTACTTCAAGCGGATGGAGAACTGCCTGGCCGCGGAGCCGGACGACGCGTTCCGGGGCCACGCGGGTCCGCTCGTCCTGGAGCGCGGTCCCGCGACGAACCCGCTGTTCGGCGCCTTCTTCGAGGCGGTCCAGCAGGCCGGGTACCAGCTCACGGACGACGTGAACGGCTACCGCCAGGAGGGGTTCGCGCCCTTCGACCGCAACGTCCATCGCGGCCGGCGCCTGTCCGCTGCGCGCGCGTACCTGCACCCGGTGAAGGGTCGGCCGAACCTTGAGATCCTCACCCGCGCGTTCGTCGACCGGATCGTGTTCGACGGGAAGCGCGCGACCGGCGTCGAGTACACCAAGCGCGGCTCGACGCACCGAGTGCGGGCCGGCGAGGTGATCCTGTGCGGCGGCGCGATCAACTCGCCGCAGATCCTTCAGGTCTCGGGCGTGGGCAACGCGGGCGAGCTGAAGGCGCTCGGGATCGACACCGTCCACGATCTCCCCGGCGTCGGCGAGAACCTCCAGGACCACCTCGAGGTGTATGTCCAGCACAAGTGCATCCAGCCGGTCTCGATGGCCCCTTACGTCAAGCTCCGCTGGCGACCGTGGATCGGCTTCAAGTGGCTGTTCTTCCGCTCGGGCCCGGGCGCCACGAACCACTTCGAGGGCGGGGGGTTCGCACGCAGCAACGACGACGTGGCCTACCCGAACCTGATGTTCCACTTCCTTCCGATCGCGATCCGCTACGACGGTTCGGCGCCCGAGGGCGGCCACGGCTACCAGGTGCACATCGGGCCGATGTACTCGGACGCGCGTGGCTCGATCAAGATCACGTCGAAGGACCCTCGCGTCCACCCGGCCCTGCGGTTCAACTACGTGTCCACCGACCAGGACCGGCGCGAGTGGGTCGAGGCGATCCGCGTCGCTCGCCGGATCCTCTCCCAGACTGCGATGGACCCGTTCAACGGCGGCGAGATCTCCCCCGGCCCCGAGGTGGCGACCGACGAGCAGATCCTGGACTGGGTGCGCCGAGACGGCGAGACGGCGCTGCACCCCTCGTGCACGACGAAGATGGGGACCGATGAGATGGCCGTCGTCGATCCGGGGTCGATGCGGGTGCACGGGGTCGAAGGCCTGCGGGTCGTCGACGCCTCGGTCTTCCCCTACGTCACGAACGGCAACATCTACGCCCCGGTGATGATGGTCGCCGAGAAGGCCGCCGACCTGATCCTGGGGAACACACCACTCGCGCCAGAGCCGGTCGAGTTCTACAGGCACCGTCCCGACGGCTCAACCCAGACCCAGCAGTAGCAGTCCACCCACCACCAGTCCGATGCCGAGGTACTGGGTGGGCGCGGGGCGCTCCCGCAGGAGCGTGACCCCGCCGATCACAGGGATCAGCGGATAGGTCGCCGAGGCGACCGTGACGATCGACAGCAGCCCGACCTCGGCCCCCCACGCGTAGGAGATCGTGCCCAAGAGCTCGAGCAGGCCCACGCCGATCGCGAGGACCAGGGCCGAGCCCGCCAGGCGGCCGGTCGAAGGTTCGGCTCCCCGGCGACGACGAAGGGCCACGAACGCCGCCGCCCCGAGGAAGACCGCCGTCATCGTGAGCCTGCCGAACCAGAGCGAGGGCAGGACCCCGGCCTCCCGCGCGGCCCATCCCATGATGTAGGTGGCGACGCCGAACAGCAGGGTGGAGACGATCGCCCACGGCAACCCCGCTGGCTTCGTGCGGGTCTCGATCCGGAGCGCCCGTAGATCCGTCGAGGTGAGCACGGCCCCGACGATGGTCACGACCGCCCCTACACCCTTGAGCGCCCCCAGCGTCTCCCCGAGCAGCACGATCGATAAGAAGACGGGCACGACGGCGTAGGTCGCCAGCACCGGCGAGACCACGGCGATGGGGCCGAGCTGGAGGCCCTTGTAAAGGGTGGCGAAAGCAACGGCCCCCAGGAACGCGTTCGGAACGAGCCATGGCGCCACCTCACGGATGCCCGACATGTCGGGCCGCACGATCAGCATCAGCATGCTCACAGCGACCGCCGCGGCGACCTGTGCGATGACCACGGTCCGCCCGCTGCCGATCCGCCGGCCCGAGAGCGCCGCCCACAGGTCGGACAGACCCCACCCCAGGGCGGCGCCGAGGCCGAAGATCACGCGGGGGGCCGAGCCTCGGCGAGCGCGTCGACGGCGACCGCCCCGCGCTCTGCCACGAGGAGCGGGTTCGCCTCGAGCGACGAGAGGCGGCCGCGCAGATCGTGCGCCGCTCGCGAGATCGACTCGACCGCCTTGGCGAACGCGCGCAGGTCGTGCCGCGCGGGGTCGAGCCCACACCGACCCGCCTGCGCCGCAACGTACGCCGTGGCCTGCTTGGGCGTCAGCGGCGCCGGAACGAAGACGGCCTCGCCGGCCTCGGCGAGCGCGCCACCGGGGCGAACGGTGAGCAGCGCCCCGAAGCGCTCGTCGACCACCGCACCCACCAGGACCTCCGAGCCCGAGACCATCTGCTGCACGAGCAACTTCGGCGCCTTCGCGCCCCCGCGCCTAGCGGCCTGGAGCACCTCCGCGGCCGCGACCTCGACGTCGGTCGGGTTCGATAGTCCGAGGCGCACCCCACCGAGCTTCGCCTTGTGCGGCAGCTCGGGCGCGAGCGCCTTCACCGCGACCGGCAAGCCGATCGACCGCGCGGCCGCCGCGGCGGCCTCCGGGGTACCCACGGTCGACTCCTTCGGGCGCCGGACTCCGTAAAGCTCGAGGAGCTTGGCTCCCTGAGCTTCGTCGAGCGGTCCGGAAAGGCCGCGGAGGACGCGGAGCGCAGCCGTCCGGTTCGGGTGCTTCGGCAGCTCGGCGATGGCGCGGTCCCGCACTCCCTGGAGGTCGATGAGGGCGCGGATCGCCCCGGCCGATGCCCGATGCCCCTGCAGGAAGGGGAGCTTGGCCCGGTCGACGAACCGGCGAGCCGCGTTCCCGTACGCGAGTGCGCTCATCGCGACGGAGGCGAAGGCCACGCCGGTGCCCTTCTGCAGTTCGCGCACCTTGCGCAGCACCGGCTCGGCCCAGACGCCCTCCTCTTCAAGGCGCGGAGGGAACGCGTCGAAGGCTACGAACCCCACCGCCGGGTCGTTCGCTAGCGCCTCGAGCGCACCGCAGAACATCTCGGTCTCCACGGCGGCCTGCCCCGTCACGTCGAGCGGGTTGTTCTGCGAGGCGAAGTGCGGGAGCACCCGCTTCAACACGGCCTTGGTCTTGGGCGCGAACTCCGGCAGCGAGAGCGTGTGAGCGCCCGCAGCCTCGGCGAACAGGGTGCACGCGCCCCCCGACTGCAGGGCGGCCGCGACGCCCGTCGTCCGAAGCCGTCGGTGGTGCGAGAGCAGCACGGCCGCCTCGAACATCGTCACGGGGTCCTCGACGAGTATCGCGCCGTGCCCGTGGAGCCACGCGTCACGCAGGGCTGTGTTCCCCGCGAGAGCCCCCGTGTGCGCGACTATCGAGCGACGGGCGGCCTCGCTCCTGCCCTCTGGGGCGCACACCAGGATCGGCTTGCGCGCCTTCCGCAGCGCGTCGAGCCCCCGGCCGATGCCTTCGACGTCGCGCATCGTCTCTATGTAGGTCGTGACGAGCTTCGTGTGCGGGTCGTGCGCCGCCCACTCGAACATGTCGCCGAGCCCGACCACGGCCTCGTTGCCCACGCCAAGGATGATCCGCAGGCCGACGCCACGGTCCGAGGCAAGCTGGTTCATCGTCCAGGCCACGGTCCCGCTCTGCGAGATCACCGAGATCGGCCCGGCGACCGGATCCGGCGGCGGCGTCGTTCCGTACGGCGCAACCCGATCCACGTAGTTCACGAACCCCTCGACGTTGGGACCGAGAACGGGGATCTTCGTGCGCACCGCCGCCTGCCGGAGCTCCTCCTGCAGCGCCCGACCCTCCTCGCCCGCCTCGGCGAACCCGGAGGACACCACCATGATCCCCCGGACGCCGGCGCGGCCGCAGTCATCTATCATCCGAACCACCGCGCGCGCGGGCACCACGAACACCACGAGGTCCACACCCCCGGGCAGCTCCAGCACCGAGGACCGGCACGGCCGCCCCCAAACCTCGTCGTATTTCGGGTTGATGGGGTACAGCTCGCCCTCGAACCCCAGGTGCAGCAGCGAGCGGTAGATCTCAGGAGCCCACGAGTCGGGAGACTCGGAAGCGCCGACGATCGCGATCGAACGCGGCGCGAGGAGCGGCCGCAGGTCCAAGCTCACGCCTGGCCCCGGTACCGCGCGTCGCGCCAGGCGATCGCCGCCTTCAGGCCCTGCTCCTCGGTGATGCGGCGGAACTCGTCGCGCTGGGGGAGATTGGCCGTCTCGATCAAGGCATCGAGCTCGGTGTTCGCGTCCATCGCCGCGCGGAACCCGGCGACGTCCCACGCGCGGTTCAACGAGCGCTTGGTCATCTGCACGACGAACGGCTCGTTCTTCGCGATCTCCTCGGCCAGCGTGAGGGTCGCGGCATCGAGATCGTCGCGCGGGACGACACGGTTCACCAGACCGGTCCGCAGCGCCTCGGCCGCCGGCACGCGATCCTCGCCGGTGAACAGGAGCTCCTTGGCCGTGCGCACCCCGACCACCCACGGCAGGAACATCGAGACCGCGCCCGAGCCGAAGCGGATGTCCACGTACCCGAAATACGCATCGTCGGCCGCGACGGCCAGATCGCACGCGAGCATCAGGTCCGTCCCTCCGGCCAGGCAATATGAGTGGACGCTCGCGATGACGGGCTTCGGGTGGTCCAAGATCGCGAGCATCTGCTCCGTCGAGTGCTTGAGCTCCGCGTACCAGTGTTTCGAGTCCTGGGCACCGCCCGCCGCGTCCTCCGTGAGGTCGTATCCAGCGCAGAACGCCCGGCCGGCGCCGCGGAGCATCAGAACGCGCACCGCGTCGTCCTCCGCGGCCTCGTCCAGCGACCGCATCAGCGCCGACATCAACTCGCCGTTCAAGGCGTTCAGGGCCTTCGGCCGGTTCATCGTCAGGCGGCGCACGGACCCGATGTCCTCTATCAGCAGGACTGCCTCGTCGGCGGCGGGCTCGGTCACGGTGATCCCTTCCTTCCGGCTCGGCGGGCTCGGACCCGGATGATACACAGAGCCTTGAACGGTCCTTCAGTCGACGCCTGGCCGGGCCGAAGGCGACCTCGCCCCCCACGCCCCGTGGTTCCGATCGCTTCCTCGCGGTCCGCTGGCCGTCGGAGGACCGGTCGCGCTCGCCCGATTGGGTTGCTACCGCACGCGCGCTGTGCTACTCAGAGTCGTTGAACCGCCGTACAGGGTTCTCGTCCGATGCCAGCCAAGGGGCAGGATCAAGGAGGGGCACACATGGCACACCCACACGAGCGTCGTTCTGGTGGAGGCCTGGATCGACGTGAGTTCCTCCTGCGCTCGCTCGGCGCCGCGGTGGCGCTACCCTCGGCGTCGGCGATCCTGGCCGCATGCGCCAAGCCCGGTGAGGGCGGCACCGGTTCCGCGGGCGCCGTCGGCACCGGGGGCGTGGACCTCGGCGGCCCGTACCCGATCCCCACCGCCGATAGCCCGGTGACCTGGACGATCTACGACGACGTGCCGCCGATCGCCGACGGCCTGAAGGTAGAGGAGGGCGCGACCCTCCAGATCTACAACTGGGACCAGTACATCTGGAAGAAGCAGGTCGAGAAGTTCTGTGAGAAGCACGGCGCCGACTACAAGATCACGACCTTCCAGAACATGGACGAGGCGCTCACGAAGATCAGGACCGGCGAGCTGAAGTTCGACATCTTCTTCCCGACGAGCGACACGTTCGGCAAGCTGATCTCATCCAAGCTGCTGCAGCCCCTGAACCACAGTTACATCCCGCACCTCGAGGAGAACGTCTGGCCACAGCTCGTGAACCCCTATTACGACCAGGGCTCCCTGTACAGCGTGCCTTACGCTGTGTACACGACCGGGATCGCGTACCGCCGCAACGTCATCAGCGACGAGCAGATCTACGGGATGAGCAACCCGTACGACATCCTGTGGGACCCCGCGCACAAGGGACGCTCCGGCGTCTACGACAGCTACCGCGACACGATGAGCATGTCGCTGCTGCACCTGGGCAACGAGAACGTGAACACGGACAAGCAGGAGGATATCGACGCCGTCGAGGCGGACCTGCTCGACCTGATCGACAAGGTCGACGTCCGCTACTCGATCAACGGCGCGTACAAGCTTCTGCCGGAGAACCAGTACGACGTGCACCTGTCGTGGTCCGGCGACATCGCCGCGGGATGGTTCTACGTGAGCAAGGACACCGCTTACGAGGACCTCGGCTACTGGTTCCCGGAGGATCGGCGCGGGATGATCGGCAACGACACGATGGCGATCCCGACCAACGCCGAGCACCCCGTCCTGGCGCACGAGTTCCTGAACTTCATGCTTTCCTTCCCCGCGGCGATGGACAACTTCGCCTGGGTCGGGTACCAGCCGCCGCAGAACGAGGCGCAGCCGAGTACGCTCACCACGACGGAGAGCGTATGGGGCGAGCCGTACATCTGGCCGTGGATGGAGGCGGCGGTGGTGCGCAAGGAGGACTTCGAGCGCGGCCTGCCTCAGTGGGAGCTCACGCCGGACGTCGACGACATGTGGCACGACGCCTGGCAGAACTTCCGAGCCGGTGCGAAGTAGCGACGCGCTCGAACCCACGAAGTCCGAACGCCGCCGTGCCGAGCGCGAGGCGGCCAACGAGACCGGGGTCTGGTACCCGAAGGGCTACTGGAAGCGCTTCGCGACGCCGGGAACCCTGTGGATGGTCTTGTTCTTCGTGGTCCCGTTCTACGTCATCGTCTCGGTGGCGTTCGGCACGGTCGATCCGGTGTTCCGCAGTCCGCTTCCCGTCTACCAGCCCTGGTGGTGGTCCTTCGACGCCGCGGCCGAGGCTGTCGGCAAGATCTTCGGTCCGTTCCGCCAGAGCTACATCCGCACCTTCGTCTTCGTGGTGCTGGCCAGCTCGATGTGTCTCGTATTGGGGTACGCGGTCGCCTACTACGTCTCTCGCTTCGGCGGGCGGCGGCGCACGCTGTTCCTGGTCCTGCTGATCTCGCCGTTCTGGATCAGCTACCTGATGCGGATGCTGGCGTGGCGCAGCCTGTTGACCAACGACGGGTACGTGAACGACTTCCTCTCCTTCATGCACCTGCCCGCGGTCGGCTGGCTCGAGGGAGAGCCTGTGACGGTGGTCCTGGGCCTGGTCTACGGCTACATCCCGTACATGATCCTGCCCCTGTACGGCTTCCTGGACCGGATCGACAGCGCCCTGCTCGAGGCCGGACGCGACCTGGGCGCGAGCCCGAGCCAGACGTTCTGGAAGGTCACGCTGCCCCTGTCCAAGCCAGCGATCGCGGCAGCGCTGGTGATCGTGTCGCTCCCCATGTTCGGGGACTACTACACCAACAACATGCTCTCGAACTCACCGCGGACGGTGATGATCGGCAACATCCTGGACGACGCAGTGAACACGAGTGGCCAGGGTCCGGAGGCCGCGGTCTTCACGCTCGTGCTGATGACCATGCTCCTGATCCCGATGCTGTATTACCTGCGTTCCACGGCCAGAGAGCTGGCCCGCCGGTGAGCGCCCCGACGACCACCCGGACGCCTGGGCGCGCCCCGACGAGACCGGGAACGCCCCCTGAGCGAGCCCGCCAGAGCTGGTTCCGCGACCCCTGGCGTAAGCCCCGGGTGCTTGAGACGATCACCTGGGCCTACCTGGCGTGGTCGTTGCTCCCGGTGATGCTCGCGATCTTCATGTCGTTCTCGAGCGGCCGGTCCAACAGCACCTTCCAGAGCCCGCTAACGCTCCAGTACTGGGTTGGAACGGGCTTCGAGGGCGACGACCAGTCGCTGTTCAGGGACCCGGACCTGCGGAGCGCGATCCGGCAGACGTTCACGCTGTCCTTCGCGACGATGGCCCTCGCGGTGCCCCTGGGCGTCGCGTTCGCGATCGGCCTGGACCGCTGGCGGGGGCGTCCCGCCAAGGGCGCGAACTTCCTGATGCTGATGTCCTTCGTGGTCCCCGAGATCATCCTGGGCGTGACCGCGCTCTACGTGGTGCTGTACCTGTTCAAGTTCATCCCGCTGGGCACGCCCGCCCAGATAATGGCCCTCGTGACCTTCCAGATGTCCTATCCGGTGATCATCGTGCGGGCGCGCCTCCTGTCGATCGGCAAGGAGTACGAGGAGGCGGCGATGGATCTGGGCGCGCCGCCGAAGCAGTCGATCACTCGCGTCCTGCTGCCGCTGCTCATGCCCGCGATCCTCGCGAGCTTCGCGATCGTGTTCGCCGACACGATCGACGACTTCGTCACTGTCGCTTACCTGTCGGGAGCGGCCGAATCCCAGACGCTATCGATGAAGATCTACACTCAGACGCGAGGGGCACCGACGCCCGCCGTGAACGCCGCCGCGACCTTCATGCTGATCTCGACGACGTTCGTTATCGCGCTCGGATACCTGGCGTACCGACGCCTCTCCCGCGGGCAGTCCGACGCGGGCGTCGGCGGGTTGGCGTCGCAGGTCTGAGCAGCGGCGACGGAGCGACCGCTCAGGCGCCTTCGGGGGTCGCGATCGGCGTCGACGTGTCGATCAACACGCGGAGCGCATCGGGGGGCAGGTTCACCGCGACGCTCTCGCCCTGGTGGTAGGGGAGCTCCTCGCCCTGGTTCTGCACCCAGGCCTGGAGCGTCTGGCCGGGTGCCAGGTGCAAGATCACCTGCATGATCGAGCCCACGTAGACGACGCGCTCGACCATGGCGGGGATGTGGTTCTGGCCGACCGTGCCCTGCGGCTCGATCCGGACCCGCTCCGGGCGGATCGTCATCTTGACGTCGCCCCGGGCGTCCGTGTCACCCTGGGCGGCGACCAGCTCGAACTCACCCAGCTGGACCCGCGCGAGGCCGTCCACCCCTCCGCCGTCGGCCCGTGCGTCCATCAGGTTCGACACACCCAGGAAGTCGGCGACGTAGGCGGTGGTCGGCTCCTCGTAGATCTCCGAGGGTGATCCCACCTGCTCGACACGGCCGCTGCTCATCACGGCCA
>Ga0209619_10003724_pt1 | contig 10953 bp, 7 predicted proteins | sample Rifsed16ft3_FD_184011 | JGI IMG/M metagenome (GOLD analysis project Ga0209619, IMG submission 184011) | Soil microbial communities from Rifle, Colorado, USA - sediment 16ft 3 (version 2) | ecosystem: Environmental > Terrestrial > Deep subsurface > Rock core/Sediment | place: Rifle, Colorado... | reverse complement strand
CGATCCGTTCCTCGGATCCGACATCACCTACGCCGACCTTGCCGGGGGGGCTCACCTCGATGACCTCAATCATCGCCTCGTGGGCGAAGAGACGGTCGCGGGCGAGCTCTGCTACGTGATGGAGGGAGTCCCCAAACACCATGTGGCTTACGGCAAGCTCCGAGGCTTCATTCGGAAGAAAGACTTCGTGGTGGTGAAGGCGGACTTCTTCGGCCAGGGCGGCGAGCTCTTGAAAGAGGCGCTGCTTTCGGACGTCCGCGATCTCGGGGGGGTCCTTCTCGCGCACCGCATCGAGGTCGGAAGACCGGCGGAGGAGCGGCGCACGGTACTCAGGTTCGAAGACGTTAGGATCAACCAGGCCCTCGCTCCCGACACCTTCACCCGGGAAGCTCTGGGAAAGAGGTAACCGCCATGAAGATCGCGGGAGTGGGGCGCGCCTTCCCCGAGCACTACTACCCTCAGTCGGTCCTCTCCGAGGCGTTGAAAAAGCACTGGGCGAAGAGGCATTTCAATCTCGATCGCCTCGATCAGCTTCATCAGAAGGTGCTCGTGGACGGGCGCCACCTCGCGCTCACGCTCGAGGAGTACGAGGCTCTCGACTCTTTCACCGCGGCGAACGACGCCTTCATTCGAGTGGCGATCGACGTCGGCGCGCGGGCCATCGAGAACGTCCTCGAGGCCTCCGGGCTCGGTACCGACGACGTGAGCCACCTCATCTTCGTGAGCACCACCGGAATCGCGACCCCTTCCGTCGACGCCCGCATCGCGAACCGTCTCGGTCTGAGAAGCGACATCAAGCGAACGCCTCTCTTCGGCCTCGGCTGCGTCGGCGGGGCGGTGGGCATCACCCGGGCTTCGGATTACCTGCGGGCATTCCCCGGTGAAGCCGTGGTGCTGCTCTCCGTCGAGCTCTGCAGCCTCACTCTCCAGCGGCGGGACCTCTCGATCCCGAACATCATCGCGACCGGCCTCTTCGGCGACGGGGCCGCCGCCGTGGCGATGGTGGGGGCCGAGCGTGAGGCGTCCGGTCCCGGGGTCGTCGCCAGCCGCTCGATCTTCTACCGCGACACCGAGCGCGTCATGGGCTGGGACATCACCGCGGACGGTTTCTCCATCGTGCTCTCGGCGGAGATTCCTCAACTGGTGAAGCGAGAGATGCGGCGGGACGTGGATGCGTTTCTGGAATCCCGTGGGCTCACCCTCGGAGATATCGAAGTCTTCGTTTGCCATCCCGGCGGCCCGAAGGTCCTGGAGGCGTTTCAGGAGGCTCTGGGTGTCCCCGAGGAAGCGCTCGCGCTCACCTGGGACACGCTGAAGCGCGTGGGGAACCTCTCCTCCGCCTCGGTTCTCCTGGTTCTCGATGACACCATGAGAACGAAGTCTCCCGCCCCCGGCGCCTACGGTCTGCTCATGGCGATGGGTCCCGGGTTCTGCGCGGAGCTCGTGCTCCTCCAATGGTGATCGCCTACCTCTCGTTTCTCGGCCTCGTTCTTCTCGAGAGGACGTTCGAGCTCGCCCTCAGCCGGAGAAACGCCGCCTGGGCGTTCTCGCAGGGCGGCGTCGAGCACGGACGCGAGCACTTCTTTGCGATGAAGCTCCTCCACGCCGGCTTTTTGTCCGCCTGCGCTATCGAGGTTCTCCTCCTCGATCGTCCGTTTCTTCCCTGGCTCGGCGTTCCCATGCTCGCGCTCGCTCTCGCCGCGCAGGCAATCCGGTACTGGGCGGTCGCTTCTCTCGGCAAGCGCTGGAACGTCCGCGTCATTACAATTCCGGGAATGGCGCTTTCGACCGCCGGACCGTACCGCTTCATGAGGCATCCCAACTATCTCGCGGTGGTCCTCGAGGGAGTCGCAATTCCCTTGATCCATAACGCGTATCTGACGGCTTTCGGGTTCACCCTCCTGAACGGCCTGATGCTTCGGACGCGCATCCTTTGCGAGGAGCGCGCCCTCGGATACAGATGAGCTCACAGCGGGACGCGATTCTCGGAGGCGTGCGCGAGGTCTTCGCCGAGCACCTCAAAATCCACGCCCTCACCGAGGACACTCATCTCCTTCGCGACTTGAAGCTCGACTCGATCCAGCAGCTCACGCTCGTCGTCGAGATCGAGAACCGCTTCCGCGTCGCTTTCGGGGACGGCGACCAGGCGGGCATCGAGAGAGTGGGAGACGTCGTCGATCTCCTGGAGCGCCGTCTTTCGGGCTCATGAGCGAGCCCGGGACGCTCCTTTCCTGCCTGGAGCGGGCGGCCGCGTCCGGCGAGGGCGTTCGATTCCTCGACCGGTCGGAGGAGCGCACCCTCCTCTACCGCGACGTCCTCGAGCGCGCCCGGGCCGTTGCCGGCGGCCTCAACGCGATGGGAGTCGAGCCGGGCTCCCGTGTGGCGGTAGCGGTTCCCACGGGTCCGGAGTTCTACGATGCCTTCTTCGGCGTTCTCGCCGCCGGGGCGGCGCCGATTTCTCTTCCCCTGCCGCCCCGATTCGGATCGCGTCGCGGGTTCAACGATGAGCTTCGCGCTTCCGTGAACGCCGCGGGAGCTCGTATGGTTCTGACGGACGTCGCCGGCCGCGTTCGGCTCCCGGACCTCACCGTCGCCGCTCTTGGCGAGCTTCCCCCAGCGGCGCCCCGGCTCGTCGATTGCGAGCCTGACTCGCTAGCGCTGGTCCAGCTCTCCTCGGGAACCACCGGCTTGCCCAAGCCGATTCGTCTCACTCACCGTCAACTCCTCGCGAACGTGCGGGCCATCCGCGATCGAATCCTCGAATGCTACCCCGCGGAGCGTGGATACGAGCACGGCGGCGTCTCCTGGCTTCCGCTTTACCACGACATGGGGCTCGTCGGTGCGGTCTTGACCGCGCTCGCGCACCCGGCCCCACTGACGCTGATGAAGCCGGAGGAGTTCGCCGCGCGGCCGGCGCGCTGGCTCCAGGCCATCTCCCGGTATCGGGCCACGATCAGCGCCGCGCCCCATTTCGCGTACGAGCTCGCCGTCGAGAAGGTGCGCGACGACGAGCTCCGGGGCGTCGATCTCTCCTCCTGGCTTCTCGCTCTCGACGGCGCCGAGACCGTGACCGCTTCGACCCTGGAGCGGTTCTACCGCCGATTCCGCGCCTACGGCCTCAGGCGGGAAGCCATCACGACGGTCTACGGCCTCGCCGAGGCTTCGCTCGCGGTGACGTTCTCCGACCCCGACCGGTCGTTCTCCTACCGGAGTTTCGACAGTGCCGCCCTGGTCGAGAAGGAAGAGGCGATCGAGACCGCGGGAGGAGTCGACATCGTAAGCTCGGGAAAGCCCGTGCCCGGAGTCGATGTCGAGATCGCGGACGAAAATGGGGAGAGACTCCCAGAAGGGCGAGTGGGCCGCGTTCTGATACGAGGACCCTCGGTCACCAGTGACGGCGTCGATGGCGACGGGTTTCTCGATACCGGCGACCGCGGCTTTTTTCGCAAGGAAGAGCTCTATCTGTGCGGCCGAAGCAGGGACCTCCTTATCCTCCGCGGCCGCAACTACGCTCCGGAGATGATCGAAGAAACCGTCGAGGGCGTCTCGGGGTTGAGAGCGGGAGCGGTCGCCGCGGTATCGCTTCTCGGCGAGCGCGGTTTTGGTCTGTGCCTTCTCGCGGAGCGCGGCTTCGAGCTCGCCCCGGAGGAGGAGGCGCGCGCGATCGACGAGATCCGAGCGCGGGTGGTCGCGCGCTGTGGCGTCGACCCCGCGGTGGTGCTTCTCGACCCCGGCGCCCTCCCGCGGACGTCGAGCGGGAAGATACGGCGGCAGGAGGCGACGCGCCTTTGCACCGGGGCGGTAGTCTGAGATCATGGATCATGTCGCAGATCGCGTCCTATTCCCTCAAGGACGTGGCCGCTCTTCGCTCCCGTGTCGAAGCAGAGCTAAAGGAGTCGGCGAGCTTCCAGCAGGCTTCCCAGAAGTTCATCGATATCCTTTATGAGGAGCTGGGCTCCTCGGCGGTGCTGTTCCGCGTTTTCGCCACGGTTGATTTCGAGAGGCTCCCGGAAAAGGAGAGGGATTTCGTCCTCGATCTCGCGCGCGCTCGGGAGTTCCTTTCCGAGGTCCAGGCGAAGACCCCGGTGGTGACGCTCCTCGGGAGCCGAGGCAAGCGCCCTCAGTGGAACCACCGCCTTCGATCGGAGCGCCATCTTGCGATCCCTCTCACCAGCGCGAGCTTCATCAAGACCATCCCCATGGTCTCGCGCCTCATGGGGGACATGGGAACCGGGCTCGAGTGGGTTCAGAAGCAGGAGAGGCACATGATCGTGACCTCGATGGGGCGGATGGCGCGAGTCCTCTACGTCGCGGACGCCCTCGAAACCCGCACCGGAGACGGCTACGACGTCATTCCCGACCGGAGCTTCGTCACCGAGAACTTCGTTCGGACCGTCCTCGGTCTCGGAGGCGCCTATCTGAACGGCACCATCGTCGCCGTGGTCCTCTTCACCAGCGAGCGTGTCCCCCAGGACCGGGTGGAGAAGCTCATGCCCGTCATGCACGGTTTCAAGATCGCGACCATGAAGGCGGTGATGCAGGGGAGAATCTTCTGAACATCTCTGGTGTAAGAAGGGGGATGAGGAGACGGGAGGGGATAGGGAGATAGAAATTCATGGATCGGCGGCGTCGTCGATCGGAAGCTGCACGTTGAAGGACGTCCGATCGATTCCGCGCGCTCGTCGAAAGACTCGGCCTGGTCGTACAATAGGCTCATAATCGAAAACCCGGGTCCCGTGTTTATCGTGACTGCGCTCGTCGTCTCTGCGCTCCTCCCCGGCCTCTGCGCCTGGTGGTTTTCGCGGGGGCTTCTCGATCGTCTCGACGATCCGCTCCTCCCCGATCGGCTCCTCGCGTACTCCCGCCGCGTGGGTACGGCGGCAGGAATCGCGATCGCGCTTGGAGTGCTTCTCGCGCCCTCGGTTCTCCCCGCGGTCGTCATCCTCGCCTGGGTTTCCGTCCTTACGGGAGGCTTCCGCGCGAGAAAGGCAGTCTTCGACGAGACCTGGAGCTTCGCCTTTTACCTCGCTCACGCTCTTCGCTTCTGGCTCGGGCTCGTCGGAAGCTTCGCCCTCATCGCCTCGATTCCGTGGGCGATGGCGATCTCCGGAGACGATGCATTTGCCGTCGGAACCGCGCTCGGCGCCGCCGCCTGGCTCTGGGTGCTTTTGGGGCCTCTCGTGTTTCGCCGGCTCGTCCGGGCGCGGCCGCTCGAGGGCCCGGACGCGGAAAGGCTCGCGCCGCTCTTCTCCCGCATCCTCGAGAAGGCGAAGTGCAGAGCCCCCGCGATATACGTCGCCGAGGCTCGAGGCGGAAGCTGGGTCAACGCCTTCGCTCTCCCGGCGGTAAGACGCCCGGGAGTGCTTTTCACCGGCGGATTCCTTGCGGCGCTTACGCCCGAAGAGACCGCGGCGATCTTCGCCCACGAGGTCGCCCACCTCGAACACTTTCAGCCCAGGAAAGTCCTTCTCGGGCGCGCGCTCGCCCTGGTGCTGGTGGTCCTTCCACTCTTCCTCTGGGCCGGCCCGTTGTCGGACTTCCTGCGAGGTTGGGAGTGGATCTGGCCGCTGGCGTTTCTGATCGCGTTCGCCGCGAGGGCGGGGAAGAGCCGCGGCCATGAAGCCGAGAGCGATCGCCGCGCCCTCGAGCTCTCGGCGGATGCCGACGCTCTCGTGAGCGGGCTCACCAAGCTGCACTCGCTCAATCGCCTCTCCCGGCGCTGGGACGCCGCCTACGAGGCGCTTTCGACCCATCCCTCGCTCGCAAGGAGGCTTCGAAGCATTCACGCCGTTTCCGGAAAGAAAGCCCTCGAGGAATTCGAGAGGATCTTCCGCGCGGCCGATGGATCCGATCGCGCGGTTCAATTCGATGCCGCCCGCGTCCACTGGCTGCGGGGCCTTCCCGAGGACGGGGTGGACCTGCTCGCGAGGTCGGAGGAACGACGGTCGTATCGATACGAAGACGTCTTCGAGCTTCGTCTCCAGGGAAAGCGGGAGCTCTTCCTGAGGGATTCCGCAGGCCAGACCGCCCGAATGGTGGTGTCGGCCGAGGACGTCTCCGCGATCGAGGAAATCCTCGATCGCGTCGACGGGCTTCTCCGCGACGCCCCCGCGACGGCGGAGGCTCCGAGGGGAAGGATCTGGAGCCTCGTGCTCGCTCTTCTCAGCCTGATTCCGTCGGTCTCCTGGGTCGTGGCCGCGCTCGCGGCCACCGCTCTCGCTCGTCCGTCGTTCACGACGCTTCTCGCGCTCGGCGCGTCGGGAGTGGCATCCGCACTGGCGGCGCCCGATTCCTGGTGGCGATCGGCAACACTCGCGCTCGCCGGAGTCGCCTCTCTCTCCGTCGCTTTCCGGGCGCGCGGCCTTCCGCGGACGCGCACCGACGTCCTTCTCGCGACCCTCGTTCCCCTCGGTCTCGTGATCCTCTCGGGCTTCGGCGCCGCGACCGCTTTCGTCTCCTCGCTTCCCGCGATGCACGCGAGTCTCTGGGCGAGCGAGACCCCTTCGGCCTTGGTCGGCCTCGTCGCGATCGGGGCCGTTCTCGCGAGCCTCCCGCGGACGACGGCCCGGCTCGGCGCCGCTCTCGCGCTCGTTCTGGCGCTCGGGCTCGCTTTCATCGGCTCTTCCGCCTTTCGCGAGCGCTTCGGAGGGGATCTCTTCGCCACGGCGGGAGCTCCGATTCCCGTGAGGGAAGCCGCGCTCACGAGAGTCCGTGAGGTCACGATTGCGGGAGGAGTCTCCCGGCTCTGGCTCTCACCCCTCGGCAAAAGCTTCGCCGTCGCTCTCGTTTCTCCGGACGAGGGCGAGGACGAGGCGGCGTATCTCGTCGAGGCGGCTCCGGGGCGGCTCGATTCGGTGCGAGGCATCGCTCTCGCGTACCTCGATGAGGAACGGATTCTGGTCCTGGAAAAGAAGGGAAGCCGCGCGGTGCTGAAGTCAGCGATGGTCTCCGATCTCGAGTCCGCCGTCGTCGTTCATGAAATGCCGCTTCTCGCCGGCGTCGATCTCGACGCCGATTCATCCGGAAACTGGCAAGTGACGGGGTACGATTGGCTTGAAGGGGAGTACCTCCTGATCAGAGGAAGCTTCCTCGGCGGAGCGCCGGAAGAGGTCCGATTCTCGATCGACGACGACCGTCCGACAATCGTCTCCGTCAACCGCGAGGGGGTCGCGCTCCTCGCGCGCTACGAGGTTCCGGGCCAGGAGTTTCTCGTTCTTGCCTCGAGCTCGCGGCTGGTCATGTCCCTGGAGCTGAGCGAACCGGCCGGGTCTGGGGTGAGCCTCGGCAAGTCCGCTCTCTCGCCGCAGTGCTACCGATCGCCGCTCTCGGAGCCGCGTTTCTTCTGCGCCGCAACCGACGGCCGCAGGACGGCCCTCTTCTCGCTCCTTCCCGGGACCTCTTCGTTCGAGCCCCTCGGCTTCCTTTCCGGGACGTTCTATGGAAACGAAGTCGAGCGCGGCGCGCGGCTCCTCATGAACCCTTGGAACGGGTCGCCGCTCCTGGTAGATCTCGCTCGCAAGGTCGCCTTTCGCGCCGATACCCAAGGAGCCATCCTTGCCTGGCAAGGAAGCGTCCTCGCGGCGGCCCGGGTGAACGTCGAGGGCGACGAAACCAAAGTGAGTCTCTATACTGTCGGCGAATGAGCGATCGGAAGGGCAAGCGGCGGTTCATGGAGGCGGCGCTTTCGGAGGCCTACCGCGGTTGTTCCCGCGGCGACGGAGGGCCCTTCGGGGCGGTCGTCGTATCGAAAGGCGAGATCGTGGCCCGCGGCCACAACGAAGTGCTGAAACAGGGCGAGCCCACGCGCCACGCGGAGATGTGCGCGATCGCGAAGGCGGCGCCATGGTTCGGGTCGCATCTCTTCCTCGGTGCTTCCATCTACTCCACGACCGAGCCCTGCGTGATGTGCTTCGCCGCCATCCACTGGGCCCGGATTCGCCGCGTTTATTTCGGCACCAGCGTCCGGGACGTGAACGCCCTCGGTTTCAACGAGCTCACGATCTCGAACCGCCGCCTCAAGGCGCTCGGTCGAAGCCCGGTCGAGATCGTACCCGGGTTGCTGCGGGAGGAATGCCGGGAGCTCCTCGAGTACTGGCGGCGGCTTCCCGGCAAGAAGACTTACTGATTCGCCCTCTCGCGCCCGCGGTGCTAAAGTAGAAAGTTCACTCGAGCTTTTGACATGAATCTCCGGAACCATCCCTACGCCGATTTTCTCCATGAGGTGTCGAAACCGGCCCGTTATCTGGGGGGCGAGCGCTTCGCGGTGGCGAAGGATTGGAGCGGCCTTACGGCGAAGATGGTGCTCGCATTTCCCGACGTCTACGACATCGGGATGAGCCACCAGGGCACGAAGATCCTCTACTCCATCGTCAACAAAGAAGACGACCTCTGCCTCGAGAGGGCGTTCTGCCCGTGGCTCGACATGGAGAAGGAGCTTCGCAAGCGAAATCTCCCCGTCCTCAGCCTCGAGACCCATCGGCCGCTTTCGGACTTCGACATCGTCGGGTTCTCGCTCCAGTACGAGCTCACTTTCACCAACATCCTCACGATGCTCGAGCTCGGAGGGATCCCCCTCCGAAGTTCCGAGAGGACGCTCGCCTCGCCGCTGGTCATCGCGGGAGGGCCGGTCGCGACCCAGCCCGAGCCGATGGCGCCTTTCATCGACGTCTTTCTCGTGGGGGACGCCGAGGAGCGGCTTCCGCGGCTCATGCGCCACTACGCGGAGCTGAAGCGCGAGAAGAAAGATCGGACCGAGGTCCTGATCGAGCTCGCGAAAGAGGGGGGCGTCTATTGCCCGGCGCTATACGAGCGAGAGCTCTGCGAGCGGTCGGGCCTGATGTACGTCTCGCGGCCGCGGCACCAGGGGGTTCCCGAGAGGGTCCATCGGGCGTTTCTCGCCGACATCAACCGCTATCCCTACCCCGACGACTCGCCGGTGCCTGTGGCGGAGGCCATCTTCGATCGCATGGCGATCGAGATCGCGCGCGGGTGCACCGAGGGCTGCCGCTTCTGTCAGGCGGGGATGATCTACCGGCCGGTGCGGGAGCGCGATCCGGAGCAAGTGGTCTCGACTCTGGTCTCGGCGATCGAGAAGGGCGGCTACGACGAGGCGTCGCTCACGTCGCTTTCGACCGCGGATTACTCCTGCATCTCGCCCCTGGTGAAGAAGGTGATGGAGAGGCTCCGCCCGGAAAAGATCTCGCTCGGGATCTCGAGCCTTCGAGCCTACGGCCTCGACGAGGATCTCCTCGACGATATCGCCTCGGTGAAAGCGACGGGTCTCACCTTCGCCCCCGAGGCCGGCACCCAGCGCATGCGGGACGTGGTCAACAAGAACATCACCGAGGACGACATCTTCACCACCTGTCACCGCGTGTTCTCCCGCGGCTGGAACCGGATCAAGCTCTACTTCATGATCGGCCTTCCGAGCGAGCAGGACGAGGACGTTCAGGGAATCGCCGCGATGGGAGGGCAGGCGGTCGAGATCGGCCAGCAGTACCACCGGAAGAAAGTCACGGTGACGGTCTCGGTCTCGAGTCATGTCCCGAAGCCGCATACTCCCTTCCAGTGGTGCTCTCAGGACGCGATGGAAGAGATCGAGCGCAAGCAGTCGATCCTCAGGGGCTCAGCCCGGCGGCTCGGGTTCACCTTGAAGACCCACGACCACCGGGTGAGCCACCTCGAGGGCATCGTCGCCCGGGGAGACATCCGGACGGGGAGCCTCATCGAGTGCGCCTGGCGGAAAGGCGCCCGCTTCGATGGCTGGGACGAGCATCTTCGATGGGACCTGTGGCTCGAAGCGCTCGACGAGTGGGAGAAGGAAGAAGGCGTCTCGCGCGCCACGTATCTCGCGACTCTTCCCCTCGACGGGAAACTCCCCTGGGATCACATCGACGTCGGGCTCGAGCCGGACTTTCTGGCGAAGGAGTACCGGCGCGCGCTCCAGGGCCGCTTCTCGCCCCCCTGCGGAAAGCCGGTCCACGCCAAGGTCCACCACACGAATCTCGAGGACGCCCGGGCGGATGCGCGCAAGCTCGTCTGCTATCACTGCGGGGTCGCCTGCGATCTGTCGGCGATGCGCGAGGAGCGCCTCGTGTTCCTCGAGAAAATGGGGGCGGAGGCCCCGCCCAAGAAGACGGAGCCCAACATCCGCGAGCGTGCCCACGAGCGCGTCGCCCGAGGGCTCTCGCCGCACGACTTCTCGCAGGGTGAGCCCGTCCGGTATCGACTCCGATATGGAAAAACCGGCCCGATGAGCCTTCGAGGCCACCTCGACTTCATCAACGTGATCGCCCGGGTCTTCAGGCGCGCGCGCCTTCCGCTCTACTACACCGAGGGTTTCTCGCCCCGTCCGCTCGTGAGCTTCGGCCCGGCGCTCGGGCTCGGGCTCCAGTCCGTGGCGGAGTATGCCGACGTCGCTCTGACCATCGAGATCGGTGGCGCGGAGCTACGGGAGCGATTCGCCGCCGCTTCCGAGCCGGGCTTGACGCTCTTCGGCGCCCGAAGGCTTTCGGATGGCGAGCCGTCGCTCGCGAAGAGAATCGACTCCGTCGATTATCTCGTGGCGCTGCCGGAGGGTGACTTCGACTACCGCGCGCGGCTCGAGGCATTCCGATTGGCGCCGAGCTTCGGCGTCGAGGTGACCCGCAAAGGGAAGCTCCGGACGATCGACGCGAAGAGCGTCGTTCTCGAAGCGGAGCTCGCGCCGGCGGGAGAACATGCCGCCCTCTTGTCGATCCTGCCCCGGGATCTCGCGCTCCTCTTGAGGCTGCGCGAGACGAGCGGCGTCGCCTCTCTCAGACCTTCGGAGCTGGTTACGGCTCTCCTGGGTACGTCGCTGTCGCCCCACGCGTTCCTGCGGACCGCCTGCGGTGCTCGAGGGGGACGTCGCCTCGTCGACCCCCTCGAAGACGTCGAAATCCTGCTTCCTCAGCTGGGAATCGGAAGCGTGCT
>Ga0209619_10003723_pt1 | contig 10957 bp, 8 predicted proteins | sample Rifsed16ft3_FD_184011 | JGI IMG/M metagenome (GOLD analysis project Ga0209619, IMG submission 184011) | Soil microbial communities from Rifle, Colorado, USA - sediment 16ft 3 (version 2) | ecosystem: Environmental > Terrestrial > Deep subsurface > Rock core/Sediment | place: Rifle, Colorado... | reverse complement strand
GCAAGACCTGGAACTCTTCGAGCTCGGCCGGGATGCCCGCCTGGCGGAACACTTCGAGCACGTACTCGGCGGTGCGGCGGTCGGCCGCGCTGCCGGCGACGTGCGGCTCGGCGGTGAGGGTTTGGTGCTCGACCTCGGCGCGCGCCGGGTCGGGCACGGCCAGGAACCTCTGTTCGAGCGCGCGCTGGGCACGGGCGCGGGCCGGAGTGAAGCCGGTCAGCGGCGGCTCGTCACCGGCGACGACGGCGGCCACCAGGATGGCGAAGGCGACGGGCAACAAGCGAAGACGCATGGGTCCTCCTCGGATGAACGGAAAGGGCCGCCCAGTCTACCCCAATTCCGGAGGGGGACAAGCCCACTGTTAGCTATCACGCTCAGCCCGGTGGCCCCCGCCACCGGGAGCCCAGCGGCAGGGGCTGCTGGGCTGAGCAAGAGATATGACTACGGTTCGAGGAAGCCGGCCGAGAGCACCTGCCCCTGGGCGTCGAAGACGACCCGGAAGACGAACGGGGTGTTGCGCTGGCGCACGGCGTTGAAGCGACGGTCGCCCCAATCCACGATGTGCTCGCTGCCCATCTGACGGTAGCGCGCCACCGGAAAGCGCGCGAACCAGAGGAAGGTCTTTACCGCCGGGAGTTGCCGGGCTTTGGCCACGTACTCGTTGTGGTCGCTGGGAAAGAAGGCATAGATCGGCGGCGTCTCATCGAGCACGCTGAACCAAGCTTGGTAGACCCCGTCGCTCGTCAGGATGAGTCCCGACCAGCGGAAGGGCGAAAGCGGCTGCGGGATCGCAGCCAGCGCCTCGACCCGCGGGCGCAGCTCGGCGCGGGAGAGAAAACCCTCGACCTGCCGTACGGCCAGCCCGTGCGAGACGACGCACAGGCCGATGTAGCCGGCGAAGACGGCCACCCCGATCCGGCAGAACGTCGCGCGGCTCTGCCGAAAGCCCCAACCGCGCACGGCGGGAGCAGCGAAAATGGCCGCCAGGATTCCCGCCAGCACCGCCAGCAGCCACCATTGGAAGCCCGCGCCGAAGAACGGTGAGATGAAGCGGATGAGGACCGCGGCGAAAGCGGCGAGCAGGGCCCACAGCAGCCCGCCGCGGCGCAACGCTCCGGCGCGCTCGCGATAGGTCCAGGCCAAGAGTTGCGGCAGAAGCAGCGTGCCGGTGAAAACGAAGTCGATGATGAACAGCCAGTCCCAGACGACGCGGTCGCGGTTGAAGGGGGAGAAGACCATCGTGCCCCAGGAAGTGGCGAGGTCCGTGAAGAGGTGCCAGAGTAAGCCGTAGATGACCAGGCTGAGCAAGCGTTTGTAGTTTTTGTCGCGGGTGAACCGCCAGAGCAGCAGCGCCAGGAGCGGCCCCATCACCGCCACCCCCACGAGCGAATGGGTGAAGCCGCGGTGCTGGGTCAGGTCGGCCAGCGGGTCGTTCGAGAGGAAGTCGGCGAAGACGTCGGCGTCGGGCACAACCGACGCCAGCGTCACCGCCCAGACGCCGCGCGGCCCGCGCCACTCCTCGGGCAGCGCCTTGGCCAGCAGCGCCCCGCCGATCCCGGTGGAAACCGTGTCCATCGCCGCGCCATTGTCGGCGGCGCGACTCCCGGGGTCAAGCCGGCGGCGCCGGCGGGTTCGGCTTGCGCAGCGCTTGCAGGGAAAGAAGGGCGAGAACGGCGACGGCGAACCCCAAGGCCAGCCACAGTACCACCGGGTGGCGCTCCGTCCACGGCTGCGGGTCGAGGTAGCCAGGGTTGAGCTCTTCCGCCGCCAAGCGTGCTGCGAAAAGGCTCTCCAGCGCCTTGGGGTCAGTCAGGCGCGCCAGCTCGTATTCCGGCGGCTTGACACGGCTGTTGCCATAGAGCAATCGGTACGTGGCCCCCGGCTCCTGCCGCCACACCACGCGACGGGGTGTGGCGTAGAGTTCGAGTCCCACGCGGGCCAGCGGCGCGTCGTTGCGGTTGAAGACGGCGACGCGCCAGTAACGACCGCTGCTCTCCGGGAATGTGACCCGCAGGCTCTCTTGGGGCGGGCCACCGGGCGCGACCTGGTAACGGTAGATCTCTCCAGTGCCCGCCAGGTCCCACGCCTGGCCATCTTGGCTGACGCTCACCTGCACCGGGCGATGGAATTCGCGCTGCTCAACCGCGAAGCGTATCTCGGAGATCGGCACGGCGGCGGCCCCTAGGTCTGCCACCCAGCGGCTCTGCGCGGGCGCGGCGGCGTCGGGCACGAGCCGTGGCCCGAGGGGCGCGCGCTCCGGTTCTTCCACGACCTCGTGGGCCACCCTCGAGGTTTTCACCGCGAACGGGCGCGACCCGTCCAGAATGCGCAACCGCAGGTAGCGAGCATGTGTCACCGGATAGGCGATCTTTTGGTTGCCCGGCAGTCCGTTTTCTTCGAAGCGGTAGATGGGCGCCCGCTCCCGGACAATCCGCCAGTCTTGGCTGTCTTCGCTCGCTGCCAATTCCACCCAGGCAAAGAAGTTCTTCTCCGCCGTCTCGACCTCCAGGCAATTATGCAGCGGCAGCCTGGAGCCCACATCCACCACGGCTTGGGTGTAACGTCCTGGATAGAAGCCGGTATCTTGCACGCGGCCCTCGCGCCATTGGCGGGACTCTTTCCCTTGGCGAATGCGCAGGATGTAAGGGACTTCGGTGCCGCGGTCGTCTATCAGCCGCAGGTCGGCCAGGTGGGGCCGGGCGCGGGCGTAGACCTCCGGCGGAATCACGGCGCCCACGAGCCGTGGCTCTACTGTCGGCTCCACTGCCACCACCCGCGAGTATTGCCAGTTCTTCCAGGCGGGGGGCAAGGTTGTTGTGGCCAACAGCGCCAGCCCCCAGGCCGCCAGCATCGCGCGGCTCATGGTTTTTCCTCCGGCTTGTCTGCTGCCAAGCTCCGCGACCTCTGATACAGGAACGACACCGCGAGGAGCACCACCCCCAGAGCGAGGAACGAGGCGATCCGGTACACCCTTTCCAGGAACGACAGGTCGAAGAGAAACACCTTTGCCACCGCCAACCCCAGCAGCAGCAGTCCCTGCCAGCGCAGAGGAACCGCCGACCGCCGCACTCCGAACAGGATGAGCCCGGTAGCGTACAAGGTCCAGAGCAGAGACAACGCTAGTTGTTGAGCCAGCTCCGAGTCCAGCCCCCAGGCGGGACGCTGGCGGCCGAAAAGGTCCCAGGCCTCGAGCGAGAGCGCCCATACGGTCAGGACGTTGGCCCCGATTCCGAGGAGAGCGAAAAACGGTCTCGCCTCCGGTTCCACCGCGGCGGGGCGGCGCTTGGCCGCCAGCAGACTGAAGGCCGCGGCGGCGATAGCCACGGCGAAGGCGGCGAAGCGCGCGTTCAGCAAGAAGCGCTCGGCCGGGATGGGAAAGAAGAGCAGCCGCACGAGCACCAGACCGAACAGCACCGCTGCGGCGTGACGCAGGAAGCGCACCCGGGATTGGAGGCTGCTCCAAACCAGCACCGCGCCTTCGACCGCCCAGGCCATCGTGATCCACTTGCCCTCCAGGCGGATGGGGATGGCCAGGGTGACGAAAGTGAGCGCGAGGCCGGCAAAGAGCAGCCGGACCAGCGAGGTCTCGCCCTCCTTCGGCCGTGCGGCCGTCTGGGCTATCCCTAGGTGACACGCGGCCAGTCCCAGCACCGCCAGCGTCAGCGCCCAGCGACGTTCCGGCCAGAGCATGGCCCGCAAAGCAAGGAGAAACCAAAAGGCGTTCAGCAGGACGAGAATCCCTTGGCCCTGGAACAGCGTTCCCGTTCGGCGGCTTCCCGCCACCGGCAGCGCTGCGAAGAGAAGGAAGAACAGGGTCGCGAAAGCGGCCGTGCGGCCCAGTTTCTCGTCGTTGTAGAAAGAGCTGTACCAACCCCAGAAATAGACTTGCGTGGCAACGAAGGAGAGAAACTCCAGGCTGCGCCAGTGGCGGAAGCGGGCCAGCGCGAGCAGACCGGCGTCAAGCACCGCCAGGTAAGTGAAGAGCACCACCTGCTGGTCTTTCCCGGTGCTTAGCAGGATTGGCGTCAGGAAGCCGCCCACCAGCGCCACCAGCGCGAGGCGCTGGGAGTCGCGCCCCAGTGCCACCGCCACCATAGCTGCCGTCACCACCACCATCCCGGCGAAAGCTGCGGCCTGGGGAAAGAGGTGGTAGAAACTCCAGCCTGCGTACAGGGAGAGGTAGAGCACACCGGCGCCCAGCCCGGCAATCCCCTCCGAGAAGTAGCGGTAGCCACGCCGCCGCAGCCACTCGCTGTAGACCAGCAGGCCGCTGCCGCACAGCAGCCCAATGGCCACCCGCCCGCGCTCGCCTACCCAGTCGTTGTCGAAGGCGTACTTGAGGAAGAAGGCGACCGCCAGCAGCAGGGCGAGGATGCCGATGCGGTTCAGCCAGCGCCCGGCAATCAGCGTTTCTAGGTCGAGCCCGGTCGGGCGGGGCCGCGCCGCTGTCGGCGCGGGGGCAACCGGTTGGAGTGGAGGTGCTGCGGGCACCGCTGGTGGCGGGGGTTTAGGTGTGACCGGCGCGGGGGCTTTCGCTGGTGCAGGCGGAGCCACACCGCGCGACTGTTCTTCCACGGCCCACAGCCGCTGCTCGAGCGACCTCCAGCGTGCCTCCCATTCAGCTAGCCGTTCTTCCAACACTCCTACTCTTGCCGTGGCTCCGGACTCTTCGGGCGCGGCCCCGGAGGCTTTACGCTCCAATCGTCGCACGCGCAGGAAAGCGCTGATGGCGAGGATGGGGATTGCTAGGAGGAGACCCAGCAGAAGAAGGCCGAGTAGAGGCCCCGCCAAGTCCATAGCCATCCGCCGCTCTTAAGGGCGTAAGTGGCGCTATAACAACACAGCGGTCGGGCGGGAGTCAACCACGGGCCATTCTGCTGGGCGAAGTGGGCGAGAGGGAGGGTGTTGTCTGCGGCGCCGCGGAAAAAGAAGGGCGGCGCCCCGAAGGTTCGGGACGCCGCCGGTTGGGGTTTTGGGGAGGGAACCTAGTGAGCGCCGTCGGCGGCCGGTTGGGCGGCCCCGCTCTGCGGGGGCGCGCCGCTCGAGACCTCTCCGGCCACGGCGCGCGGCACAAGCAGGTAGCCCGAGACCCCGCCGTCCTGGACGCTGGTGATGACGAGCTCGCTCGGCCCCGAGCCGTCGCGCCGGTAAAAGACGTAAGCCTGCTGGATGCCGAGGTCGCGGATCCAGAGCGTCTTGCGGTCGGGCAGGAGCCACATCCAGCCCTTGACCTTCTGCTGGGCCACGTTGGTCGAAGTGATGCGGAGCGAGACGCCGCCGGCCAGCTCCCGCGTGCTGTTCTTGTCCATTTCGAAGTCCACCCGCTCGCGGTCGATGACGCGGGCGAGCTCTTCAAGGCGCTGGTCGCCGCGGGCGAGGTCCTCGCGGACGCTCGCCAGCTCGCGCCGGCTTTCCGTCCGCGCGGCCGCCACGTCCTCCTGGAGCTGCCCCAGACGGGCGCGCTCGGCCTCGGCGCCGGATTCGAGCAAGACCAGGCGGGCGTCCATGGCGTTGGCCAGCTCGCCGGCTTCGGCGCGCAGGCGCTCTTCGACCGCGGCGGCCTGCTTCTGGGCCTCGCTGCGGGCGAGCTCGCGGTTATAGGCCACGCGGCGCTCCAGGCCGGTCATACGGGCCTGGAGCGTGTCCCAGTCGGCCGCCCAGGCCTGGAGCTTGCCTTCGACTCCGTCCAGGCGCTTGGCCGCCAGGGCCAGCGTCTCCTGGACACCGGGGAGCTGGGAGAGCTGGAGGTTGTGCTTCTGCAAGGTGAGGTAGCCGTAAGCGGTGACCCCGCTCAAGACCACGGCCAGCGCCACCACCGCCACCCACAGGGCGGCCAGGCGCCGGCGAAGTTGTTCCGGTTCGAAGGTGTTCCCCGACTCCCCCGTCTTCAGCAGATTGTCAACCCGTTCGCTCCGCATGGGGAACGCCTCCTTCAAAATCGCTTGCACTTGCTGGGACTGCAGCGCGCGCGCAAAGGTTGCACGCGCTGCGGAGAAGAATTGCACAAATGAGATTCTTGCAGCCCTTGGGAGGACGGGGTTGCGGTAGGATGGGGTTGAGCGGCAGCCGCGGGGGGGAGGAAGGCGAATGGCGAGCTGGCGACGCCTGCTGGCCTGGGCCGTGGTCGGAGCGGTCGGGGTGGGCGCGGTTTTTCTTTACTTCTCCCGGCAGGCGCCGCCGCCACTCCCGACGCCGGCCGGTCCCCGCGTGGGCAAAGCGGGAGAAACCACCGACGTCGTTCCCCGGGCTTGGCGGGGCGAAACCACGGCCGCCGGGCGGGAGCTTGCCCGCGCCAACAGCGTGTTCTGGCAGGACCTGGTCTGGACGGAGCGCCGCGGCCGGGCGCGGCTGGCCATCGTGGACGGCTCCATCCTCAACCTGGGGCCGGAGACCCGCCTCCACGTCTTCCCCCAGGACGAGCGCACGAACTACTCCGCCGTGGAGCTGACCTTCGGGAAGGTCCGGGCCGAGATCAAGGGCGTGCGTCCCGGCGGGCGTTTCGAAATCCGCACACCGACTGCGGTCATCGGGGTGGTGGGGACCGAGTTCTTCGTGGACGCCGCCGAAGAGAAGACCCGGGTCATCTGCCTAGCGGGACAGGTGGCGGTGCGCAGCCAGCGGCCCGAAGTCGTTGGGGAGGAGACGCTAAGCGCGGGGGAGAAAACCGACGTGGCCGCCGCCGCGCCTCCCGCCCCCAAGGCCAAGGCCAGCGCCGCCGAGCTCGAGCAGGCTCGGGCGCTTACCCGCGCTTCCGGGCTCGACATCACCCTCGCCGACCGCCAGGGCAACCGGGTGAACCTGCGGGAGCGGGCGGGGCGCGTGCTGGTTGTCAACTACTGGGCGGCCTGGGCACCGCCGGCGCGGGCGCAGTTGGAGACCCTGAACCGGCTCGCGGCCGAGTTTGGCGCCGAGGGCGTGGAGTTTGTGGCCGTGGCCATGGACAGCGGCGGCTGGCCGGCGGTGGACACCTTCGAGCGGTCGCTGCCGATAGGTTTCCTCGTCCTGCTCGACCAAGGCAACCGCGCCGCCGCCATCCTGGGGCTGCAGGCCATCCCCACCACTCTACTCGTCGACTCGCAGGGGCAGATCGTGCGGCGCTGGGTCGGGCTGGTGGATGCGGACACCCTCCGCCGCGAGCTCCGCCGGCTGCTTCAGACGTAGCGCCGCTGCGCCTACTGGGCGGCGGGGATATAGACCCGGGCGGGGGCCGTCAGCTTCACCCCCGGAACTTCGGCGTCCACCCGGAGGCGCTGGTAGCCGGCCTTCTTCCCCGGCTGGGCGCGGAAGGTGAGCAGGTACTGCTGCCCGAAGTTCTCCCCCAGTTGCTCGAGGAACGGCTTGAACGACACCGGGGTGTCGTACCCCTGGAAGAAGGCCTCGCCGCCGGTCTCGGCCGCGAGCCGCGACAGGCATCCCTGGCCGTTCGACACCAGGAAGCGGTTCCGGTGGACCCGCCCGCGGCCGCTGGCGTAGAGGGTGTTGACCACAATCCCGCGGCGCAGGGCCGTTTCGATGGCGCGGCGTAGCTCGGGGTTCACCCCCGGGGCCGAGGAGGACGCGCCGCGGAAGAGGTCGATGCCGTGGGAGACAAGGAGCACCTGGCCGGGGTTACCGTCCTCGGGCCAGCGCTGGAGCAGGTTCAAGAGCGCCAGGTAGGGGCTGTCGACGGCCCCCGGGCTGCCGAGCGGCAGCCGCACCGCTTGGGCGGCGGCGGCGTGGTCGGAGGTGAAGTTCTGCGCCACGGTGGCGTTGCCGTTGCGGGCGTAGATCACCGCCACGCGGATGTTCGCAGGCAGCGCCCGGACGAAACTCGAGAGGTTGTCCAGCTGAATGCCGAAGCCGCCGCCCACGCTGTCGTCAATCATCAGGGCCAGGTTCATGGTTCGGCCGCCCTCGAGCGGCACCCAGTCAACCACCGGCCGGCGCTGCTTCTCTTGGAAGACCACCACGGTGCTTTGCTCAATGGGCGGCGGCGCGCCCTTCTTGGCCGTTGCCGTCACCACCACTTGCACCAGGTCGGACGAGGCCGGCGGCTGGGCGGCAGCCGCCAGGCCGGCGGAAAGCAAAACCAGTCCGAGGAGTCTCAATGAAGGCTTCATCAGCCACCTCCCTTTGACGGGCGGGCAACTCACCGCCGTTCTCTTGGATGCGGTGTTTCACGTGAAACAATCGCGACGGGCCCGGAGCCGGCGCGGTGGAGAGCTGGAACCGCTTGCTGGAAAAGAAGTTAGCGGACGGCAACCAGCGGCGAACTCTTGGGCAACACTTCGCCCGCCGGCAGCGCCGCGCAGCCGGCGGCGCGCAGGGCTTGGGCGGCGGCGGCGGCCTGCTCGGGCGCCACCGCGACCAGCAGCCCGCCCGAAGTCTGCGGGTCGTAGAGCAGGCTCTGGATTTCGGTCGGGACGCCCGGGGCGAACTCGACGCAGGCGCCCAGGAACTCTCGGTTGGCCTTGAGGCCGCCGGCAAGATGCCCCTGGCGGGCGCAGTCGAGCGCGCCGTCAATCCACTCGAGCCTGGCGGAATCAATCGCCAGGCTCACGCCGCTGCCGGCGGCGAGCTCGTGAGCGTGGCCGAGCAGGCCGAAGCCGGTGACGTCGGTGGCGCCGTGGATGTCAAAGCTGGCCAGGGCCTCGGCGGCGGCGCGGTTCAGTTGCTGCATTAGACGCGTGGCGGCCTCGACCCAGGCGTCGCGGGCGGCGCCTTTCTTCAGGGCGGTGGTGATGACGCCGGTGCCGAGGGGCTTCGTGAGCAGGAGCCGGTCGCCCGGGCGCGCCCCGGTGTTCGTCCAGACTTTCTTCGGGTTGATGGTGCCGGTGACGGCGTAGCCGAACTTGAGCTCGTCGTCGCGGATGGAATGGCCGCCCACCACGGTGCAGCCGGCTTCGGTCATCTTGGCCAGGCCCCCGGCCATGATTTTTTCGAGGATGTCGGTGTCGCCTTTTTCGGGAAAGCAGACCAGGGCGAGCGCGGTGAGCGGCCGGCCGCCCATGGCGTAGACGTCGGACAGGGAGTTGGCGGCGGCGATCTGCCCGTAGGCGGTGGGGTCATCCACGATGGGGGTAAAGAAGTCGACCGTCTGGACGAGCGCCAATTCGTCCGAGAGACGATACACCCCGGCGTCGTCGTTGGTGGCGAACCCAACGAGCACGTTGGGATCAACTTGCCGCGGCAGCCGCGTCAGCACCCTGTCCAGCACCGCCGGACCGAGCTTGCCCGCTCAACCCGCGGCTTTGCTGGCTTCGGTCAGCCGCGGCTTTTTGGCCTCGGCCGTCTCTTTGGCCACGCTGTCACCTCCGTCGGGATTCGCCCATTATACCCGCAGCCCTCCCCTCGTAGCCCCATTTCCCGCCGCTCGGGTAGCGCAGGATGGCCGGAGGCCTTCCTGCGGCAGCTTCTGGACAAGCCGCGGGTAGCCTGCGGCAACCCGCGCTACCGCTGCGGTCTTGTTGACGGCTGGACAGGGGCGGCGCGGGCGCAGTAGGCTTTCGGCATGAAGTCTCGCCTGGGAGCAATCCTTGTCGCTCTTCTACTGGCGGTGCTGGCGGCGTGGGCGCAAACCCCGGCGCCCGGGCCGGAGCGGCGCGTCGTGGCCGTCAGTGTCGTGGATGCCTACGGCAAGCCGGTAGAGGGCCTGACGGCCGCCAACTTCCGCGGCAAGCAGCGCGGCAAGCCTGTCAAGATTCTTTCGGCCGAACTTGATTCCAGCCCCCGGGACATCGCCGTGGTAATTGACCTGGCGCCCAGTCTGGAGGACGGGGGCGGCTTGCCGCTCGCCTGGGCGGCGGCCGAGGACGCTGTGACCACTCTTACCCCGTCGCACCGCGTGGCGCTCTTCACCTTGGAACGCGGCCTGAAGCGACACGTAGATTTCACCCACGACCGCCAAGCGCTCCTGGAAGCACTGGAGCAAGCGAAAGCGCGGCCGCTCGAGCGGGTGGCTACTCTCCTAGTCTCCGCGGTCGAGGAAATAGCAAAGCAGTTCCCGGCCAGGAGCTGGGGCGGCGTGCTTTACCTGATTTCCGATGCTGCGAGCAATGCGCCTGGCTTCAGCCCGCGCCAGGCGGAAGAGGCGTTAGCGGGTGCCGGGGTGCGGGTATTTGCCGTCTGGGTGAACGAGCTCCAGTTGCGCTGGCTTGATCCGCAGCGCGGCACGCGCCCGCTCGTCTCCTTCGACCAAGCGGACAACCTCTGCCGGAGGCTGGCAAGGGTTTCCGGCGGCCTTTCCATTCAGTTGCCGCCGAAGCAGATCAAACCCGAACAGGTTCCCGGGAGCGTGGGGTCGCTGTACCGGCCTATTGTCACGGTCTATCGCCTGGAAGTGGCGTTCCCGGAGGCGGTGCGAAAGACTAGCGACTGGGAACTGGAAGTCGTGGCCGGCGATGGCACGGCCCGGAAGGACGTGGTGCTCACCTACCCGCGCCTGCTTGTACCGCTGAAAGAAAAATAGCCCACTCCTCCTCTCGCTTGTCATTCCGAGCACAGCGAGGAATCTGCATGTTCCGGAAATGCAGATCCCTCACCGCCAGGGCGATCAAGGGTTCGGGATGACAGACCTGCCTCCCGCCGAGCCCCCAGGCCCCTGCCTGGGGGAGGCTTTGGACAGCCCATGCTTACCACCCAAACTGCCGGCGGATGGCGCGGATTTGGTTGAGGTGGTTGACGTCGTGCCCGGCCAGAAGCAGCAGGGTGCGCTTGACCGACTCCCGGCCGCGCTCGGAGTGCATCCCGTAGCGGTTCCACCACGGCCGCGGGACGCTCTTCAAGAGCCGCAGATTCTCTTCCCGCAGCAGGCGCACGCGCTCGAGCAGACGCTTCATCGGCAGGCGGCGGTAGGCGAGGTTCTTCGCCCACTTGTCCTGGTCGTAGGCCTGGATGGGGCAGCCGGGCTGGGCCAGCATCATGCGCAGGCGGAAGCCGTAGACGAGCTCGGTGTCGGCCAGGTGCCCGACGATCTCCT
>Ga0209619_10003720_pt1 | contig 10960 bp, 9 predicted proteins | sample Rifsed16ft3_FD_184011 | JGI IMG/M metagenome (GOLD analysis project Ga0209619, IMG submission 184011) | Soil microbial communities from Rifle, Colorado, USA - sediment 16ft 3 (version 2) | ecosystem: Environmental > Terrestrial > Deep subsurface > Rock core/Sediment | place: Rifle, Colorado... | reverse complement strand
TGGAGGCGAGTTTATCAAATTTGCCGTTTTCTTTTAAAATAGTTGTTGTTTCCGTTCGTTCGTTAAACACATCCGCATAATCATGCCCCTGCGAGATGAGCGCTTTTAATATACGCGGATAATCTATCTGCATAAGCGATATTTATTTTATCCTATACAGCATCCATAAACAATAGAAATATATTATAGTATTTACGTGTATCTGCTTGCAAAATTTTGTAATTTTGTGTAAATTATAATTAATATGCTGTGCTACAAATGCCTGCGCCATGTGCCAGATAAAAGTCAGATATGTTCTCATTGCGGTCAAAGACTGATCCCCGGGACAAAGGCCGACTCTGGCTTAACTCCTCCGCCATCAAATAATAGCGATGCAACCACGATGCTTAACCCGCCATCTAATCCCGCATTGCCGGTCCCAAAAGACTTTCAGATTGGGGACACGATTCTGAACAGATATGAGGTGCGGGAGATGCTGGCACAGGAGGGAGGATTATTTTACTCTTACAGAGTAAAGGATAAGAAGGAGAAAATTACCAGGGTTTTAAAATTGCTCAGCAACACATTTATAGAAAAAAATATTATAAGCAAATTTCATGTTACTCTAAATGAAATAAAGAGTATTCGTCACAAATGCCTTCCTGAGATATTTGATGTGTCTGACATAGACGGACATCCTTATTTCACAATGGAATACTTGGAGGGATTAAGTCTCAAAAAATTGTTGTCAATCCGTGCAGAGGGGAAGCAGTTTTTTACCCTTTCTGAATCTGAATCAATTATTACTCCGGTTATTGAGTTGTTTGAATTCATTCATTCAAAAAATATTATTCATGGGGATCTTAAACCGGAGAACATTCTGATACTTCCGGATGCTATCAAAGTGACGGATTTAGGAATCTACAAACTTCTTGAGCCACAGGAATTTATATCGCTGCAGCTTGCAATGGGGGAGGCATATTACTATTTCGCCCCGGAGTTTATTTCACGCAAGGGACATCTGAGTTTTGCATCTGATATTTATTCAATCGGAGCAATAATTTATGAGATGTTTGCCAATATTATTCCTAAGGGAAAGCATAATGCGGTAAATAGTTATAATCATGAAGTTTCTGCAGAACTGAACGGTCTTATTATGAAATGTATAGAGGATGATCCCTCCAACCGAACAAAGACGGTCCGCGAACTTAAAAAACAATGGTTTAATGTCCTTGGAAAGCATGAACCAGAGACAATTGAAGTTGTTCCTGTAAAAGAAAAATCGCCGGATTCCGCTGTGAAAGAAAAGATTGCAGAATCTCCTTTGGTTGAAGAAGATATTAGAACAGAAAAGACAAGCCCTGTTGAAAAAACACCCAAAATTAACAGGAAATTAAAGGAAGAGGAACTCATTGCTGAAGAAAGCGCTTCTATCACAGAGCGTCCAACAGGTCCTTCCGGAGAAAAGGTGGCAAAATTCAGGGAGGTTGAAATTGTGGAACCATCAGGGCAGGAAACTGTGGATATCGATTTTTCTGCTGTGAGAAAGCTTCATCCTAAAACTGAAGATCAAACCAAGGTAATCTCTTTTCCTGTTAAGCTAAAGGAAGATCATGTTAAAAAACACAAAAATTTTCCATTTGTTATTATTCTGATCCTCCTGGGTATTGCTGGCACCAGCGCCTTTATTTTTATGAAATTCAATCAAAAAGAAGAACCATCTGTTCCGGTGGTTGAATCCCGGAAGGATGTCCAAGTTGTTTTACCTGCTGGTAAACGGGAAGTTCCAACGGTAGATGAAAATGTTCCGGTTGTTCTGCCAAAGGAAAAGGCAAGGAAAGAAGAAGCCCTCCCGACAAAAATCAGCGAGCCTGAGAAAAAGAAAATAGAAGTTAGACGAAAGACAGAAGAGAAGGTTGCCGCAGCAAAACAGCCGCCGGTAGAACCTCCGAACTGTCCTGAAAATATGGTTTACATTCGTGCAGGAAACTTCATAATGGGGAGTTCAATTGATGATCCGATGAAGGACACCTTTGATAATAGCTTTCATGATGTTTATGTCGGTGAATTCTGTATTGACAAATATGAATATCCCGGCACATATGGAGTAATTCCAACCTCCAGAATTTCTTGGTATGATGCAAAGAAGATATGCGAAGCAGCAGGCAAGAGATTGTGCTCCGAGGAGGAATGGGAAAGGGCGTGCAAAAGCGCCCGGGAGCTGAAATTTCCATATGGAAATAAGTGGGATGGAAATGCCTGCAATACTGAGGATGGCAATGGGAATGACAGATCCGTTTCATCTTCCGGTGTATGGCATAGATGTAAAAGTGAGGAAGGAGTATTTGATATGAGCGGCAATCTTAGGGAATGGACTAACGCAAAATTTTCTGCTACAGTGGGAGACATGGTTGTCAAGGGAGGCTCTTATACTAAACCTGATTGGGCAGCAAGATGTGCTGTGCGGTATAATATGGGTAAAGATGCATATGACAGCGAAACCGGAGTAAGGTGTTGCCGCGGAGTTCTTAAATAAACAAAGCAAAAAATAGATTATTGACATTGTGTGATTAAAATTGTTATAATATAACTCAATGATTAAAACTATTATAATCTTTGTTGTCCTGATTGTTGCCAGCGAAATTTGCAGCTTTGCTGCAACTATTGCCATTATAAAGGCTAAGAACCTTGTTATCTTTAATGAGGCAATTACTGCGTTCAGGACCAACTGCAACGCCAGGTTTGTTGAGTATGATATGGAGGACAAGGATGAAAGGGGAGAGCAGATTACGAAAAAGATTGCGGCTGATAAGCCTGATATGGTGTTCGTTCTTGGAACCAAAGCCGCATTAGTAGCAAGGAAAAATATAAAGGATATTCCCGTTATATTTTCAATGGTTTTCAATCCTGAAAATTATGACCTTAATGCAGACAATATATCCGGTATTGCAATGGAAATTCCTGTGGTTGTACAGTTGCGCACACTGAAATCCATTGTCCCAAAGATTTCAAAAGTAGGCGTCATATATAATCCAAAGAAGACTAACCGTTTGATTGATGAGGCCATGGTATTGAGCAAAGAACTTGGATTTACTCTTGTAACCGCAAAGGTGGATTCCAAGGAGGATGTTACGAGGGCATTGCGTGCTTTTGCAGAGGGAATTGACGCCTTCTGGATGCTTTCTGACCCATCGGTGTGGAGCAAGGAGAGTTTTGAAACAGTTTTACAATTTACAATTGATAAAAGGGTCCCTTTTCTTGCATATTCTAAGGCGATGGTTCAGGCAGGAGCTCTGGTTTCTCTGGCTATTAATTATTCCAGCATTGGCCAGCAGGCATGTACAATGGCGAATAAGATATCTCAAGGAACGCCGGTAAAGCAAATGAAAATTGTCCCTCCTATCGGGCTGGAACTTTCGTTTAACATGAACACTGCAAGGCTCATTGGATTTACCGAAATTGCAACAAATGCAGTCACATTTGCTGCTAATGAAGGGTATAAAATAAGTGTAGAGCAATGAGCTGCAAACGACTTATTTGGATGCTGAATTTGGTAGTTTTTTATGTTTTTTATACTGGCTGTGCAGGCAATAAGGTGTTGGAACAGCGTCTCTCTGTTATAGAGGGAAAATATGATTTTTTGCAGAAGGAATATCTTGATATGAGCATAAAAATTGAAGAAACCAACAACTTTGTGTATGTTATTCAGGATAAGCTTTTTCAGCAGTCAAAATTAATAGAAGAACTTAAAGCGAAAAATATGAGTTCTGTTCAGCAAAATTTAAAGCCACAACAAAAAGAACAACTGGAATCGCCGGAAAATCTTTATAAATCGTCTTATGATGCTCTTCTTTCCGGCAGTGTTGATGTAGCAAAAAAGGGGTTCGTGACTTTTTTAAGCAGTTATTCCCATCACAGTTTAGCGGATAATGCTCAATACTGGCTGGGGGAATGCTTCTACCATCAACAAGATTATCATGCCGCAATAACAGAATTTGGTAATATCTTGACCAATTATTCAGATGGGGATAAAGTTTGTGATGCCAAATTGAAGATCGGGTATTCATATCTGCAGATGGGAGATATTGATAATGGAATGAAATATCTTAAGGATATTCTTTTAAATTGCAAGGATTTGCCTGTTGCAAAAAAGGCAGAGGATAAATTAAGGATCTACGGCAAAAACTAAGGAGGTTTAGGAATGAAAAACCGGGAATTAAAAATTGGTACCCTTATGCTCAGTGTTTTTATGTTGGGGGTTACTCTCTTCGCACAATTGAAGGAAGAAGGGACGGTATATATAGTTAAACAAGGGGACACCCTCTGGAATATATCGTCGCGCTTCTTGAATAATCCCTGGATATGGCCAAAGGTGTGGGAGCAAAACAGGTACATAACTAATCCGCACCTCATCTTTCCGGGGGATCCAATAGTTCTCGGAATTGCTGCGCCTTCTGTTGCATCCTTGCCTCCGCCGCCGGTGGCAGGAATTCCAACCCAGGCGAAAGAAACAACGTTAAGTTCTGAAGAGATGACCGCCGGACCTGAAGAAGCTCCTCCTCCTCCTCCGCAGGAGGGCGTCTCATCAGATGAAATGGCAGCGATTCCTGAGGCGGAATTAGTGCAGCCGGAAGAAGCGCTGGGTGAAATATCTAAAATTGAGGCCGCGCAGGAAGGGAGTATTTTCTATTCTGCTGCGCAGTCTGTTGGCTTTATTTCAGGAGAGGAATTTGAAGCCGCCGGGAGCATAGTTGGGACAAAACTGGAGCGTAAATTATTCGGAGAACATGACGAAGTCTATATAAGCACTGTTGTGGATGCTCAACCCGGGCAGAAATTCACTATTTTCAGAGTGCTTGGAAAGTTCAAGCATCCGGTAACCGGCGCGAATCTTGGATATAGAATAAAGACCCTCGGGGTACTGGAAGTAAGCGAGAAGGGCGAAACATCTTCAAATGCGAGAATTACCATGTCATTTGATGTGATACAAAAAGGTGACAGATTAAGTCCTATTGAACCGATGACTAAGGAAATTGTTCTGAGAACAAGTAGCAATCAAATGAATGGATATATTGTAGGATCGCAGAATGATGCTAAATTGATAGGCGAAGGCCAGATTGTATACATAGACAAGGGAAGCGCTGATGGAATAACGGAAGGAAATGTGTTTACTGTATACAAACCAGAAAGCAGCGCAAAGGATCCTCTAACTGGGGCACGCGTAAACCTCCCTGTGGAAATTATTGGCAAACTTGTTATTATTAAAGCGCGCGAAAATGTTTCCACAGCCCTTGTCACAAGAAGTAAAAAAGAGTTAAATGTGGAGAACCTCATTGTTAGCGATATGTTTTAGATAATGGATTTGCAGGTCTTTCTCTGCAATTTTGTTAAAGCAGTTAAGATGCACGGAGATTGCTGATGATTAAAAAGGTTCAGAAGCCCTGGGGTTATGAAATTATATGGGCCCATACCGGAAATTATGCAGGTAAGGTTCTGTTTATAAAAGCCGGTGAGCAACTCAGCCTTCAATATCACAAAAAAAAGGATGAGGCAATATATGTGCTGGAGGGCAGATTAAAACTTGAGATTATTGAAGATGGGAAAGGAAACATTATTGAGATGAACGAAGGCGAATCCTACCACATTCCTCCAAACACAAAACATAGAATGGCCGGAATTTCTGACTGTAAACTATGCGAGGTTTCAACTTCTGAACTGGATGATGTGGTTAGATTGGAAGACAGGTACGGAAGAGTGTAATTGGATGGACAATAAGAAAAAAATAGTGAGAGCTGAAAACTATGTATGGTGTTATTCTTGCAGGCGGAAGCGGCACGAGATTCTGGCCTTTAAGTAGAAGCAAAACTCCCAAACAATTCCTTAAATTTGGCAGCAAAAGAACCATGATTGAGGAAACAGTTGCCCGTTTAAGCCCGGTAATTCCGATAGAGAAAATAATAATTGTTACCACAGAAGAACACAGAAAAAAAATACGAAAGATTCTAAAGGACATACCCGGAGAAAATATAATTATAGAACCTGCGGGGAGGAATACCGCTCCTGCCATAACCCTGGCTGCTTTAAGGCTTAAATCCCAATCGCAGGAAGTTATGGCGGTCCTGCCTTCGGACCATGTAATCATGAATGCCGATAAGTTTTGTCGGGTTTTGACCTTTCTGGAAAACATTGGGAAATGCGCTGATTCGCTCCTTACTATTGGAATAGAACCCGCAAGGCCCGAGACAGGATACGGATATATAGAATCGGGCAGGGTGTTTCAAAAGGATTCGCAGTTTACGGCGTACAGAGTGAAAAGATTTATAGAAAAACCTGACAGGAAAAAAGCTGAATCGTTCCTGAGAAAGGGATATTATTACTGGAACAGCGGCATGTTTGTCTGGAAAATTGCCGCATTTGTTAATGCCATGAAAAAGTATCTGCCGGATGTTTATTCTAAAGCGAAAGAGGCAGTCTCCTGCGGCAGTAAAGAAAAGATTATAGTGGATCCTGGTATTTATAAAGAGATTCCCAGTATTTCCGTTGATTATGGGATAATGGAAAAGGCAAAGAATACAGTTGTTGTTCCGGTTGACCTCGGTTGGACCGATGTAGGTTCATGGTCGTCAGTGGGAGACATTCTGCTCAAGGATAAAAATGGCAATGTGGCAATTTCAAATGATTCGTTACTGATGGATGTGAAAAATTCAATATTCTTTGCAAAGGGAAAGTTTGTCGCGGGAATAGGAATTAAGGATTTAGTGGTTGTGGACTCTAACGATGCTATACTTATATGCAAAAAAGATATGAGCCAGAAAGTGAGGGATCTTGTAAATATGCTTAAGTCCGGGAAAAAGGAGAAATATCTTTGAAGAAAATTAATTCCTACTCAAAATTAAAGGTTAAAATTGAAAGAAAGGACGCAATTGTGGCGGTAATCGGATTAGGTTATGTAGGATTGCCATATGCAATTGCTTTTGCCGATGCAGGATTTACTGTCCACGGGATAGATCTGAATAAGGATAAGATACAATCTATTCAGTCGGGTGTATCATACATCCTTGATGTGGATTCAAAGAAACTAAAGGAACTTGTTCAGAAAGGAAAACTCTTTGTTCGCAGCGACTATAATTCCATTACTAAGGCTGATGCTGTGGTTGTGTGCGTTCCGACTCCTTTGAACAAAACGAGGGATCCAGAATTATCATACATAATCTCTGCTTTTCATAATATAAAAGAAAGGATGCGCCATGCGCAATTGTTAGTACTATCCAGCACTACATATCCCGGAACGACCACTGAGCTGGTTCTGCCTGTTCTTAAAGAAAATAACCTTGTAGTTGGAAGGGACGTCTTTCTTGCATTTTCACCGGAAAGAATAGATCCGGGCAACGCTAAATATGCTCTAAGTGATATCCCGAAGGTGGTGGGTGGCATAACTCCTAAATGCGCAGAACTCTCATCTGCCCTGTTTAAGCACATTGTAAAAGAGGTTATAATTGTCAGGAATACGACAACAGCGGAGATGGTGAAGCTTCTTGAAAATACATTTCGCAGCATAAATATTGCTTTTGTTAATGAGCTTGCCATGATGTGTTCAAGGCTTGGCGTGAATATATGGGAGGTAATAAGGGCGGCATCCACAAAGCCCTATGGCTTTATGCCTTTTTATCCGGGTCCTGGAATGGGCGGTCATTGCATTCCTGTTGATCCATTATATCTCTCCTGGAAGATGAAAATTTTGAATTACCGGGCAAGGTTTATCTAACTTGCGGAGGAGATTAACAGGGATATGCCGTATTTTGTTGTTCAGAGAATTGCAGAAGAGACAAACAAGATGAGTAAACCGCTCTTTGGAAGCAGGATAGGCATACTTGGTGTGACATATAAAAAAGATGTCAACGATATAAGGGAGTCGCCTGCAATAGAGATAATAAAAATTTTAAGAGAGAAAGGTGCAATGGTTTCATACAATGATCCGATGATTCCTAATTTAAGCGAAGATGGCGTGAAAATGTCGTCGAAAAAACTGACAAAGCAATTTCTCAAAAACCAGGTATGTGTGGTGATCCTCTCCGACCATAGTTTTTATGATTGGGACTGGATAGTCAGACATTCAAACCTTGTAATTGACTTTAGAAATGCTACCGCGAATGTCCAGAATTACCGCCAAAATATAGTGCTTCTCTGAAAAGAATGAAACTTCCCAAATCAACTAATCTTATTTTTGGAATACTCATAAGCCTTGTATTTCTCTACCTTGCAGTCAGGAAGGTTGATTTTGCAGAATTTAGAAAATCCATTACAGGGGTGCAGTATGGTTTTGCGCTTACAGGGCTTTTTGCAGGGGTGCTGTCATATCTGGTAAGAGCATGGAGATGGAGATTTTTTCTGTCTGGAATTAAAAAAATAAATATCTCAAGGCTTTTTTCAGCTACACTTATAGGATTTATGGCCAACAACCTTCTTCCTGTCAGAGCAGGGGAACTCTTCAGGGTCCTTGTTGTCAACAGAAAAGAATCTGTCAGTTTCTCTGCGGTTTTAGGTTCGCTTGTGGCAGAAAGGGCAATGGATGGCATTACAATAAGTTTAATAGCTTTTGGTTCATTATGGTTTTTGCCCATTCAAAACGATATTAAAATGGCGGTAGGGGCATTCTTCGGGGTTTTTGCTGCGTTAATTCTGCTCCTGCTAATGTTGGCTAAATTTGAGAGTGTTAGAAAAATTTTGTTTTCTTTTCTTCCGGCAGGCATTTCGAAATTAACCGAAAATTTTATTTTGGGATTAAAAGGACTGAGCAACCCCACAGTGTTTTTTGTTACTTTTATCGGATCTTTCCCGATCTGGATTTTCTCGGTTTTATATTTCTATTTGATAGAAATCTCAATGGATATCCATTTGCCTTTCAGTTCTTCAATTGCTATACTTATCAGTGTGGCAATAGGTGTTGCTATTCCTTCTTCCCCCGGGTTCATAGGCGTTTACCACTTTTTTTGTCAGAAAGCGCTGGAGATGTACGGGATTGAGCCTTCGGTGGCATTTGGTTTTGCTGTAGTTAGCCATATATTGCAGTATATCGGCGTTATTCTGCTGGGCATGTTTTTCCTGTTTTATGAAAATCTGTCGCTGTCGGATATGAATTTTGAAAACTCCAAAGAGAAATGAAATGACAATAGATTATTCAATAGTAATTCCTGTGTACAATGAAGAAAAAAACATAGAAGATCTTCATTCAAAGATTTTGAAGGCGATGTCCTCCATAAATTCCACATTTGAAGTAATATATGTGGATGACGGGAGTTATGACAAAGGCATGGATGTGCTGCTCTCCATTTCTAAAAATAATCCCGATGTTAAAGTTGTTCAATTTGCTAAAAATTTCGGACAAACAGCTGCAATCTCTGCGGGAGCGAAGCATTCAAGGGGAGACATAATAATCCTTATTGATTGCGATCTCCAAAATGATCCTGACGATATACCCCGGTTAATAGAGAAAATTAAGGAGGGCTATGATCTTGTGTCTGGGTGGCGGAAAAAAAGAAAAGATCCATGGTTTACCCGGAGGCTCCCATCCGTAATTGCCAATTTTTTAATTTCCTTTGTCACGAGAGTAAAATTACACGATTTTGGTTGCACACTTAAAGCTTACAGGCGTGGAATTTTTGAGGGGATCAGTCTCTACGGGGAAATGCACAGGTTGATGCCGGTCTATGCCTCATGGAGAGGCGCGCGTATTACGGAACTTATTGTAAAGCATAATCCGAGAACCGCGGGCCGGTCTAAATACGGAATCGGAAGGACATTCAAAGTACTGCTTGATTTGTTTGCTATCATGTTCTTTGGTAGTTATTCAACAAAACCTATTTATTTTTTCGGCGGTTTCGGCATTTTTATGACAGTATGCAGTGTCATTTCCGGTATAGTGGTTCTTGTAGAGAAATACTATCTTCCTGATGCTCCTGCCCACAGGAATCCCTTGCTGCTTCTTGCTGTTTTCCTTTTTCTTATAGGATTTCAGATGGTGATGATGGGACTGCTTGCCGAAATTCTGATGCGCACATATTTTGAGGTGCAGGACAAGCCAACCTATGTAATAAAATCAAAGGTAAATTTTTAAAAAGCCATGTGCGGGATTTGCGGAATTTGCTTTAAAGATAAGCGTCCTGTGGATTTAAATATTATTCGGTCCATGAATAATGCACTCCTGCCGAGGGGGCCTGACGATGAAGGATATTATGTTTCCTCCGGCGTTGGCTTTGGCATGAGGAGGCTCAAAGTAATAGACCTTGAGACCGGAAATCAACCAATTATTAACGAAGACGGCAGTATAATTGTTGTTTATAATGGAGAAATTTATAATTTTTTGGAACTGAAGAATGATCTTATTAAAAAGGGCCATATTTTCCATACCAGGACAGACACTGAAGTTTTGGTTCATCTTTACGAAGAAGAAGGCGCTGATTTTTTAAAAAAGCTTAATGGGATGTTTGCTTTTGCCCTGTGGGATGCAAAAAAACATAGTCTCCTGCTTGCGAGGGATCAGACAGGGATAAAGCCATTGTATTATTTCATTAATAAAGATTGCCTGGTCTTTGGCTCAGAACTCAAGGCTTTGTTGCGCTGTCCGTTTATTGATGCAAACATTGATCCTGTATCAATAAAAAAATATCTTATCTATGAATATGTTCCTTCTCCCGCAAGTATTTTTAAAAATATAAACAAACTACCGCCGGCTCATTTTATGCTTTACCGAAATGGAGAGCCCGCGCTTAAAAATTACTGGGCGCTGAATCTGGAGAAGAGGAATAAAATGCAGATGCCTGAGGCAGAAGAAAGGCTCAGGGAACTTATTGCGGATTCAGTCAGGATACGCCTTGTCAGCGATGTCCCTATCGGTTCCTTTCTTAGCGGAGGAATTGACTCCAGTACGATATCGTATTTTATGGCCAGATCCCATCCGGATAAAATAAAAACTTTTTCCATA
>Ga0209619_10003715_pt1 | contig 10964 bp, 10 predicted proteins | sample Rifsed16ft3_FD_184011 | JGI IMG/M metagenome (GOLD analysis project Ga0209619, IMG submission 184011) | Soil microbial communities from Rifle, Colorado, USA - sediment 16ft 3 (version 2) | ecosystem: Environmental > Terrestrial > Deep subsurface > Rock core/Sediment | place: Rifle, Colorado... | reverse complement strand
CCCGTGTTCGTCTCGGCGATCGCCGGCGTGATCGAGCACCTGCCCGGAGCCTCGCTGCTGCTGAACCCCACGATCAACTCCTACAAGCGCCTCGTCCCCGGCTGGTTCGCGCCGATCAACGCGACGTGGGGCTACGAGAACCGCTCGTGCGCCGTCCGCGCGATCCGCTCGGCGCGGCCGGAGCTTTGGCGGTTCGAGTGCCGGCGCCCGGGCGCCGACGCCAACCCGTACCTGGCGCTCGCCACCCTCGCGGCCTCCGCCGCCGACGGCATCCGGCGGTCGGCCAAGCCACCGGACCCGATCGTGGGGGACGCGTACGCGCTGGACCTGCCCGAGCTGCCGAGCTCGCTCGAGTCCGCTCTGCGCGCGTTCGCGGAGGACGGCGCGCTGCGCTCGGCGCTCGGGGAGGATTTCGCCGGGTACTACGCCACCTCGCGGGCGTGGGAGCTCAGGGCCTGGCGCGATACGGTCACCGACTGGGAGCGCGAGCGGTACGACCGATCGGTCTGAAGGGAGGACCAGCATGGCGATCCAACAGTTGATGGTCGGCGGAAGCATGGCCGACGCGGCAGAGGGGAAGTCGTTCGACGTGAACGAGCCGGCCGTCGGGACGCCGATGGCCACCGTTGCCGAGGCCGGACCCGAGGACGCGCGGCGGGCGGTCGACATCGCGCACCGCGCCTTCGAGGAGGGGGCCTGGCGGCGCATGTCGGCCACCGAGCGGGGGCGCGTCCTGCTCCGCGCCTCGACCCTGGTCCGCGAGCGGCTCGAGGACCTCGCGCGGATCGAATCACGCAACGTCGGAAAGCCGATCAACGACGCCCGCGACGAGATGGGCATCGTCGCCGACACCCTAGAGTACTGGGGCGGGGCGACCACACGGATCTTCGGCGAGACGATCCCCGTCCAGGACCCCGGGCTCGACATCACCCTGCGCGAGCCTGTCGGGGTCTGCGTTCTGATAGTCCCGTGGAACTTCCCGCTCGCGATCGGCTCCTGGAAGATCTCGCCCGCCCTGGCCTGCGGGAACCCGATCGTCGTGAAGCCCGCGAGCTACACCCCGCTCTCGGTCCTGCGCCTGGGCGAGATCCTGGTCGAGGCCGGCCTGCCGCCCGACACGATCTCGGTCCTGCCCGGCCCTGGGTCCAGCGTCGGCAACGCGCTGGTCACCGATCCGCGCGTGGCGAAGGTGGGGTTCACCGGATCGACGGAGGTCGGTTCGCAGATCATGGCCCTGGCGGCGAGGAACATCACGCGGATCTCGCTGGAGCTCGGGGGCAAGTCCGCCAACGTCGTGTTCGCCGACGCTGAGATGGACCTGGCGGTCGAGCGCTCGATGTGGGGCGTCTTCGGCAACTGCGGCCAGGACTGCTGCGCCCGCTCGCGGGTGTTCGTGGAGCGTCTGGCCTACGACGGGTTCGTCGAGCACCTCGCCAAGCGAACGGCCGAGCTCAGGATCGGCGACCCCTCCTCGGAGGAGACCGAGATCGGTCCGATGATCTCCGAGAGCCAGAGGCGCATCACGCTGGACTACATCGCGCTGGGCATCGAGGAGGGCTCACGCCTGGTCGGTGGCGGCGGGGTCCCACAGGTGCCGGGAGGCGAAGGCGGCGCCTACGTGGAGCCGACGGTCCTGGCCGACGTGGACAACCGCTGGCGCGTTGCGCAGGAGGAGATCTTCGGGCCCGTGGTGTGCGTGATCCCGTTCGACACCGAGGACGAGGCGATCCGCATGGCGAACGACACGACGTACGGCCTGTCGGGTTCGGTGTGGACCCGGGACATCGGCCGGGCGATCCGTGTCGCGAAGGGGATCCGCACCGGGGTCATCAGCGTGAACACGAGCCACAGCGTGCACACGGAGGCTCCCTTCGGCGGCTTCAAGCAGAGCGGGATCGGCCGCGAGATGGGGATGCACGCCGTGAACCTGTACACCGAGGTGAAGAACGTCTTCTTCTCCCAGAACTGAGTCCGTGCCACGACCCCGGATCGGGATCCCCGCCCAGCCCCTCGTCGAGGGGCGGGTGGGGGGCTGGAGTTCGGGGGCCTTCGGGGTCCCGTCCACGTACGTCGAGTGCGTCCGACGCGCCGGCGGCCTCCCCATCCTGCTGACCTGTCCCGACGTGGATCCGGACGGAACGCTCTCGCTGGTCGATGGCCTCCTGCTGATGGGCGGAGGGGACGTCGAGCCGTCTCGTTACGGCGGCAAGAAGCACCCCCAGATGTACGGCGTCGAGCCGGACCGTGACGCGTTCGAGATCGCGCTCGTGCACGCGGCCGACAGCGCGGCGATACCGACCCTGGCCATCTGCCGCGGGATCCAGGTCCTGAACATCGCGTTCGGAGGCTCGCTGCACCCCCACCTGTCCGACGTCGACGGGATAGAGCCCCACGGGCCGCCCCTGTCGGGTGATCCCGTGCTGCACGACGTGAAGCTCGCCCACGGCAGCCGCGTCGCCGACGCCATGGGCGCCGACGTCGTCGCCGGCGCCTCGCATCACCACCAAGGGATCGATCGCCTCGGCGACGGTCTGGTTGCGATCGGATGGTCGCAGGACGGCCTCATCGAGGCCGTCGAACGTGAGGGTGGATGGATGGTCGGCGTGCAGTGGCATCCGGAGGAGACCGCCTCGACCGACCCGGCTCAGCAAAGTCTGTTCGACACCCTCGTCCAAGAGGCGGCCCCGGTCCGTCCCTAGCGGAGCAGCAGGTACAGCGCGTAGGCCACCGGCGTGGCGACCACCATCGCTATCACGACCACGACCGCGACCCATCGCCACCAGGCCGGGCGGCGGAGCGGCTCGAGGTCGTCGTCGGACCCGTCCCACCCACCGTCGTCATCGAACGGCGTGCCCGACCGCTCGGGGGGATCGGGCACGGGCTCAAGATGACGGCTCACGACCCCGACGATACCGACGGGTGGTTCCGGCGACCCCTGTTCGAGGCTAGCCTGCGACCGAGAGTGAGCATGGGACAGTTGAGGATCGTCCGCGCCGAGGGAGACCCGCATGCCCGCGGCCAGCAGGTCGGGCGGGAACTCCGCGATCTCGTGAACGAGTCCGTGGACTTCTACCACCGATACCTATCGCGCCGCGGCGTGTCCTCAGAGCAGCTCCAGGAGCTCCTCACCCCCTACCTCGTGGCCTCCGAGACCCACTTCCCGATCTACACCCAGATCCTCAAGGGGATGTCGGTCGGGGCGATGGTCCCGGTCCTCGAGCTCTTCGCGATCAACGCGTTCGAGGAGCTCGAGCCGATGCTCGAGGCGCCCGAGGGCGGCATGCTCTTCCTCCAACGCAAGGAAGGTTACGTGTCCCCACCGCCGCGCAAGCCGGAGCGGTGCACGAGCTTCGCGATCGCGACACCCGAAGCGACGATCCTCGCGCACAACGAGCACTGGCTGGCCGGAGACGCCGAGAACGTGGCCGTGGTCCTGGACATCCCCAGCGACCGCCCGGTCCGCATCGCCTCCCCGACGATCGTCTGCTGCCTGCCCGCGGTGGGCGTTAACAGCTACGGGGCGGCCCAGGGGATAGCGTCGCTCACCGCGACCGACGACCGGGTGGGGGTCCCCCGCGTCCTCGCGTCCCGTCACTCGCTCGAGGCGATGGACCGGGGGGACGCGGTCGCGCGCGCGGGGACGCCTGCGCGGTCGGGCGGCTACGGTCACACGTTCGCGTTCGCCGGCGGGGACACCTTCATGGTCGAGACCACCGCCGAGCGATTGGCGGTCCTCGAGGGGGCGGCCGCACACACCAACCACTACCTCGATCCGGAGCTCGCGGCGCTCGGGCCCGATCCCTCCCCCGGGAGCCGGGTCAGGTTCGATCGTCTGGGCCGGTTGCTGCAGGAGCGTCCCCCCGAGACCGTGACAGACGCGATGGAGATCCTCCGGGATCACGGGACCACCCCGCAGTCGATCTGCCAGCACGCCGACCCCGAGCAGGGCGACGAGGCCGACGCGGTCCTGTTCTCGATGGTCGCCGAGCTCGAATCCGGCCGGATGTGGGTCGCAGCGGGGCCGCCGTGCCGGACCGAGTACGAGGAAGTTGACCTCACGGGCATCCTCTAGGACCTGCCCGGGCGCTCCGACCCGCGGTCACCCCGAGGCTGGACCTTCCGTACCTACCCCGTCCCCGCGCGTCCGTGCTATACAAAGCGCGCCCGACCGAGGGTCCGGCTCGGTGCCGCTGCGCGTGTGCGCGGGGTCGCGAGAGCCACGGGCGTGAGCGCGCCCGTAAGCCCTATGGGGGGTCATTAAGCACAAGGAGGGGCGATGGCACGGAGCACGAAGATCCGGCTCGGGGCGGCGCTTACGCTCGCCGCGATGATCGCGACGGTCGCGCTGGTGCAGACCGCGTTCGCGCAGGAGACGGGCAGCGAGACCGGGGGCACGGGCGAGAAGGTGAGCTTCACCTGGGCCGACACCTCCGATCCCACGTCCCTGAACCCGATGACCGGCTATACCGCCACCGACTTCTACTTCTGGACGCCCAGCTACCACATGCTGCTCGACTACGACATCGACTTCGCGGTCGAGGAGCCTGATCCGGCGTGGGACGGGTTCGACTCGGGTCTGGCCACAAACATCGAGTACACGGACGACCTGCTGCACTTCACTTACACGATCCGGGACGACCTGGTCTGGTCCGACGGTGAGCCGCTCACCGCCGAGGACGTCGCGTTCACGATGAACCTGTACAAGTTCAACCACGCCTACCTCGCGGCGGGGTACCTGAAGCAGATCGACGGCGAGGTCCGGGTGGTCGACGAGACCACGATCGAGTTCGACACGAAGACCCCGGGCGCCCTCTACACGGGTGAGAACCCGTACATGTACTTCTACATCGTCCCCAAGCACGTGTACGAGGACCTCGAGAAGCCCAAGCAGTTCGAGAACGTGCCGAGCGTGGGCAGCGGTCCTTTCGTGATCGATGAGTACGAGGTCGGCGAGTTCGTCCGCATGGTCCGCAACCCGGAGTGGCCGGGACCGGAGCCGTACATCGACGAGATCGTGTACCGGATCTACAAGAACGACGACGCGCTCGCGACGGCGCTGACGACCGGCGAGGTCGACTTCGCCTACCTCGACACGGCCAACATCTTCAACCGCCTCGGCACCCAGCCGAACATCGAGACGATGGCCGGCACGATCCCCTCGTTCATCGAGATCGGGTTCAACTCGGGCTCGGCCTACCAGGAGGCGGACGACTACTTCACCCCGCACGGCGACGGGCATCCGGCGCTCACGGACAAGACCGTCCGCGTCGCGCTGCGCATGGCGATCAGCAGCGAGGAGCTCGTGGACAAGGTGTTGCTCGGGTACGGCACCCCCGGCGACACGATCATCCCGCCCATCTCGGTCCCGGGGGCGCGATGGGAGCCGCCCGAGGAGGAGCGGATCCCCTTCGACCTCGAGGGTGCCGCGCAGATGCTCGAGGACGCCGGCTACGTCGACACCGACGGCGACGGGGTCCGTGAGATGCCGGAGGGCTCTCTCGAGCCGGGCCGGCCGCTCGAGTTCCGGTACCACGTCCGATCGACCGACCAATCCTCCGTGGACGCCGCACCGTTCGTGTCTGAGTGGCTCGCCGACATCGGGATCGGGACCGAGGTGATCGCGGTCACAGGTGGGCGGTTGGGCGACATCATCAACGCGGGCGAGTACGACATCTTCTCGTGGGGCTGGTACCCGGACCCCGACCCGTCCACCCAGCTGTCGTACTTCACGTGCGATGAGCGCCCACCGGACGGCCAGGCCTACGGCAACAACGACCCGTACTACTGCAACCCGGCGTACGACGAGCTCTACCTCCAGCAGCTTTCGGAGCCCGATCCGGAGAAGCGGTGGGAGATCGTCCACGAGATGCAGCGGATCTTCTACGAGGACGCGCCGTACGCGGTCCAGTGGTACGACCCGGTGTTCTCGGCGTGGCGGTCCGACCGCTGGGAGGGGTTCGTCGTCCAGCCGCAGCCCGAGGGTGACCCGCTCGAGGGTTGGAGCGGGCCCGGCGAGGTCTGGTGGTCGATCCGCCCGATCGGGGCCGGCGGCGGGGCCGCTTCGGAGACCAAGGGGATCCCGCCCGCGATCTGGGCCGTGGTGGCCGGTGTCATCGTGATCCTCGCGGCGGTCTTCATCGGGCGGCGACGCAAGACGGCGGACGAGGACGTGTAGGCTCGGGACGACTACGGGAGACGTTCGGACGACAGGGTGGGAACGCGTCGGTACATCTTGGGCAAGGTGGCCCAGGCGTTCCTCACCCTGGCGTTCGTCATGGTCTTCAACTTCTTCCTGTTCCGGATCATCCCGGGTGACCCGGCGGCGCTCCTGCTCCGCGGGACGAGCGCCTTCAACCCCGACAACCTAGCCGAGGTGCGGGCGGAGCTCGGTCTGGACAAGCCGCTCCCCCAGCAGTTCCTGACCTACGTCAAGAACACCGTCACGCTGACCTTCGGGCAGTCGTTCTTCCTGCGCGGTCAGGAGGTGAAAGAGGTCATCGCCGGTCGGATCTGGCCGACGATCCTGCTGGTCGGCACGTCCACGATCGCCTCGGCAGCGATCGGGCTCATCATCGGCATCTATGGCGGGTGGAGGCACGGGAGCCGGTTCGACGTCGGTTCTCAGGGGTTCACCCTGTTCGTCTACGCGATGCCCGAGTTCTGGTTCGGCATCTTGGTACTGATGGCGTTCGCCGGCGGGGTCGGCCCGTTCCCGGCGATCTTCCCGGCGGGTGGCTACGACACGATCGGCGCGGACCTCACCGGCTTCGCGCACGTCGCGGACGTCTTGAACCACCTCGCCCTGCCGTGGTTCGTCCTCACGGTGGCCTACCTCGGCGAGTACGCGCTGATCATGCGCAACTCGCTGATCGACGTGATGAACGACGACTACGTGATGACCGCGCGCGCCAAGGGCGTGCGCGAGAAGCAGATCCTGTGGCGCCACGTCGTGCCCAACGCGATGCTGCCCACGTTCACCCTGGTCCTGCTGTCGCTCGGGTTCATCTTCGGCGGCGCGATCACGATCGAGTACGTCTTCTCCTACCCGGGGCTGGGCCTGCTCACCGTCCAGGCGATCGACACGAAGGACTTCCCGTTGTTGCAGGGACTGTTCCTGTTGTTCTCGGCGGCGGTGATCGTCGCGAACCTCGTCGCCGACATCTCCTACTCGTACCTCGACCCGCGTGTGAGGGCCGGCTGATGCGACCGCCCGAAGCCCTGCCGACCTACGAGGGAGGCCCGGTGAGCGGGACCGAGCTCGAGCCGGGCCCGCCGCCGGAGGTGCCGCGGAACCCGCGGGCGATCGCGTGGACGCGGCGCCGGCTCTCGGCCGCGCGCGTCTGGAAGACGTACCGCAAGAACAAGCTCGGGATGCTGGGCCTGTACGTCCTGATCTTCTTCGCGTTGGTCGCGATCTTCGCGCCGCTCCTCGCCGACGAGCAGGGGCTCCATGCCACCTGCCCGTGCAACGGGGAGCCCTTCTCTCCGCCCTCGGCCGAGTTCCCGCTTGGGACCGACAACTTCGGCCGATCCGTGCTGACACTCACGATCTGGGGATCGCGGATCTCGCTCGCCGTCGGCCTGCTCGCGACCGCGATCTCGATGCTGATCGGGTCGTTCATCGGCATCGTGGCCGGGTACCGAGGCCGCACCACCGAGTCGGTCCTGATGCGCCTGACCGACTGGTTCCTCGTGATCCCGTTCCTGCCGCTCGCGATCGTCCTGGCCTCGGTGCTCGGGCGCTCCCTCGGCGTCATCGTCCTGGTGATCGGCGTGACGTCGTGGCCGGGGACGGCCCGGATCGTCCGCGCGCAGGTGCTCTCGGTGAAGACGCGCCCCTACGTCGAGCGCTCTCGGGCGCTGGGCGCCAGCGGCTGGCACCTCAACACACGCCACATCCTGCCGAACGTGGGACCGCTGATCTTCGCGAACACGATCCTGACCGTGGCGATCGCGATCCTGTCCGAGAGCACGCTCGCGTTCCTCGGCCTGGGGGACCCTCTGTCGATCTCGTGGGGCACGATCTTGGACTTCGCCTTCAGCGCCGGCGCGGCGTACGCGGGGCAGTGGTGGTGGATCGTGCCGCCGGGGCTCGCGATCGTGTTCGTGGTGCTGGCGTTCACCCTGTGCGGCTTCGCCCTCGACGAGATCCTCAACCCGAAGCTGAGGGAGCGATGAGCGTCCTGTCCGTGCGGGATCTCGAGGTCATCTACCAGACCCAGGCCGGGCCGATCCCGGCCGTCCGCGGCGTCGACCTCGACCTCGACAAGGGCGAGGTGCTCGGCCTGGCCGGCGAATCCGGATGCGGCAAGTCGACCATCGTCAACGCCATCCTGCGCCTGCTCCCCGCCGGGACCACGGTGACCGGAGAGGTCCGGCTGAACGGCGAGGACGTGCTCGGGATGAGGCCCGGCCGGATGCGCGCGGTCCGCTGGACCGAGGCCTCGGTCGTGTTCCAGGGCGCGATGCACGCGCTGAACCCCGTGCAGCGGATCGGCGACCAGCTCGCGGAGCCGATCATCATCCACGGCCAGGCCGGCGAGCGGGAGGCGATGGTCCGCGTCGGCGCGCTGCTCGAGCAGGTCGGCCTGCCGCCGCGACGGCTCAAGGACTACCCGCACGAGCTCTCGGGCGGCCAGAAGCAGCGCGTGATGATCGCGATGGCGCTCGCCTGCAACCCATCGCTGATCATCGCCGACGAGCCGACGACCGCGCTCGACGTGATGGTCCAGGCCCAGGTGCTCCGGCTGCTGAACGACCTCCAGCGCGAGCTCGGACTGGCCATGCTGTTCATCACGCACGACCTCTCGGTCCTGGTCGAGGTCTGCGACCGGCTGGCGATCATGTACGCGGGCAGGATCGTGGAGGAGGGGCCGTCGCAGGAGGTGTTCTACCACCCCGCGCACCCGTACACCGAGGCACTCGCCGCTGCGTTCCCGGCGATCGGCGACGCGCGGTTCCGCCGCAAACCCTCGGGGCTTGGCGGCGACCCGCCCCAGCCCGACGCCGTGCCCTCCGGGTGCTCGTTCCACCCGCGCTGCCCGGTCGCGTTCGAGCCGTGTCCGGACACCGTTCCCGAGCTGTACCCGGCGGGCGACGACCGCCGTGCGGCGTGCCTGCTCATGCGCCAACAGGCGGAGGTGAGCTCGTGAGCGAACCCACGGTCGCCACCGCGAAGCGGACGGACATGCCGGTCCTGGAGGTTCGGGACCTCCACGTGTCCTTCCAGGGGCGGGTCGGGATCGGCGCCGGCCTCGCCGGCAAGAAGGCGACCGTCGCCCGCGCCGTCGACGGGGTCGACCTGAAGCTGCACCAGGGCGAGGTGCTCGCCCTAGCCGGCGAGTCCGGCTGCGGGAAGACGACGCTCGCCCGGACGATCATGGGGCTCGAGCGCCCCCAGCAGGGCGAGATCGTCTTCGAAGGCACGCCGCTCGGAACCAGCACGAGGCTCCTGCGCGAGTACCGTCGGCGCGTCCAGATGGTGTTCCAGGACCCAACAGCCGCGCTGAATCCGCGACAGACGATCTACGAGTCGATCGCCGAGTCGCTGCGGATCCACGGGATCACCGAGCAGGACGGGATGTCCGAGGAGAAGCTCGTGGCGCGCGCGCTCTCGCGTTCGGGCCTCCGACCTCCCGAGCGCTTCTACCTCCTGTACCCGCACGAGCTCTCCGGCGGCCAGCGCCAGCGCGTGGTGATCGCCGGCTGCCTCGTGCTTGAGCCCGAGATCATCGTCGCGGACGAGCCGGTCTCCAGCTTGGACGCCTCGGTCCGCGGCGAGATCCTCAAGCTGCTCCTCGGCCTGCGCGACGACTTCGGCATCGCGATGCTCGTGGTCACGCACGACCTGGGGCTCGCGTGGACGATCGCGGACCGGGTGGCCGTGATGTACCTGGGCCGCATCGTGGAGGTCGGACCCGCCGAGGACGTGCTGACCCGCCCCCTGCACCCCTACACCCAGGCGCTGCTCGAGGTGGTACCCGAGGTCGGCGGCCTGTCCCGGCCGTTCCTGACCGGCGACGCGCCTGACCCGACCCAGATCCCGGAGGGCTGCCGCTTCCACCCGCGCTGCCCCGAGGTCGTCTCCGGCGGCGCGGCCAGGCTCGGCATCGAGGACCGGTGCCGCGGGGAAGACCTCGGGCTGGTCGAGCTTCGGCCTGGGCACTTCGCCGCGTGTCACCTCGCCCAGCGGATCCTGCTCGAGGGCGCCGTCCCGGTCTCGCCCCCGCCCGACGGTCCCTAACCCCCGGTCACAGCCCGCCGCGGCCGGCCACGCCCGGCCCGTGCCAGACTCGCTTCCATGGCGCTCGAGGTCCCCTGTCCCCACTGCGGCCCGCGCCCGTTCACCGAGTTCGCGTTCGGCGGCGAGGAGCGGCCGGTGGAGGCCGCCGACGCAGAGGCCGACTTCGCCCGGGTCTACCTCTCGGCGAACGAGGAGGGCCCAAGGCGGGAGAGGTGGTTCCACGCGCTCGGCTGTCGGACGTGGTTCTCAGTGGCGCGCGACACCACGACGAACGGGATCGGCCGAGCATGAGCTCGCTCGTGTTCGAGGGACGCGAGGTGCCCGTCCTGGAGGAGGACACCGTCGCCTCGTCGCTGTACCGGGCAGGCGTCCGCACCTTCACCCGCTCCCTGAAGTACCACCGCCGTCGCTCGCTCTACTGCGGCACCGGCGAGTGCCCGAACTGCCTCGTCACGGTGGACGGGGTCCCGGCCGTTCGCTCCTGTGTCACGCCCGCGCGCGAAGGGATGCGTGTCGAACGCGCCCACGGCTGGCCCTCGACCGAGCGGGACCTGTTGCACGTCACCGATCGGCTCCACCGGCTGATGCCGGTCGGCTTCTACTACAAGACGTTCATCCGCCCGCGCTTCGCCTGGTCCCTCGCGGAACAGGTGATCCGCCGCGCGACCGGCCTCGGACGCCTGCCCGAGGAGGGGACCCCGCGGACGCCGATCGCGCGACA
>Ga0209619_10003714_pt1 | contig 10967 bp, 11 predicted proteins | sample Rifsed16ft3_FD_184011 | JGI IMG/M metagenome (GOLD analysis project Ga0209619, IMG submission 184011) | Soil microbial communities from Rifle, Colorado, USA - sediment 16ft 3 (version 2) | ecosystem: Environmental > Terrestrial > Deep subsurface > Rock core/Sediment | place: Rifle, Colorado... | reverse complement strand
CGCGCGGCGGGTCCGGTCCCGGGGCCCCACCACGACGTAATCCGGGCTGCCGCTCAGCTCGGCGGCGACCAGCAGCGCCAGCGAATCCCCCAGCGAAGGCCGCCCGGCCACCAGCGACTCGAACGCCCGCACCCGGACCCGGCGGGCCGATCCATCCGGAGGCGGCGGCCACACCAGCCACGCCGCGACCGTCGCCGCGAGGACCGAGGCGGCTGCCACCATCCGCCTCCGGGTCTGGCCTCGTTCGGCGCTGGCCCAGGCGCGCCGGAAACTCGCGGCGTCAGGCCACCGCCGCTCCGGGGACCACGCCAGACCGCGGCGGAGCACGTACCGCAGCGCGCGGGGAATGCCGGACCAATCCGCGGGACCGCCGGGCTCCGGGACCACCCACCGCCGCCCGGTGAGCGCCTCGTACAGCACCATGCCCACCGCATACAGGTCGGTGCGCGGCGTCACCGCCCCGCCCAGGCCCTGCTCCGGCGGGGTATAGCCGGGCGTCCCCACGAACCCCCCCGGTTCGGTGGGCGCCGTGGTGCCGACTTCGGCGGTCAGGGCCAGGCCGAAGTCGCCGAGCACCGCGCGCCGATCCACCAGGAACACGTTCGACGGCTTGACGTCGCGATGGATCAGCCCCGCGCGATGCACCGCGTCGAGACCATTCAGCAGCTCGCGCCCGATGCGCACGGCTTCCTCGCGCGACAGGGGACCGCGCGCGAAGCGGTCCTCCAGGGTCTCGCCCTCGCAATAGTCCATGACGTAGTAGGCGAAACCGCCGGCTTCGCCGGCGCGATGGACCGGCATGATGTTGGGGTGCTTGAGCTGCGCGAGGAGCTTGGCTTCGCGCAGGAACCGCTCGGTGGCGCGGGCGGTGGCCAGCTCGGGGCGGATGACCTTGATGGCGACGCGACGGTCCAGGGCCGGGTCGCGCGCCAGGAACACGACGCCCATCCCCCCACCACCAAGCTCGCGCTCCAGCTCGTAGTCCGGGGCCAGGGCAACGCGCAGCCGTTCCAGAACTGCTGCCATGCCGTCAAGCCCTAAGGTGAGGCCCGACTAGAGGTACGGTTTCCCGAGAGCGGGGTCAAGCCGCCACCCACGCTTGACGAAGCCTTGCGGTTTCGACGCCAGCGTCCGTCCAGGCCGAAGCGGAAGGTGCTCGATGCTGACCCTGGTGATGCTGCTGGCCGACACGTCCTTACGTGCTATCGCCGTCCCCGTGGCGCCCGCCGAGACGTTGTACGTGATGGAGGCGGGAAGCGGAGACGCGGTCGTCCTGGTGCCCGGCCTGTTCGGCTCGGCGTTTGCGTATCGCCAGGTGGCTCCGCTCCTGGTCGCCGCCGGTCGCCGCGCGATCGTCATCGAACCGCTCGAGGGCGGGATCGCGGAGTCCGCTACCACCCCCGGGTTCCGTCGGGCCATGAGGTTCGCGCCGCTGCTCAGACTGTTCGGCGGCATGGGCGCGATCCGCGGAAGCATCCGCAAGCAACTCCTGGCGGCGTCGGCCGACACCGGCTGGGTCACCGACCAGGTGGTGCTGGGGTACACGGCCGGCGCGGCACGGGATCCGGGCGCGACCCTGCGGGCGTTCGGCGCGATGGGGCGGTCCGTGGAGCCCGACTCCCTCGCCCCCCGCCTCCGCGAGGTGCGATGCCCGGTGCTGCTGCTCCTGGGCGGCGCGCCTCATGAGGGCGGCCCCCCGACCACGGAAACCGCGCTGCTGGCCGACGGCATACCCTGGCTCGTGAGCGACGCGCTTCCGGGAGTCGGCCACTTCATTCATGAAGAGGCGCCGGCGCAGGTGGCCGCCGCGGTGGATCGGATGCGGGTCACGATCACGGTGCTCGGCCCACTGTTCCACCCCTGAGCTTGACGCGGGCTTGACGGCCCTGTGACACCGTGGGCCCGCGTCGTTGCAGGAGGTACCTATGCGCGCCGTCGTGACCGGAGGAGCCGGGTTCATCGGGAGTCACTTGATCGAGGCGTTGGCCTCGCGCGACGCCGACGTTGTTTGCCTGGAGCGCCGCGGCGCGTCCCGTCGGTGGCTCGAGCGGGTCAACCTCACATGGCTGGAATGCGGCGTGGATGACGAAGCCGCGTTGGCTCGAGCCCTGGACGGTGCGGACGTCGTCTTCCACCTCGCGGGGCTCACCGAGGCGCGCTCCGCCGCGGAGTTCTATCGCGTCAACACCGAAGGCACCGAGCACGTGTTGCGCGCCGCTGCCCGCCACCACGGGCGGGCGCCCCACGTCATCCTGCTGTCGTCGCTCGCGGCCATCGGCCCCTGCAAGAACGGCGCGCCGCTGTCGCCGGAAACGGCGCCATACCCCCTCTCTTCCTACGGCTGGTCGAAGCTCGAGGCGGAAGTGCTGATGTATGCCTTCGGCGATCGGGTGCCCGGCACCGTGGTGCGCCTGCCCGCCGTGTACGGCCCGCGCGAACGCGGGGTGCTCAAGTTCTTCAAGCTGGTCCAACGCGGGATCGCGCTGGGGGTCGGCTCTTGGGATCGCGAGCTGAGCATGATCTACGTCACGGACGTGGTGCACGGGCTCCTCGCCATCGCCGGCCAACGGGTGCGCGGCGTGCGCACCTACTGCCTGGCCCATCCCGAGGTCATCTCGTGGCGGACCTTCGCGGGCACCGTCGGCCGGGCCCTGCACCGCCGTCCGACGCTGGTCTCCCTGCCCGCCGCGGTGGCGCACGTGGTGGCGGTCGCCGCCGAGGCGTGCGCCGCGTTGCGCGGACAGGCGGCCGTGCTCAATCGCGGCCGGGTTCGCGAGATGACGCAGCAGCGCTGGGTGTGCGACGCGACGCGCGCCATGCGCGAGGTCGGATTCGCCCCCCAGGTCCCCATCGCACGCGGCGTCCCCGAGACCGCCGCCTGGTATCGGGAGGCCCAATGGCTGTGACCCGCGCGGTGTTGCCAGGGGACGTCCTGGTGGCCGCCTACAACCTGCTGCTGGGAGCGATCTGGTGGGCCAACTGGCGGCAGGCGCCCCACGCACCCTGGATCGCCGCCGCCCACCTGACCGCCGCCGCCTTGCCGTGGCTGCTCGCCCGGGCGCCGCGCCGGCGCTGGGACGCCGTGGCCGCGGTGCGCGAGATCTACCCGCTCCTCATGCTCCTCGCGTTCTGGACGGAGCTCGACCTCTTGCGCGGCGTGCTCGGACCCCACGGTTTCGATGAGCACATCCGCTCGCTCGACGTCGCGGTCTTCGGCGTCCACCTGCATGCCGTCTGGCTCCCGCGGATGGACGCGTTGTGGATCAGCGAGTCCATGTTCTTCATGTACTACGCCTACTACGCGCTGATCTTCCTGCCGCCGCTGATCCTGGTGCTGCGGGGAAACCGCCCGGCGTTGCGGGATGCGACGCTGCGTCTGATGGCGGTGTATTTGACCTGCTTCCTGGTGTACGTCGCGTTCCCGGTGTACGGACCACACTTCCTGGAGCCCCACCACCAGGGTCCGCACACCGCCGGGCTCTTCTTCAACCTGGTTGCCGCCGCTCAAGCGGCCGGAGACTCCCACGGCTGCGCCTTCCCCAGCTCTCACGTGGCCGGGGCCGTGACGATCGCGTTCCTCGGATGGCGGTGGTTCCCGCGCGGTGTGGCGGCCCTGTTGACGCTGGAGGCCCTGGGCGTGGTGGTCTCCACCGTGTATACCCAGAACCACTACGGCATCGATTCGCTCGCGGGCATCGTCTGGGCGCTGGCCATCCAGCTGGGCGTCGTCCCCGCGCTCGTCTGCCTCCTTGGCGCGGCTCGGGCCCGACGGCTCGCGCCGGCTTCGCCTGACCTGTCGCCGGCCTTCCGCACCTCGAGGTCCCTGGGTGGCGCCCCATGACACCCACCACCTTCGTCACCGGAGCCACCGGGTTCATCGGGCAATACCTGCTCCGCCGGCTGCTCACCCACGACCAACCGGTGCGGGTGCTCGCGCGCCGGCCCGACTCGCTGCCGGCGAGCATCCGGCGGCGCCTCGAGGTCATCGTGGGCGACGTGCGCGACCGCGCCGCGCTGGCTCGCGGCATCGCGGGCGCTCATACGGTGCTGCATCTCGCGGCATGTGCCCGAGCCTGGTCCCGCCATCTTGAGGACTTCACCTCGGTCAACGTGGATGCCGTCCGCACGCTGCTCGAGCTGGCCGAGGCCGAAAACGTCGCTCGGCTGGTGCACGTCTCCACCATCCTCACGCTGCCGCCGTTCCGCCCCGCGTCGGTGAACGGCCGCTCCCGGCTCGCGACCCCATACGAGCGCTCGAAACGGGACGGAGAGGCCTTGGTCGAAGCCTACGCGGCCGCGGGACACCACGCCGTGATCGTGCATCCCACCCGGGTGTACGGTCCGGGACCGTTACACGACGCCAACGGCGTGACCAAGGCGGTGGCGCTCTATCTGCGGGGACGGCTGCGCGTCCGGCTGGCCGACGGCGACGTCCTGGGGAACTACGTGCACGCCGACGACGTCGCCGCGGGCATCATCCTCGCCGCGGCACATGGTCGGAGCGGCGCCCATTACGTCCTCGGCGGTGACAACGCCTCCTTCCGCGATCTGCTGGAGCTCGCGACGCGGATCACCGGCATCCCGAGAGTGGTGCTCCCGCTGCCCGCGCGCGCGGCCCTCGGCGTGGCCCTCGCCGCGGAGACCCTGGGGCGCATCACCGGCCACTGCCTGATCACGCCCGGCTGGGTCCGGGTCTTCCTGGAAGACCGCCGGGCGGACGTCTCCCCCGCGCGCGAGGACCTGGGCTACCGGCCACGGCCGCTCATCGAGGGTCTGCGCGAAACACTGGCCTGGCTGGCGTGCGACGCCCAGGATGGGGAAGCATGACCGGCGCGCCGTTCCCGCCGCGGCGCTCGCGCTACGGCGCCGACCTGCTGGTCCTGCTCGCGGCGGGAGCGCTTTTGGCGTTCTACTACGTCGCTCGCGCCGACCTGATCGGCGTGTCGTCGGCGACTCGGGGCTGGGCGGCCATGACGCTCCGCGCCGTCCCCGCCGGGGTGCACTTCGTGGCGGCGGCGTTGCTCCTGGGGGTGCTCCCCGTGGTGCTGGCGCGCGCCCTCACCGGTCGCTCGCTCACGCAGCTCGGTCTGGGGTTGGGCAACGTCCGAGCCGGGCTGATCCTCCTTGCCGCCGGCACACCGCTCGCGATCCTCGCCGGCGCCATCGGCGCGGCCTCGCCCGCCATGCGCGCGGTGTACCCGCTGTTCCCCGGCGCGGCCGGCGCCGGCTTCGCGGGCTACGCGGCCATGCAATTCCTCTATTTCGGCGCCTGGGAGGTCTTGTTCAGAGGCGTGCTGCTCTTCGGGCTCCGGCCCAAGCTGGGTGACACGACGGCCAACGTGCTGCAGACCGCCCTTTCCGTGACGGCGCACTTCGGCCGCGCCATCAATGAGACGGCCGCGGCGCTGCCGGCGGGCCTGGTGTTCGGCTGCGTCGATCTTCGTGTGGGGTCAATCTGGTACGTCGCGATCCTGCACTGGATCGTGGGCGTGAGTATGGACTGGTTCCTACTGCACTGAGCGGCGGGCGATGGGAGATGCGTAAGGGGTGAGGGGTAAGGGAAGGGGTAAGAGGTGGCCCTCACCCCTGACCCCTCACGACGTTGCCGTCACCTCATGGCGTTGCAGTCACCGCGTCCCCGTGGCCCTCGGTGGTGCCACCGGCCTCGGCAACGGCTTCCTCGGCAGTTTCTCGTCCCGATTGGCCGTCTGGTACACGAACGTCGCCACGATCACGGCGTTCTGCATCATGTCAAACGGCTGGATGCGCTCGTACGTGTCCATGTTCGAGTGATGGGTCCGGGTGCCGTACTCGACCGGATCCTGGATGAACTGAAAGCCCGGCAGGCCCACCGCGTCGAACGCCAGGTGATCCGTGCCGCCCGTATTGCGAACCGTGAGCGTGGTCATGCCGAGGTTGGCGAAGGGCTCCATCCACGCCCGGAAGATGGGCGCCACGGCTTCGTTGCCCTGGAGATACACGCCCCGGATCCGCCCGGTACCGTTGTCCACGTTGAAGTATCCGGAAAACCGGGCGTGCTCGGGCTTGAGCCGCATGGTTTGGCGATCGGCGAAGTGCTCGGTCACATAGGCGCGGGATCCGAGGAGCCCCTGCTCCTCACCGGTCCAGAGTGCGATCCGCACCGTGCGCCGGAGCGGAAGCCCGGTGACCTTGAGGATGCGTACCGCCTCCATCATCACCGCCGATCCCGCGGCGTTGTCGGTGGCGCCGGTGGCGCCGTGCCAGGAGTCGAAATGCGCGCCCAGCATCACCAGCTCGGCGGCCTTATCCGTGCCGGGAATCTCGGCCACGACGTTAAAGGTGTTCAGGTCGTCGTCGTAGAACCGGTTCTGGATGTCCACCTGGATCGTCACCGGCACGCGTTTGTCCAGCATCCGGGCTATACGGCCGTAGTGCTCCACGGCAATGGACATCGTGGGAGGGTACGGCGCGGCGCGGGGATCGCGCGGGCCGTTCCCGGTGCCGAACACGGTGCCGCCGTCGCCGCGGCCGGAGTAGATCACCGCCGCAACACCTTCTTCCACGTAGAACTGCATCCGCTTCTGGTTGAACTGCTGGAAGCCGCCGCCACCGCCGCCGAACGGGCGGGGCGGGGGAGGCTGCAAGGCGAGATCCGCCAGCTCCTGATCCGTCAGGCGGCGCGCCGGCGGGTTCCACACGGGCTGGACCTCGGGCACTCGCTGCGCCAGCACGAACTTGCCTCGGAGCTGGCCGCGGTATTTGGTGAAATCGGGCTCGCTGTCCACGACCGCCATGACCACTTCGGCGGTCACCGGTCCGTTGGTTCCCGGCGTCCACGCACCCGGATATCCGATCAGCGGGAACGGCCGAGGCGAGACCACCTGGGCGCTGAAGCGCTCGTTGCTCCAACCCCGCCCAAACGGACCCCACGACTCCAGCTTCGCGTTGACCAGGCCCCACTCGGTGAGCTTCTGCGTGGTCCACTCGGCCGCCGCCTTGATGTTGGGCGAGTTGGTGAGCCGGCCGCCGTACACGTCGGTGAGGTAGCTGGTGATCTCCATGACCTGCGACCGCTGGAAGCCCTCCTCTTTGATCTGGTAGAGGGCGTCCAGGTCTACGCGATCGGCGGCCTGCGTGGCCGTCTGCGCCGAAAGCGGGAATGTCGCGGCTACGGAGATCAGCAGGGCGCGCCGCGCCGCTTTCGCCAAGAGAATCGGGTTCATGGGAGAATGCTCGCCTTCTTGATGTAATCGAGGTTGGGGAAATTGGCCTGCAGAAAGGCATTGCCCTGCGTCTGGATCATCATCTGACCCTGGCCACTGCTGGGTGCTTCGGCGTACTCGCCGTTGAGGCGATCCACCACGTCCATGCCGTTCACTACCCGTCCGAACGGCGCGAATCTCTGCGGGTCCAGGAACGCGTTGTCCTTGAAGTTGATGAACACCTGGGTGGTGCGGGAGTCAACACCGGACATAGCGAACGTGATCATGCCGCGCTTGTTGCTCTGGGTCACGGGATCGTCGGCGATCCGGGCGTTCCGCCACCACTTGGAGATCGCCGGGTCACCGTTGATGCCGAATTGGACCATGAAGTTGGGTACCACCCGGAAGAACCGGTTGTCGTCGTACCACCCGTTCTTCACCAGGTTATAGAACCGGTCCGCGCCGCGCGGGGCCCAGGTCCGCGTGACCTCGATCTCGAAATCACCCTTGCTGGTCTCGAACTTCACCCGATAGACGTCGGGCGCCGTGGCATTCAGCTCCGGGGCGTTCGGATCGGTGAGCGGACTCACTGGGGCCGCCGCAGGCGCCGCTGACTGTTCTTCATTGTCCTTCTCCTTTCCACTGCAAGCCGTCAACAGGGCCGTCGCGCTCACCATGGCCAGCGCGGCGCTCACGGACCGGGTAGTCATGCGGTACATCTCCTCTGTGTGATGAGTGTCACTGCCTGGCGCGCACAACCGTATTCCGCAGCACGCCCACGCCCTCGACTTCGACTTCCACCACGTCGCCCGGCTGCAGGGCCCGGGTGCTCTGCGGCGTGCCGGTGTAAATCACGTCGCCGGGCAGCAGGGTCACGTACCGGCTCACGTAGCTGACGATCGTCGAAACGTTGAAGATCAGGTCCTTGGTGCGCTCCGACTGCCGCACCTCGCCGTTCACCCGCGTCTGGACCAGGAGATCGTCGTAGTTCAATCCCCGGGCGATGACCGGGCCCAGGGGCCCGAACGTGTCCGACGCCTTGGCGCGGAACCATTGAAGATCGCTGCGCTGCCAGGCGCGCTCGCTCACGTCGTTCCCCGCCGTCACCCCGAAAACGTACCCGAGCGCCTCCGCCACCGGCACGTTCTGCGCCTTCCGGCCGATCACCAGCACCAGCTCCCCTTCGTAATGGAGGTCCGTCGCATCCGGCGGCATCACGATGTCGGCATCCGGCCCCACCACGGACGTGGGGTACTTGGCGAACAGCCCGGGATACTCGGCCACCGGACGGTTGCCCAGGTGGCTCCGGTAATTGAGGCCCACGGCGATCACCTTGGACGGCTCCACCGGCGCCAGGAGCTTCACGTCAGCCAGACGCAGGGTGCGCCCGGTGGCGCGAGACGACTCGAACAGGCTTCCCGCCAGCTCCCGGATGGTCTCCCCCTCGAGCATGCCGTACGCGGTGCGGCCGTCGTGGGCGTACCGAACGTACCGCGTAACGCCCGGCTGCGCGCCCAGCGGGGCCGCCACCAGCGCCACCACCACGGACATCGAAAACACACGATACATGCGGCTCTCCTCAGGCCAGCGGAAAGTCGTCGTCAATGACGACCTTCATGGGTAGCCCGTCAATGGTGAGCGTGGCGCGCGCCTTCAAGGTTTCGGACCCCTTGAGCTGGCCGTCGCGGACGCCGTCGTCCACCGCTTTCTCGATCTCGCGTTGCGCCGTGACGCCGAACTTCTTCAGGAACTTGCGCACGCCGAGGTTGAAGGATTCTTCGTTCATCATCGCCGGCTCCTTGTTCGCCGCTGTCCAAAAGAAGGTACGGCGGGGGGAACCGGTGGCAAGCGCGCCGCTGGACAAGACCGCGCCCGCGGCGCCAACGTCCTGCCACGCCATGAGCCAACGAAACCGGATCCGGGTCACCTACGAGCTGACCGCGTCGAGTCGAAGCGCCGCGATGGCCAAGGCGCGCGAGATGACCGTGGAGCAGACGGTCGAGGTCCCGGCCCAGTGCGTGCCTTCGGCGAGCCAGCCCATGGTAGGAACCATCGAGCGCCTGGAGCGCGCCGGCCCGCGCTGGCGAGTGACCTGCTCGTACGACCCCGCGATTGTCGGCGACAGCCTCCCGCAGCTCTTCAATCTGCTCTTTGGCAACATCTCGATGCAGCAAGGCATCAGGCTGGAAGACGTCTGGCTCCCGGACGTACTCCTCAACCGGTGGCCGGGACCGGCGTTCGGGATCGAAGGGCTGCGCCAGCTCTGCGGGGCCCAGGGCCGGCCGTTGGTGTGCGCCGCGGCGAAGCCCATCGGCCTTTCCTCGGCCGAGCTGGCCAAGATCTGCTACGAATTCGCCGCCGGCGGCATCGACATCGTGAAGGATGACCACGGTCTCGCCACCCAGGATGCCGCGCCGTTCGCCGAGCGCGTGGCCCTCTGCCAGGAAGCGGTGGCGGAGGCCAACGAGCGCACCGGCGGGAAGACGCGCTATTTCCCCCACCTCTCGCGAGGCACGGGCGCGATCTGGGAAGACCTGGAGTATGTCCGCTCGCATGGTTGCCGCGGCGTGCTCCTCAGTCCCATGCTGCTCGGCCTGGACGCCGTGCGCGCCGTCGCGGTGCGCGGTGAGGTGCCGGTCCTGAGCCACCCCAGCTTCACCGGGGCGTTGCTCCAGCGCCGGCATGGCATCGCGCCGGAGGTGCTCTTCGGCCTCCTGTTCCGGGTGATCGGGAGCGACGGCGTGATCTACCCCAACGCGGGTGGTCGTTTTCCTGTCTCGCTCGCCGCCTGCCGTGCGATCCATGCACGCTTGCGCGCGCCGCTGGGGACCATGCGACCCGCGTTCCCGGTGGCGGGCGGCGGGGTGGACGCCGAGCGCGTGCCGTACTGGATCAAACAGTACGGCAACGACACGATGTTCCTGGTGGGTTCGAGCCTGTATGCACAGCGCGATCTCCGCGCGGCCACGGCTCGTCTGGTGGATTCGATCAGGCGGTCGAGCGATGGGTAATCCGTCCAAGGTCCTGAAGTGCCGCGCGTTTCGCTGGGACGGCGTTGAGCTCAAAGCCTACAAGCGAGCGGATGCGCCCTACAAGGAGGTGACGCGTCAGACGCTGCTGGGCGAAGGGCCGGGCGAAGAAGTCTTCCGATTCATCACCCGGTACTTCGAGGTCCAGCCGGGAGGCTATTCCACCCTGGAGCTGCACCAGCATCCGCACGCCGTCGTCATCTTGCGGGGAACGGGGCAGGTGGTGCTGGGCGACGAGACGCAGGACATCGCGCCGTTGGACTGCGTCTACGTGGCGCCGGATACCAAGCACCAGTTCCGGGCTAGCGGGACCGAGCCGCTGGGGTTCTTGTGCGTGGTGGACCGAATAAGGGATCGGCCACAGGTGGTGGGATAAGCGAGAGGCGCCGGGCGGATTCGAACCGCCGAATAGAGGTTTTGCAGACCTCTGCCTTACCACTTGGCTACGGCGCCGTGAGGGCCTGTAACTTCGCCGGGGCCGGGCACTTTCTCAACCCTACAGGTGAACGTTGCGGCCGAACGCCAACGCCATCACCAGGCCCGCCGCACCCACCAGCACCGCGCCGACCAAGCCTACGGCGAACGGCTTCATCCCCACGTTCTTGAAGACCGAAAAGCTGGTGTGGAGGCCCACGCCGGCCATGGCCGTTCCCAGGAGGTAGCGGGAGCCCCACGTGTCGCCAATCTGGCTCGTGATCGTCCTCCAGGCCGCCTCGGGCCACAGGCCGAACGCCGCACCGCCACCCAGCGTGGC
>Ga0209619_10003712_pt1 | contig 10972 bp, 8 predicted proteins | sample Rifsed16ft3_FD_184011 | JGI IMG/M metagenome (GOLD analysis project Ga0209619, IMG submission 184011) | Soil microbial communities from Rifle, Colorado, USA - sediment 16ft 3 (version 2) | ecosystem: Environmental > Terrestrial > Deep subsurface > Rock core/Sediment | place: Rifle, Colorado... | reverse complement strand
GGCTGCGCAACGTGCTCAACGATTACGTGCGCGGCCATCGCACGCGGCGCGCCCTCGATTGGATCTTGCTGCTCGGATGGCTGGTCATCAGCGCCATCGGCGCGGTGGCGATCATCGGGGGCGTCAGCCAGTGAACAGTGGCCAGTGGCCAGTGACAACCTTGGCGACTGACCACTGACCACTTACCACTGACCACTCGCGAAAGGAATTTATGTCGCACATTCACGACTACGAGGTCATCATCGTCGGCGGCGGCGGCGCAGGCCTGATGGCGGCGCTGCATGCCACGCGCCGGGCGCGCACCGCCGTCCTGTCCAAGCTCCACCCGGTGCGCTCCCACACCGGCGCCGCCCAGGGAGGCGTCTGCGCCGCGCTGGGAAACGAAGAGCCCGATAACCCCGAGTGGCATACCTACGACACCGTCAAAGGCAGCGATTACCTCGGCGACCAGGACGCCATCGAGTTCCTGTGTCGCCAGGCGGTGACGACGATCTACGAGCTCGAGCATATGGGGCTGCCTTTCAACCGCACTCCGGACGGGCGCATCGCCCAGCGCTTCTTCGGCGGCCACACCAACAACGACACCGGCAAGCCGGTGCGCCGGGCCTGCTACGCCGCCGATCGCACCGGCCATATGATCCTGCAGACGCTCTACCAGCAGTGCATCAAACAGGGCGTCACCTTCTGCGACGAGTTCCAGGTGCTCGACCTGCTGCGCAACGGGGAGGCCGTCTGCGGCGTGGTGGCCGTGGAACTTTCGACCGGCGAGATCCACATCTTCCATGCGGCGGCGGTGATCTTCGCCACCGGCGGCCACGGCCGGGCCTGGGAGATCACCTCCAACGCCCACTCCTACACCGGCGACGGCGTGGCCGTCTGCCTGCGGCGCGGCCTGCCGGCCGAAGATATGGAGTTCTTCCAGTTCCACCCGACCGGGATCTACAAGCTCGGCATCCTGATCACCGAAGGCGTGCGCGGTGAAGGCGGCGTGCTGGTCAACGACCGCGGCGAGCGCTTCATGGAGCGCTACGCGCCGCACGTCAAGGACCTGGCCTCGCGCGACGTCATCAGCCGGTCGATGTACCTCGAGATGCGCGAAGGCCGCGGCATCGGGGGCGGGAATTTCCTCTATCTGGACGTCCGTCCGGACACGGTCAACCGCTATGCCGAGGCCGACGGCCGCACCCGCCCGGATGGCTCGCCATACCGTGTTACCGGCGAAGAGATCCTGGCCAAGGTGCCGGACATCGTCGACTTCTGCCGCACCTACCTGGGCGTCGATCCGATCCAGCAGCCGATGCCGGTGCAGCCCACGGCGCACTACGCCATGGGCGGGATCCCGACCAACCTGCAGGCCGAAGCGCTGGCCGATGAGCGCGGCGCCGTCGTCCCCGGCCTGTACGCCGCCGGCGAGTGCGCCTGCGTTTCGGTCCACGGCGCCAACCGTCTGGGCACCAACTCCCTGCTCGACATCATCGTCTTCGGCAAGGAGGCCGGGCTGCATGCCGCCGAGTTCGCCCGCGGCGCCTCCCGCCCGGCGCTCCCGGCCGACCCGACGGGCGAAGTCGACCGGCGCCTGGAGCGGCTGCGCAGCGGGCCCGGCACCGAACGCGCCGGCACCTTGCGGCGCGCGATGCAGAAGCTCATGGCCGACGACGTCGGCGTGTTTCGCACGGCCGAGGGGATGCAGCGCGCCGTCGACGGTCTGCGCGCGCTGCAGGAGCGCTACGCCCGGGTGCGCGTCGACGACACCGGTCGCATCTTCAACACCGATCTGCTCGAGGCGTGGGAGCTGGGGTGCATGTTGGAGGTGGCCGAGCTGACGGCCGTCTCGGCCCTGGCGCGCACGGAGAGCCGCGGCGCCCACGCCCGCGAGGACTTCCCGAAGCGCGACGACCGGAGCTGGATGAAGCACACCCTGGCCTTCCGCGACGAGGAGGGAATCCGGCTGGCCTACAAGCCGGTGACCGTCACCCGCTTCGAGCCCAAAGAACGCGTCTACTAGAGCGCATGCTCCCTCTCCCCGCAGGGGAGACCATGGTCCCCGTAGCGAAGCGGAGCGGGAGGAGTGGGGTGAGGGGCGCGCGACCCCCACCCTCCCCTCCCCCTTGCAGGGGGAGGGCTGGGAGCCTAGTAGAATCTAGCCTACGATGTAGGGGCGAAGCATTGCTTCGCCCGTCCCTAGAGGAGATGGAGCCTGCCAGATGCAGGTGATGCTTCGCATCCAACGCTTCAACCCCGAGCGGGATCGCAAACCGCACCTGGAGGCCTACCAGCTCGAGGCGGAGCCCAACGACCAGGTGCTCGACTTGCTGAACCGCGTCAAATGGGATCAGGACGGCTCGCTGGCCTATCGCCGCTCGTGCGGGCACGGGGTGTGCGGCTCGGACGCCATGCGCGTCAATGGCGTCAACCGCCTGGCCTGCAAAGTGCTGGTGCGCGACGTCGGCGCCGAGATCACCGTCGAACCGCTGCTCGGGATGCCGGTGATGAAAGACCTGATCGTCGATATGCGCGGCTTCTTTGAGCATTACAAGGCCGTGCTCCCCTATCTCGTCAACGACGAACCGGTGGAGGGCGGCGAGCGGCGCCAGAGCCCCGAGGCCCGCTCCCGCTTCGATGACACGACCAAGTGCATTCTGTGCGCCGCGTGCACCACGGCCTGCCCGACCTTCTGGGGCAACGACGGCTACCTCGGGCCGGCGGCCATCGTCCAGGCGCACCGTTTCCTCTTCGACGATCGCGACCAGGCCGGCGCCGAGCGCCTGCAGATCCTCAGCGGCCGGCTGGGCGTGTGGGCCTGCCACACGGCGTTCAACTGCACCCGGGCCTGCCCGCGCGATATCCAGGTGACGCGCGCCATCGGGGAAGTCAAGCAGGCGGTGACGACGGGACGACTGACGTGACGATGGCCGTGCGCGGGTCGGGGGGGATCGAGCTGACGGGGGTCTTCAACCGCGCCCCGCGCGTCCTGATCGCCGACGACGACTGGCTCAACCGCGATTTGCTCGAGGCCTACCTGGTCAGCTCCGGCTGCGAGGTGGTCACCGCCGCCGACGGGGTGGCGGCGCTCGATCTGGCGCGGGCGGCACCGCTCGACCTGGCTCTGCTCGACGTCCAAATGCCGCGCATGGACGGGCTGGCGCTGTGCCGGGCCCTCAAGTCGTCGCCGCAGACGCGCTTCGTCCCGGTCATCATCGTCACCGCCCTCGACAGTGAAGACGAGAAACTCAAGGCGCTCGAAGCCGGCGCCGACGATTTCGTCAGCAAGCCGTACAACTCGATCGTCCTGCTGACCCGCGTGCGCTCCCTGCTGCGCATCAAGCGTCTGCACGACGATCTGGAGACGCGCAACCGGGTGCTGCGCCAGGTGCTCGACCGCTACGTGGCCGAGGACGTGGCCGACATCATCCTGACCGATCCCGAACGCTACCTCAAGCTGGGGGGCGAGGCGCGCGCGGTGACGGTGCTGTTCGCCGACATCCGCGGTTTCACGCGTTTCACCGAGCAGCACACCGCCCCTCAAGTGGTCGAGACGCTCAACCGGATCTTCCCGGCGCTGAGTCAAGTGGTCTTCAACTTCCGCGGCACGTTCGACAAATACATCGGCGACGCGCTGATGGCCTTCTACGGCGCGCCGGTGGCGGCGGCCGACGATCCCCAGCGGGCAGTCGACACGGCGCGCGAGATGATGCGCGTCTTCCGCGGCCTGGGCCAGCAGGGCGGGCTGGATCTAAGGGGCCTCGGCTTGGGCGTCGGGCTGCACTCGGGTGAAGCCATCGTCGGCAACATCGGCTCGGAGCGGGTGATGGACTACACCGTCGTCGGCGACACGGTCAACGTCGCCAAGCGACTGCAGGAACTGGCCGACGGTGGGCAGATCCTATTGAGCGAGGCCACCTACCGCCTGGTGAAGGGGGTGCGCGCCCGCCGCCAACCGCCGTTGCAGCTGATGGGGCGGCAGGAGCCGATCACCGCCTTCGCCATCGACGACAAGTCGGCGGCGGGGGCGAAACGCGAGTCGGGGGCATGATCGCCGTCTCGGCGACGCTCCACGGGCGCGCTCCTTCGACTGCAGATTCCTAGCGTCGGCCCGGCCGGCCTCCTCGCACGGGCGCAGGTGGGTTCTCATGCCTCTGACCCTTCGTGAAGCGATGACCCTGGTCGAGCCCCTCCGGCAGTCGCGCGTGGTCGGCGGCGAGGGCGGCCTGGACAACGTGGTGCAGTCGGTCAACGTGATGGAGGTCCCCGACATTCTCGAGTGGGTCCATCCGGGCGAGCTGCTGGTCACGACGATGTACCCGCTGCGCGACGACGCGGCGGCGATTGAAGCGCTCGTTCCCCGTCTGGCGGACAAGGGGTTGGCCGGGCTGGCGGTGACCCCGTCCGGCTACATGGACGAATTTCCTCCGGCCATGGTCCGGGCGGCCAACGAGCGGTCGTTTCCGCTGATCGAGCTTCCGCAGAGAGTCTCCTTCATCGACATCATCCAGCCCATCACGAGCGAGATCCTCCGCCTGCAAGCGCGCGAGCTGATCCAGTCGGTCGAGATCCACCGCCAGTTCATCGACCTGGTGTTGAGCGGAGGGACCTACCGAGACATCGCCCAGGGGATCGCCCAGCGCGTCCATCGGCCGGTGACGATCGTCGATCGCTTTCGACGGGTTCTTGGCGAAGGCTTCCTCATGGGCGAAACATCGGCCCACAAGCCCTTCCTGCGGGACGAGGCCGGTGGAGACCGCTACCTGAACGACCTGTACCGTCCGCGGGCGCTGGCGCCGATGGAGGGCAGCGAAGCCGTCCTGCGCGTGGTCGAGGGCCCGGCCGGTTCGGTCGAGCACGTCGCCTGTCCGGTGCTGGTGGGCCCGATGACGCTGGGAGAGATCATCGTCTGGGGGCCGTGGGCCGACCCCCCTTCGTCGATGGACCTGATCGTCGTTCAACATGGCACCACGGTGGCCGCCCTGAAGATGATGGAGGCCCGGTCGATCGCCGAGGCGGAGGAGCGCTTCCGTAACGAGATTCTGGAGGGGCTGCTTTCATCGAGCCCGGACGAGCGCGGGCGCGCCATCCAGCAGTCCAACGATCTGGGAAATCGCCTCGCCCCGCCGTACGCCGTGGTTCTCGTCGGGCCGGACCGGCTGCGGGGCACTACCCTGACGAAAGTCGAGAGCATCGAGAAGCGCAACCTCGACTCCAGCCTTCACCTTTCGGAGAGATACATCCGCATCTTGCAGCCGGCGGCCTCGTTCTGGTATCAGGGCCCGCGCCTGGTCGTCTTCCTTCCGCTGCCGCGGCCCGCCCGCGCCGAAAGTCGGGCGCGACTGGTTCAGGAACTGCAAACGGTCTGCGACCGCATCCGGGCCGAGAATGCCCCCTATACCGTTTCGATGGGCGTCAGCCCGGGGGTGTTCGACTTGGACGACTTCCGCAGCGCCTATGAGTGTGCGCGACAGAGCCTCCAGATCGGTTCGGCGCAGGAGGCCGGCGGAACCGGCCGAGTTACGCACTACGAGGACTTGGGATTGTTCCGGGTCGTCTCCGTGGCGGAGAATCCGGCGGGTGTCGAACGCTTCTGCCTGGATGCCATCGGGCCGCTGCTCGCTTACGACCGGGAGAATGACGCCAACCTGGCGGTCACCCTTCGCTCCTTCCTCGAACACAATCAGAATTCGGCCAAGACAGCCAAGCTTCTCTTTGTCCACTACAACACCCTTCGCTACCGCATTGACCGGGCCAAAGAGATCCTTGGCGATTTCTCGGAGAACCCTCAGCAGCGCCTGGAGATCGAACTGGCCCTGCAGCTCTATCCACTGATTGGACGGTTTCCGCCGGCGGAGCGCCCGCGCTAGTGTCCCGTCTCAGAGACATGAGCACAAATCCAGCCTGGCAGGTCTCAGATCCTCAAGTCCACGGGGATCACCGTCCCGTGGGAGTATCACTCCGGATGAGCCCAGCCAGGGCCTCCCGGGACGGCTCCAATCCCGTAAGGACCGAGTGGGTTCGCCGGCGGACTTCTGAGACGGGACACTAGGCCGAGCTGCTCCAAGAACGGCGACCAACCTCGTCCGCTTTCAGCCCTCGCTCCGTAACCAGATCGCCCCAAGCGGATTGTCGATTTCACACAAAACCACACGCCCAAGGTGGTGAGTTTTGATATTCCGTCTACCCAGGGCCGATTGCTAGAATTATCACAAAGGTCCCCGACCTCGACGCGGATCGGGAGGTCAGCCATCGGTGTCGATATGAATGCCGTCTCCAGCGGGGTTCCTCCGACGGGAGATGGTCCTCTGCTACGGGTGCGGGGATTGACCAAGCACTTCCCCGGCGTCCTGGCCAACGACTCGATTTCGTTCGATGTCTTCCCGGGCGAAGTCCATGCGCTGTTGGGGGAGAACGGGGCCGGTAAGAGCACGTTGGTCAAATGCATCTACGGGTACTACCGACGAGACGCCGGCGAGATTCTCATCGATGGGTTCGCGGCCGACCTCCGCACACCGCAAGAGGCGCGCCGGCGCCGCATCGGCATGGTTTTCCAGAACCTGACGCTCATCCCGGCGTTGACCGTCGTCGAGAACGTTGCCCTCTTCCTGCCCGATCTTCCGATCGTGATGGACCTGCCGGCGATCGCCGGAGAACTCGAAGCGTTGGGAGACCGCTACCACCTGCGAGTCGACCCGTGGGCGCACGTCCAGGATCTTTCGATCGGCCAACAGCAAAAAGCGGAGCTGCTCAAGCTCCTCCTGGGGCAGGCCCGCATTCTCATTCTGGACGAGCCCACGCGAGTGCTGGCGCCGCACGAGGTCGAGGGGTTGTTCCAGGTCCTGGCGCACCTCGCCGCCGATGGTCTGGCCGTCATCTTCATTACCCACAAACTGAACGAAGTCCTGCAAGGCGCGGACCGGATTACGGTGCTGCGCCAGGGGCGAGTGGCGGGGCGGCTGTCCCGCGCCGAGGCCACCGAAGACAAGCTGCTGCGCCTGATGTTCGAGCGGGACTTCTCAAGCCTCTCGATCGATCGTCCGGCGACGGGCGCCTCAGCCGATCGACCGATCCTGGAGCTGCGCGGCGTGGCGACGGAGGCGCACGGAGCGACGATCGCCCTGCGTCAAATCGACCTGAAGATTCATCCGGGTGAAATCGTCGGCGTCGCCGGCGTGTCCGGGAACGGCCAGCGCGAGCTGGGGGACGTGATCCTGGGTGACCTGGCCTGTGCCAGGGGGAGCAAGTGGCTCTACGGGAAGAATGTCACCCACGCCGCCGTCGGTGAGATGCGGCGCGACGGCGTCGGCTTCATCCCGGAAGACCCGCTGACGATGGCCGTCGTCCCGATGCTGAGCGTCTTGGAGAACATCGCCGTCACCCGAACGGACCGCTATGCCCTTGAGGGGGGATTGCGGATGGACTGGCGGGCGGTCCGCCTCGACGCCGAAGACGCCATGCAGCAGCTCGGTTTCTCCTTCTCGCTCGCTGGGCCGGCCCGGTCGCTGTCCGGCGGGAACCTGCAGCGCATGGTCATTGTGCGGGAGCTCTCTCACGATCCACAGTTGATCATCGCCTCCTACATTACGCGGGGGCTCGATGCGCAGAGCGCGCGCGCCGCGCAGCGGGCGTTGCTCCAGGCCCGCGCGCGGGGTGCGGCGGTGCTGCTCATCTCGGAAGACCTGGAGGAGATCTTCCTGCTCAGCGACCGGCTGGTGGTCCTCTACGGAGGCCGGATCGTGGGTCGATTCAGACCCGAAGAGACCGGAGCGGTCGCGGTCGGACGGCTCATGACCGGATCACAGGGCGAGAATGGCCGAGCCGACTGACCGCCGGGCGCCGGCCGGCCCGCGCCGGATCTTGAACGGAGGGCTTCGATACGCCGCGATGGCGGCCCTGGCGTTCGTTCTCTTTGGGGTCATCCTGCGGCTCGCCGGCAAAGATCCTCTCCAAGCCTACCGAGACATCTTCACCTCCACGTTGGGCAGCGCCTACGGGATATCCGAGGTCTTCGTGACGATGACCCCTCTGCTTCTGACGGCACTGGCGGTGGCGCTGCCGTCTCGCTTGGGCCTGATCAACGTCGGCGGCGAGGGCCAACTCTACATGGGCGCCTTGTTGGCGACCTGGGCGGCGCTGCGCTTCAGCCATCTGCCGAGCTGGCTGCTGTTGCCGATGATGATCGTCCTGGGGATGATCGGCGGAGGCCTGTGGGCGGTCCCGGCCGGCTATTTGCGGGCCAAAGGCATCGTCAACGAGACCATCACCACCTTGCTCTTGAACGTCGTGGCGCCGTCGATCGTGGCTTTCTTCGTCTTCGGCTTCTGGCATTCTCCGATGGATACCAACAAGACGCCGAACTTCGTCCCCGCCGCCCGCCTGCCGACACTGTTTGGAACGCGGGTCGACCTGAGTCTGGTTATCGGCGTCGGATTGCTGGCGCTGTTCTGGTTCGTCATGACGCGCACTCGCTGGGGGCTGGAGATGCGGTCGATCGGCGGCAACCCGTGGGCTTCGCGGCGAAACGGGATTCCGGTCCAGCGCTACATCGTCGGCGTCATGGTTGTGGCCGGCGGACTCGCCGGCCTGGCGGGAATGGCTCAGGTCTCCGGCTACTACGGGGTTCTGCTGGCGAACTTCTCCCGCGGTCTGGGTTACATGGGTTTCCTGGTGAGCTGGCTGGCGGGCGGCAGCCCGCTCGGCATCCTGGTGACGTCGTTTGTGGTGGCCGTCATCCTGACGGGCGGGAACCTGCTGCAGCTGACACGCGACGTGCCGTATTCGGTCATCAATATCCTGCTGGCGATGACCCTTTTTGTGGTGCTGGCACGGCCCCGGTTCCAGCGCCGAAGGAAGACCGCATGACTCCGCTCGCGCTCCTGGGGGTCATTTCCAGCGCCATTTTCTCGGGTACCTCGCTGCTCTACACCACCCTGGGTGAGATCGTGGGGGAGCGCTCGGGGATTGTCAACCTCGGCCTGGAGGGCGTGCTGCTGGTGAGCGCTGCTTCCGGCTTTGCAGCGAGCGCGGTATCGGGAAACCCCTACGTCGGCGTTCTCGTGGCCATGCTCGCCGGCGGGTTAATGAACCTGGTCCTCGGTTATCTGGTCGTCACGCGCAAGGCCAACCAGCTGGCCAGCGGATTGGCGCTGATGTTCTTCGGTTTCGGCCTCAGCGCCTGGATCGGCCGGGCCTATGTCGGCGCCAAGATCGTCGGGCTGCCGCGACTCTCGCTGCCGGGTCTCTCCAACCTGCCCATTCTGTACGGCTCGCTGCTGAGCTTCGATCCGCTGATCTACCTCGTCCTGCCCACGGCGGTTCTCGTATGGTGGGTCCTTTTCCGGACTCGCTGGGGGCTCAGCCTGCGCGCCGTCGGCGAGGCGCCGGATACGGCCTTCGCCGCCGGGAGGAACCCCGGCCGGATTCGCTATCGGGCTTTGCTCGTCGGCGGACTTCTCGCGGGAGTCGGCGCCGCTCACCTGTCGATCGCGTATGCGATGAACTGGACGGAGTACATGACCGCCGGCCGCGGTTTCATCGCCATCGCCCTGGTCATCTTCTCGAAGTGGCATCCGCTGCGGGCGATTGTCGGAGCGCTGCTGTTCAGCGGGGCGGTGGCCTTTCAGCTGCTGTTGCAGTCGAGCGGCATCCAGGTTTCGCCGTTCCTGCTGAACACCGTTCCGTACCTGCTGACCCTTCTGGTCTTGATCGGTTGGGGCGGCCGACGCAAGTACGCCGCCCCGGCCAGCCTGGGGCGCGTCTACCAGGGCACTGAATAGGAAGGAGCGTTGTGAGAATCCGGAAAGGTCATCCAAGGCCTGGCGTACACCCAACTTCCGCCGTACTCGAAAGGCACATCAAGGAGACGAGAAGATGAAGACCAAGTCCTTGCCGTCCATCGTGGCTGTCGTCGTACTGGCGGCGCTCCTGCTCGCCGCTTGCGGCCAGGCGGCCCCCTCCGCCGCGCCGACCGAGGCCGGTCCCTGCCTGACCATCGGAGCGCTGCACGGGGGACCGATCAACGACGCCGGCTACAACCAGGCCATGCACGAGAGCGTGATGGCCATTCAGGAAAGTATCCCCTGCGTCAAGATCATCGAGGCCGAGAACGTCCCGGAAGAGGCCGGGGCGACGTCGACGATGGAGAACATGATCCAGCAGGGGGCCCAGATGATCATCGCCACGGCCTTCAACCACCAGTACCCGGCGCTGGAGCTGTCGGCGAAATACCCCGAGGTGATTTTTGAGCATGCCGGCGGATGGGAGATGGGCCCCAATTTCGCCAATTTCTTCGGTAACCCTCCGGACACCTGGTACCTGATGGGCGTGGCGGCCGGCCTGATGACTGAGTCGGACCAACTGGGCTTCGTCGCCGCCTTCCCGCTGGGGTGGACGCTCACGTTCATCAACGCCTTCGAGCTGGGCGCCCAATCCGTCAATCCCGACGCCGAAACGACCGTGGCCTACACCTTCGCCTGGGGCGACGCCGCCAAGGAGGCCGACGCCACCAACTCGCTCATCAACCAGGGCGCCGACGTCGTCACGATGCACGTCGATTCGCCGGCGACGGTCATCTCCACGGCCGAATCGCGCGGCGTCTACTCGATCGGCTTTCAATCGCTGGCGGCGCAGCAGTTCGCTCCCGAGAACTGGATCTCCGGCACCGGCTATACCCTGGGCGACAAACTGACCTGGTTGGCGTCGACCGTGATCGACGGCACCTGGGAGCCGATCTTCCTGCGCTGCGGCATCGAAGACGGCTGTATGGCGATGGCCCCCTTCGGGCCCAAGGTCCCGCAGGAAGTGAAGGATGAGGTCGACCGGGTGCGAGCGGACATCGCGGCGGGCAACCTGGTTGTCTTCGCCGGCCCGATCGTCGATCAAGAAGGGACCGTGAAGGTCGCCGACGGGGAAGAACTGTCGGCCGATGCCATGGGTTCGGTCGACTGGTTTGTCGAAGGCGTGAACGGAAGCCCGAAATAGAGAGAGA